>Ga0114129_10017563_pt1 | contig 10183 bp, 6 predicted proteins | sample RhiMetdeltSRZDD1_FD_80071 | JGI IMG/M metagenome (GOLD analysis project Ga0114129, IMG submission 80071) | Populus rhizosphere microbial communities from Tennessee, USA - Rhizosphere MetaG P. deltoides SRZDD1 (version 2) (version 2) | ecosystem: Host-associated > Plants > Roots > Rhizosphere >... | reverse complement strand
GGGAACAACAGCGGGCGCCCGACGGCGGCGCAAATGGAATGGATCGGGAAGTACGCGGATCAGACCGCCGCGGCCATCGCAAAGCTCGAAGAGATCAAGGCGAGACTTCGGTAGGATGAGGCACCTGTAGCGCTTTTTTTCAAAGCACCGTTAGAGTGCTGAGCGTCAGCGTTCCGCGCGAGCGTTGTCGATTGTTCAGTCGCTCCCGGATTTTCGCAGCGTGAAGCTCTTGTACTCCGCAGCAACTCCGTCCGTGCCCAAATTCGTCCATGTGCATAGTGTCTGGTTTCACGAATCAGGGTGTCCCTCCTGGGCACGAGATCCCACGGGCGGCTGCGCGCATGGTCGCAACAAGCGTCTTGACCCGATGCGCGTGATGACCTCTTGGCGGAGCGCCTAGCGCAACATCCGTAAGGCTGTCGGATTGCCTCACGTGCGCTTTCACGATGGACGGCACAGGGGCAGCGAAAACCTATCAGTGGTTCAGCGAGGCCGACGAGCAGTCACCAGCCATTGGCCGTGCGCATTCATCCATTGACGCCGCCGTTCTCAGGTCTTCGAGGTCATTTCCTGTCGCGCGACCACCCCTCGGGAATCGCAAACAGCGAGTCCGAAAACGACGCCGCCGTCACGCTCGTGACGGTCGACGTTCGCGTGCCGGAGATGACCGTGCGCACCATCGACGCGAGCAGTCCGTGTCCGTCGACCGCGAACGTCATCTCCACAAGATACGGAATACCGTGGAGGGCGCCGAGCGCGCGGTACAGCTCGGTCTGCGCCCGTGTGACGGCGAGAAGGATCTTGTTGTTCGAGGCCGGCGGACTGTCGGCGATGAAGCGTCGATCGGTGAGCGGAAAAACAGTCGCCCACCGATCGAGCTGTGGGTCTCCGGCTACTGGAACTTCACACTGTAGAGAAGACGGAAGTTCCGTCCGATCTCCGGCACCAGATCCTTCAGGTAATTGAGGTGGTTGCGATAGAGCTCGTTGGTCGCGTTGTCGAGGCGCGCCGTGATCGTATTCGTCGCGCGCGCGTTGCCGAACGAGTACGCGGCGAACAGCTTCAGGACGTTGGAGCCGTCGGTCGGCGTCTCGAGCGTGAACACGCGATCCTGTTTCGCGGTGAAAATTGCGTCGAACCCGGCCTGAAACGCGTTGTGCTGCACCCGCACGCCGGCGCGCCCGCGCAGCGGCGGCATGCGCGGGAGCGGCAGGTCGGACGACGTCAGCTCACCGCGCACGTAGTCGAGCCCGCCCTCCAGCCCGACCCACTTGGACACGACGAGGTCGATGTGCGACTCGATTCCCTGGAGTGTACTGTTCCCGGCCGTGAAGAAGGTGACGGTCAGATCGTCCTCGATCTCGTCGGTCGGCCGCCGGAAGATGAAGTTGTCGATCTTGTTGTAGAAGTACGTCACTTCGCCCGACCCACGGCTGCCGCGCGCCCGCAGCGACACGTCGAACCCGACGGCCGTTTCTGCCGCGAGGTCGGGATCGCCGTTCTCGACCGCGGCGTTGCCGGGATGCGGTCCGTGAAAGTACAGCTCTTCGAGCGCCGGGTTACGCGCCGACCGCGCGAGGCTGAACGCGACCGTCGTCGCATCGCTCGGATGGAGCAGCAGGCCGACCGATCCGGAGAAGTTGTTGAAGCTGCGCGACGGTTCGTCCTGCTTGGGATCGAACGTGGCGTGCTCGACGCGCCCGCCGAACTGGAACGTCGCGTGCGGGTTGAAGGTGATTTCCTCGTAGACGAACCCGGCAAACGATTTCTGATCGACCGGCGGCCCCAGCACCTCTTCGCCCGCCACGTCGAAATTACGACCCAACACCCACCCGCCGACCGACCCTTTCAGCTTGCCGGCCGCTTTGTGGCTGGCGAGCACTTCGAACTCCGCGGTGTCGTTCTTGAACGAGGTCGCGATTTCCTCACCGTCGAGCTCGTCGTGACGATACCGACGGATGCCGAGCGACGCGCGGATGCCGCTGAACGCGCCGCCCATGTTGGTGCGCTCGCCGCGCAGGTTGACGATCGTTCGCCGAGGATCGAGGTTGGTCTGGCCCGCTTCGACGAGCGGAATCCCGTAGTGCGATTTGTCGTACGCGACGCTGCCGCCGAAGTAGCCATTCTGCCCGGTCCATCCAACACCGACTTCGGCGGCCCGGGTGCGATTGAAGGAGTTGGGGATCTCGCCTTCGGGCGTGTCGTAGTTGCCGCTGCGCCGCCCGCTTCCGCTGAGATGGAGGGCGACACGGCCGTTGCCCACCGTGACCTCGCCTGCGCCGCCGCCTTCGTTGGCGGCCGACCCGACATCGAAGGTCACGTTGCCGTTCGCCCCGGTGACCGGGGCTGTCGGGATTTCGTTGGTGATGACGTTGACGAGACCGCCGATAGCGTTCGCCCCATAGAGCAGCGTCGCGGGACCGCGCACGACCTCGATGCGGCTCGCCGACGCGGGGTTGATGTTGACGCCGTGGTCGCCTGATTGACTGGAGAGGTCGCCCATGCGCTGGCCGTCTTCGAGTACCAGCACGCGATCGCCGTCCAGGCCGCGAATCACCGGCCGCGAGGGACCGGGACCGAAGCTGCGCGTGGCCAGGCCAGGCGCCGTTTGCAGCGTTTCGCCAAGCGTGCCCTGCAGCTCTTTGGCAAGCTCCTGTCCTGCCAGTACCGTGGTCGGCTGGTACGACTCGAACTGATTGCGCGCATCGGGACTGACCGACACGACTTCGGTGTAGTGCAGCTCGGGATCGACGCCGACGTCGACGGTGATCGGCGTCGCGGCAACGATGATCTCCGAGCGGTGCGGTGTAAAGCCGTTCGCGCGCACGAGCAGGTGATACGTGCCCGCCGGAACCTCGCCGATCGTGAACCGGCCGTCGGCGCCGCTCCTCGCGTCGCGTCCCAGCTCTTCGATCCGAACCGTCGCGTTGGCCACCGGTTCGCGTGACAGGCTGTTGGTCAGCGTGCCGCCGACTGTTGTTGTTCTCTGTTGGGCGGATGCGGCGGAGGCCATTGACACCGCACCGATCGCGACGAACAGCAGTCGAAGGCCGAGGCGTCGTACAGTTTTGGTCATCATGGCTGGCGAGCCTAGCCCCGTCTCGTTAGGATGTCGTCAGTTCTCCGATGACTGGTTGAAAACAGCCAGTCGTCAGCCAAAATCAGCCAATCGCTGGCTTCACCTACCCGCTGGTGAGGGGGACGGCGTAGTCTCCGTCGCACAGATTCTCTGATGGGCGAGCTGCTCAATCTCATCGGCTTGAGCACAGGCGTCGCGCTCTACGCGATGCTCCTGGTGATGGTCGTCCGCAGCGGCCGGACGCCGACCGCGCGCTTCGACCCGTTGCTCCTCACCACCGCGATCCTGGGACTGGTCTGGAATCTCTGCGCACTTCCCGCGTACGAGCTGCCGAAGCTCGGCGTCCCCGGACCGTTTCCGCTGCTGACCGTGTTCGGATTCAGCGCGCTCGGGTTTCTGCCCGCCGTCGTCGTTCAGTCGGTTCTCCGCGGCGATGCGGGCGATGCGCACGGCTGGCCGAAACGCCTCGTCGGCGTCGTCGCGTACACGGTCAGCGCGCTTGCGGCGGTGTTGCACCTGCGCGCCGCGTGGATGGGCGATCCGCTTCCCTCGTCTATCGGGATGCGCCTGTTGACGTACACATTCATTGGTCTCGTCGTGCCGCTGGCGCTCGTGACGCGAGGCCAGCCGGGCGCGCGCCGCGCGCTCTGGGCGGCGGCGCTGTCGATCTTCGCGGTGTCGGCGCTCCATCTCAGCCAGTTCCACGAAGGCGACGCGTCGTGGCCGGTCGAGCTCGTCGGGCACCACGCCTCGGTGCCGCTCGCCTTCGCGATCCTCTATCAGGATTTTCCGTTCGCGCTCGCGGATCTGTTCCTCAAGCGCGCGCTCACGCTGTTGGTGCTCGTCGCTGCGCCGTTCATCGCCATCGCGACCGTGCGGGTCACGCCGGCCGCCGGCGCAGGCTCGCTGCGCGACGTTCGCGACGTCGCCATCGTCGTGACATTGTGGGTCGCCACCGCGCTCCTTTATCCCAAGCTGCGCGAGGCCGCCGCGTGGTTCGTCGACACGATCGTGCTCGACCGCCCCGATTACGACGCGCTGTGCGCCGATATCGCCCGCAGCGTGCAGCAGCACGACGACATCGAGTCGATGCTCGATGACGCGTGTGCGCAGCTGGCGCCGGCACTGAGCGCGCGCGTCGTGCGCTGGCATGAGATCGCCGCCGATGGTTCCGTCGCGCGCGCACCGATGGTCGACATTCCAGTCGTCGAGCCTCCGCGATACGCCATCGAAGTCGCCGATCTCACCGGCGGGCGCCGGCTGCTGTCCGACGATCACGCGGCACTCACCGCCATTGCCGCGCTGCTCGGACACCGGATCGACGCGATCCGCCTGACGCGCGAGCGGTACGAGCGTCAGCTCCGCGAGCAGGAAATCGGCAAGCTGGCGACCGAAGCCGAGCTGCGTGCGCTGCGCTCGCAGATCAACCCGCACTTCCTCTTCAACGCGCTCACCACGATCGGCTATCTCATTCAGACCGCGCCGGAGCGCGCGCTCGACACGCTGATGCGGTTGACGTCGCTCCTGCGGGGCGTGCTGCGCTCCGAGAGTGAATTCACGACGCTGGGCCGTGAGATGGAGCTCGTCGAGTCCTATCTCGACATCGAGCGCGCGCGCTTCGACGAGCGCCTGCGCGTGAAGCTCGAGGTGCCGGTGGCGCTGAAAAGCCTGCGCGTGCCGCCGCTGCTGCTGCAGCCGGTCGTCGAGAACGCGGTGAAGCACGGCATCGCGCCCGAGCGCCGTGGCGGCCAGGTGACCGTCACCGCTCGCATGGATCGCGACGACCGCGAGAGCCGGGAGAGGCTGATGCTGGTCCTCATCGTCCGCGACAGCGGCGCCGGCGTCTCCGCGGCGGAGCTGCAGCGAGGCCGTGACCTCGGCGTCGGCCTGACGAACATCGAGCGCCGGCTGGCCTGCTACTACGGCGATGCGGCGCGGCTCTCGATCGTCAGCGCGCCCGGCGCGGGCACGACCGTCGAGATCCACCTGCCCGCGCAGTACAAGGCGGCGCCCGAGCTGGCGTCCACGCGGAGCGTGCCGTGAACCCCCGGCTGCGCGTCGTGATCGCCGACGACGAGCGGCCGGCGCGATCGTTTCTCGCGGCGCTGCTCCGGTCGTTCGACGACGTGGTGATCGTGGCGGAGGCGGAGTCTGGCACCGAGGCCGTCGCGGCGATCGAGCGGGAGCGGCCGGACCTGGCGTTGCTGGACCTGCAGATGCCGGAGCTCGATGGCATCGGCGTGGTCCGGATGCTGAAAAAAGATCAGATGCCGCTCATCGCGTTCGTGACGGCCTACGACGAGTACGCGGTGCGCGCGTTCGAGATCAACGCGGTGGACTATCTCCTGAAGCCGGTGGAGAAGACGCGGCTGCGCGAAGCGCTCAATCGCGCGCAGGAGCGGATCGAGCACGCCGAGATCGTGGCCGAGCAGAGCGCGCGGGTCGGGGAGGCGATCGCCGCGTACGAATCGTCGCCGCGCTCGCCGTTCCTGGAACGCATTCCGGTCCGCCGCCGCGACGAGATCGTCATCCTGCCGGTCACGCAGATCGCGTCGATCGTTGCGGAGGGCGAGCTGCTGTACCTCACGACGATCAAGAACGAGCGGCACACCATCACGTACCGGCTCAAGGATCTGGAGGCGCGGCTCGACCCATCGCGCTTCATCCGCCTCGGCCGCGGCACGCTGGCGAACATCGATCTGATCGTGAAGGTGAACGTCATGCCCGGTGGCACGCACATCGCGCTGCTGTCGAACGGCCAGAAGCTCCAGGTCAGCCGGCTGCAGTCGCGCATCATCCGCGAGCGGCTGCTCCGTCTCTAACCGATGCTCCTCGCCGCGCTCGCGCTTGCGTCGATCACGGCGCTTCGGCTCGATCCGGCCGCGGACGTTCGCCTCGACGGTCACCTGAGCGAAGAGTTCTGGAGCCGCGCTGTTCCCGCAACGACCTTCGTCCAGCAGGATCCCGACAACGGCGCGCCCGCCACCGAACCGACCGAAGTCCGCATCGTCTTCGACGCGCATCGACTCGTGCTCGGGATCACCTGCACCGATTCGGAGCCGTCACAGTTGCTCGGCAACCAGATGCAGCGCGATCAGTCGCTGGCGTCCGACGATCGGTTCATGGTGGCGATCGATACCTACCTCGATGGCCGGACCGGCTACTACTTCGAGATCAACCCGTCGGGAGCCATGGGCGACGCGCTGATCCTGCCGGGCGCCGGCGGCGGCGGCGCCTCGCAGAACAACCTCAATCGATCGTGGGACGGCATCTGGACCGCGCGGGTCGCGCGCACGCCATCCGGCTGGACCGCGGAGATCGAGATTCCCTTTCGCACGCTGAACTTCGACGCGCACGCGGAGGCCTGGGGCATCAATTTTCAGCGCACGGTTCGCCGCAAGAACGAAGAGAGCCTCTGGACCGCGCACGCGCGCAATCAGGGTGTCACGCTCATGGCGGAGACGGGGCGTCTGGTCGGCTTGCGCGATCTGAGTCAGGGCATCGGACTCGACGTGCGGCCGTATCTCACCGGCAGCTCGACGGAGGCGCCGGGACGCGGCGCGCCGCGTGCCTTGAACAAGGCCGACTACGGCGGCGATCTGTTTTACAACGTCACGCCGGGGCTGCGCGCGAACGTGACCGTCAACACCGACTTCGGCCGGAGACGGAAGTCGATCAGCGCCAGGTCAACCTCACACGGTTTCCGCTCTTCTTCCCAGAGAAGCGCGCGTTCTTTCTCGAAGGATCGAGCGTCTTCGACTTTTCACGCGAGCCCGGCAACACGATCGTCCCGTTCTTCAGCCGTCGCATTGGCCTCGACGACGAAGGCGTCCCGCAGCCGATCGCGTACGGTCTCAAGCTGACCGGACAGGCAGGCGCGTTCGACGTCGGCGTGCTGCAGGTCGGCACGCGCGACAGATCGGCAGCGCCGGGCGAGCAGTTCACCGTCGCACGGACGCGGCGGCGGTTCCTTGCGCAGTCGTACATCGGCGCCATCTACACGCACCGTGCGGGCGACGGTGGTCCCGATCGACAGACCGCCGGGGCGGACTTCGCGCTCTCGACCGCGCGCTTTCGCGGTGCTCAGGTCCTCGAGTTCAGTGGTTTCTGGCTGACGACGTCGCCCGCCGCGGCCGCCGGCGGCGGATCGGCGTACGGACTGCGGCTGAACTATCCGAACGATCCGCTGAATCTGCGGATCGCAGTCTCGGACGTGCAGCCTGGCTACGACCCGGCGTCCGGCTTTGTCGATCGACGCGCATATCGGCGCGTCAATCCAGGCGCACGCTTCATCCGGCACACCAGCACGAACCCGATTGTCCGCCGCTATTCGTTCGAAGCCGATCTCGATTGGCGGTTCGATCCCGAGGGCCGCCTCGAAACGCGCCGCCCCGATCTCCAGGTGCTGCGCGTGGACCTGCAGCCGGGCGACCCGTTCGAGTTCCACGTGTTGCCCATGCTCGAGCGTCTGCCGCGTCCATTCACGATTTTCCCAGGTGTGACGCTGCCGGCGGCCTCGGTCTACACGTTTCTTCGTCGTCAATACCGCTATCAAACCGCGGGCCTGCGCATCGTCGCGGTGAACGGCCAGGTCGAAGAGGGATCGTTCTATTCCGGCGATCGCCGGCAGCTCACCGCCACGGTCACGGTGAGGCCACGTCGCGGATGGCTGCTCGCCCTCACCGGTGATCGCAACGACGTGCGGCTGCCCGAGGGCCGCTTCACGACCACGTTGTGGCGGGCGGATGCGAACACGCAGTTCAGCCCGTGGATCTCGCTCGCGCAGAATCTGCAATACGACACGGTGACGCGGGCGCTCGGCTGGCAGGCGCGCTTCCGCTGGATTCTCAAGCCGGGCGACGATTTCTACTTCGTCTACACGCACAACTGGATCGAGACGACGACGCTCGCCACTCTCGATCACAGAGCGGCCGCGAAGATCGTGAAGACGCTCAGGTTTTAGGGTCCCCCTCCTCGAAACGCATCAGAATGTCACGCCAACGTTCATTTGATAGGCCCGTGGCGTGACGAAGTGCGTGCCAGTGAACGTCGACAGGAAGTTGTAGAGCGCGTCCTTATTCGCGACGTTGATGATGCTGAATCGGAGTTTCACTTTCGCCCTGTCGCCGTGCAGCAGGTTGTCGACGCCGAACCCGAGATCGACGATGTGCCGCGGCGCGACGCGCGGCGGGTTGGCGACATCATCGGCCGTCCCTTCGGCGGGAATTCTGAACCGGGTCGCGCCGTAGTTCGACGTCGTGCAGTCGGCGCCCGTCAGCGGGTTGTCGCGCGTCGCGACCGCATTGCCGCAGAAGAACCCGATCGCCGCCTGCTGATCGCCCGGCAAGGCGAGCGCGTCGGCCAGGCTGGCGACCGATCCCGCGACGAGCCCGGAATCGTAGCGCCACGAGAGCGCCGCCCAGGCGCCCAGCGGCCGATTGACGACGTATTGCAGGTTCGCCGTCGAGTTGAACTTCTGATCGTGATCGATCCGGAAATCGCCGGGCGGTTCCTCGAGGAGCAATCCGCCGACGCCCGGCGGCGAGAAAATCGCGTTGGTATGCGCCATGACGACGAACGCGCTGAAGCCGTGATGCTCGACGAGGTTGATCCGTCCGGTGAAGCCGTCGATCTTCGAATGATCCCACGCGACCGGAAACACGATTGGCGTCCCGAAGAGCACGTTGAAGTCGTACCCGTTGTCGGTGCGCTTGTTGAAGTAGCCGAAGTCGGCGACGATCCATCGCCCGAGTCCCTGCTGGATGCCCACCTCCACCTGATGACGTTTCCCGGGAGCCGGGATCTCTCCCGCACCGAACAGTCCGTTCAGGCCGACGCCGCTCGAGAGCAGCAGGTTCTCGTTGTAGGGCGTTTCGAGCGTTCGTCCGTACGACGCGCGAAGCACCGTTTCGCTGCCCGGCACCGAATACGACACGCCGAGGCGCGGCTGCACGAGCGTGGCCGTCGTCAGACCATCGTAGTGGTCGAGGCGCACGCCGATCTTGATCGTCGCGTCGCCGGCCTTGATGTCGTCTTGGATGTAGGCCGCCTGCTCCTTGATCGTTCCAGTCTGGTGATACGCCAGCGGAGATCCTCCCCTCGTGAGGTCGTACGGAAGCAGATCCGGATTGAAGTCCGGATTGAGCCGCAGCCCACCGCGACATTGAGCGGTGTTCACGAGGGCGGTGTTGTCCGACGGGTCGCCGGTCGCAGTCAGACACGGTGAGTTGAAGACGGGATCGGTGAAGCCGATCGTGAACCCTTCGTCCAGCTTCGTGGCGCTGATCGTGCCACCCACCTTCACGTTGTGGTTGCCGGAGCTGTAGGCGACGTCCGCCTTGACGCCGAGGTTCGTGAGCTTGCGGTCCTGCGAGACGCTCCCGCCCTCGTCACTCAGCGGATCCGGGCTCGGCGTGTAGGTGAGGTGGTCCTGACGGACGAATCCGTTCGCCGTCAAGAGCGTCTTCGATCCGATGACGCGCGAGTAGCCCGGCGCGACGTTGAAGGTTTTGATCTCCTGATGCTGGGCCTGGCCGGCGTCGTTCTGGTCGAACGTGTTCGGCACGTCGAACGCCGACTTCGCCGCCTGTACGTTCACGTGAAACGAGTCGGTCGCGCCCGAGTGCACGTCGAGGCGATTGAACAACGACATGTTGTTGCCGTGGTCGTGGAGCGCTTCGAACTCGGGCGGATCGAGATACCGATCGGTTCGCAATCCGCTGAAGGACGCGAAGTCGCCGACGGCATGCGATCCGCCGCCGATATTGAAATCGCCGCTTGGCGTCTTGAACGACCCGTATCCGAAGGACGCACTGCCTGCCGGTTTCGGGTGATCCAGGCCCGACTTGGTCACGATATGCACGACGAGGCTGCTCTTGTCGCCATACTCCGCAGGCGCCACGCCGGTGATGACCTCCATCGCCTGTACCGCGTCCGCAGAGATTTGGTTGGAGTACACGCGGCTCTGCTGATCGGTGACCGGCTGGTTGTCGATGGAGAAGTGCGTTTGCGCGTGGTCGCCGATCGGATGGGAGAACGCGTGCGAAGCGGAGACGACGCCCGGTGAGGCGAGCGTGATCACCTGATTGAGTCCGGCCTGGGCTT
>Ga0114129_10017562_pt1 | contig 10183 bp, 10 predicted proteins | sample RhiMetdeltSRZDD1_FD_80071 | JGI IMG/M metagenome (GOLD analysis project Ga0114129, IMG submission 80071) | Populus rhizosphere microbial communities from Tennessee, USA - Rhizosphere MetaG P. deltoides SRZDD1 (version 2) (version 2) | ecosystem: Host-associated > Plants > Roots > Rhizosphere >... | reverse complement strand
CGCCGCGGTGCCGAGGGCCGAGCCCGCCTCCCGCAGCGCGTCCGGATGGAGCGGCGCGTCGAGCTGGCCGGCAGCGAGCGGAGGCGCCGAAGGCCCGGCGGGGAAGACCATGCCGACGCCGTCGGGCGCGCCGCCACCCCGATCCTCGACGATCCGGCGCAGCGGCGTTCCGAGCGCCACCTCGTAGACGCCCGGCCGCCGCACGTGACCCCAGAGCGAGACGAGGGTGCTCTCGGCGGCGCGGAAGCCCTCGGGATCCGCGATCGCGGGGGGAACGCGGGAAAGGGTCTCCACGTTCTGGACGAGCGTCGGGCGGCCTCGGAATCCCACCGCCGCGGGCAGCGGCGGCTTCGGCCGCGGCCAGGCGCGCCGGCCCTCGAGCACCTCGATGACCGCGGTCTCCTCGCCGGCGATGTAACCGTCGTCGCCGCGGCCGATCGTGACGGTCACGCCCTGGAGCGGCTCTTCGCTCGCCGCGCGCTGGAGGGCCGCGGCCGGCGCCGCGAACGAGCCCTTGAGATAGACGACCGCCTCGCGCGCGCCCACCCCCCTCGCCGCCAGGACCAGCCCGCGGATCACCTCGCGGGGCCGGGTGAGCATGACCCAGCGGTCCTTGACCGAGCCCGGCTCGCCCTCGGCTCCGTTGCCGATGACGAGGGGCTCGCCTCCTTCCGCGCGCACGGCCTGCCACTTGCGGGCCGCCGGGAACCATCCCCCGCCCCGGCCCCGCAGGCCCGAGGCCTGCAGCCGGCGGATCAGCTCCGCGCCGTCCGCCCGCCCCGCGTCCTCGATGGCCGTGCCCAGGTCGCCTCCGTCGAAGCCGCAATTATACCGATGGTTACGCGCCGTTCCGGTGTCGGCGGCCTTCACTTCGGGGGGAATTTCCTGTACGATCTTTCTTTGAGGGAGGACTCATCATGATCAACCTCACCGCTGCGGCGGCGGAGAAGGTCAAGGGGATACTGGAGCAGGAGAAGACGAACATCCCCCAGGGCGGGCTGCGCATCTACGTCCAGGGCGGGGGCTGCTCGGGCTTCTCCTACGGGATGGTGCTGGACGAGGCCGCCGATGGCGACGAGGTCGTAGAGGTCGCCGGGGTCAAGGTCATCGTCGATCCGATGAGCATGCGCTACCTGGAAGGGGCGGAAGTCGACTACAAGGAAGACCTCATGGGCGGCGGTTTCGCGATCAAGAACCCGAACGCCACGTCCACCTGCGGCTGCGGCCATTCGTTCAGCGCCGGCGCCGAGGGCGCGAGCGAGGGCGGCGGGCACCACCACTGAACCGATCTTCCGGGGCGGCCGCTCGGACCGCTCCCGGCGGGGATCCGCGTTCCGGCGCCGCCCCTCGCTGACCCACAGCGCCTTGCCGAGGGCCTCAATGAAAGCTTCGAACGCCGCGGTCGCCTCCGAGAAGGAGGGCGGCTTGGAGACCGTCCGCGTCATCACCGAGACGCTGCGGCTGGTCACCGACAAGCGGTGCGAGCTGTACAACCTCACGGAAAGGGTCGCCGAGGTCCTCAAGCGCCACGACATCAAGGAAGGGATGGTGCTTCTCTCCTCGCTCCACACCACCCTCGCGCTGTTCGTCAACGAGTGGCAGGCCGCGCTGCTGCACGACGTGAAGGCCATGCTCGAGAAGGTCGTGAGCCCGCGGGACGACTGGCGACACAACGATCCCGACCATTCCGACTGCGACCGCCACAACGCGCACTCACACCTGCAGGCGACGCTTCTCGGCCACGCCCTTTCCTTGTCCGTCACCAAGGGGAAACTGGTCCTCGGCCAGTTCCAGGCGATCATCGCGGCGGAGCTCGACGGGCCCCGCAACCGCGACCTCGCGATCCAGATCATCGGCCGGTAGCTTCGGGGAGGGCCGCACCGCGGCGGCCCTCGGCGCGTGAACGTGACGGCGATACCCTCTACGATCCCGCTCTTCCCGCTGCCGGACGTGGTGCTCTTCCCGCACATGCCGCTGCCGCTGCACGTATTCGAGCCGCGTTACCGCAAGATGACGGCGGACGTGATGGCCGGCCACAAGCTCATCGGGATGACGCTCCTGAAGCCGGGCTGGGAGCAGGACTACTACGGCCGGCCCCCGGTGTACCCCATCGGGTGCGCCGGCGTGGTGGAGGAGTGCCGCCCGCTCGAGGACGGGCGCTTCAACATCCGGCTGAAGGGCGTCAGCCGCTTCCGCATCCTGTCCGAGGAGGGCGGAGAGCCTTATCGGCTCGCGACGGTGGAGAGCCTGAGCGACGAGATCGGCGACGCGACGGCCCTGGAGTCCGCACGGCGGAAGGTGCTCGCCGCGATCGGACGGGCCGCCGACGGCCCTTCGTTCCTGGTGACCCGGCCCGATCTGCCTCCGGAGCTGTTCGTCAACGCGGTCTGCCAGGCCCTGTCGCTGAGCCCGGTCGAGAAGCAGTCGCTGCTCGACTGCGATACCCTCGGCCGCCGCTGCGCGCGGCTCCTGGAGATCCTGGATTTCCGGCTCCTCGAGCAGACCTACTCGCCGCGACCCGGGCGCGCCGACAAGCCTCACTGAGCGCGGAGCCTGCGCATGAGCGGCAGGGTGAGGCCGTAGAGGATCCCGATCAGGAACGGCGCCGCCGCCGCCCAGCCGAGCACGGCGTGGCAGGCGGTCAGCCCGAAGCGGGCGACGAAGGCCGCCGGATCCGCGCGCAGCGTGAGGACGAGGATCCTCGGGTCGAAGGGCACCGGCGTGGAGTCGGCGAGCCTCTCCCCCACGCGCACGTAGAGCAGGATCAGCGGGAGCTGGAACGGATACATCATGTAGTTCGCGAGCTGAATGGCCGGATGGTTCAGGCGCAGCAGCAGCGCCGCCGCGAAGCACAGGAGCGTGCTCGTGCCCACGATGGGGAACAGGCCGAAGGCCGCGCCGAGGGCCAGGCTGATCGCCACCTTCTCCGGCGAGCTGCCGTAGCGGAGGATCAGGACGAGCGGCCCCCCGACGCGCCGGCGCAGCCAGCCCTGCTCCACCACGGGACCAGAGTATCCCCGACTTTTGGGTGCGCTCCTGCGTCCAACCATGGGAGGGGAGCGATCCCCCGAGGAGGAGATCGGCATGGCGCGTGAAACGTTCTGGAGGGTGGGAGCGCCGGTGCTGGCCGCGGCCCTGTTCGCCGTGCCGGCGGTGACGACGGCGCAGGACGACGTGCGCGAGCCGCTCATCCGCGCCTTCCGCATGGCGGGAGGCGGGTCGCACCTGGGGGTGAGCCTCTCCGACCTGGGCGGTGACGACCGGACGCGGCTCAAGCTGCCCGACGAGCGCGGGGCTCTCGTCAAGGACGTGCAGCCGGACACGCCGGCGGCCAAGGCCGGGCTGAAAGCCGACGACGTGATCGTCCGGTTCGACGGAGAGACGGTGCGCAGCGCGGCCCAACTCTCGCGTCTCGTCCGGGAGACGCCCGCGGGCCGACCGGTTCCGATCGAGGTCAGCCGGGGCGGCGCGATCCAGCGCCTCACGGCGACGCTCGAAGAGGGCCGCGGCTTCAGCCGCCTCCTGGGGGACGACGGCGACATGGGCATCCACGTGGCTCCGGTCCCTCCCGTCCCCCCGGTTCCTCCCGTTCCGCCGATCGAGCCACTCCTGCACGAGAAGATGGACCGGCTCACCCGCGACTTCTTCATCCAGCGGCCGGGCCGCCTCGGCATCACCTATCAGGAGCTGTCGGGACAGCTCGCCCGCTACTTCAAGGTCGCGGACGGGACGCTGCTCGTGAGCGACGTCAAGGAGGACTCTCCCGCGGGCAAGGCCGGGCTGAAGGCCGGTGACGTCATCGTGCAGGTCAACGGCAAGCCCGTGTCGCACGGCCAGGACCTGCGCGAGCAGGTGTCGAAAGCGGAGGCGGGCGCGCAGATCACGCTCGGCGTGCAGCGCGACGGGAAGCCGCTCGACGTGAAGATCACGATGGCCGAGCGCGCTCGGTCCCGCGCGAGGCGCACTCCAACGATCTAGCTCTCCGTTTCCGGCGGCGCCGCCTCGCGGGGCTGCCCGCGGCGCTCGGGATGGTCGGGCGGGACCAGGTCCTCTTCCAGCTCGAGCACCATCAAGGTCCCGCCCACCGCGAGGGCGGGAGCCACCAGGAAGTTCGCGAGCGGCACGAACAGGAAGGCGAGGCCGACGAGGCCGAAGCCGAGGCTCTCGGGCCGGTACTGCCGGTGCCAGGCCCGGCGCTGGGCGAAGGCCATTCCCCGGCGGGCGAGCGGCAGGTCCGTCTGCTGGAAAGCCACCGAGTGGGCGCCCCAGAGCGCAGCCAGCGGCGGCCCGAGCAGCGGGATGAGGCTCAGCAGCAGCACGATCGGAGCCGCGACGAGAAAATAGAGGGCGCCCCGGAAGGCCTGCGCCATCTCCCACCTCAGCCCGCCTTCGTGCTCCACGACGTGCACCCGCACGTAGGCCTCGACGCGGCGTGACAGCCTCTCCAGGATCGGGGCCGAGACGAGCATCGCCACCGCCAGCCCCGCCACCGCCCCCGCCAGCAGGGCGCCCAGGTAGAGCGCCAGGCTCAGGAGGATGCCGAAGCCGGCGGCCAGCTTGCCGCGGCCGGGAAGCATGTGCGTCTCGAGCCACGGGATCGCGAAGGCGCCGAGGGTGATCCCGGAAAGGACGCACACGATCGCCAGCAGCGTGGGCAGCGCGGCCAGCGGCCAGAACGAAGGGTGCCGGAGCAGGAACCAGAAGCCGGAGAGCAGGTGCCACGCGCCCGCCGCCATGCGCCGGAGGAAGCCCGGGCGGCTCCGCGGCAGCTCGACGGGAGGCACGGCGAGGCCCTCCGCTTCGGCGGGACGCTCGGGCACGCACTCAGCCTAGCAGCTTTCGGCGCCCTCTTTCGCCGTTGACAGGGCGTCGCCGCCGCGTGACAGAATGGCCCGGCCATGAAGGACGTGCTGGCCGTCATCCTCGGCGGGGGGCGCGGCACGCGGCTTCATCCCCTCACTCTGCACCGGTCCAAGCCCGCCGTGCCCATCGCGGGGAAGTACCGGCTGATCGACATCCCGATCAGCAACTGCCTCAACTCGGACCTGCGGCGCATCTTCGTCCTCACGCAGTACAACTCCGAGAGCCTGAACAAGCACATCGGCCTCACGTACAAGTTCGACCTGTTCTCCTCCGCGTTCGTGTCGGTGCTGGCCGCGGAGCAGACCGAGGAGAGCGGGGACTGGTTCCAGGGCACCGCGGACGCCGTGCGGCAGAACAAGCGGCATCTCGGCAACCACGAGTTCCGCGACGTGCTGATCCTGGCCGGGGACCAGCTCTACCACATGGACTTCGCGCGCATGCTCGAGACGCACCGCCGCCACGTGGCCGACGTGACGGTGGCGGCGACGCCGGTGAAGCCCGAGCAGGCGAGCGGGTTCGGCATCCTCAAGATGAACGGGCTCGGGCGGATCACGCACTTCGAGGAGAAGCCGGCGGCCGAGCGCCTGGCCCAGCTCGCCTCGGAGATCCCGGCCATCGGCTCCGGGCTCATCGCCTCGATGGGGATCTACCTCTTCAAGCGCGAGGCCCTGGAGGCCGCCCTCAAGAACCAGGCCCTCGTCGACTTCGGGCGCCACGTGATCCCCGACGCCCTCTCCCGCTCGCGGGTGCAGGCCCACGTCCATCGCGGGTACTGGGAAGACGTGGGGACGATACGCTCCTACTACCAGGCCAACCTCGCTCTGTGCCAGCCGGTGCCGCCGTTCGACTTCTACGAGGCGTCGCGGCCCGTGTACACGCATCCCCGCTTCCTGCCCGCGAGCAAGTTCGAGAGCTGCGTGGTGACCAACAGCCTGCTCTCCGAAGGCTGCATCGTGGTGGGGGCGAACATCGAGCGCTCGGTGGTCGGCATCCGCAGCCGCATCGGCCGCGGGGCGCAGGTGCGCGAGAGCCTGATCCTCGGCGCGGACTATTACGAGACGCTCGACGAGCTGAGCCGCAGCTCGGGACGGGGGGCGCCGCCCATCGGCGTGGGGGAGGACTCGATCGTCGCCGGCGCCATCCTCGACAAGAACGCCCGCATCGGGCGGGGGGTGCGCATCCTCAACGAGGCCAAGGTCCAGGAGAAGGACGGCGACGGGTACTACATCCGCGAGGGCATCGTGCTCGTGCCGAAGAATGGCGTGATACCGGACGGGATGGTGATCTAGGACGTCACCAGCCGGAAGACGTCGGGGCGGGAGTAGTGGCCGGCGACGTCGAGGAGCTGGCGCGCGGCGGCGACCTCGCCCAGGTCCAGCTCGGCGGTGAGGATGCCCTCTTCGCCGAACAGCGGGCCCGCCCGGTAGCGGCCGTCGGGGCCCACGATCGCGCTTCCGCCGCGGCAGAGCACCTCCGGCGCCCGCGCCAGCGCTTCCTTCAGCTCGAAGTCGGCCGGGTACATCGCACGGGTGAGGTACTGGCAGCACGCCACCACGAAGACGCGGCCCTCGAGCGCGATGTGCCTCAGCGTCGCCTGCCACCCGTCGCTGGAGTCGGCGGTGGGAGCGAGGTGGATGCGCTCGCCGGACTCGTAGAGGGAGTGGCGCGCCAGCGGCATGTAGTTCTCCCAGCAGACGAGCTGGCCGACGGGACCGAACTCGGTGGCCACGGCCCGCGGCGCCGCCGCCTCACCCGGGCCCCACACCATGCGCTCGTCGTGCGTGGGCACGAGCTTGCGCCGGGCCTGCGCGAGCTCGCCCGCGGGGCTGAAGAGCAGGAGCGTGCAGTGGAGGGTGCCGGTGCGGGTGCGCTCGTTCACGCCCACGCAGAGCCACGCCCGCGCCTTGCGGGCCGCGCGGCCCATGAGGTCGGTGGCCGCGCTCGGGACCTCGACGGCGTTGGCCGAGAGCCGGCGGAAGACGGCGGCGGCGGCCGGGTCGGAGAAGGCCCCGAACACGGGGCCGAAGACCTGCGAGGTGGGGTAGGCGGGGACGAAGGCCTCCGGCAGCACGACGATCCGCGCGCCGCGGTCGGCGGCGGCCTGGACGAGCGCCTCCACCTTCGCGAGCGTGGCCTCGCGATCGAGCACCGCCGGCGCCGCCTGGACGGCGGCCACCGTCACCCGCCCGTACGCGTCGCCCATGCCGCCCCCTCACTTCTTCGCGCGCCGCACCTCCTCGATCTTGCGGTCGCGGTCGGACACGATGCGCTCCCGGTCGCGCCGGTACTCCAGCTCGAGCGCTTCGCGCGCCTCGGGCTCCAGCACGCCGCGCACCTTGGCGGCGTACAGGATCTCCCTCTCCGCCAGCCGGGCCTCGGCCACCTTGCGCGCCTCGGCGATGGCCTCGCGCTGGGCCGGCGTCAAGGCGCGCTCCTCCACGCCCTCCTCGCGGTCCTTCTTGCGCAGTCGCTCCATCGCCAGCTCGTACGCCGACTTCGGGGCGTCGTCCGACATGCGCCTAGCTTATACCCTCAATAGGCGAGGAGCTCGCGCAGGGCGGGGACGACGCGCGAGCGCGGCGAGAAGACCTCCTCCAGCGCCTTGCTGAAGGGGACGGGCGTGTCGAGGGCGCCGAGGCGCGCCACCGGCGCGTCGAGCCACTCGAAGGCCTCGCGGCCGATGACGGCGGCCAGCTCGCCGCCGAAGCCGCCGGTGGTCGGGGCCTCGTGCAGCACGAGGGCGCGTCCGGTCTTCTTCACCGACGAGAGCACGGCGTCGCGGTCCCAGGGCAGCAGGCAGCGGAGGTCGACGACCTCCACGTCCCGTCCCTCGGCGGCGAGCTTCTCGGCGGCCTCCAGCGCCCACCCGACGCCGACCCCGTACGTCACCACCGTCGCGTCGCGGCCCTCGCGGGCCAGGCGCGCGCGGCCGATCGGCACCGAGTAGTAGCCCGCGGGCACCCTTCCGCGCGCCGAGCGGTAGAGCAGCTTGTGCTCGAGGTACAGGACGGGGTTCCCGTCCTCGAACGCGGCGAGGAGCAGGCCTTTGGCGTCGTAGGGCGAGGCCGGCGCCACCACCTTGAGGCCGGCCACGCTCGTGAACCAGGACTCGACGTTCTGCGAGTGGAACGGCCCGGCCCCCACCCCTCCGCCGACGGGCACGCGGATCACCACCGGCACCCCGGCCCCCCAGCGGTAGTGCGTCTTGGCCAGGTTGTTCACGATCTGGTTGAAGCCGCACGTGATGAAGTCGCCGAACTGCATCTCGACCATCGGCACGAACCCGTCGAGCGCGAGGCCGAGCGCGGCGCCCACGGCGCCGGACTCGACGATCGGCGTGTTGCGGACCCGCTCGCGGCCGAACTCGGCCACGAAGCCCTCGGTCACCTTGAAGACGCCGCCGTACTCGGCGATGTCCTGGCCCAGCAGCACCGTCCGCGGGTGGCGGCGCATCGCCTCCCGCAGGCCCTCGCTGATCGCGTCGACGTAGCGTGTGTCGCGCGCGGCCGCCGCCGCTTCGGCGGAAGGAGGGACGGGCGTCGCGGTCACCGGCGCGTACACGTCGCGCCGCTCGCCCTCGGCGGTCGAGACCGGATCGGCCGCCGCCAGCGCCTCGTCCACGAGGGCGTCGATGCGCGGCTTCATCTCGGCCCGCACCGCGTCTCGCTCCGCGGGAGAAAGGACGCCCCGGTCCAGGAGGAGCTGCTCGAAGCGGGCGACGGGGTCCTTCTTCGCCCACTCTTCGAACAGCTCCCTGGGCACGTAGGCGGTCCCGGACGCCTCCTCGTGGCCGCGCATGCGGAAGGTCGTGAACTCGAGCAGCGTCGGCCCTTCTCCCCGCCGCGCCCGGACGGCGGCCTCGCTCACGGCTCGGTGGACGGCCAGCAGGTCGTTGCCGTCCACGACGAGCCCGGGCATGCCGTAGCCGGGCCCGCGGTCGGCCAGGTGCCGGCAGGCGTACTGCTCCGCCACCGGCGTCGACAGCCCGTACTGGTTGTTCTCGATCACGAACAGCACGGGCAGCTTCCAGACCGCGGCCAGGTTGGCCGCCTCGTGAAAATCGCCCTCGCTGGTGGCGCCCTCCCCGGTGAACGCGGCGGCCACGCGGGGCTCGCGCCTGAGCTGGGCGGCCAGGGCCAGGCCGTCGGCGACCGGGAGCATCGCGCCCAGGTGGCTGATCATGCCGACGATGCGTCTCTCCCGAAGGCCGAAGTGGAACGTGCGGTCGCGACCCTTCGTGAACCCGCCGTCTTTCCCGAAGAGCTGGCGGAACAGCCGGCCCAGGTCCACGCCCCGGGTCGTGAACACGCCGAGGTTGCGGTGCATGGGGAGGATCCAGTCGTCCGGGTCCAGCGCGGCGGCCACGCCCACCGCGATGGCCTCCTGTCCCATTCCCGAGAACCACTTGGAGAGCTTGCCCTGGCGGAGCAGCAGCAGCGCCTTGTCCTCGATGAGGCGGGGAAGAAGAAGGGCCCGATAGAGCTGCTTCAGGCGCTCGGGGGAGAAGACTTCCCGCTCGGCCGAGGCGGCCGGCGCGGCGCCGGCGACGTCGCTCATGCCGCCGATTTCATCAGGCCGGGCCCCTCAACGCAAACCGGGCACGAAAAAGCCCCCGGGCCCGAAGACCCGGGGGCGAAGATCCGGGTGATGTCGTTCTCAGTACTTCTTGTGATGGACTTCGGTCTTGGTCTTGGTCTCGCCGTGCTTGTTGGTCTTCGTCTTGGTGGTCGTGTAGACCACGCGGCGCACCGTCTGATCGCTCCCCGTCATCACGGTCGAGGGATAGATCGTCACCCGGCGGCCGACCGCGAGGCCGGCGGGCAGTTGGGATTCGGCGTTGATCATGTACGTGACCTGGGTCCCGTCGGGGCGGGTGATCGTGATCGACTTGCCGGTCTCGTAGGCCTGCACCGTCCCGGAGATGGTCGTGGTGGTGGTCGTCGTCTGCTCACCGGTCGGGCTGGTCCGGGTCTCCTCGGTTGTCCGCTTCACGTTGCCGCTCGGCGTCACGCTGGTCGTGGTGACACGCTTCACGAGGGTCGAGCCGCCCTCGCCGGGCTCGGTGTAGAGGGTGACCGTTCGGCCTACCGTCACCTCCGCGGGGACCGTGAGGCTCGGCATCAGCGTGTACGAAACCTCGTCCCCCTTCTGGGAGCGGATGACGATCACGTGGCCGGGCTCGTAGCGAACGACCTCGCCTGTGATGATCACGGGCTTGACCTCGGTCCGAGTCGTCTCCGTGTACGTTTGGCTCTGGGCGTGCGCGGTCAGGGCGCAAGCCCCCAGCAACGCGGTGCCGACGAATGTATGTAACTTCATT
>Ga0114129_10017560_pt1 | contig 10184 bp, 9 predicted proteins | sample RhiMetdeltSRZDD1_FD_80071 | JGI IMG/M metagenome (GOLD analysis project Ga0114129, IMG submission 80071) | Populus rhizosphere microbial communities from Tennessee, USA - Rhizosphere MetaG P. deltoides SRZDD1 (version 2) (version 2) | ecosystem: Host-associated > Plants > Roots > Rhizosphere >... | reverse complement strand
GCAGCTCGCCGCCATCGCCGACGGTGAACGTGCTGTCGATGGCTACGGGCGGACGGCCGGGCGATGGATGAATCTGGATCGCGGACTGCGACGTGAGTCGCACTCGCGCGCCGGGGCCGACGCGAATGATTTGCCTCAAAGAATCGCCGCTGAAGATTCCCGGCGCCACGGTCGCGAGAATCAGGTGCAGGCCGTCGCCATCGGTGAAGGCGCGGCCGACTCGGAATGGAGGCTCGGCGTACGCCTGCGTCAGCGTCGTGCGGCCGCCGCGGCGCTCGAACACGAGCTCGAGCCGCGCCGACCGGCCGATGCTCGTCGTCGTCCGCTCGTCGAGCGGCGTCAGCGGTCGAACAGCAGTTCCCGCTGGATCCACGAGACGATCTCCTCGAGGCCGGTTCCGGCTTTGAGATTGGTGAAGATGAAGGGACGCTCGCCGCGAACGAGCTTCGAGTCCCTCGCCATGACGTCGAGGCTCGCGCCGACGCGATCGGCCAGATCGATCTTGTTGATGACGAGCAGGTCGGACCGCGTCACGCCCGGTCCGCCTTTGCGCGGAATCTTGTCGCCGCCCGACACGTCGATGACATAGATCGCGGCGTCGACGAGCTCGGGGCTGAAGCTGGCCGCGAGGTTGTCACCCCCGCTCTCGAGAAACACGATGTCGAGGCCGGGATGGCGCCGCGTCAGCTCTTCGAGCGCCTCGAAATTCATCGACGCGTCCTCCCGGATGGCGGTGTGCGGACAGCCGCCGGTCTGCACGCCGATGATCCGATCCGGCGGCAGCGCCTCGCTCCGGACGAGGAACTCCATGTCCTCGCGGGTGAAGATGTCGTTGGTGACGACCCCGAGCTGATACTCGGCGCGCAGGCGCTTGCAGAGCGCGTCGACGAGCGCTGTTTTGCCGGAGCCGACCGGCCCGCCGATCCCGATCCGCACGGCGGCGGGTTCGCTCATGACAGGAACAACCGGGAGCGCACGTGCTGCTGCCCCATCGCGGCCAGATCGAGCGCCGGCGCGAACGCGCCGGGAGAATGGCCGCGTTCACACCTGAGCGCGATCGCATCGACCACGCCCGGCACACGCGCGAGCGCCGCGGCCAGGACGGCGTGCGCCGCTCGCTGGCCGATCGGCATCAGGCGCATCGCCGACGAAGCGATGCTGGCGAGGCGCGTGTAGACGAAGGCTTCAACCGCTGCGCGCGGCTCGACGCCAATCGTTGCACACACAATCCCGAATGCCACCGGGAGTGAAAACGGACCGTCGCAGTACGTAGGCCCGAGCTTTAGCTCGGGCGCGTCCGGCGTGTCGGCCGCTTCTGCGCGAATCTCTCTCCACGTCTTCAACAACCGCGTTCCAATCGCGCGACTCGCTGCCCGAGCCGTCGATGATGGCCGCAGGGCGATCACCTCGGCGTCAAGCTCCTGAAGCTTTCGCCAGTCGTCCTGCAGTCGCGCGTTCAACGCCAGCCACACCGCGTGCGCCTCGAATCGGCCGAGGTTTTCTTCCAAACACACGTCCATCCACTCGCGGAGATCGGCGGCAGTCGAGACGAGTCCCGCTGACGTCGCGGTCTCGAGTCCGTCGGAGTGCGCGAAGCTTCCAGTCGGAAACAGGCTGTCGCAGAGATGCAGGAGCGCGAGCAGCCTGATGTCGGTGGGCATCACTGAAGGTGCCCGTGATCCATCGCGTGAGTGAGCGGGGTGAACGCGCGCATCGACCGCGTGAAAGCGATGCCGTGCAGTGTGAGCAACTCTTCGATGCCGGGAACCTCGGGGCAGACGATGCGCTCATCGACGAGCATCATCGGCTGATGGTTGTTGCCGATGTGGTAAGCGAACAGTCCCCACTCTGCCGGTGAGCGCGGTGTGATGACGAACACCGGCTCCTCGCGCTCGACGACGACGACCACAGCGCCTGGGTCGTCGAACACGAAACAATCGCCGGCGCGCAGGAGCGTTCCGCGCGGCAGCGCGGTGCCGAACTGAAAGCCGCGATCCGAGGTGCGACGACCGCGGGCTTTCAGCCGATCCTCCCATCCGAGGGTGATTCGGTCGCGGCGGTAATCCTTCGCGTGCTCCGGGACCTCATCCTCGCGACAGATGTTTCGCGCCACCGGGAGCGATTTGAGCGCAGACAGAACTGACATGGTGAATCCTGAAATATTCGTGGCCGCCTTTGAAAGCGTCCGGCATTCTTGATTCTCAATGACTTCAAAACAAGAAATACCGCTGCGCCAGCGGCAGCACGCTGGCCGGCTCCGACGTCAGCAGTTGACCGTCGGCGCGGACTTCGTAGGTGTCCGGGTTCACTTCGATCTTCGGCAGCGCGTCGTTCAGGACGAGATCGCGTTTTCCGATCGCCCGGCAGTTGCGCACCGCCACGCGCGGCCGGCTGAGGCCGTCGAGCGCCCGGCCGTCGATGCCGGCGCGGCTGACGAAGTGCACACTGCAGGAATCGAGCGCGGCACCGAATGCGCCGAACATGCTGCGGGTGATGACGGGCTGCGGCGTCGGGATCGAGGCGTTGCCGTCGCCCATCATCGCGCCGGCGATGAATCCGCCTTTGATCACCAGTTCGGGCTTGACGCCGAAAAACGCCGGCTTCCAGAGGACGAGATCGGCCATCCGGCCGACGGCGACTGACCCCACCTCCGTGGAGATTCCGTGCGCGATCGCCGGGTTGATCGTGTACTTCGCGACGTAGCGGCGGACGCGCATGTTGTCGTCCTCGCTGGAATCGCCGGCCAGCGGACCGCGCTGGCGCTTCATCTTGTCCGCGGTCTGCCACGTCCGGCAGATCACTTCGCCAATCCGGCCCATCGCCTGCGAGTCCGATGACATCATGCTGATGGCGCCGAGATCGTGCAGAACGTCTTCGGCGGCAATCGTCTCGGGCCGGATGCGCGAATCCGCGAACGCCACGTCCTCGGGAACTTTCGGCGACAGGTGATGGCACACCATCAGCATGTCGAGATGCTCGTCCAGCGTGTTCCTGGTGAACGGCATCGTCGGATTGGTCGACGAAGGCAGCACGTTGGCTTCGCCGCAGAGCCGGATGATGTCGGGCGCATGGCCGCCGCCCGCGCCCTCGGTGTGATAGGTGTGAATCGTCCGGCCATTGATCGCCGCAATCGTGTCCTCGACGAATCCGCATTCGTTGAGCGTGTCTGTGTGGATCGCGACCTGCACGTCGTACCGGTCGGCGACCTGCAGCGCCTGATCGATAGCAGCGGGCGTGGAACCCCAATCCTCGTGCAGTTTCAACCCGATCGCGCCGGCAAGAATCTGTTCGGCGAGCGGCTCGGCGCTCGATGTGTTGCCTTTGCCAAGGAATCCGAAGTTCAGCGGAAACGCCTGTGCCGCCTCGTACATCCGCCGGATGTGCCAGGCGCCGGGCGTGCACGTCGTCGCGTTGGTGCCGGTCGCCGGGCCGGTGCCGCCGCCGATCAGCGTGGTGACGCCTGAGTGGAACGCGTCGGGAATCTGGTTGGGCGAGATGAAGTGGATGTGCGTGTCGATGCCGCCTGAGGTGAGAATCTTTCCCTCGCCGGCGAGGATTTCCGTCGACGCGCCGATCTCGAGGCCCGGCGTGACGCCGTCCATCACGTCGGAGTTGCCCGCCTTGCCGATCGCCGAGATCCGGCCGTCGCGAACGCCCACGTCAGCTTTGTAGATCCCGCTGCTGTCGACGATGACGGCGTTGGTGATCACCAGGTCGGGCGCACCTCCCGCCCGCGTCACGGTCGGCGATTGGCCCATGCCGTCGCGAATCACCTTGCCGCCGCCGAACTTCACTTCGTCGCCGTAGCTGGTGAAGTCGCGTTCGATCCGGATGATCAGCGACGTGTCGGCCAGCCGGATCCGATCGCCGGTCGTCGGACCATAGTGATCGGCGTAGGTTCGGCGAGAGAGCTTCATGTCCGGGTAAACGTCCGTACGGCCTGGAGCGCCCGCGTGCGGCCGCGCTCGTCGTCGAGCGGGCCTTCGACCAGACGATTCAGTCCCGACACCCGGCGCGCCCCCGCGAGCGCGACGAGGTCGACGGCACGCGTGTCGCCGGGTTCGAAGCGAATCGCCGTGCCGGCCGCGATGTTGAGACGCATGCCGTAAGCGCGCGCGCGATCGAACTCGAGCGCGCGATTGACCTCGAAGAAATGACAGTGCGAGCCGACCTGGACCGGCCGGTCGCCGCGATTGGTCACTTCAATCGTCGCAGTCGCCCGCCCGGCATTAATCTCGATCGGCTCGTCGCGGAGAAAATACTCGCCAGGAATCATGACAGGTGGTCTCTACTGTGACAGTGATGCTGAGCCTTTTTTAATTCTTAATTCCTAATTCTTAATTTCAGCGTCACCGTATGGGTTGGTGCACGGTGACGAGTTTCGTCCCGTCCGGGAACGTGCCCTCGACCTGAATCTCGTCCACCATCTCGGCGACCCCCTCCATCACGGCATCGGCGGAGAGAATGGTAGCGCCGAGGCTCATGATCTCGGCGACCGATCGGCCGTCGCGAATCATCTCGAGGATTTCCGACGTGATGAGCGCCACAGCTTCGGGATGATTGAGCTTCAACCCCCGAGCCCGGCGCTTCCGGGCGAGCTCACCCGCGGAAAAGATCAGCAGCTTGTCGATTTCGCGCGGCGTGAGATGCATGCGGGGCCGTAGTGTCCGCCTTCAGGCGGAGGTGACGGGCAGTGTTATGCCTCAGTCCAGTGCGAGCTGTAAAGGTCGAACACCCCCGACGTTTTTGTCATGGCCCGGCGCGTAAGGACATTTGTGTTCGTGTCGAGAGCTCGCGCACGCCGTCCTCGCCTCCTTCCCTCGGAAAGACTTGCTTTGATGACGTGACGCGCGGGTGGCTGGTGACTTGGGCGGTAGGTCGTCCGCCCGTCCGTTCCTACATTCTGGTTGAGTGCCCAAAGCCGCCCTACCATTTCGTAGGCCCAGTCCCGCGGTCAACTGCGGCGGGCGCCCGCGATTTTCCGCGGAAAAGGCCGAGAAATCGCCGATTTGCCCGGATCAGCCCGAGAACGGATCTGGTCCGCGTCTTGCTCTACATGATCGCCAAAGGAGATTGTGATGAACGTGGAAGCTATGGCTCGACGCGTCCTGGCAGAGTTCGATGAAATGCCCGGTCTGGCTCTGACGGTCCACCAGGCGTCGCGCCTCTTCGGTATCGATCAGGACGTCTGCCGCGTCGTCCTCGACACGCTCGTCGACCTCGCGTACCTCCGACAGACCAGTGGGGGAATGATTATTCGAGGAGACCGAGTCGCCGCGTAAAAGCCCTGCACGCCCTACTTGTAGTGCAGGCCTTCAGGCCTGCTTCACGGGCGGACCTGAAGGTCCGCACTACCTCCGGCAGTTTCTCAGCGCCTGGGTCTATAAACATGCGTAGCCTGTCCGAAGAACACCTCGGCCGACTCCATCATCGTTTCGGTGAGCGTGGGGTGTGGATGGATCGACAGCTTGAGATCCGTTGCGTTCGCACCCATCTCGATCGCCAGCACCCCCTCGGCAATGAGCTCGCCGGCGCCTGGACCCACCAGGCCTACGCCGAGGATTTGTTCCGACGCGGCATCGAGAATCAGTTTCGTGATCCCGTCGGTCCGATCCAGCGTTATCGCACGTCCTGACGCGCCCCAGGGAAACTTCGCGATCGAGACTTTGCGTCCCTCTTTCACGGCCTGCGTTTCGGTGAGGCCGGCCCAGGCAATTTCCGGGTCGGTGAAGACGACCGCGGGAATCGCGCGCGGCTCGAATGCGACGTTCTGGCCGGCGATGGCTTCGACCGCCACGCGTCCTTCGTGCGACGCCTTGTGCGCCAGCATCGGCTCGCCGACGACGTCGCCAATCGCAAAGATCGACGGTTCTTCGGTTCTGAGCTGTTTGTCCACGACAATGAAGCCGCGGTCGTTGACCCGCACCTTGGTGCGGTCGAGCCCGGGAATTTTTGAGTTCGGCCGCCGCCCTACCGACACCAGCACGCGATCGAACAGCTGCTCGCGCGCCTGATCCTTGACGCCCTCGCCCTCGAACGTCACGCGGACGCCTCTGGCCTCGGCCTTCATCTGCGTCACGCGCGTGTTCAGCAGGACCGCCTTCATCATGCCGTTGACGCGACGCGCCAGGACGTCGACCAGATCGCGGTCCGCACCGGGCAACAGCCCGGGCGTCATTTCGACCACCGTGACGGCGCTGCCGAGCGTTGCGTACACCGATCCGAGCTCGAGCCCGATGTATCCGCCCCCGACGACCAGCAGCGACTTCGGCACGTCGGGGAGATCGAGCGCCGATGTGGAATCCATCACCCGCGGATCGTCGACCTTGAGCATCGGCGGAATGGCCGGCAGCGATCCGGTGGCGAGAATCGCGTGCTCGAAGGTCAGCGTGTCCTCACCACCTGACGCCTTTCTGACGCGGAGTGTGTGGGCGTCGACGAGTTCGGCCGTGCCCTGGATGTACTGAACCTTGCGGTGCCTGACGAGTTGTCCCGTTCCGCTCGTCAGCCGTTTGACGACGTCGTCCTTGAACGCACGCAGCCTCGCCAGATCGACTTTCGGCTCGCCGAACTCGACTCCCCAGGCTTTGGCCTGCCGTGCCTCCCCAATCAACTTCGCCACGTGCAGCAAGGCTTTCGAGGGAATGCAGCCGCGATACACGCAGACGCCGCCCGGATTGACTTCGGGATCGATGAGGGTCGTGGACAGACCGAGATCCGCCGCGAGAAACGCGGCCGCGTATCCGCCGGGCCCGCCGCCCACGACGATCAGTTGCTGTGATGCCATTTCAGGTCAGGCCCACCTGACCTCGTCTCATCCCTGAAGCGCGAGCAGGAACGGCTGCTCGAACGCCTCGACCACCCACCTCAGGAAGCGGATGCCATCGGCGCCGTCGATCACGCGGTGATCGTAGGAGAGCGACAGGGGCAGCATCAGTCGCGGTACGAACTGGCCGTTCTCCTTGTCGTAGACCGGTTCCAGGCGCGCGCGCGAGATGCCGAGGATGGCGACTTCCGGCGTGTTGATGATCGGGGTAAAGAACGATCCGCCGATGCCGCCGAGATTGGAGATGCTGAACGTCCCGCCCTGCATCTCCTCGAGCGACAGCTTGCGGCTGCGAGCTTTCTCCGACAGTTGTGACAGCTCGACCGAAATCTCGATGATGTTCTTGGCGTCCGCGTCGCGAATCACCGGGACGAGCAGCCCGCGATCGGTATCGACCGCAATGCCGATGTTCACGTACTTCTTGACGATGATCTCCTCGGCGGCCATGTCGATCGACGAGTTCAACTGGGGAAACACTTTCAGCGCCGCAGCAATCACCTTCACCGCGATCGCGGTAATCGTCAGGTTACCGCCCGCCGCCTCGGCCTGTTTCGCGTAGCGCTTGCGGAGTTCCTCGAGGCCGGTGACGTCGCAGTACTCGTGCTGCGTGACGTGCGGAATCGTCGCCCACGCCACGCTGAGGTGCTCGGCGGTCTTGCGCCGCACCGCGCGCATCGGCTGCCGCTCGATCTCTCCCCAGCGCGAGAAATCCGGAAGCGGCTCAGCGGCCGCAGGCACTGCGCCGCTGTTTGCGTCCGCTGTGCCCGCGCCGGTGACGAGCCGCTTCGCGTGCGCCTTGACGTCCTCGACCGAAATCCGGCCCGACGGTCCGCTGCCCGGCACCTGATCGATGTCCACGCCGAGCTCGCGGGCCATTCGCCGCACGGACGGCGCGGCCGGCGCAAGCGGAAGATCGGGAATACTCGGAGCCGGTTCAGGAGCAGGCCGCGATCCGCGGCTGAAGTCGACGACGTTGGCTGTCGCGGGCGCTGGCTTCGACGCCGATGCCTGAGCGGGAGGTGGTGCAGCGGCAGCCGGCTTCGGCGGTTCCGCTGTCTTCTCCGGCGCTGCCGCCGGCTTTTCGGGCTCGGCCGCTTTGGATTCTGTTTTCGCCGCCGGCGCGCCGCCGTTGTCGAGGATGAGAATCGCTTGCCCGACTTTGACCTTGTCGCCCGCCTTGACCTTGACCTCTTTCACCTGGCCGGCGACCGTTGACGGTACCTCGATCGTCGCCTTGTCGGTCTCGAGCTCGAGAATCGGTTGATCTTTGGCGACCGTGTCACCTGGCTTGACGAGCACTCGAAGCACGTCGCCGCTGGTGACGTTTTCACCGAGCTCAGGTAGTCGGAAATCAGTCATGTTCGATTGGGTGATCGTCGATTGTCGATGTATTGTCGATTAGCACGATGGCGAGACACATGATCGTCGATTAATCGCCAATCACCCAATCGAACCTCGACAATCAGGAGGTTGCCGGATTCGGTTTCTCAGGATCGATATTCAGTGCCTTAATCGCCTGCTGCACGACCGACGCTTCGATCTTTCCATCGCGCGCCAGAGCGTTCAGCGTGGCGACGATCACGTATCGGTAATCCACCTCGAAGAAGTCCCGCAGGCTCGCGCGGCTCTCGCTCCGCCCGAACCCATCGGTCCCGAGCGCCGTCAGCGGCCGCGGCAGCCACTTGTCGATGGAATCGGGCAGCGCCTTCACGTAATCGGACGCCGCCACGAGGATGCCGGGTGCATCGGCTAAACAGGCGGTGACGTACGGCACGCGCGGCGTCGCATCGGGATGAAGCAGGTTCCACCGCTCGCAGGCGTGGCCATCGCGATACAGCTCGCTGTAGCTCGTCACGCTCCAGACATCGGCGCCGACGTTGTACTTCTCCTCGAGCATTTCCTGCGCCTTGATGACTTCGGGCAGGATGGCGCCGCTGCCGAACAGCTGTGCGCGGGCGCGCGCTTTCGGGAGCGACGTGGCGCGGAACCGGTACAGCCCTTTGAGAATCCCGTCGCGCGATCCCTCGGGCATGACCGGCATCGTGTACTGCTCGTTCATCACCGTCAGGTAGTAGAAGATGCTTTCGCCGTTGACATACATCCGCCGGATGCCGTCCTGGATGATCACCGCGATCTCGTACGCGAACGCCGGATCGTAGGCGACGATATTCGGGAGCGGATAGGCGATCAGGTGGCTGTTGCCGTCCTGATGCTGCAGCCCTTCGCCGGCCAGCGTCGTGCGTCCGGCCGTTCCGCCGAGCATGAAGCCGCGCGTGCGCGAGTCGCCGGCCGCCCAGATCAGATCGCCAATCCGCTGGAACCCGAACATGGAATAGAAGATGAAGAAAGGAATCGTGTTGACGCCGTGGGTCGCGTAGGCGGTGCCGGCGGCGATGAAGGACGACATCGATCCGGCTTCGTTGATGCCCTCTTCGAGGATCTGCCCGTCCGACGCCTCCTTGTAATAAAGGAGAGTGTCCATGTCGACCGGCTCGTAGGCCTGGCCGGCGTGCGAGTAGATGCCGACCTGCCGGAAGAGCGCTTCCATCCCGAAGGTTCGCGCTTCGTCGGGAACGATCGGGACGACGAGCGGCCCGAGCTCCTTGTCGCGCAGCATTTTCGACAGCATCCGCACGAACACCATCGTCGTCGACGCCTTGCGCCCTTCGGTTCCGGCGAAGAACTCCTCGAACAGCTCCGGCGACACCTGCTCCAGCGGCTTGCTGCGCGTCTTTCGTGTCGGCACGTAACCGCCGAGCGCCTCGCGGCGCTGGCGCAGATATTTGATCTCGACGCTGTCGTCGGCGGGGCGGTAAAACGGGGTCTTCGCGATATCGGTGTCGGACACCGGGATGCCGAAGCGCGTGCGGAACGCGCGCAGCTCGTCTTCGTTCAGCTTCTTCTGCTGGTGGGTGATGTTCTTGCCTTCGCCCGCCTCGCCGAGTCCGTAACCTTTAATAGTACGCGCCAGAATGACCGTCGGGGCGCCCTTGTGCTCGATTGCCGCTTTGTATGCGTTGTAGACCTTGATCGGATCGTGCCCGCCGAGCGACATCTTGCGCAGCTGGTCGTCGGACAGGTGCTTGACCATGTCGAGCAGCCGCGGATCGACGCCCCAGAAATGCTCGCGGACGTAAGCGCCGTCCACCACCGCGTATTTCTGATACTGGCCGTCGACGATCTCACCCATCCGCTTGACGAGCAGACCGTTGTGGTCCTTGGCGAGCATCTGATCCCACTCGCGGCCCCAGATCACCTTGATCACGTTCCAGCCCGCGCCGCGGAACGCGGCCTCGAGCTCCTGGATGATCTGGCCGTTGCCGCGAACCGGACCGTCGAGCCGCTGCAGGTTGCAGTT
>Ga0114129_10017559_pt1 | contig 10185 bp, 4 predicted proteins | sample RhiMetdeltSRZDD1_FD_80071 | JGI IMG/M metagenome (GOLD analysis project Ga0114129, IMG submission 80071) | Populus rhizosphere microbial communities from Tennessee, USA - Rhizosphere MetaG P. deltoides SRZDD1 (version 2) (version 2) | ecosystem: Host-associated > Plants > Roots > Rhizosphere >... | reverse complement strand
GATGGGCGCATGGAAGCGCATCATCGGCAATTGCTCTCAATCCAACTCGACCGGCTCGACCGATTTGATCGCGACCTCAAGCAAATGGACGCGAAACTCGAGGCCAAGCTCAAACCCTATGCGCGCCAGATGGAATTGCTCGATGACATTCCCGGCATTGATTGGGTGGTAGGGGCCACCATAATTGCAGAGATGGGCATCAAGATGGGCCAGTGGCCGACAGTCGGCCATCTGACTTCCTGGGCTGGCCTGTGTCCGGGGCAAAACGAGAGCGCCGGCAAACGAGGCAAGACCTCCATTCGTCCCGGCAATCCGTACTTGCGCTCGGCGCTGGTCGAGGCGGCTCTCGCCGTAACCCGCGAGAAGGATTGTTACTTTCGCGAGAAATATTATCGGCTCAAGGCTCGCCGCGGTCACAAACGCGCTGTGGTCGCTGTTGCGCACAAGCTTCTGGTCGCCATCTATCACGTGCTGAGTAGTGATACGCCCTATCGAGAGCTGGGCGCAGACTATCTCGAACGTTTAGAGCCAGAACGTCTGAAACTCAATCTGGAGACCGAAAAAAAGCAGGGGAGATGATCGAAATGCTGTCATATCAAGAATATAGAAATGGCTTCGTAAGACGTCCCTCCCGGGCTATAACTTTAGGCGTCGGCGGCGGTGTTGATCCCCGACTATAGACGTTGATCGAACTGGTTGGTCTGGCGCAAATCTCCCCCGCTTTTTTTCGGTCTCCCCGCCATAACGCGATAGCGTTTGGCGGTGGGAGAAAGTCAATGTCTGAGCGCAATCGGGCCTCTGATGAGGCTCGTGATCACGGCGGCCAGTTCGGTGGGATCGACCGGCTTGACGATGTGAGTCTGGAAGCCAACCATCAGGGCTTGTATCCGGTCTTTAGTTCTTCCATAAGCTGTGAGCGCCACCGCCGGGATGTAAAAGTCGCGCTCGCGCTCCAACTCGCGCACACGCCGCATCAGGCTGTAGCCGTCTTCACCGGGCATTCCTATGTCGATGACCATTATGTCGGGTCGCTCCTGCGGCGTAGTCTCGGTAATCAGCGCGTAGGCTTCGGCGGCGGAACTGACGGCAACCACATCCGCGCCGTACTGCGTAAGCGTCGCCTTAATCAATTCGCGCGCATCATCATCGTCATCAACTACTAACGCGCGCGCGCCAGCGAGTTCGCCCGAACTTTTAACCGTAACAAACTCGCCTCCGTCCTCGTCGAGCGGTGTGGCGACGGCGCGGACCGGAAGCGTGACTACGAAAGTCGCGCCCTGGCGCTCGCCCGCGCTCATTGCCTCAATTGTTCCGCCATGCAACTCCACCAGGTATTTGACAAGCGCCAGACCGAGGCCGAGGCCGCCGTACCTTCTGGCGCTCGATACGTCGGCCTGTCGGAAGCGGTCAAAGACATAGGGCAGGAAATCAGGGCTGATGCCTTTGCCTGTGTCGCTCACGGTGATGCAAATGTGTGGGTCCACGCGTTCCAGGCGCGCTACGACGCGGCCCCCCTGCGGCGTGAACTTTACCGCATTGGAAAGCAGGTTCCAGATCACTTGCTGCAAGCGGCTGGGGTCACCGGTGATCTGGCCTATTTCGGAGGGGAGATTAGTCTCGATCAAGATCCCTTTGGCGTCCGCCGCGGGGTAGATCGTCTGAACCGCTTGCTCAATTACCGAAACCAGGTCCACTGGCCCGACCTCAAGCCTGAGCTTGCCGCTGATGATGCGAGCTGTGTCGAGCAGGTCGTCAATCAGTTGCGCCTGCGCCTTTCCGCTGCGATCGATGACGTCCGCCGCATACTTAACCTTCTGGGCCTCGACCTCGCCATAGCGCAATAGAGCGGCGTATCCGAGAATGGCGTTCAAAGGCGAGCGTAATTCATGTGATACAAGCGTGAGGAATTCATCCTTCATCCGGTTGGCCTCCTCGGCCTGGCGCCGCGCCTGCTGCTCGACTTCGTAAAGGCGCGCATGCTCGATGGCCAGCGCGACGCGGTCGGCCGCCAACTGCAGCAATCGCATATCGTCTTCAGTAAAGCCCCTGGGCCGGGTTGCGTCAGCGTGAATCACGCCGATGAGCTGTCCTTCGATGATCAGCGGCGCGCCGATCAGAGAACGAGCCTCTTGCCGCAGAGTCGGGTCGATCTCATCCATCGCCGAGATGTCGCTCACGATGAGCGGAGCGCGGCTCGTCGCAATGGAGCCGGCCACGCCCTGTCCGACCGGAACACGCAAACCCTTCGCATTCTCCTCCCATCCGATCGTGGCGCGCATGGACAAAGATTGCCCATCTTCAGTCAACAATAGGATCGCGGCGGAGTCTGTCGCAAGCAATTCCCGAATGCGGGCCAGCATCTCGTGTAACAAATCGTCGAGCGTAAGGGGCGCCAGGGCGCTGTCGATCAACGCCTGCAACCGGCGGATACTCTCCGCCGAATGTTCCGCATTGGCGCGCGCCTCTCTTTCGCGGGTGAACAACACTTCTCGCTCGGCTTCGGCCTCCTTGCGGTCATGAATATCGGTCGCGGTCCCGATCCACTTTACGATCCTTCCCTTCGCGTCGCGGATTGGAATGGCGCGCGCTAGGTGCCAGCGGTACTGGCCGTCCTTGCGGCGAAGACGGTACACGGTTTCGAAGCGCCGCCCTGTCTCGCCCGACTCCCTCATACGTTGCTTCGCGCTTTCAAGGTCGTCGGGGTGAACCGCCTCCATCCACTTGTGTCCGATGGACTGCTCCGCAGGAACTCCTACATACTCGGCCCACCGCTGATTGCCGTAATCGACCAGCCCGCCCGGGCCGCAAGTGTAAACGATCTGGGGCATGGCATCGGCGAGTTGGCGGAGGCGCGCCTCGCTCTCGCGTATAGCCTCTTCGGCCAGAATGCGATCTGTAATGTCCAAAATCGTGCCGATTACGCGCAGCGGCTCGCCTTGCGCGTTATAGAAGATACGGCTCCTGGATTCGACCCACCTCAATTCGCCAGTGTCAGCGCGCAGTATCCGATACTTCGTCGGCCATTCTTCGAGCCGATGTTCGAACGCATCCTGAAGGTTCGCTTCACAATCGGAGATGTCACTTGGGTGAACGCATCTGCGCCAATCTTCGTAGGCGCAGGTTGACTTGCTCAAAGGCAATCCGAAGATGGCGCAAAATTTCTCTGTCAAGAAGGTTTTATCCATCGGGATATCCCAATCGAACGTCCCGATGGCGCCCACCTTCAGAGCCAAACTCAACCGTTCTTCACCCAGCTTCAGCCCCTCTTCGGATCGCTTACGCTCGGTAATATCCAGCGCGGCGCCGACCGTACGCAGCGGGGCGCCTTGCGCGTCGTAAAAGACGCGATGCCTGGATTCGATCCACCGAACTTCTCCGTTATCGCCCCTAACTATTCGATATTCAACCTGCCAGTGAGGCAGTTTCTTTTCGAGTGTCCCCCAGATGAGCGCTTCAACGGCTGGCAGGTCTTCAGGATATACACGCTCACGCCAATCTTCATACCTGCCGCTGGTTTTGCCGTGTGACAGGCCATAAATATCCATGTATTTCTCCGACCAGACGAGCGAGTCGGCGCGGACGTCCCAATCAACCATCCCGATGCCGCTGGAATGCATTGCAATGTTCAGCCGCTCTTCACTCATCTTCAGCGCGCCCTCGGCCTGCTTTCGCTTGGTGATATCAGCCAACGCGCCGGTGGCGTAGAGTGGCTCGTCATCAGGGCCGTAGAAGAAGCGACCTCTGTCGCGTACCCAGATAATATTCCCGTCAGGCCGCATTATCCGATGCTCTTCATCATAAAGTCCCGTCCGTATCGCCCTCTCCCACGACTCATTTACCCTTGGGACGTCACTGGGATAAATGCGCTCAAACATTTTTGAGACGGGGATTGTTAACTGATTCTCCGGCAGGCCGAGAATGCGGTTGAGCGCGGCGTCGCGCGCGCTCAGGCCGGCCTTCAGGTCCACCCGCCACGTGCCGACATCGGCGGCTTCCAACGCCAGTTGCAACCTTTCATTACTCTCTCGAAGCGCCACCTCGGCGCGCTTGCGTTCGGTGATGTCGGTGGCGATGCCGCAAACCCCGTAAGGCCGTCCGCTGTCGTCGTAGAGCGGAAACTTCAATGAAATGAATCGGCGTTGCCCGTCGAAGGTGTCGACTTGCTCTTCGAACTGAAGCGGCCTATCGGCGGCGATTACCTCCCTATCGTTGGCGCGCACGGCGTCTGCGACCTCCTTGGCGTGGATGTCGTGATCGGTCTTGCCTTTCACCTCGGTCTCTGTCACGCCTAACAGCGCCTCATACAGGTGGTTGATCCGCAGGTAACGGCCCTCCAGGTCTTTAACGAAGATGACGGCGGTGGAGTGGTCGAGGATGGCGCGCAATTGAGCCTCGCTATTGCGGAGCGCGTCTTCGATCCGCCGGCGCTCGGTCACGTCGCGCTGTATGGCGACGAAATGCGTCACGACGCCGCGTTCGTTCCGCACCGGCCGGATGCTCCATTCGAGGTAAAACTCAGAACCATCCTTACGGTAATTGATCGCCTCTCCGTGGAAGACTTTCCCCGCCTTGCAATCCTCACGCAAACGGGCGAGGACGACGCGGTCGGTCTTCGGGCCTTGCAGGATGCGAGGCGTCTTGCCGATCACTTCTTCGGGCGCGTAGCCGGTCATCTTCGTGAAGGCCGGGTTGACATAAACAATTTGTGGGCCCGGCCGGTCGAGTCGCGCCGTCGTGATCATTACCGATTCGTCACTCTGCCCGATCGCCGTTTTGAGCAATCGCAACTGCTCTTCGGTTTGATTATAAAAGGCGCGCTCCGGGCGCGAGACGACCGCGCCACTCGAGCCGGCGCCGGCCCGGGCGACTTGCCACGCTTCCTCTTCCTGCCCACACCCAGCGGCCTCGCGCCGCAAAACAGCGAGGTCAGCTTCAAGCGCGAGGTTCTTCTCGATCAGTTCACGCTCACGCGCCGAGGCATGTCGCCGCTGTTCGGCTTTTTCTATGGCCTGGCTCACGGCGCGGCGCAGTTCCGTCCCCCCGGCGCGGCCCTTTTCAAGGCAGTCATGCGCGCCGCTCTTCATCGCCTCGACTGCGAGTTGCGCGTCGCCCGCGCCGACCAGCGCGACCACGGCGTAAGTCGACTCCCATTCTTCGGCGGTGAGTTCCTTGAGCGTGTCCAATCCGGATAAATCCGGCAAGTCGTGGTCGAGGATCAGGCAATCAGGCTTCAACGCGCGGCATATTTCGAGAGCGCGGAGACCGCTCTCCGCTTCGGTAATCACATAATGGGCCGCCAGATCGCGCGAAAGGGCGTCACGTAATGCGGCGCGGTCCTCAGGCGCGGCGGCCACGATCAGCACAGAGGATTGTCGTTCTTTCATATCCAACTTTTCCCTTATCGAACGAAGCCACGCAGAATGGATTCGAGCAGCATAAATATTATCACGCCAGCGGCAGCCACTGACTCGGCGCCGGGGCCGAAGCGGTCTGGCATATGCCTGATAAGAGTCAATCAACGACAAGGGAGACCGAAAAAAAGCTGGGGAGATAGTTGAAATCGCGCATAATCAGAAAGATGGAAGGCAGATTGCGCCAGGTCGTTTTCCCCTTAAGGATTTGAGTGTCTACGGAGAGGTTGGCGCCAGCCTGCGGTCGATGACGAATATGGGAAGTCCGATGCGCATCTCCCCCGCTCTTTTTCGGTCTCCAATTCAACACTTAAGATCCCTTCATCCGTCCACAGCTAACGATTGCGTTATAATTTATTCCGGCGTAAAATCTCTGCCATGGAGAATCTGACCAACAGGATTACAACGAAAGAGGCGGCGCAAATACTGGGGATCAGCGATGGACGTGTGCGTCAGATGATTCTCAATGGACAATTGTCCGCTAAAAGATTCGGTCGCGCTCTGACTCTATCACGCAGTGACGTCGAGATGCTCCGTGGACGCAAGGCCGGAAGACCTAAGAAAGGAAGATCGGCCAGGCGGGTCGTTGGGAGCAAGTTTCGCAAGCCCCGTTCAAAGTCACTGGATGAGCTCATTGCCGAATCGAACATTACGCCCTGGACGGACACCGATTTCGAGCGCGCTGCGGAGATCGGCGGAGGACTCTTTGACGGCTTGGCGGAACAGGTCAGGAGATGGCGTGACCAAAATGAGACGCCGGAGGCTGAACGATGGGCAAGGCTCGGGCTTTAGTCGATACCGATGTCGTCTCCTTCATCTTCAGTGACAGCCCGCTGGGGATTCCTTACCGGCAATATCTGAGAAAGCGCACCCTGTGCATATCTTTCATGACCCACGCCGAGATCGAACGAGGCATGCGTCTCGCCGACTGGGGGGTAAAAAAAAGAGAGGAAATGACAAGATTCCTGACGGCAAAGTTTGCGATCATCCACACGAACGATGAAATCTGTCGCAAGTGGGCGGAGATTATGTCGACAAAAGGACACCCTATAGCATATGCCGATGCCTGGATCGCGGCGACGGCAATGGCCTATAAAGTGCCGCTGATCACGCATAACCGAAAGCATTTTGAAAGTGTCGCTGGTCTGAAAGTGATCTCAGAAAACGAGTAGGGCGCTGATAAGTGGGATAATCAAAGATTATAGAAGTGGAGAATTCGGACTCGAATCGTTGCCATGACCCATCTCGGGGAGACCGAAAAAAAGCGGGGGAGATAATCGAAGAGCCATCATGCCAGGAAGATAGAAATGGCTTCGCATGATGTCCCTCCCAGTCTATAGCTTGAGGCATCAGCGCCCGACTATAGACGTTGATCGAACTGCTTGGTCTGGCGCAAATCTCCCCCTTCATAGAGCTTTTTTTCGGTCTCCAGAGAAGTTCGACAAGTGGTATCCTGGACTTGGCGGCAATTCCGAAGAATGTGCGCGAGCCGCATAGCTCCCCCGGTTTTTTTTCGGTCTCGATGTCGACCAGATCTTCGCGCAAGAGCGCAGCTTGTCGAACGGCCGCCGCCAGCGCCACTTGGGCCGTTTCATCAAATTTCCTGACTCTGAGGTATTCGCAGATTTGGAACTCTTGCTCTTGATAACGCCAGGCCTTTTCGCGCGCAATGATCTCGCTATAGAGTCATGTCATCTCGGACAAAAACCACATCGAGCTACACCCACCACCTTTTATCCTCAAGCTGTTTTTTCCCCTCTCTCAGCGCGATGTCGTGCGCAACATCAGCTTTAGCAAGATCCAGGTTGACTTGTTTGAGGAGCGAGATCTCTATGTCCGTCAAGTCAGGATGAAATATGGCTATAAGGAGTATGAACCTGGTGAAGTCTCCTCTATTCCACGCCTCGTGTTCGAAGCTTCCATCAAAGACCAGGCATTTGCCTTCCTCCCATCTTCTGGGTTCGTCTTTCCCAACTCGCAACGCGCAGTTGTCTGGAACGATCAGACCCAGATGTATATTGAATGTCCAGTTGTATGTGGCGTGATGAGGCTTGATATGCCCGCCGGGATCCAGAGCCGAAAAAATCACATAATTTTCCACCCTCGGCTCCTCCATAATAATTCTGGTGGTTTCCGGGCACATCGCCCTGCTCTCAGGAAACTCCTCCGTATGTTCTTTCAGGTACAACGCTTTCCATTCTTTCGGCACTTCGGAGTTCGAGTCAGTTTGTTGACTGGTCTCTCTTCGCAAGTAGTGTTGAAATCCGCGCTTGTTGTCGAGAGCATATTTCAACTCGTCTCTGATCACTTCCCAGGTCTGCTCGAGTTTAGCGCACATTGGGAACTCTCCCGTCTCATGCCAGGGCTTTGCAGTTAAACCAGGAAAGAAAAAATCTCTCGCTCCTTGTAATGGGTCTCCAGTGTTGTCAGGTTGTTTTGCGCCGATAGAGATAGCAAAGGCTTCTTCAAGTCGCTCCAGCGCAGAACGGCTGTACTTTTTCTTGGCTTCGGAGAGCAAGGCTGCCAATTTTTGCTTGTCTGCTTCGTCGAGATACATATCTACCTCTTTATCCATTTGCGGTAGGGTTAAATCGCCTACGATCTGCACGGCTTCCCACCGGTATTGTTATGAATTTCGTATCCTATAGTTTCAGCTTCATCATTGTCACCTCTGCATTCAACTGCTCAACCTCTTCCCGTTTGCGAGCAAAGCCTTGGACTATAATTCCGTGGCATCGGAAGGAGAGCGCCCTGATTGCTTCTCGGCGCCCGATACTCCAAGGCCGACGACCTGCCGGTGCGGCCGATGTTTTGACTTCCGGTAAAGACAGATAATTCTCCCGCTTTTGGCTCGTGTAGACAATCCGAATAAGGAGCTTACATCCACCATTTCTCTCCCCGGAGTTGGTCCTTCTTCTTCTTGACCGCGTCGAGATACTCAACCTTTTCCTGCCTTTGGATTATTAGAACAGCCTGTTCGAGAACCTCGATTTCTACACTTGTTAGCTCTGGATGCCATAAATTGACGAGTAGAACAAACCGCGTGTGGTCTCCTCTATTCCAGGCTTCGTGCTCGAAGCTGACATCGAAGACCAAGCACTTGCCTTCTTCCCATGTCCTGGTTTCAGAACCTACGCGTAGCCCGCAGTTTTCCGGGATATTCAAGCCGAGATGCGCCGTCACTACCCAGTTGTATGAAGCGCAATGAGGTGTGATGTGGCCGCCCGGGTCCAGCGCCGAAAAGATCACGAGGTCCGCCACCTCGGGGTTGTCTGCAATAATCGAATTTGTTACTGGACACAGCGCGCTGTTTTCGGGAAAGTACTCTCGTGCCTTCTTCAGGTACAAAGCTTTCCATTCCTTCGGCACATTAAATATTGGATCGATCGGCTGGTCGGCTGCAGTGCGGATATACTGCTGAAACCCGCATCTTTCATGCAGCACGGAGTACAATTCATCCTTGATTTTTTCCCAGGCCCGCTCAAGCTTGGCAACTGTCCGGAAATCCGCCGGGTCTAACCAGGGCTTCGAGGACAAGCTGGGAAAGAGGAACACCGCGCCCCGCTGATAAGGCTCTTCAGGAATGGGCAAGGCTTCTGAACTGCTCCCGATGGCAAACGCTTTTTCGAGTCGTTCAACCGCATTCGCACCAAACTTTTTTCGAGACTCGGAGAGCAGCCTGGCTAGATCTTCCAATTCCGTCACGGTAAGGGCCACAAGTACCTCCTTAAATTTTCTGTCGGAACCAATACTCGAAGATAGAGACTGGACGCCTTTTACTCAGCAGGAGGTCGATACGCAATTATTACGCCACATTCGAGTCAGGCCACTTCCCATACGCAAACTTAGTGTGCGCCTTCGACTTAGCGGAAGGTCGGGAGTCGCAGAGAATGGCGTATCCTAGTTAATGCCACCACCATATCTCGCGGAACCGTGATATTTCGCGATAGAGCTTCATGGGTAGTTTTGGGTAGTGCTACAAATGTTGCATTTTCCGGGCCATCGTGAACGCCGAATCCGGCCCAGTATCTTCCGTTTCGGCGGTTTGAGGCTGGATGGCGATATTACTGCTCCGTTAACGATGATCCCATCGGTCTGTCGCCAGGGATAAATATAACGCGAGACTGTGACGCGGCTGCCCGTGTACCCTTGCGCCATCAGTTCCCGATGTAATTGTTGCGCGTTATGACAACCTGCGGCCCAGCGCTCTCTCAAGTACGCATCATATGGCTCAACTCCACTGCCTGGCGCTTGGCGTTGTACAACCGGATACTCACTGACTTCATAGAGCAGCCGAATCCCGCTATAGCTGACGCCCAGATAGCGTGCGACCTGGGCAATGTTCAATCCTTCGGCTTTAAGCTCCTGTACTTTCTCATAGCGCTCTTTTCGTGTCGTGTGCCATTGCTGCCGTTTGCATTGGTCCGCCCGGGAACGAACGTACTCGCTCGGCGTCGGTGGTACTATACGCTCTATCTCCGGCGCTGGCGCCGGGGCCGTCGGCAATAACTCATCAGCATAGATAGTTTGCCAGTGCGTTTTGATGGCGCTCGCCTGGCGGTGCAACACCTCTTCAAACGCGCTCGTTAGATTCTTGATGACATGCCAGCGATCCGCGATCTGCTCGGCTTGTGGCGCGCCGATAGTGGAGCCTTCCTGATAAGCCGGAGCGCGGTCTCGACTGATCGTGGTCACAGTCGGGTGTTGGCGCAACCATTCTATTAGTGGCGCGGCTTCACGGCCTTGCAAAAGATCGATCGCCTGGTGTTTTTCT
>Ga0114129_10017558_pt1 | contig 10186 bp, 6 predicted proteins | sample RhiMetdeltSRZDD1_FD_80071 | JGI IMG/M metagenome (GOLD analysis project Ga0114129, IMG submission 80071) | Populus rhizosphere microbial communities from Tennessee, USA - Rhizosphere MetaG P. deltoides SRZDD1 (version 2) (version 2) | ecosystem: Host-associated > Plants > Roots > Rhizosphere >... | reverse complement strand
TTGCCAGCGGCACCATGCTGCCGCTGTTCGTGCGCGCGTAATACTGTCCGAGCGACTTCGGATCCGACCGGAATGCCTTGTCGGCCTGCACATACACGCGATACGCGCGGTTGTTGAAGTCGAAGTCGTTCACATACGCCGAACCGAGATAGATCTGCATCGCGTCGGTGATCTCGTTGATTCGCAGGCCCAGGCTCCGCGCCTTCTCGCGATCGATATCCACCGCGAGTTGTGGGTCGTTCGCGGTGAACGCGCTGAAGAGCCCTGTCACGACCGGCGACTTCTGCGACGCCCCGACCAGGCCATAGGTGGCCGCCGCCAGGTTCTGGATGTTGGCGCCTCCGCCCTGATCGAGCACCTCGAAGGTGAAGCCGCCGAACGCGCCCAGTCCCTGGATCGACGGCGGCGCGAACGGAATGATGAACGCGTTCTGGATACCAAACAGCTGACCGCGCAGCCGCTGGAGGATCGCCGGCAGTCGATGCTCGTCGCCCTGCCGCTCCTCAAACGGTTTGAGCGCCGCGAAGATCAGTCCCTGGTTCGGCGCGTTGCCGCTGAAGCTGAATCCCATCACCGAGAAGACGCCGACGACTTCAGGCGTCTCCATCATGATCTTCTCGGCCTCCTTGGCGACGTTCGATGTGTACTCGAGCGACGCGCCCGCCGGCGCCTGCACGACCGCGATGAAATACCCGGGATCTTCGTCGGGCACGAATGACTGAGGCACCGTCGTATAGACGAAATACACACCGACCATCAGCGCGGCGAAGATCACGACCATCGCCCACCGTAAGCGCATCAGTCCCGAGACGATGCTGACGTACAGGTTGGTTCCGGCGCGAATCCCGCTCTCGATCGCCCTGAAGAAGCGTCCCTTGCCCAGGTCGTCGTGCCGCAACAACAGCGCGGACAGCGCGGGTGTAAGCGTGAGGGCGTTGAACGCGGAGATAGCGACCGCAAAGGCAATCGTCAGCGCGAACTGCTGATAGAGGCGCCCGGTCGTGCCGGGGAAGAACGCGACGGGGACGAACACCGCGATCAGCACCAGCGCTGTCGCGATCACGGCGCTGAACACCTCGCGCATCGCGTCGGACGCCGCCTGCTGCGGCTTTTTCTTGTATTCCTGCACGTGCCGCTCGACGTTCTCGATCACGACGATCGCATCGTCCACGACAATGCCTGTGGCAAGGACGATCGCGAAGAGCGTGAGCGTGTTGATCGAGAAGCCGAGGAGGTGCACGAACGCGAACGCGCCGATGAGCGACACCGGCATCGTCAGCGTCGGGATGATCGTGGCGCGCCAGCTCTGAAGAAACAGGAACATGACGAGCACGACGAGCCCCATCGCTTCGGCGAGCGTCTTGAGCACTTCGCGAATCGACTCCTGCACGACCGTGGTGGTGTTGAACGCAATCGAGTACTGCAGGCCTGGCGGGAAGGACTTCGCCAGGCGCAACAGCTCGCTGGTCACGGCGGTGTTCACGTCGAGCGCGTTGGCGGTCGGCAGCGCGATCACGCCAAAGCCAACCGCATCCCGTCCCTGGAAACGCAGGATCGAAGAATAAGTCTCGGCGCCGAGCTCCACCCTGCCGACATCCTGCAGGCGAATGAGCGCACCGCCGTCTCCAGCCTTGACGATGATGTCGTCGAACTCGGATCGCTCGTGGAGGCGGCCGGCGGCTCGGACGCTGAGCTGATAGGTCTGGCCCTCGGGAGCGGGAGAATCGCCTACGCTGCCCGCGGCCACGTTGACGTTCTGTTCGCGCAGCGCATTCACGACGTCGCCCGCCGTCAGGTTCCTCGCGGCCAGGCGGGACGGATCAAGCCAGATCCGCATCGAGTACTTGCGCTCGCCGAAGACGAACACGTCGGCGACGCCCGGCACGCGCTTGAGCGCGTCCTTCACGTAGACGTCGATGTAGTTCGAGATGAAGAGTGAGTCGTACTCGCCCTGCTCGGAATAGGCGCCCGCAGCCAGCACGAAGTTGGTCGCTGATTTCTGCACGGTCACGCCAAGCTGACGGACTTCCGCCGGCAGGCGGCCCAGCGCCTGGTTGACACGGTTCTGTACGTCGACCGCGGCAAGGTCCGGATCGCGCGTGACGTCGAACGTGACGGTGATCGCGCTGATGCCGCTGTTCGTGCTCGACGAAGACATGTAGAGCATGCCTTCGACGCCATTGATCGCCTGTTCAAGCGGGGTCGTGACGGCGGTTTCAACGGTTTCGGCGTTTGCGCCCGTGTAGATCGCCTGGACCTGCACGGTGGGGGGAGCGACCTGCGGGTACTGCGCGATCGGCATCTGCGGGATTGCCAGCCCGCCGGCGAGGATGATGACGAGCGAGCAGACGGTCGCGAGGATCGGCCGCGTGATGAATGTGTCTACAAACATGATCTATGTCACTAAGCGGAGATCTATTTCACTGCGGCGCGGACCCTGCGGGTCCGCGGGCGAGCCTTCCGCCTCGCCGAGGCTTCGGCGGACAGAGCAAGGCTCGCCCCGCACGGTCAGGCGGCAGGCTTGACGGGAGCACCATCACCGATTTTCTGGATATTCGAAATGATCACCCTCTCCCCTTCCTTTATGCCGCTGCGGACGATGTAACTGTCGCCAATGAGCTCGCCGACCGTGACCGGCTTCTGTCGCGCGACGAAACCCTGTTTCGCCGCTTCGGCCACGAACACGAAGTACTGACCGCTGATGCGGTTGACCGCCACGACGGGCACGGAGATTTCCGGGTTGTTGCTCCAGATGATCCGCGCACGGACGTACTGCTGCACACGGATATCAGGCGGACGCGTGCGCAGCGTCGCCTTCACGAGGATGGACTGCGTCGCGTCGTCCGCCCGCGCGGCGATGAACGTGATCGGATTCGACGCAACCACGGCGCCATTGGAGTCGAGCAGCTCCACCGTCAGGCCCTGACGCAGGCTCGACGCCCGCTCGAGCGGCACGTTGACATAGGCCTCGAGCCCTTCCGCCAGGTCGATCGTGGTGATCACCGTCGACTGCGTCACGCGATCGCCTTCCCGCACCGGGATCTCGCCGACGACGCCCGCGGTCGGCGCGGTCACGCGGTAGTACTGGAGCTCCACCTCGGTTTCGCGAATCTGCGACAGCACCGCGGCGAGCTGCGCCTCGGCGGTCTTTTCCGCGGTCTCGGCCTGCTCGAGCTCCGCCTGGCTCACAGCACCCGCCGCGAACAGCTTTTGCAGCCGCGCGAGCTGCTGCTTCGCATATGCGACGTCCGCCTCGCGCGCTACGCGCTGCGCCTGCACCGTCGTCACGGACGCCTGCTGCTTGTCAGGATCGATCTGGACGATCGGCTGGCCGGCACTCACTCGGTCACCTGCCTTCACGAAGATCCGCCGGACGATCCCTTCCACCTGCGGCTGCAGGGCGGTGGACCGAAGCGAGCGGACGGTGGCGACGAACTCGCTAGTCTGCGGGATGGGCTTGGGCGCGATCGTGAGGGTCTGCACGTCGGTGGGCGGAAACGTTCCACGGCCGCCGGCACCCGGCGCGGCCGCTGGATCGCCGCCGCAGGCCGACGCCGCCAGCGAGGTACACAGAACAATCGGAAGAGACGCACGAAACATGAGTTTCCTTGCTGGTTTGCCGTGCGATTAGCACGGAGGGACAAGCGATTTTACCTAAGACGCGTAACGAGCTCTGCACGATCCCGCGGCCCGAAGAGCTCCCGCCGCTGTGCCGAGTGCGCCTGAAGTCCCCTTCTATTTACTCGTCGAACGGGGTTGCGCAACATCGACACACGACGTGATTAATTTACGTTAGAACTCGTCTTTGCGTCCTCGTAGCTACGCGGATGGGGCGGCTACCCGTGAGATTGCGCCAAGCAGAGCTGCCCGCAGGAATGGCTTCTCCAAGAATACTGCCTCGCCCCGATTGACGTCTGCAAGGGGCTCGGTGTCCCTGAACCCTGACATGTATACGACCCGCGTCGACGGACGGACGGCGCACAGCCGTTTCGCCAGTTCGGGGCCCCGGACGCCGGGCATGACGATGTCGGTCAGGAGCACATGGATCTCACCGTCATGCTGGATGGCGACTTGTTCGGCCTCCGTCCCGTCCGCCGCTTCAATCACCGTATAGCCGGAACGGCGTAGCATCGCGGACGCCAGATTCCGCACGCCCGGGTCGTCGTCGACGACGAGCACGGTGAGCGGACGCTCCCCCGTGGTGCGGTCGGCAATGGTCATGGACAAAGCGGGTTCAGGCGCCGTGAAGGCCGGCAGGTACGAAGCCGTAGACCATCGCGAGGCCGAGGCCCGTGCCCTTTCCTCGCTCCTTCGTCGTGAAGAACGGTTCGAAGATCCGCCCGCGAATCTCGGCCGCGATCCCAGTCATCCCCGACCGATTTGAGGCGAAAGACGATCTCGTCGATGTTTTCGAGGACCATCGCATCGCGTGACTGCGTCGTCCGAAGGGCGGAGACGATGTCGTGGTGCTCGCGCAACGCGCTGTCGTGACGGTGCCGCTCGTCCTCGAGCTTCGCCAGCATCTGGCGGTAACGGAGGAAGAGAAACACCAGGCCGCCGCTTATGAGGAGCGTCCAGATGTACCCGAACCGCACCGAGGGATTCTACCTGCGGAAGATGCCTTTCAGGCCTTTACCGATCGCCCCAAAGAGACCCTGGACGACTCGTTGTGCGCGCTGCTTGAGATTTCCCGCGTGAACTGTGCACAACCGTGAAGGGATCTCGTCGCCGTCCTTGAAGTACTCCACATAGCCGGGGCATCCGTCGACCGGTCGGAGATAGGACACGCGGCACAGCTCCTCGGTCCGCATATCGCCTGGAGGCTCGAACGCGCGGCTCGGCAAACGCTGCGCGGTGCGTCGCATGAAGTCGGCCCAGATTGGCAGCGCGACGCGCGCGCCGGTCGCACCCTCGCGAATCTTCTCGGGCTGATCGAAGCCCGCCCATACGCCGACGACCACAGCGGAATTGAAACCGACAAACCACGCGTCGCGGTAGTCGTTCGTCGTTCCCGTTTTGCCGCCAATGGCGCCGTGGACGTTCAGGCGACGGGCCGACGCGCCCGTGCCGCGATCGACGACGTCCTGGAGCATCGTCAGCATCTGAAACGCAACCTGCGGCGACAGCACCTGCTCGCTCTCGATATTGGTGCGGCTCACGATGTCGCCGTCGGCGTTTTCGACGGTGACGAGCCCGCGCGGGCGGACGCGATAGCCAAGATTCGGGAAGACGGCGTAGGCGGAGGTCAGATCCAGAGGCGTGACCAGGCCACTGCCAAGGGCAAGCGACGGTACGTCGGGCTGATCTTTGACGCCGAGATCGTTTGCCAGCCGCAGCACGGGACGCGAGCCGACGCGCTGCTGCAGCAGGACGGCGGCGGCGTTGCTCGATTCGAGCAGCGCCTCGCGCAGCGAGAGCTCGTCCTGCTCACTGGCGCGCTCGTCGCGCGGAATCCACACGCCTTGGGGCGCCGCGATCGCGACCTGCCGGAGGCCGCTGATCGTCGACACCGGCGACATGCCGCTTTCGAGCGCTGCGGAATAGACGAACGGCTTGAAGGCGGAGCCCGGTTGGCGGCGGCTGCGGATCGCCCGGTTGTACGGGGTCACGACAAAATCCGATCCGCCAACCATCGCGAGCAGGTTGCCAGTGCTCGGGTCCATGGCGACGAGCGCCGCTTGCAGGCCTTTGACGCCAAGCTGCCGCAGCCCGGCCCGCACAGCGGCTTCGGCAGCGTCCTGCAACTCCGGCACGAACGTCGTCTGGACTTTCCAGTCTGGCGGATTGTCGCCGCCATAGATGTCGCGGAACTGCTGACGCAGAAATTCCTTCGCGTAGCCATGCCTCGCGTTCGAGACGGACGGTTGCGGACCGATGTGGATCTGCTCGGCACGCGCTGCCTGCTCCTGTGCAGCCGTGATCTTCTTTTCCTCGCGCATGCGCCGGAGTACGACGAAGCTGCGTTGGCGTGCCGCTTCGAAATGCGTCCATGGCGAGTACGAAGAGGGGGCCCGGATGATTCCCGCGATCATCGCTGCTTCGCCGAGCGTGAGCTGCGAGGCCGGCTTCCCGAGCATCTTCTCGGACATCGACTCGACACCGTATATGCCGCCGCTCAGGTACACGCGATCGAAATAGAGCTCGAGGATCTCCTTCTTGCTGAGAAAGACCTCGAGCAACACGGCGAGCGCTGCTTCCTGCGCCTTGCGCGCGAACGTGCGCGCGTTCGACAGATAGAGGGTACGCGCAAGCTGCTGCGTGATGGTGCTGCCGCCCTGCGTCCCGGCATCGGACCGCAGATTGACCATTGCGGCGCGGCCGATCGCAATCGGATCGATGCCCGGGTGCAGGTAGAACCGGTGATCCTCGATCGAGATCACTGCGTCCTTGAAGTAGGTGGAGATCTGCTCGATCGGGACGTCCCTGCGCTGCTCGTCGAGCGGAAACCACTCCCGTCCCTCCGCGTCGTAGAACATTGTCCCGCCGACACCGCCATTCAGCCGGTAGATGGCGAGGCTGTGGCGCCCGGTCCAGATGAGGACCATCACCGCGAAGACGATGACGACGGCGCCGCCGATGGCGATGAACCAGTCGCGTACCGACAGGTTACGGAACATCGAAAGACGCATATGCAAATCCCAAATCCCAACGAATCCCAAATCCCAAGCGTAAATCCAAGCCCAAACGCTGCGATTTGGATTTGGGATCCGGGATCTGGAATTTTCACCAGCAAGGTACACCGCGGGCGCGCCTAGTGCTACGCTTTCCAGCAAATGCTCCGGAAAACTCAGGACGGGTCTGAAGACCCCTCCCTACACTCATGATGAATCGCCTGGCTATCGCGTTGTTGCTGCTGACCACCGTTACCGTCGCCGGCAGTGGAGGGGCGGGTCTTCCCGCCTCCGCTTCGCGGGAACTCGCCGAAGCGTCGGCGAGGCCTCGCCAGAGCGCAGCACAGCTGCGCGACGGCGGGCAGACCCGCCCGCCCGAGAACAAGGAGAGTGATTTCCTGTCCCGCGTCCGGAGGCTGACGATCGAAGGTCGCCGCGCTGGTGAGGGCTACTGGTCTCCCGACGGCAAGCGGCTGGTCTTTCAGAGCGAGCGCGAGCCGGGCAACCCCTTCTATCAGATCTACGCGCTCGACCTTGCGACGGGTGACACGAAGCGCGTCTCGCCTGGCTACGGCAAGACGACCTGCTCGTTCTTCCGTCCCGGCAGCGACGAGATTCTGTTTGCGTCGACACATCAGGATCCGAAGTCGAAGCAGCTTCAGCAGGAAGAGCTCGACTTCCGCGCCTCAGGCAAGGAGCGCCGCTACTCGTGGGATTACGACCCGGAGTTCGAGATTTACACCTACGCTGAGAAAACCGGGAAATATACGCGCCTGACGAACGCGCGCGGGTACGACGCGGAGGCCAGCTATTCGCCCGATGGCCAGTGGATCGCGTTCACGTCGATGCGCGACGCGTACAACCGGCCGCTGTCCGCCGCCGAGCAGAAACAGCTCGAGGTGGATCCGAGCTACTTCGCCGAGATTTACATCATGCGCGCCGACGGCTCGGGCCAGAAGCGGCTGACCAGCGTGCGGGGCTACGACGGCGGGCCCTTCTTCTCACCGGACGGCAAACGGATCATCTGGCGTCGCTTCGACGAGACCGGGCTCATTGCGAACGTGTTCACGATGAATCCCGACGGGACCGACGTGCGGCAGATCACCGATTTCGGCGCGATGAGCTGGGCGCCCTACATCCATCCGTCGGGGCAGTACATCCTGTTTGCCTCGAACAAGCTCGGGTTCGAGAACTTCGAGGTCTACATGGTGGACCTCGACGGCAAGAAAGAGCCGGTGCGCATCACCTACGCTGACGGGTTCGACGGCCTGCCGGTACCGTCACCCGACGGACGCCAACTGGCGTGGACATCGACGCGCGGCGGCGGCAGCAACGGACAGATTTTCCTGGCGCAGTGGAATCATGCGAAGGCGCTCGAAGCCCTTCGCGCCGCGCCGGACCGAGGGGTCAGACTCCGGTGACGCCCGGTTCCGGGGTCAGACTCGGGTGACGGGTCGTACGGGAGTCCGACTCGGGTGATGAGTCGTACGCGAGTCAGACTCGGGTGATGGGTCGACTCAAGGTTGCAGCTTATGACACGTAGATTTGTCGGTGTTGTTGCGGTTGTTGCGCTCTTCATCCCGGCGACGCTGCCGTCGCAGACGGTCGTCGCGTCGCGCACGCGGGCGCATGTAGAGCTCCTGGCGTCCGATCGACTCGAAGGACGCGAATCGGGCTCGCCTGGCGAACGGCTGGCGGGCGATTACATCGCGACGCAACTTGCCCGCGCCGGCGCCAAGCCGCTGCCCGGCCACGCGAACATGTTTCTCCCGTTCGAATTCACCGCCGGCAGCCGCGATGGCGGATCGACGATCACGATCCGGCGTGATGGCGCCGCGCCGCAGACGCTCAACGGCGCCGCGCAGGTGCAGGCGCTCTCCTTCTCGGATGATGCGCAGGTGAGTGGACCGGTCGTGTTCGCCGGGTACGGCCTGGTTGTGCCGGAGTCGCAGAATTTCGGCTACGACAGCTACGCCGGGCTCGACGTGAAGGACAAGATCGTCCTCGTCCTCCATTACTTTCCGGAAGACACCGATCCTCAGACCAAGGCCGCACTCGCGCGCTACTCGGACCTCCGCTACAAGGCGCTCGCCGCCCGTCAGCGCGGCGCGAAAGGTCTTCTGATCGTCATCGGACCTCGGTCCCCCAATGCGGGCCAGACGTTGCGAATGAGCTTCGATACTGCTCTCTCAGGCTCTGGCATTCCCGCAGCAAGCATCAGCGACGCAGGCGCGAACGCACTGTTCGCGGGCGCCACGAAATCGCTCGCGGCATCGCAGCAGGAGCTGGATTCGGGCAATCCACACGTCGGAGGCTTCGTGCTGCCTGCGACCGTCGATCTGGCAACGAAGGTTGTTCGTGAAAAGCAGACCTCGCGGAACGTGATCGCCTACCTGCCGGCGAGTTCGCCAGCGCCTGACGTGGACAGGCCGTGGGTGGTTGTCGGCGCGCACTACGATCATCTTGGCCACGGCACTCGCGGAACGTCGTTGGCCAACAAGGACGAAACGGGACAGATTCATCACGGCGCGGACGACAACGCCTCTGGCACCGCCGCTGTCCTCGCCATCGCCGAGAAGCTCGCGAATCAGCCGCGTCGCCGTAACGTCGTGTTTGCCCTCTGGTCAGGCGAGGAGATCGGCCTCGTCGGATCGAACGCGTTCGTCACGACACCGCCCATCCCCATCGATCGGATTGCCGCGTATCTGAATTTCGACATGGTCGGCCGCATGCAGAACAACCGGCTCGCGGCTCAAGGGACGGGCTCCAGCGCCGCGTGGCCACGGATTCTGGAACGCGCGAACGTCGCCGCCGGATTCGATCTGAGCTCGCTGCCGGATCCGTATCAGCCGAGCGACAGTTCGAGCTTCAACCAGGCAGGCGTTGCGACCCTCTTTTTCACGACCGGCTCGCATACCGACTACCATCGCCCGACCGATACCGCGGACAAGATCAACTACGAGGACCTCGACCGTGTGGTCGACTTCGCGGCCGCGATCACCCTCGCCGTCGCCAACGTCGACATGGCGCCGCAGTTCACGAAAGTCGATCCTCCGGCGACAGGAGCGTCGCTCGCGGGCGTCCGAGTTACGACCGGCACGATTCCGGATTACACGACCGAGGCCAAGGGGCTGCTGCTTGCGGGAGTCGTGGGCGGCGGACCCGCCGAGAAGGCCGGGCTGATGAAGGGTGACATCATCACCGAGATCGCCGGCCAGTCAATCACGAACATCTACGACTACACGTTCGCGTTGGAATTGCTGAAGGCCGACACCCCCGTCAAGGTCGTCTTCATGAGGAATGGACAACGACGGGAGGTTCAGTTGACGCCGGGAGGGCGTCGGTAGATCCCAAATCCCAAATCCCAAAACCCAAATCCCAAAACCCAAATCGCAGATCCCAAACCCCAACGAGACCAAATTCCCAAGCGCCTTGGGAGTTGGGAATTGGACGTTGGGAAGTCTGTGTTTAGCGGGTCAGTGTATCGCGGGCGCGATGCGGAAAGGTTCCGGCACCGCCGGTGTCGGCGCGGTCAGCAGGGTCACGACGAGATCAGTGGCATCGAGACCACGCTG
>Ga0114129_10017556_pt1 | contig 10186 bp, 7 predicted proteins | sample RhiMetdeltSRZDD1_FD_80071 | JGI IMG/M metagenome (GOLD analysis project Ga0114129, IMG submission 80071) | Populus rhizosphere microbial communities from Tennessee, USA - Rhizosphere MetaG P. deltoides SRZDD1 (version 2) (version 2) | ecosystem: Host-associated > Plants > Roots > Rhizosphere >... | reverse complement strand
GTGCACTTCAATGTCACGGAGCACCCGACCGCCGAATGGACGGCGCGACAGCTGCTCGAGGCATGCCCGCTGGAGGAGAGCCCGCGGGATCTGATCCGGGATCGCGACTCGGTCTATGGCGAACAATTTTCGCGTCAGGCCAAAACGCTAGACATCCGCGAAGTGATTATTGCGCCGCGCTCGCCGTGGCAGAACGCGTATGCCGAGCGGGTGATCGGCTCGATACGACGCGAATGTCTTGACCATGTTGTAGTGATTGGCGAGCGCCATCTGCTACGAATCCTGGGGAAGTACGTCGAGTACTACAACAAGAGCCGGACACATTTATCGCTGGCCAAGGACGCGCCGACGCCGCGGAGTGTGCAGGGGCCGAGCGAGGGGAGGGTGATGGAGCTGCCACGCGTCGGCGGGCTGCATCACGAATACACTCGGAGAGCCGCGTAAACCGGCGAGACGAATAAATGGAAGGGACACCACCTCGCCGCTCCAGCACGGGATCAAGAAGACGTCCGAGCACCAGCGCTGGTTCGAAGCCGGTTGACGGATCTGGCCGAGGTGCGGCCGCCCATGCCGGCGGTGGACTCGCGGCGCCAGCATGAGGCCGTACAGCTGCACTACCCGCCGAATGCGCTTCCGGTTGTAGCGCGTCCGAAACGTCCGGTTCACCATCGCCCCAAACTCAGCGGTAGCCGTACGTCGCGCGACTGTTGGCCACCGCGCGAATCTGCTCCAGGACCTTCGCGTCGGTGGCGCGGTGATACCGACCGTCGGCACGCGCCCGGACGACGTAGTAGGCCGTCCGCCGAGCCAGGCGCAGCACCTGGCAGATCAGGGTCATCGGCAACCGCGTCACCGCGCGGACTCTCTGCGCAAGGACGGAGTTTTTTTTTACGATCTCCTGGCCGCGCGCAGAATCTCGACCTCCATCGTCTTCCGGCCGAGCGCGCGCTCGAGCTCGCGGATCTTCGCGTAGGCCTCGCGCAGCTGGCTGGTGGGGACAACGTCCTCGACTGGCTTGGACGGCGGTCGTCGCGCCCGCCTCGGCGAACCGTTTCCAGTTGCGAATAACGCTGAGCGAGATATCGAGCTCGCGGCTCAGCTCGGCCAGCGTCTTCTCGCCCGTCAGGATCCGTTGGACCGTCGTCCGCTTGAACTCCGTGCTGAAGACGCGTCGACCGTCTGCCTTCCGCCGGTGTTCACCCATGGGGCCTTCCGCTGCATCTTACGTCCCCACGGTGAGCAGTCGAAACAGGGAGCACTCCAGCATGACTGGCTGTTCCCGCGCTGTCGCGCCGTCTGTCATCACGAGGGAGCGGGGACCACGGCCGCAGGTCTGCGCGCCGGTCTGCCCGCTGTCGTGGTGCCGTCGTTCGGCGATCAGTTCTTCTGGGGCCGGATGATCGCGGACGCCGCCGCGGGACCGGACCCGATTCCCATCACCACGCCTAACGTCGCCGCGCTCACCGCGGCATTCGACGCTGCCGTCGGCCACAGCTTCGCGAGCGAGCCCAGGCTCTCGGCGCGCGCCTCCGCGCGATCGACGGGCCCGAGCTCGTCGTACAGTCGGTGTACCGGTGGCTGCCGGTGGAGGCGATGCGCTGTGCGACCCACCTAGACCGCCTCGCCACGGTCGAGTGCCTCGCGTGTGGCGACCAGCGCCTGTGTCCCGAGTGCGTGCCGCAGCACGCCGCGCATCTCAAACGTCCGTGCCGTTCCGTCGACTGGGACCTGGGCCAAGATCTGGGGCTCGTCGCAGAGCTGAGCGACCTGGTGGACGATGCAGCGAGGGCAGTGCGAGCCGGGTTCGACGAGCTCGTGTCGAAGACGGCGTCGCGCTCGACGCGCACCGGCTAAGCAGACGCGAAGGATCTCGTGCTGTTCACGGCGCCCCGCCTCGTGCTCCGCCTGACGGCGAACTACCGCGAGCCCGCGGCCGGATTTGACTTTCCCGCGGACGTTATTGTTCCTTCCCACTTTCCGGCGATGGCGCTCACGTTCGTCGCCAGTTTTGCCGGCGGCAACGTGGCGCAGCCAAGCGCGGTCACGATCAACATGGCAGCTGTCGTGCGGAATACGAAAGGCCCCCTTGGTGAGTGGAGTAAGGGCCAAGGAGTCGAAGCGCTGTATGCCTAAGGCCGCCGCGTTACGATTGTCAAGGCCGTCTTCCTCGCGATCTCTCGGCTCAAATTCTCCGAACGAGCGGCGCGGCACCCATTGACATCACTTTAGTTCCGTTCTAAAACCGTCGGCGCGAGTGGGGCAACCGACGGGGCATCGCTTATGTCCTAGGACGCGATCGGAACGGTTATCGCACTCAGTGACGCGATAGCCGTGCGAGAGGACCGTATGCGGCGATCCGTTCTCGTACTGCTTGTCGGTGTCCTCAGCAGCCTGATCGTCGTGCCAGAGACCGCCGTGGCATCGAGGGTCGAAGCGCAGTTCGATCTTTCTGAGCCGACCGGCGCGCCGTTTCCCAGTGATCGGTTCACTACCCCCGATCCGTCCCAACTCACAGGTCTTCGAGTAAACCTACCCAAACCGGATTGCGCCGTCCGCGTGTCGGACTGCGCCGACATCGACGTCCTTAATACTCTCGATGGCTTCAATTTGCAGCCCCGGCTTAGCGTGCCGTTCAGCGGCCCGATCGACGCGAGCACGGTATCGAGCGAGACCGTGTTCCTGGTCAGCCTCGGTCATGCGGCAACGGGGCACGGCCGCACTCAGATCATCGGAATCAACCAAATCGTCTGGGACGTCGCTACAAACACCCTGCACGTCGAGTCTGACTCATTCCTCGAGCAGCACACGCGGTATGCGTTGATTGTCACGCGCGGCATACGTGACGACCATGGCGGGCGAGTTGGCGGGAGCGAATTTCAGAAGTTTCTCCTTGGCCACATAACACCGCACCCCAACCGCGAGCTTCTCGGTTACCGCGTCGCGCTGCTCGCGGCGCTGGCCCGTGCGGCGATGGGCGGCGCGCGCCTACACGATGTGGTGGCTGCCAGTGTTTTCACGACTCAGTCCATTACTGCCGTGCTCGAGAAGATCCGTGACCAAATCAAAGCGGCTACCCCGGCATCGGCCGATTTCCTTCTCGGATCCGGGTTGACACGCGCCGTCTTCGCATTCGATACGATCACCGGGTTAGCAGTCCAGCGCCACGTCGGCAACACCGCGGCCGGGCCTGTCTTCGCACCGCCGACCGGTTGCCTGGTTTGCCTTCAGGCATTTCCCGGGGCCGTCGGGTCACTCGCCTTAGGCCGATACCGGTCACCCGAGTACCGCATCGCCGGCGGCACGTTCGAACCGGTCGGTACCCGCACTGGAACGCCCACAAGCAACATCGTGCGTGAAGTGCGCTTCGATGTTGTCCTCCCGAGCGGCCCCGTCCCCGCCGGCGGCTGGCCCGTCGCCATCTACGGTCACACTCGTACTGGCGCACGGGATCAGATTTACCTCGTCGCGGCCACGATGGCACGGCACGGGATCGCTACGATCGCAATCAATACAGTCGGACACGGAGGAGGGCCGCTCACTACGCTGACCATCGAGCGCGCGACGGAGCATGGCGGGCCCGTGACAATCTTGACTGGTGGCCGCAACGATGACTTCAACGGCGACGGTGTAATCGAAGCAACGGAGGGGTTCGGGACCGCACCCCCGAGGACGATCATCGCCAGTCGCGACGCCATTCGTCAGACGGTCGTGGATGTCATGCAACTCGTGCGGATTATCGAGATCGGCGTCGACGTGGACGGCGACGGCGAACGTGACCTTGACCCTGAACGGATTTATTACTTCGGCGCCTCCATGGGAGGCATCTATGGCGGGTTGCTCATGGCCGTAGAGCCTAGCATCCGGGCGGCAGTTCTCAACGTACCCAGCAGTCCACTAGTTGAGACTGCCCGACTCGGTTCGGACCGACCCGGGTTCATTCCGCTACTAGGGGCGCGGATCCCATCTCTGCTTAACGTTGGGGGCACAGACTTTGACGAGGACATGCCGCTTAGGAACGAGGAGCCGCGGATCGTAACGACACCGAGGGCGACAGAGCTTCAGGAGTTTTTTGATCGTAGCGAGTGGGTCCAACAGTCAGGGAGCACAGTGGCATACGCCGTACACATTCGAACCGCGCCGCTCGCCGGTGTCAGCGCAAAAGCCGTCATCGTACAGATGGCCCGAGGCGACCGCCAATCAGTGAATCCCACCACAACGGCGATCATTCGCGCGGGAAAGCTCGCCGACCGCACGACGTTCTTCCGTTTCGATCTTGCGCACGCTGACGATCCCACGCTTCCAGACGATCCGCATATCTTCCTACTCCGTAGCTTCCCGTCATCGCCGACGTTTCCAAATACTCAGGAGGCGGTGGCAATCGCACTGGCCGCTCAGGAACAAGTCGCGATGTTCTTCGCCACCGACGGAACCGTTACTATCGATCCCGATGATCTGCTCGACCCACCAGGGCCGGGGCCGGGTTGGTTCGAGGTGCCGATCGTCCCGCCGCTGCCGGAGGATCTCGGATTCATCGAATGAGACCGGCGGACACCATGAACCGCCGCGGGTTCGTCACTGGCCTAAGAGGTGTGCTCATTGCGCCATAGCGCAGTCAACCACGCTGTCACGTGTGGGCGCACTCTATCAAGGAGAACCCTCGGCTCCGATCTCGCTCATGTTCAGGGAGACATTTACCCGTGGCCTGCGCGAAGAGGGGTACGTTGAAGGCGAAGATCTGACGATCGAGTACAAGCACGGCGACTTAGACCTGTCATTCACCAAAACCTAACCCGGGTCGCTTGGAACATTTGAGAGTGCCGTGGATCTCCGAAAGGTTTGACGCGCAAGCGTGGTAGCACTGCGAGCGCCATCGTCAGATGCTCGGCGCACGATTAAGCGAAGTCGCGATGGGGCAGGAGATCGGCGCATACGCAAGCGATCGGCGTATACGCAAGGCACCTGCTACTCGCGCTGCGTTGCAATGAGGACGGAGTTGGACTACGCCGCGAAGCGGACGTAGCGATGATGCAGGCCACCTACTTCGGGAATCTCCACGATTCTGCCCGCGTTGGGGAGCTCGACTGGCCTGACATCCGGCGGAGTGCGAGATGCGTGCGCGCCCGGTGATAGTAGGCGAAGTAACGGATGAGGATGCGGCGGAGATGCCTTTCGCTCAGGACCAGAACGTGGTTCAGGCACTCGCGTCGGATGGAGCCGATGAGCCGTTCCGCGAAGGGGTTCTGCCACGGGCTCTGCGGAGCCGTGAGGACTTCACAGATCCCCATGCCCTTCACGCGTTGCTGAAGGACGTGGCCGTAGACGCTGTCGCGATCGCGAAGGAGATACGGCGGTGCGCCGTCATCAGGGAAAGCCTCCACGATCTGCTGGGCGGTCCAGTGGGCGGTGGGGTGCTCGGTCACGTTGAAGTGGACGACACGTCGGCGATCGTGAGCGAGCACGACGAGGACGAAGAGGACCCGCAACCGCGCCGTGGGGACCGTGAAGAAATCGGGGGAGACCAAATCCCGGACATGGTTGACGAGGAATGTTCGCCAGGTCTGAGACGGCCGGGGACGCCGCTTCGGCATGAGGCGCGAGACGGTGCGCTCAGCCACGTTGATGCCGAGCTTCAGGAGTTCGCCATGGATTCGTGCGCGCCCCACAGGGGTTCGCGGCAGCCATACGGGGGATCAAAGCCTTGATCTCAGCCCCAACTTGCGGGCGACCTCCGCTCGAGTGGCCGGAGAGCTTGGTCCAATACCCGCGAAAGCGTCGCCGCTGCCAATGCAGAACGGTGGCGGGGGTCACGATCACGAGGGCCTGCCTCCACCCCGTCCACATTCTGGCCAGCCCAATCCAGAAGAGACGATCAGTTGGGCATAGTGGCGGCCGGATGGCCGTCCGTTTGTAGACGGCGAGTTGTTGGCGCAAGGCCAGGTTTTCGAGAGCGAGTTGGCGATGGCCGCCGACGAGAAAGGGCAGGAGCCGGAGCAGGTGGAGTAGGAGAGTAATAATCCTCGCGCTCAGATAGTGGCCGGATCAGACGCAACGGATCAACCACTTCGGCGCCGCCGGGAGCTTTGGCGAACGACATGTTAACCGCGCTCGATTGCAGCACTTGTCCAATGTGACAACCGAGCCGGTGTGAGCGATTGCATGGGTCGTTTCCCCCGCTTACACTTCGCTACGCGCGGGCGATCCACGATCCACACGCACTTGCTATCTGCGCGCACAGCTTGCGCCTCGCCGGGAGGAGAGCGGAGTGCCGAACACGGCGAACTGCGGGATTCGTGTCGCGATGCTAGGACTCGTTGCGCTCGCCGTCTCTTGCGTGCCGCTCTCGAGTCGTCCGCCGGAGCCGGGCACGCCGTTCGAGCCGATCTCGCGCGAGTTCGGCCCCAAGCTCACACAAGGATCGGGCCCCGCGGCACCGCAGTTTCGTTCCCGCTATGCCGCGCCCGGCGACGAGGGTGTGATCCTCGAACCGCCGCGGAAGCCCGGTGGGTCGTCGCCCACCGGCACCAGCGCGGGCGGACTCGCGGTCGGCTGCGATCCGCCGCATTACCTGCTCGACCGCAGCGGCGCCGACGATAAGATCGGCACTGATAACCGGTTCAGCTGGTGGACGAAGACGCCCCCACCGTCCGGGCCGCTGCGCCCGCCCGCGGTGAGCAGTCTCGTCGTCGCGCGCGACTCGGTCATCTGCCATTTCCATCCGGCACTCGCGCGTATCGTCGGCGCATCCTCGTCGCGCATCATCGACGCCGGCTTCAAGCTGCTGTCGTGGGAGGACGCATCGATCCCGAGTCCCAACCTGTTGCCCGGGGTGGAGTTCATCGTGCGCCGGTTGCGCCCACACAGCGTGCCCGCGGTGCGCGACCTCGCGAGAGGCGGTGGCGGCGGCACGGAGCGGGTGCTGGTCAACGAAGCCTCACCCGGTGTTGCCCCCGACGTCGGCGGCGATCGTTTTCGTCCGTCCCTGTGGCTCGACTTCGCGGTGCCGCAGCGGGCGGTTGCCGTCGAATTCGGCGTGCCGACCGATGCGAATCAGGACATCAACCAGGCCGGCGCGAAGCTGATCGGCTACGACCGCAACGGCCGCGTGCTTCGCGTCCCGACGGGCGAGGGTGACGCCGATCTTCGCAGCGACGGCCGCGCCTACGGCACGGAGACGGACATTCCGCACGGCGACTATGGCAACGTCGTCGGCATACAGGATCGCGAAGGCCGCATCGCGAGCGTCGAGCTGCGCTTCGACTTCACGAGGGCCGATGCGCTCGACAGAGGCGGCAATCCGGGTTCCAAGATCGCTGCACCGCAGGTCGTGCGGCGCATCTGGCACGAGCCGTTGCCGCCAGCGGCGGTGCTCCAGGGGTTCGTCGGCGTCTCCACGTTCGTGCCGCCGGTGAATCCGCCCCCGAATGTGCTGGTTCCGCCGACGTTCGAGCAGCGCTTCGGCAAGGCGCCGGGTCCCGAAACGGTGACCTTACCTTTCGGGCTCGATCGCGCGATTGTCATGATGCGCGGTATGCGCTGGCAGTTTTCCAATCCGTCCCCGCGTCGAATCACCGAATTATCGGCGGAAATCCGCCCGTTCGCCGTGGCAGAATTCGCGCCCGACGCGGCACGGCTCACCATCACGCCGGGCGGCCGCATCGTCGCCGAGGCAGGATCGACGCACGCGTTCCACTTGATCGTCGATTACACGGTGCTGGCGTGGCGCAGCACGCAGGTCGAGTTGTTCGGCTTGCTCGGCACCGCCGCGAGCGGCCGGGCGCAGGAGAATCGAGCGGTCACGCGGATAACGGTGGGCGATCCGTGCCCGTTCAGCAGCACCACGCTGACGGTCGCGCGACGGCGCGAGGTGTGCGGCCCGCTGCTCGGCGTCCCGCACGGGTTCGCGATACTCATGAATCCGGCGCAAGAAATCGACCGCCTGGATTTCATCATCGCCTCCGAGACCGGTCTCGCGTCACGACAAGGGGCGTCGCTGCGCCGCGATGATCAAGGCGGTCAACCGGTCGTCGTCTGGGAGCAAGGCACGGTGCTCGACAGCAGCGACGACAATGCTAACCGCCTCGAGTTCTTCGGTACCGTAGTGACCGGCACCAGCTTGCGCGTCGGCCCCGACGATCTGGGGTCCCCGCCTCCGCATGCGGTGCGGAACGCAGCGAACCCGAGCGCCTTCCCGAGCGCTCTGACCGGACCACGCGACGACCGCCGCTTCTACGGCTTTCCGCCGGAAGTGCATCGTGAGTTCGGCATTGCATGGCCGGTGCGCGCCGACGTCGGGTTCGTCGCGTTCGACATGCTGTTCACCCAACCGGGCGGAGGTCTCGAGCAGCTCGACTTCGAGGTGAAGGGCGAGCGCTACGATGGCCTCATCATCGACTGGAAGACCGGTCTCGGCATCAATACCGAGCCGCCGGTCATCGGCGGCGCCGGCGCGACCCGCGACCGCAACCTCGCCGCGACGGCGCTGTTTGGCGCCGTGGACAACGTCCAGCCTTTCAGCCTCGCGTTGGCCGCGAAGCATGACCTCGTGTTCGAGAATGGCGTCACGGGTCTTACCCAGCGCGCGGTGGATATCCCCGGGTTCATCGAGAACACGAGTCGCGACGCGTTGTGGATCGACGACATCCGTCGCGGGACGCAGGCCGCCGACAGTCTGTTCCAGCTCGAATTTCTGCTCGCGCGTCATCCCATGGAGCGCGGCGGGGGCGCGGGGCTCAATTTCGTACGCGTGACCGAGGACCAATTGCGCGATCGCTTGCCGTTGCTGTTGCGGCCGGGTGAACGCATCAGCATCCTCGGCCGCTATACGCCGACCGCGGCGACGACGTTTCTGCCGGATCTGGGCAGCGTCGAGTTTCGGCTGCGCGGCGGACTCACCACGAGCTTGCGTGTCTTCGCTGCCGGCAGCGCTATCGAGGGAAATCCCGGCGGGCAGTGGCGGCCCAGCGAGCTCGTCTTCATGGCGCCGGCCGCGGGTGCACCGCCGCAAGCGCTGCCCGCGCAGCTCGTCGCCACCGGGACGACACCGTTGGCGGTCAGGAGATTGTCCTTCGAAGATGCGACCCTTGGCTATCGCTTCGAGCCGCTACCGCAGATCGAGCCCGAGCTGATGGGCGTCCGTGTCATTTGCGGTGATCCAAGCACCGCGTGCCGAGGCCAGACGCGATTGATAGCCGACACCAACGCCGGGCCGATTACGCTCACGGTTCGTGTGCAGCAGTAACGCGCGTGGTCGCGGCGGCCGACGACGGGCTCGCGCGAAGGCGTCGGCCGACGACGGGCTCGCGCGAAGGCGTCGGCCGACGACGGGCTCGCGCGAAGGCGTCGGCCATGACTGGTGATAACCAGCAACATCTGCCGACACCGTAGTATACGTGGCGGAGAGTCGACCCGTGGCGAACGCGGCCTGTCCCTTCTAGAAATTCGTCCGGCGCGATTAATTTGTATTCTGCGAACTGATCCTGTCCTTCGCCAAAACCTCATCCCCGTAGTGTCCGAATATTCGGCCGAGCCGGGAACTTCTGGTCGCGCCCGCGGGCGGACCTAAAATCGGTCGATGACCCCAGATGTCCTTCGCCAAAACCTCATCCGAGTCAGTGGACGACGGCCGAGGCTCTCGCGACAGACTAAGGAACGTTTGAGGAGACTGTAGACAGGAGGGGAGGCCAGCAGTGCGGGTCCGTCGGGCCGCCACCGCAGGACGCCGGACCTTTTGGGGGGCGGCGCGCAGCCGAACGGGAGGACGGGCCCGGTCGTGGCGAACCCTCTTGAGCTGGATGAGGCCGCCCGTCGGACGTAGCGATGGTGGAGGCCACCGACTTCGCGAATCGGGATGACCTTGCCGAGTTCCGGCGGTTCAATCGGGCGGCCGTGCGGCGCGTCCTTGTCGAGCGAGAGATGCGTGCGAGCCCGGTGGTAGTAGGCGAAGTAGCGGGCCAGGATGCGGCGCAGGTGGCTTTCGCCGAGAACCAGAACGTGATCCAGACACTCGCGGCGGATCGAGCCGATGAGCCGCTCCGCGAAGGGATTCTGCCACGGGCTGTGCGGAGCCGTGAGGACTTCCTCGATCCGCATGCCCTTCACTCGGTGGCGAAACTGCTCGCCGTAGACCTGGTCACGGTCGCGCAGGAGATAGGCGGGCGCGGAGTCGTCCGGGAAGGCGTCCACGATC
>Ga0114129_10017554_pt1 | contig 10188 bp, 8 predicted proteins | sample RhiMetdeltSRZDD1_FD_80071 | JGI IMG/M metagenome (GOLD analysis project Ga0114129, IMG submission 80071) | Populus rhizosphere microbial communities from Tennessee, USA - Rhizosphere MetaG P. deltoides SRZDD1 (version 2) (version 2) | ecosystem: Host-associated > Plants > Roots > Rhizosphere >... | reverse complement strand
TTTGGAATACGGCGCCCGATCTGCCAACGAGCCAGGCGACAGTGGGTGATGGCGCCGCGCCGGCGACGAGCATGCCGTTCTCGGGTGCGGTGTATTGAGTCGCCCAGGTCGCGCCGCCATCGATCGAGTTCTCGATGACACGGCCCGATGTCACCCGCCAGTGCACTCTGCCTCCAGGCGCCACGATGGGGAACATGGCGATGCCGGCCCTGAACTGCTGCGCGCTGCCGCCCCCTCTTCCAAACGACTCCTGACGCGCGCCGGCGGCGTCCCTCAAGCGATCCATCTGTTGTGTCGCTTGTTGATCGGGCGACTGCGCTGTGCGATTGGCAGCCGACTGCCTCGTAGGCGGCGGCGATGCGGGCGGCGTTGAGACGGGCTCCGCCACTGGTTGGGCCTTGGCCAGTGCCGATGCATCTGCTGGCGGACTTTGCACCGGCTTCGCTGGTGATGCCGGCGCGGCATTCGGCGGAGCAACCTGGACGGCTTCGGCTACGCCGCCCGCGGCAGCCTGATCGCGCCGGTCAGCGAAGCCTACCGCGCCAGCGTCTTTCGCGCGACCGCGTTCCTGCTTTCGTTCCTCTGGCTTGACCTCGTCCCGCGCTGGATGCTGCTTCTCTGCCTCGTTGGCGCTCGCCGGCGGAGTCGTCGGTGACGGCACAACCGCAACAGCCGTCGGGCTTGGTGGAGGCGATTGCAGGGAGGGCTCGAGCGACGAGCGTGGCTCGACGAGGAACCACAACGCGAGCGCGACGGCGCCCGCCGCGACAGGTGTCAGGAACGACATCCACTTGCGAATCGACCATGCAGGCGTCGCCACTGGCGCGGGCACCGTTCGCGCCATTGCCGCGAGCATGGCCTGGCAGCGTGCGCACCGCGCTGCATGCGCCTCGGCGAACGACCGCTCGGAACCGCTCAGCGCGCCGTCAGCCCAGGCGGCCAGCACGTCCGCGTCGAGACACTCCGACTGCGGCGTCCGGTCTCGGGCGGCCAGCGCTTCCCGGAGCAGTTGCTCCATCGACGTGTCCCGCTCGCGCTTACCCATGATTAACAGGCGGTGAGGTCAGCCTCGCCCCTCTCATAAAGAACGCTCCGGCTCGGAATCCTTGCGCGGAGGGCCCGACCCCAGCATTTCCTCGAGGTCGAGCGGCCCCGGATCATCGATCGTACATTCGAAACAGCGGGCGATCTGTTCGTCTCCGAATCCTTGTTCTTTGCGCAGATAACGCTCGACCTCGGCGCGAATCGCCTTCCGTGTGCGCGCGAGCTGCCGTGACACCGTCGCCTCGTGTTCGTTGAGGAGGCGTCCCGTCTCGGCGAGCGTCAGCGATTGCCGGTAATAACATCCGAGGCGGAGGCGATCGCGATCCGCGAGTCCGGCGATGGCCCGCAAGAGCGCGAGCCGAACCAGCGCAAGAAAGCGTGGGCGGTCGGGATCGTCTTCCGGGTTCGTCGCTGCGGCGGGAAGGCTCGCCTCCTCTTCAATCGGGTCGAGGCGCCGTTCGGCGCGGATGCGATCGACGTGTCGCTGCGCGAGCACGGCGCGAAGCCATGTCGCAAGGCTGCTGCGACCGTGATAGTAGCGAAACAGCGAACGGCGTTCGCCGTCGCGCTTTTCGAGGCCGTAGAGCTCGGCATAGACCGAGTCCGCCAGCTCGCGCGCGGCGCCGCCCGGCGCGAGGGCATCCGCCGAGCGATACAACACGGGCCGGTACTCGCGGATGAAGTGATCCCAGGCGAGCTCGGTCCCTTCCCCGCACGCGCACGCCAACGCGAGATCCTTCAGGTGCAGCGCAGACAGAAACCGTTCGAGGCGGCGCGGGTCTTTCGCGCCCTCAGCCAGCGTTTTGAGCGCGCTGCGCTCGAGCGCGGCCGCGAACGCGGCCTCGGACACACCCCACGCCGCGGCCTCTGATTGGCCATACAGGCGCGCGAGGACCTCGCTGCTGATCCGAACCACTGTGGCTGTGGGCACGGGTGCTGGTTCGCTTCATTGTACCTGCTCGAGCGCGGCCCGATCCCACTTGGCCAAGTTGGCCGCTGCCTCGTAGGTGGACTGCAAGAAGTCCAGCAGGCGCGCGTCCGGATCGGCGGCTGTCCGCACCGCGTCGTACGGGAGGACGAACTCGCGCAGCTCGGGGCTATAGAACGCTTCGTCAGGGCGGGCCTTCACTTTGCCGTAGCCGTCCGGTTCCGGATAGGCGTAGGCGTAGTAGGCCGGAAACGCCACAGGTCCACCGACCGTGCCGGCCCAAAAGCCAGAGCTGCTGACTTCGTGCGAGTACGCTTCCCGCGTCACTCTGTCGGGCAGGTTCGGAACGCCTCCCGGATGCTCCGGCGCTCTCCGTCCTGAGAATCTCGTGACGGCGAGATCCAGCGCGCCCCAGAACAAGTGGACCGGGCTGCACTTGCCGATGAAGCGCGAGCGGAACTGCTTGAACACACGATCGCTTTGCACGAGCGCACGCCAGAACTTCGTCGCGGCGGAGGCATCATAAGCGCGGTGAACTTCATCGCGGGCGAACGGAATCGGATCCAACACCTCATTCGGCGATCCGTGAATGGTGACCGAGATGCCGACCGTCTTCAGCATGTCGAGCAGTTTGGCGTAGAAGGCGGCGACCGTCTGCGGTCCCAATCGAAGCCGTCCACTTTTTCCGTCGCTCACCGATACAACGAGCGCGTGATCGATGAAGTCGAAGTCGAGCTGAAACGTGCGCGAACCAAGCGGGATCGGCGACGTCGTCACGCCACGCGCAGTCAAGTAGAACGTGCTGTGCCAGCCGTGATTGATCGGCGCGCTGTAGCGCAGCCGGATCTTGCCGACGATCTGCGTCCACATATGCAGCGTGGCGTAGGTCTCGGCCCACGGCTCGAGCGGCAACGCCGGCCAAACCTGCTCTCTAGAAATGTCGACGCCCATCACCCCTCCGTTCTGCCTTCTGCCTTCTGCCTTCTGCCTTCTACACTCTGCCTTCTACACTCTGCCTTTTGCCTTTCGCTAATCCTTAGTAAAGTATGCGCGGCGAGGAGGTTTTATGCTTCAAAGATTGCCCGCGGCCGTCTGGATTGCCGTCCTGTTCGTTGTGGCGTTCGGCGCTACCCTTCCAACAGCCGCGCCGGTCAAGCTGGCCCGGCATCCTGATTACCACGCGGGCAAGGTCGCCTTCAGCTACCTCGGCGACATCTGGATTGCCAACGAGGATGGCTCCGGCGTCCAACGTCTGACCGATCATGTTGGCCGTGACGTCTATCCGCGATTCTCGCCCGACGGGCGGTCGATCGCCTTCTCGTCGAACCGCAACGGCAACAACGACGTGTTCGTCGTGCCAGCCACCGGAGGAACGCCGCGCCGGTTGACCTTCCACACCGGCAATGACGAGGTGGTTGGCTGGACGAGAGATTCACAGAACATTGTCTTCCGGGCGACACGCGGCGACGGCGCCTTCCCGAGCGTCGCGACGCTCTATCAAATCGCCGCGTCTGGCGGCCAGGAGAAGTCGCTCGGACTCGACTGGGGCTACTGGGGCAGTTTCTCCCCCGACGGAAAGTCGCTCGTTTTCAATCGCCATCCCGCAACGTGGTCGCGGCGTCACTATCGCGGCAGCTATGCCGCCGATCTGTGGATAGCCGACCTGCAGGCCGGCAATTACACGAAGCTGCTTGGCGAGGAACAGTACAACCGGCTCTGGCCGATGTGGGGCCCTGACGGGGCCATCTACTTCGTCGGCGATCCGCTGCCCAACGATCGCACGGTTGCGCCAGGCAGCCTCGAAGTTCGGAAGAGCGTCAACAACATCTACAAAGTCCCAGCCAAGGGCGGCCAAGCGGTGCAGATCACGAGGCACACCAGTGGCAACCTGTTCTGGCCCTCGATGTCGAGCGACGGCAAGGTCATCGTCTACGAGGACGGTTTCGGGTTGTGGAAGCTGGATGTCGCGTCCGGCAAGAGCAGCGAGATCAAGCTCGATATTTCCACCGACGAGAAAGAGAACACGATGGAGATGGAAACGGTCAACAACGAGGTTGACGCATTCGATCTCTCGCCCTCGGGCCGCCGTGCCGTGATCTCCACGCGCGGGCAGATTCTGACCATTGCCACCGATCGCGGTGACATCACTCGCCTGGCGCCCGACAAGATGGCGTCGCGCAATCAGTCGCCGAAGTGGTCGAACGACGGCAAGTGGATCGCCTTCGTGTCGGATCGATCGGGACGCGATGAAATCTGGGTCAGCGATCCCGACGGCGAGGGCCTCAAAAAGATCACCGATCTCGACAACGAGAAAGGAACGATCGTCTGGACACCGGACTCCAAGGCGCTGCTGTATACCGCCGCGGACCGCAAGCTCTACGCCTACGCGGTTGGCGACGGCAAGACGTCGGTCATCGCGTCGAGCGAGCTTGGACGAATTGGCTCGGTCTCGGTGTCGCCCGACAGCAAGTGGATTGCGTTCTCGAAGCAGGACCGCACGCTTCGACCGCACGTGTACATCGCGCCAATCACCGGCGGTGAGGAACGCCACATTTCGGATGACAGTCTGCTCTACTCCGAATCGAACGCGGTCTGGACAGCCGACGGCCGATACCTCGTGTTCACCTCCACCGAAGGCACGACGAGCGGCATTGCCTCGCAAGGCGGCCTGAGCCCGACAATGGGGCTGTGGGCGGTGTCGTTGAGGGACCAAGAGCGCGATCCGTCGAACCGCGACATCGACAACGAAGCTCAGGGCCTCGCCGCCGAAGCAGCGGCGCGTCAAAACACCGGACGGGGCGGTGGCGGCGGCGCGGGCGCCGCGCCCGTTCCCGAGGTACGCATCGACTGGAGCGGCATGCCGCGGCGCGCACGGCAGCTGACGGTGCCTGGCAATGCGATCGGTGGATTGACCGCGGCGCCGGAAGGTCATTCCGTCGCGCTCACGGTCGCGAATGCGATCCCTGGAGGCGGTCGCGGCGGCGGGTCGGATCCATCGGCCGGCATCTACGTCATCAACGCCGAGAGCGGACAACTCACGCGTGTTCCTCCCGCGCCTCAGGCCACCGGCGGCGGTGAAGGTCGCGGCGGTGGGCGCGGAGGCGGCGCCGGCTTTGCTGCCGGACCGAACATCGTGTTCGCCCGCGACGGCCGAACCATCTACTTCAGATCCGGCACTGGAATGTACGCGTCGCCACTGAATCCAGCGACCGGCGCGAACGCCGCCCCAGGCGCAGCCGGTGGACGCGGCGGCCGCGGCAACGCGGCACCAGCCGCCGACGTGCCGGCGTCGAACGCCACCGCCCGGCAGGTCACGTACGCCGCGAACATCGAAGTCGATCACGATGCGTTGCGCGCGCAGGTGTTCAACGAAGGCTGGAGGATCATGAAGCACCGCTTCTACGATCCGAAGATGCACGGCGCGGACTGGAATGCCGCCAAGGCGAAGTACGAGCCGCTCCTGAACTATGTGGTCGACAACGAGGAGCTCAACAGCGTCATGATGATGATGATTGGTGAGCTGAACGCGTCGCACACCGGCGTGACCGGCGGCGGCCGGCCGGGCGAGCGCACGCCTCCGCAGACACGCCATCCGGGTTTCGATGTCGTCGCGGACGGCTCAGGGTTCTACAAGGTCGGGCACGTCTACAAGGACGGTCCGGCGGATCGTGACTTCCTCAAAATCAAGGAAGGGCAGTACATCATCTCGGTCAACGACCACAACTTGAAGGCGGCCGAAAACTACTGGCAGTACTTCACGCTTGCCGCCGGCAGCAAGTTCCACTTCGTCTTGAACGACAAGCCGGTGAAAGAAGGATCGTGGGAAGTGTCGATCACGCCCGTAGCCGGCGGTGCATTCACCGATCTGCAGTATGCGAAGTGGGTGACCGATCGGCGGAACCTCGTCACGAAACTCAGTAACGGCGATATCGGTTATCTCCACATTCGGGCAATGGACGCGCCGTCGCTTCGTCAATTCCAACTCGATCTTGCGGCGAACCGCACGAAGAAAGCGCTCGTGATCGATCAGCGATTCAACGGTGGAGGTGGGATCGATCAGGAGCTGCTGGCGATCCTCGCCGGACGCCAGTATCAGTACACCGTTGGACGCGATGCCGGCTTCCAGCAGCCACGGCCGCAGAACTTCTACGGGCCGATGGTCGTGATGCAGAACGAGCGATCGGCGTCAGACGCTGAAATGTTCCCCGCCGGCTTCCAGGCGCTCGGCCTTGGCAAAGTGGTCGGCGTAACGACGATGGGCGCGGTCATTGGCACGGGCTCGTACACGCTCTTGAATGGCGCCGCGATTCGCACGCCAGGCAGCGGCGTCTGGACGGTCAAGGGCCAGAACATGGAGAACTACGGCGTGCCGCCTGACGTGCACGTCGACAACACGCCAGCAGACTTCGCAAAGGGCCGCGATGCGCAGATCGAGAAAGCGGTCGAGATTCTGAAAGCGGAGATGGGCCGAAAGACGACGACGTCGCAGCAGTAGCGTTTTATTACTCGCGAACGAGGTGCCGGTTGTACCCGGCTGCAACCAGCACCTCGAACGCCTTCCACACATCGTCGGGAATCTCTTGCGGAATCTGGAAGCCCTTTTCCGGATACATCCGCACGCGCTGCAAGTCGCCCACCATGATGCTCACCACATCGTCGGCTGACAGCGTCTCGTTTGAGTAGCTCGCGAGGTAGTCGTCCAGCGAGACGCGTGGAGAGGTCACCATCACGCGCTTTTCAGGCCACACCTTCCGGAACGTCGCATAGCTGCGCCGCTCCATGTACGGCTTCTGCACCAGGATGAACGACTGAGGATCGAGATTGTGGTCACGCAGCAATTGGCGCGTGAGGGCGACGTTCTCGCCCGTGTTCGTCGATCGGTTTTCAATCAGAATGCGTTCGCGCGGGACGCCCATCCCAACCGCAATCTCGGCGAACTGGTTGGCCTCCGGTTCCTGCCAGAGATGCTTGGTAATCGACCCGAGACCACCCGAAAAAATCAGAAGCGGCGCCCAACCGTCGAGAAACACGTGCGCACCGCGCTCGGCCACGCGTCGGTCGTGGCTGCACAGGACGAGAATCGCGTCGGACTGGACCAACTCATGATTCAGCTGGTGGTAGCGCCACAGCTTTTCCACCAGCGGACGAATGGCTTCGGGTAGGAGCACTTACGAGGGCCAAATCCCCAGCATCTGACGCACGAGCACCAGCTGGCCGATGTGGTACGCGTTGTGGTCGGCAACCAACAAGAGCTCTCTCAGGTAGGTTTGACCGGAGCCGTGCGGGATCTTGTCGGAAAGATCGATCGCCGGATCGTTGGCGAGCGCCTGCAAAGACACTCGATCCCGTTTGCACTGCTGAACACTTTCGTTCCACGCGTCAGACGACGCAGGCACAGGCGATGAGGGCCAATAGTCGGCAGGCCACCGCATCTCTTCGTATTTCGGGTTCACGCAAAAGTCCAGGATGTCGTGCTGCGCGATGCGGATGTGCTCGAGCAGCTCCCAGCACGAGTGCGGAGCGGATGGCGAGCGCTTGCCTCTGAGTTCAACTGGAATGTTGCCGACGGCCTTGTCGAGGCTCACGTGGGCGTCATCCCAGTCGAGGACGCGCGCGACCAGTGTGCGCAGTGACGGATCGCCGGTCAATGTGATGACGGCCTCGAGGTCGGTTTGGCGAGGCCGTTTCTTCCCCAGCCTCCCGCGAATAGCAGGACCCAATCGATCAGGATGATGCATCCGGCGGCGATGATGCCCCACTTCGGAATCAACGCCAGGCTGAGCGCTGCGATAAACAGCGCGAACACGATGAGCCCTTTCGTGTGAAAGATCACGGCAACCCCATCAGAACGATCATACACCCGGCGATTCGATGGGCTTACTCGACCGGGACGGACGTCCGCGACGGCGTCTCTAAAGGCCACTCGAACGCTTCGAGGGCTTGAGCGGCTAACCGTCGAATATCTCGCCAGTCGTCGCTCGTCTCCAGCGCGCCATCGCTCCAAATGTCGGCATCGAAGCGCGCGTCGTCTCGCGACATCTCCGCAAATTTGGCTTCGATGGCCGCGAGCGCCTCCGACTGAAGAGGCGACAGATCGTCCGCGACGCTTTCACGCACGGCGGCGCATGATTGATCGAAATCGGTCGCGAGGCTCGCGGCGTTCGCAGCGTAGTCGGGGAACAACAGCTGCTGGTCGGACCCCGACAGCGCTAACGCCTGCAGCGCCCAGCGAAGCTGCTTCAGGTCTGTTTCCATCAATGGTCCTTAGTGCCGTACTTCGGCACCGTCGACGGAATCGGCTTGTCGATGCGTGGACGCTCGGGCGAATTCGCGAGCATCCATGCGGTCGCGAAGACCGTGCGCGTGATGGCTTCCATCTTCTTGGGATCGAGGTACTTCGCTTCGTCCGCTGGCCCGTGATAGCGCGTGTGGATACCGGTGGTGAAGCCGATCGTCAGGATGCCGCGCTCCAGGAACGGGCCCGCATCCGTGCGGGGATAAAAGAACTCGCTTTCTGCCCGGTCGTGATCGCGATTGAACTTGATATTGAGGTACCCGCGATTGACACGCTCGATCAGCCGATCGGCCTGTTCGCTGAGCACGCCCGGACCAATCAGATACACCTCATTCGGTCCCGTCGTGCCCATCGCCTTCTCGTCGGCAGTGCCCGGCGCCCGATTCGCGCCGATCATGTCGACGTTGATGTGCGCGACGATCTTATCGAGCGGGACGGGAGGGCTATGAACGAAGTAGCGGGTGCCCCACAGCCCGCGCTCTTCGCCGCTGTCCCAGATGAAAACCAGTGACCGTTTTGGCCGGGGCGCCGTCATCATGTACTCGGCCATCGCCAGATTGCCGGCGCTGCCCGACGCATTGTCATCTGCTGAGTTGTAGATGCTGTCGCCATCGACCGTTCGTGTTCCAACCGCACCATCGAGGTGCGATTCGATCGTGATGTATTCGTTTTTCAGAACCGGGTCACTCCCTTCGAGGATGGCGACCACGTTGTAGGGACGATGCTCGATGGTGGAGCTGGCGCCGATGTTTACGGTCACCATTCGGGAGAGTTGAAAAGACGGCGGATAGTCGCTGCTGTCGCCAAGCGTCACGAGCTTGGCTCCATCGACGCGCTCGGCGTCAAACAAGACGTCGGTGGCTGCCTGCGACAGCAGCACCGAGGTGACCGGCGTCGCGGCGTACGCCGACGGGACGGCAGGCATGAGTTCGCGGACGACGGTGTTCTGGCTCGAAAGCTGGCTCCAACTTTTGAGTGCGCTCGTCAGCGGCACGAAGATCACACCGGCAGCGCCACGGCGCTCCGCCTCGACAAACGGCGAGTTCGCATCGACGTTCACGCGACCGATCTGACGGATGTCCACGCCTTTCGGTGCGGCGCGCGGCCCGTGGGCGACGATCAACTTGCCTTTCACATCGAGCGTCCCGTACGGGTCGATGCCTTTGCTCGGCACGGTCCAGCCGTGACCGACATACACGGCCGGCAACGTGCCCATCAACGGCCCGGCAAACGATCGCATGACGAACCCATCGCCAAGACTGAAACGTTTGCCATCCACTTCGAGAAACGCGTCGGTCGCAACCGATGCCTCGACCATGGTGTAGCGCTGAAAGAACGAGCCGTTGTCCCCGGCGGGTTTGAGTCCAGCTTGCTGCAGTCGTGTGGCGATGTAGTCAGCCGCTTTGTCGTACCCTGGCGAGGGCGTATTACGGCCGAGGAGCTCGTCTGAGGCGAGATAGCCAAGATCCTTCTCGAGTTGCGCCGCCGTAATCCGGTCGGCCGCGGCGCGCACCGCGTCGGGAAGAGCGGCGTCCTGCGCGAGCGCCGCAACACTCAGCACCATCCCGAACAATCCCGCGACGAGTCCAGTCTTCGACCTCATGTCCTACCCTTTCACCGATCTGTTCAGATAGCCAATCACCACGCCGAAGACGATGATCGGCGGCCCTTCACCCGCCGTCCACCACCATGGCATGCCCGCGCGCAGGTCGATCAGCAGCATCATGACGCCGAACGCGACATTCATCACAGCGACAAACTGGACGATCGTGCGGTACTTGACAGGATCGCGGGATATCAACAGCAGCAACGCGCCGTGAAACCCGTAGAGCGCCGCAACCGAGCGAGTCAGATAGTCGACGAGCGGCGATCTCGGAAATTCACCTAACCCGAGCCGCTCGTGCGTTGAGGCCATCCAGTC
>Ga0114129_10017553_pt1 | contig 10188 bp, 8 predicted proteins | sample RhiMetdeltSRZDD1_FD_80071 | JGI IMG/M metagenome (GOLD analysis project Ga0114129, IMG submission 80071) | Populus rhizosphere microbial communities from Tennessee, USA - Rhizosphere MetaG P. deltoides SRZDD1 (version 2) (version 2) | ecosystem: Host-associated > Plants > Roots > Rhizosphere >... | reverse complement strand
CGCTGGCGCTGCCTCGCGATGGGCGCGTGCATGGCCGGCTATCAGGCCGCCTACTTCCCGGCCGTGACCCTCGGCGGCATCGTGATCGTGGCGCTCGTCGCGATCTGCTCGGCGCCCCTCGTCATCGCCGCGCTCGCCCCGTGGCTCCTGGGTGAGCGCCAGTCGCGACCGGTGCACGTGGCGCTCGGCCTCGGGGTACTCGGCACCGCGCTCCTGGTCGCGGCCCCGGGCGCCGCTCTCCCGCCGCGCTTCCTCCGCGGCGCACTGCTCGCGCTGGTCGCCGGGCTCGCCTACGCGCTCTACGTGCTGGCGGCCAAGGCGAGCCTCGTGCGGTCCGCGCCCCTTCCCCTGGCCGCGCTCACGTTCACGGTCGCCGCTGTTCTCCTGACGCCGGCGCTGTTCTGGATCCCCGCGCCGGGTCCTCAGCTCGCGCTGGGCTGGCCGTGGCTTCTCTACCTCGGCGCCATTGCGACCGCGGGCGCCTACGCGATGTACACCGTCGGGCTTCGCCACGTGCCGGCCTCGGTGGCCGGAGTCGCCACGCTCCTCGAGCCCTTGACCGCAACGATTCTCGGCGTGGCGCTCTTCGGCGAGATGCTGGGCGCCGGCGGATGGCTCGGCGCGCTGCTGCTACTCACCGCGCTCGGTCTTCTGATCGTGTACCGGCGCTGACCGGGCGCCGCGTTCGCCCGACCAGCGCTGGTAGCTAGAGCGGCCGGATCGGGCGAGACACCGCGCGGCTGAACGTGCAGTTCGGGACGACCGCCGAGTGCTTGCCGGGCCCGCCGGCGACGATGACCATCACGTCTTCCGGCGACGGCACCTGCGGCAGCAAGGCGTCGTCGTCGGTGACCGCGTTCATCCAGCGCGGCCAGTCCTGGATCCCCCACATGCCGCCGAGCTTCAGCGTGCGCAGCGGCAGCCGCGCGTGCTCGAAGATGAAGCGCTGGATGTCCTCGCGACCGAAGCCGTCCTTCGCGATCGTCTGCGCGTGCTCGGGGCCCAGGACGATCAGGAGCTGGCTCTGCGAGAAGTACCAGCCGACGTTCGATCCGAGCGAGACGGACGTGTCGGCCACCGTCGCAAGAATGCCGGCGGCCGTCGTCGACACGTGATCGTTCACGTTGTGCGGCGGCTCGCCGGCGAACACCGTCACCATGCTGGTCTCGTGCAGCGGGCCCCAGGGCGCGTCCCGGCGCTCGGTGATGCAGTAGGAGAACTTCGCGGGGCTTCCCTGGGTCGCCATGTCATGCCGGCCCGGCCAGGCGCCCCCAACGTTGAGCAAGATGAGGCGGATCGCCCGGCCAATCGTTGCGTTGGCGCGGAAGCCCGGGCCGAAGCAGCCACTGCCGCCATGCACACCGAGCTCGTCCGCGATCGGGCCGTGCACGATCAGAAGCGGCGCGACCGAATGGGTCGTCGCCTGAACACCGTACAGATTGAACGAGGGATCGAGCATCGCCTCGACCGCGGCCACGACGAGCGGGAAGGCCGCCGGCTCGCAGCCGGCCATGACGGCGTTGACGGCGAGCTTCTCGAGTGTCACCAGGCGCCACAGCGGTGGCATCACGCCGAGCAAACGGTCGGGCTGGGCGCCGCCGAGCATCGCGCGCACGCGCTCCTCGGTCGGCGGGACGATCGGCAGCCCGTCGCACCACTCGCGCTCGCAGAAGGCGGCGAGGATGGCCTCGGGGGTGTCGGGAATTGTGATCGCGGAGTCGCCCGAATTTGCATTTGTTGTAGCGGGGGCCGTGAGGCCGGCTTGTATCGAGGGTGGCCTGACGCCCGCGCGAGCCGGCTCCGACACGCCCGATCCAGCCCTCAGCAGCTGTACTAGCTGATCGACGGCTTGACGTGCGCGGCGACTGACGCCCTCGCTACGCTCGCCCCCGAGCGGATGCTCGAGCACGAGGAGCGGAAGCCCCGTGACGCCGAGCGCGCCGATCTCGCTCAGCGCGAGGCCCTGAAAGACCGTCGTGGTGATGACGCCGGCGGGCGTGCCCGCCTTCGCCAGCTCGATGGCGTCGTGGAGACTCCACGACGTGCACGACCCTCAGTCGGCTGAGCCCGCGAAGACGACGTCACAGTCCTTGGCGAGCCCGGCGACGATCTCGGGCGCGGCCGGCGTCGCCGCGTTCGCCTTGCGGCGGCGGACGACTGCCTTGACGCCTTGTTCCTTCGCGAGCAGCGCGCCGATCTCGTCGGCGAGCAGATCGAAGTTCGCCTTCCGGTTGTCGAGGAAGCCAATGGTGAGGCCGGACAGAGACCCGGGCAGCGGCGGGACGCTCGCGGTGTCGCCTCCGGCGACGCCGACCGGGCTGAGGACGCGAATCATCGTCATGACGGTCTCCGTGTGATCCCTGTGGATCGGGCGAGGAGGCGCCCGAGGCTCTCGTGGAGCTCGATAAGGACCGAGCGTTTCATGGAGACGGACACCGACTCCACCGGCTCCCGGCTGCCGACGCGGTGAATCACGAGCGTGCCGTCGAACCGCTCGGCGCGCTCGTCGGCAGCCGCCAGTCCTCTCAGCGTCAGAACTTCCCAGCTCTCGGTCATGGGGCTATCTTAGCTCAATGGTCATCGCGCTCGACGTCGGGACATCGTCTGTCCGCGCCGGGTTCTACGACGGAGCCGGGCGGGCGATCGCCGGGCGGTCGCACCAGGTGGCGCACACGCCGACCGTCACACCGGATGGGGGCCTGGAGCACGACGCGGCGCGGCTTTTGGAAGGGGTCGTCGCGTGCATCGACGCGATCCACCCCAATCGGCCCCCCGAGGAGACCCGGGCTGTCGGCGTGGCGACATTCTGGCATGGTCTCCTGGGCTTTGACGGCGGCGGGCACCCGGTCACGCCCGTCTACATGTGGGCCGACACTCGGAGCGAGGGGGAAGCGCAGCTCCTCCGGGACGCGCTGGACGACGAGGCAGTCCACGCCCGTACCGGCTGCCACCTTCACTCCTCGTACTGGCCGGCGAAGCTGCGCTGGCTCGCGCGCGAGCGCCCGGCCGAAATCCAGCGGGTGTCGCGCTGGGGCTCGTTCGGTGAGTTCCTCGAGCTCTCGCTGTTCGGTGACGCGACGACGAGCGTGTCGATGGCCTCCGGCACCGGGCTCATGGATCAGACCAGGCTTCGCTGGGATCCGGAAGCTCTGGCGGCCGCCGAGCTCGAGGATCAACATCTGTTCCCGATCGCCCCTCGCATCGAAGGACGTCACGGGCTGCGCGCTCCGTGGGCCGGCCGGTGGCCGGCGCTCAGAACCGCGAGCTGGTTTCCCGCGATCGGCGACGGCGCGGCGAGCAACATCGGCTCGGACTGCGCCGATCCGGCGCGTGTTGCCCTCAACGTGGGCACCTCGGCTGCGCTCAGAGTGGTCACCCGTGACAACCCCACGCCGTCGCGCGGTCTCTGGCGCTACCGCGTCGACCGCAGCCGGTCCCTCGTCGGCGGCGCGACCTCGGAGGGCGGCAACGTCTTCGCGTGGTGCCGAAAGGTCCTGCGTCTGGGCGCCGACGACGAGATCGAAGCCGCGCTCGCGACACTCGCCCCCGACGCGCACGGGCTCACGCTGCTGCCGCACCTGGCCGGAGAGCGATCGCCCGGATGGCGCGGCGGACGCCATGGCGTGATCAGCGGGCTCCGCCTCGATACGAGCGCCGTCGAAATCACGCGCGCGGCCCTCGAGGCCGTGGCGCTGCGGCTCGCGATGGTCTATGGGCTCCTGGCCTCGTGCGCGTCCGCCGAGCACACGGTGGTCGCCTCCGGTGGCGCCCTGGGCCGCTCGCGGACGTGGTCGCAGATCATCGCCGACGCCCTCGGCCACCCCGTGACGCGGTCGGCGGAGACGGAGGCGACGAGCCGCGGCGCCGCACTGCTCGCTCTCGAGGCACTCGGCATTCTGCCCGATCTCGCCGCGGCCAGGCAGACGCTCGGAGAGACGTTCACCCCCGACCGTGCTCACCATGCGCGCTTCCGCGATGCGATCGAACGGCAGCGCCGCTTCGACGAGAGGGTATGATTTGACTATGGCATCGGACGCCAACCTGACCATATGCGCTGACCCTGCCACGCTGGCCGAGACCGCAGCCCATCTGATCGTCGACGCCGCGACCGAGGCGGTGAGAGCGCGCGGGCGCTTTCTCCTCTGCCTGGCCGGCGGGGAAACTCCACGCGAGACCTACCGGTGCCTCGCGCTTCCCGCGTTCAGCGAGCGCATGCGCTGGGATCAGACGTGGATCTTCTTCGGCGACGAGCGCGCCGTGCCGCCGGATCACCCCGAGTCGAACTACCGGATGGCGTACGAGTCGCTCTTGTCGAAGGTCCCGATTCCCGAGCATCAGGTCCTCCGCATGCACGGCGAGCAGAGCGACGCCGACGCCGCCGCCGCCGCGTACGCGGCCGAGCTGGCCGGCGCCATCGGCACCAAGCGCGGCGAGCTCCCCCGCTTCGACGTCGTGCTGCTGGGCCTCGGCATCGACGGTCACACCGCCTCCCTGTTTCCGGGCTCGCCGGTGCTCCGCGAGGTCTTCCGGGCCGTGGCCGCCGTTCACGTCGCCGCGGCGCAGATCCCGCAGCGGCTGACGCTCACCTTCCCCGTGCTGAACGCCGCGGCGCGCGTCGTGTTCCTCGTCACCGGACCCGAGAAGGCGAAGATCCTGCGGACCGTTCTCTCCGAGCACAGCGGGCTCCCGGCGGCGCTCGTCCGACCGACGGACGGCGAGCTCATCTGGCTCACTGACCGCGCGGCGGCGGCGTTGCACCCGGTGAGTCAGGCACGCTAGCGATGTCGACGTCGACAGACGAGCCCTTCACGCTCCTCATCTTCGGCGCGTCGGGCGATCTGACCCGGCGCAAGCTGGTGCCCGCCCTCTGGAGCCTCTACGCTGGGCGGACGCTGCCGGAGCCGTTCACGATCATCGGCAGCGCGCGCAGCGAGGTCGGGCCCGACGAGTTTCGCCTGCGCATGCGCGACGCCGTACGCGAGTTCGCGCGAACGAAGCCGCCCTCCGCGAACGTCTGGGACCGCTTCGCCTCGTCCCTGTCCTACGTGCCCGGCGATCCCACCGATCCGGCGCTCTACACCCGGCTCGAAGAGACGCTGAAGGGCGTGGAGGGCTCCCGGCCGGGGCCCGCGAACCGGCTCTTCTACTTCGCGACGCCGCCGAGCCTCTACGACGCCATCGTGACCAACCTCGGCGCCTCCGGGCTCGCGGAGCCGCGCGGGGGCTGGACACGGATCATCGTCGAGAAGCCGTTCGGGCGCGACTACGAGAGCGCCCGCGCGCTCAACAGCCACCTGGGCAGCGTGTTCCGCGAGGACCAGATCTACCGGATCGACCACTACCTGGGAAAGGAAACCGTCCAGAACTTGCTGGTGCTGCGCTTCGCCAACGAGATCTTCGAGCCCCTGTGGACCCGCAACCACGTGGCCGAGGTCCAGATCACGGTCGCCGAGTCGATCGGTGTGGAGACGCGCGGCGCGTACTACGAGGAAGCCGGCGCGCTCCGCGACATGATGCAGAATCACCTCCTCCAGCTCCTGTGCCTCATCGCAATGGAGCCGCCCGTCACCTTCGACGCGGGCCCCGTGCACGACGAGAAGAAGAAGGTGATGCAGGCCATTCGCCCGATCGACGCGCGCAAGATCGACGAGGTGGCGCTCCGCGGTCAGTACGGCCCCGGCTTCGGCGGCGGCAAGCCGGTCCCGGGATACCGGCAGGAGAAAGGCGTCGCGCCCGATTCGCGAACGGAGACCTACGCGGCGCTGCGGCTCGTCGTCGACAACTGGCGCTGGGCGGGCGTGCCCTTCTATCTCCGGACGGGCAAGCGCATGGCCAAGCGCGTGAGCGAGATCGCCATCCGCTTCCACCGCACGCCGCACATGATCTTCCGCGGCGAGGGCGTGGCGCCGAACGAGCTCGTGATCCGCATCCAGCCCGACGAGGGCATGGCGCTGACCGTCGCCGCGAAGACACCGGGGCCCGATCTCAACCTGGGCCCGGTCGGTCTCGACTTTCGCTACGGCGAGGTGTTCGGCGCCGAGCCGCCCGAGGCGTACGAGCGGCTCCTGCTCGACGCCCTGCACGGCGACTCGACGCTCTACGGACGCGCGGACTGGGTGGAGAAGGCCTGGGCGCTCCTGGGTCCGGTGCTCGACGCCTGGGCCCAGGCGTCGGCGCCCCCGCCGCACCTCTACGAAGCGGGATCGTGGGGGCCCGCCGAAGCCGACGGGTTCATCGCGCGAGACGGCGGCGGCTGGAGACAGCCCTAGTCAACAAGCCATGGGCGCGCCCCCGCCGGCGGGGCCCCGGCCGCGCAACGGCCTGCGGCGCGCACATCGGCCGGGGGCTGGGCCCCCGGCCGGATCCAGAGGCGCCCGAGAAGCTCGGGCGTTAGCGGGGTGTCGTGGTGACGGCGTGCTGCAGAGCGCGGCTCGCAGTCAGCTCGACGTGCGTGTACCACCAGCCGTCGACCAGGCGAACCTCCAGCGAACTGCCGGCCTTCTCGTAGATCTGCGTGACCCCGTGATCCGAGACGGCGGTGCTGCTGACGTGGCGCCAGCCGTTGGCCTCGAGCGTGGTCCGCATGGCGGCGGAGAGGCTGTCGACTTCCAGACGGCCCCGATACACGAGGCGCGCCGCCTTGACCGTCGGCGACTCGATGATGGTCGACTTGTCGGCCTGGTACGAGAGCCCCTTCGGAACCGGGATGTCTTCGAACTCACTCCGCACCTGCTTGGGAGACGTGGAGGCGCATCCGGCGGCGAACGCGAGAACGAGAACCGCTGTGGCGACTGATTTTTTGCTCATTGTTGGAGCCTAGCAGGCGTCCCGAATGCTCACCAAAGAAATTGTCGTCCACACACGAGGGGTGGGGCTCAGCCGAGGACGGAATACCCCCCGTCCACCGGGATGGCAGTGCCAGTGACGAAATCCGAGGCGGCGCTGGCCAGAAACACGGCAACTCCGGCCATGTCCTCCATCGTGCCCCAGCGGCCGGCGGGCGTGCGCCGGAGCACGTTGTCGTGCAACTCGGTGACCTGGCGGCGAGCCGCCCGAGTCAGGTCAGTATCGATCCACCCGGGGAGCACCGCGTTCACCTGGATGTTGTCCTTCGCCCACGCGGTCGCCAGCGACTTGGTCAGCTGGACCAGGCCGCCCTTGCTCGGGCCATAGGCCGGCGAAAACGAGACGCCGAAGATGGACATCATGGAGCCGATGTTGATGATCTTGCCGCCGCCAACCGCCTTCATCGGCGCGTAGGCGGCGCGGGAGCACAGGAACGCGCTGGTGAGGTTCGTGTCGAGCACGTGGTGCCAGTCGGCAAGGGTGTAATCCTGCGGCTGCTTGCGTACGTTGGTCCCCGCGTTGTTGACGAGGATATCGAGACGGCCGCACCGTTCCTGGGTGGAGCGGAACAAGGCGTTGACCGACGCCTCGTCGGCGACGTCGACGGCGATCGCGAGCGGCTGCCCGCCGATCTTCTCGAGCTCGCGAACCGCGGCGTCGGATTTCGTCTGGTTCCGCCCCGCCACGACGACGCGCGCGCCCGCGCTCGCCAGGCCTTTGGCCATGCCGAGGCCGATGCCTCCGTTGCCGCCGGTCACGATCGCGACCTTGCCCTTGAGATCGAACATCGCTCCCCTCCCGGGCACCGATCTTACCCGAAGTCGTGCGACGGCACGTGGTGGCCGAGCGCCGGCAGGCCGCGCGCCCGGGTCGCGCGCACCGAGATGACGCCGTCCTGCCGCTGCGCGATTCCCTCCACCAGCAGATAGGGCTCGGCGACCAGCGTGAGACGATGGCGCGCGAAGATCGGCGGCGTCACGATGACGTTGGCGATTCCTGTCTCGTCCTCGAGCGAGAGAAAGACGAAGCCCTTCGCGGTGCCCGGCCGCTGCCGGACGATGACGCTGCCCGCCACCTGGACTCGAGCGCCGTCCTCCACACCCGCGAGCTCGCGCGCGCTCAGCACGCCGGCGTGACGGAGCGCCGCCCGCCGCAACGCCATCGGGTGGCGGCCGAGCGTGACGCTGGTCCCGGCATAATCGGCGGCCAGACGTTCGACCTCCGTCATCTCGCTCAGCGGGCTCTCCTCGCGGGGCGGGTCCTCGAACAGCGGCCCGGGCGACGATGCCGCCACCATCCAGAGATTGGCCCGGCGAGTCTCACCGAAAGGCGCCAGAGCGCCGATGGCCGCGAGCGTTTCGAGCTCGTCGCGCTCGAGCCGTACGCGGCGGACGAGATCGCGGACGGAGTCGAACGGCCGCGCGAGCCGTGCCGCCACCAGCGCGCGGCCGGCCGCCTCGCGAAGCCCCCGGACGTACCGTAATCCCAGCCGTACCGTGAGTCCGGTGTCGTCGGGCTCGATCACGCACAGCCACTCCGAGCGCGTGACGTCGATGGGCCGGATGCGAAGGCCGTGGCGCTGGGCGTCCTTCACGATAGTCGCCGGATGATAGAAGCCCATCGGCTGGTTGTTGAGGAGCGCGGCGTAGAACGCGGCGGGATGGTGCACGCGCAGGTACGCGCTCGCGTAGGCGAGCAGCGCGAAGCTACTCGCGTGGCTCTCGGGAAAACCATAAAGCGCGAACGCGGTGATGGCGTGGACGATCTCCTCGGCGGCGGCGCCGTGGATGCCCTGCCGCGCCATCCCCGCGCGCAGCTTCGTCTCGACCTCGGCCATGAGGCGCTCGCTCCGCTTGAAGCCGAACGCGCGCCGCAGCTCCTCGGCCTCCGTCGCCGTGAAGCCGGCCGTCACCATCGCCATCCGCAACAATTGCTCCTGGAACAGCGGCACGCCGAGCGTGCGGCGCAGGATCGGCTCGAGGCTCGGATGCGGATACGTCACCGGCTCGCGGCCGCGGCGACGGCGGATGTAGGGATGCACCATGTCGCCCACGATGGGCCCAGGGCGGATGATCGCGACCTGCACGACCAGATCGTAGAACCGCTCGGGTCTCACGCGCGGGAGCGTCGCCATCTGGGCACGGCTCTCGACCTGGAACACCCCGATCGTGTCGGCCTCCTGCAGGCTCCGGTACACGGCCGGATCGTCCGGCGGCAGCCGCGCCAGATCGACGTCGCCGCCCCTCTCGCGCACGAGCGCCAGCGAATCCTGGATCACCGACATCATGCCGAGCCCCAGGAGATCGACCTTGACGATGCCGAGTCCCGCGCAGTCGTCCTTGTCCCACTGCACGACGACCCGGCCCGGCATGGTCGCGGGCTCGAGCGGGACCACGTCGTCGAGCCGGCCGGCGGCGATCACCATCCCGCCGGAGTGCTGGCCGAGATGCCGCGGCAGATCCTGGATCTGCGTCCAGAGCATGGCGAAGCGCCGGATGCGCGGCGCCGTCGGATCGCAGCCGGCCTCCGGGAGATGCTTCGTCAGGAGCTCCTCGGGATCCTGATAACCCCAGTTCGCGACGAGCTTCGCGAGCCGGTCGCGCATGTCACGCGGAAGCCCCAGCGCCTGGCTGACCTCGCGCGCCGCGCTGCGACCGCGATACGTGATGACGTTGGCGGTCATCCCGGCGCCGAGCCGGCCGTAGCGGCGATAGACGTGCTGGATGACCGCTTCGCGCCGGTCGCCGCTCGGCAGATCGAGATCGATGTCGGGCCACTCGTCGCGCGCTTCGCTCAGGAACCGCTCGAACAGGAGCTCCATACCGACCGGATCGACCGCGGTGATCCCGAGGGCGTAGCAGACCGCGCTGTTGGCCGCCGAGCCACGGCCCTGGACGAGGATGTCGTGGGTCCGACAATGCTCGACGATGTCCCAGACGATCAGGAAATAACCGGCGAGGTCGAGACGGCCGATGAGATCGAGCTCGTGGGCGACCTGACGGCGCGCCCGGATCGCCAAGGCCCCCGTGCCGTAGCGCGTTCGGACGCCGCGCTCGGTCAGCTCGCGCAGATACCCGAGCGGCGTCTGACCCGGTGGCAGCGGAAACTCGGGGAACCGGTAGCCGAGATCTTTCAGCGTGAACGCCAGCCGCATCGCGAGCTCGCCGGTGGCGGCGACCGCGTCGGGCAGATCACGGAACAGCTCGGTCATCTCGGCGCCGCCCTTCAGCGAGCGCTCGCCGTTCGCCAGCAGGCGGCGGCCGGCGCGATCGAGATCCGTCTTCTCGCGAATGCACGTGAAGACGTCGGCGAGCGGGCGGCCCTCCGGGCGCGCGAAGAGGG
>Ga0114129_10017552_pt1 | contig 10189 bp, 6 predicted proteins | sample RhiMetdeltSRZDD1_FD_80071 | JGI IMG/M metagenome (GOLD analysis project Ga0114129, IMG submission 80071) | Populus rhizosphere microbial communities from Tennessee, USA - Rhizosphere MetaG P. deltoides SRZDD1 (version 2) (version 2) | ecosystem: Host-associated > Plants > Roots > Rhizosphere >... | reverse complement strand
TTCTGCTCGGTGGGCAGAAGGAAAATAAATGTGCTTCCTTTCCCTTCTTCGCTTTCCACCCAAATGCGGCCATTGTGCATCTCGATCATTGCCTTGGCTACTGCCAGTCCCAGCCCCATGCCTCCATAACGACGGGTAAGATGAGATTCGACCTGGAAAAATCGTTCAAAGACACGTGGCAAGTCTCGGGCGGCAATGCCCATGCCATCATCGACAACACTAACTTTGAAATAGCCAGTATCTTCCTCGACCTTCACCGTCACATGCCCCCCAGATTCTGTGAACTGGAGAGCATTTTTCACCAAATTGCTCAACGCGATACCAAGTTTTACCTCGTCTGCATCCAAATAGAAAGGAGACGTCCCAAGCTCAGAGTTTAGAGTAATGTTTCGGGAATTCGCCTCATCGTGAAATGTCAGGATCACATCCTCCACGATCTTCGCCAACGAAACCTTTTGACTGCGCACGCGTGCGGCACCCGTTTGAACATTGTCGACATCTGAAAGATTCTCAACAATATCTTTTAGTTTCGTGGCATTCCGAATGATCATGTCGAGTTGTTCAGTATATTCCGTGCCTGCCATTTCACGCAGGAAGGTGGCATGACCGAGGATCAAGCCCAGAGGAGTCCGAAGCTCGTGAGAAGCGATCGCGATAAAGTCCGTCTTGAGGCGTTCCAGTTCCGCAAGTTCGACACTGGTTGCGCGCACTTTTCGCTGAAGAGTGACGTTTTGCATCGCCTGGGCGGCGAGCGCAGCTAACGTTTCCAGAATGGTCAGGTCTTCTTCGGTATAATGTGCGTTGTCTTTTTTATTCAGCGCCTCCAGCACACCAACGACATCGCCGCGCACCATGAGCGGGACTGCTACTAGAGAGTGTGTCTCATGCTTCGTTACGCGGTCAACCACCTTAAAATGACGTTGATCCACCTTCGCGTCCTGGATAATTAACGGCTGCCCGCGGCGATAAACCCAGCCCGCCGCGCTTCCATCCAGCGGTACTCCCATAGGACGAAGCAAGTCGCGCTGAAACCAGTGCATAGCAAGGAAACGCAATTCTTCGGCAGTTTCATCATATTCAAGAATGGATGAAAGCTCACTGCTGGTTAGTTCGGTAGCTTCATTGATAATGGTTTGTAAAAAAGATTCGAGATCGGGTGCTGTGGTTAAACCCCGTACAACTTCGAGCAGACGTTCCAGATGATCGATGCGTTCGTTGGTGGCCATCGAACGCATTATACAACATTGATTGCCGAAAAGAATAGACATTTCGTTGTAAAGAATAAATTGACCAATTTATATACATAAGGAGACCCCATTTCATGGCAAGTAAAAAAGTACGTGTCGCAATTATTGGCGTTGGAAACTGCGCCTCCTCGCTCGTACAAGGAATTCAGTTCTATAAAGATACCGCCGATGATGCGCTCGTTCCTGGCATTATGCACACCCGTCTCGGCGGATATCATGTCCATGATATCGAATTCACTCTTGGCATTGATGTAAATATTACCAAGGTTGGCAAGGATTTGTGTGAGGCCATCTTCGCCGAACCCAACAACACCTACAAGTTCGCTGATGTTCCCCAGCTCAACGCACCAGTGGTACGTGGCATGACCCACGATGGACTCGGCAAATATCTTTCGGGGATGATCACAAAAGCCCCTGGCCCAACAGCCGATATTGTCAAACTGCTGAAAGATACAAAGACAGATGTGGTTGTTAACTTCCTGCCTGTTGGCTCTGAGATGGCAACCAAATGGTATGTGGAACAAGCCCTTGAGGCGGGTTGCGCATTCGTCAATGGTATTCCAGTGTTTATTGCTTCCTCTGAATACTGGGCAAAGCGATTCCGCGACGCGAAACTTCCCATCCTGGGCGATGACGTTAAATCCCAGGTCGGTGCGACGATTCTCCATCGCGCCCTCGCCACGCTCTTTGTAGACCGCGGTGTGCGTATTGACCGTACTTATCAACTGAACTTTGGAGGCAACACCGATTTTCTCAACATGCTCGAACGCGAACGCCTTGAAAGCAAAAAGATTTCCAAGACGAATGCAGTCACCAGCATGATTCCATATGAGCTTGATCACGACAACGTCCATGTTGGCCCATCGGACCATGTACCCTGGCTCACTGATCGCAAGTGGGCCTACATCCGTATGGAAGGAACAACCTTCGGCGATGTGCCGCTCAATGTGGAGGTTAAGCTCGAGGTGTGGGACAGTCCTAATTCTGCCGGCGTGATGATCGATGCCATCCGCTGCGCCAAAATTGCACTGGATAGAAAAATAAGTGGACCAATCGTTGGCCCCTCCTCATATTTCTTCAAGACACCTCCCAAACAATTCCGCGACGATATCTGCCGCGAAAAAGTGGAAGCTTTCATCAAAGGTGAGTCAAACGAATAACGCAACAACCTTGCGAAGGTTTACGTCTGAGGACAGCCTTCGCAAGGTTTTAAACATCCATGCCTAAATTTACTCGCGTCTTTCTACGACTAAGCCTGTTCACCGTACTATTGAGCGCATGCCAAGCTGCGCCTGCTTCGACTCCAGATATGAGCGCGGCGCTCACACAAGCCTTTGAAACAGCATTCGCACAACTCCAACCCACGGCAACTCCTATTCCAAGTGAAACACCTGTTCCCACTGCAACTGCCGTCCGCACGCCCCCGGCTCTTCCTTCTACATTTGTTGCAAGTCAACTCAATCCATTGGATACGCCGCATACTTATATTCAAGATACCTGCCAATATCTTCGAGATAAATGGAATTCCAATAACGCTGCCACCGGGACTGTGGTCATGGTTGTGATGTTCCATGGGATCATCAAAGGTCAAGTTGAAAAAGACAATCAAATCAGCGTAAGTGATTTCAAACAAGTCATGAGTGACATGCATGATATGGGCTTCCAAGCGATCAACACACAGCAACTGGCGGATTTCCTATATACAAATGCGAAAATTCCAGAGCGTTCAGCTCTGCTTGTGGTAGATGATCGTCATACCGCACAAAATTTCAACGATCATTTTCGAACTTATTGGGAGCAATGGGGATGGCCCGTAATCAATGGCTGGATTAGCGCCTTTGGCGGCGACGATCAATTTCTGCAGGAGAATGTGGCCCTTTCAAAGGAAGGCTGGGTGGACTATCAATCTCATGGCTATATTCACAACATCAATATGAGCGATAGTTCTACAGATGAATTCCTCAATGGAGAATTGCAAGGCTCAATGGCGAATATCCAGAAATATTTCGATAAGACACCCATCGCCATCATCTGGCCAGGTGGTGGGTTTGGAGTCCGGCCCGTTGAGTTCGCCCGAAAATTCGGCTACAAACTTGGTTTCACCATCAACCCACGCGGGCCCCTAATGTTCAACTGGATTCCGCAAGCAGACACAAATGATCCTGCTCGACCCTCTTACCTTCCCGAAGGCCCCGCGGGAGATCCGCTTATGACCTTGCCGCGTTACTGGGACACAGATGTACGCGCACATCTCGATGTAGTCCGTAACATCGGCAAGGATGCAGCCGCATATGCAGAACAAAACAAAGCGACCGAACTTGAATACTACGATATCATGTGCGCGCCGACGTATGGGGTCATCCCATAAAATGCTCAAGTGGCATTCTTTGTGACACTTGCACCTCACTGCGTTTGGTGCAGTGCAGGTGCACAGTCCTGTGGAGCGCCGCCGAGGACGGCGGCAAGAGCCAACTGTGAATTATGAAATCATCGGAATTTCATAATTACAAAACTCGTTATCGTTCAGCTATTCGCAAAGTGTTAGCGGAAACGGAGCGGAGCCGCTTGAATGAAGCGGGTTTTCCAGCTTACTCACACCCCAACCCATTAATAAACTGGTTGTTCTGGCAGAGGCTGCACACCGCGATGAACTATATCGAAAAAAACGCGCCGTATGAAAAAATTCTGGATTTCGGTTGCGGCAGTGGTGTGATGCTGCCTTTTCTCGCCCAACAAAGCAAACAAGTCATTGCAATTGATATTGATCTGTTGCCTCTGGAACGTGTAAAAAAACACTTTCCTCTCGCAGAGAACATTCACGTCTTAGATGCAAAGCAGACGCCTCTTTCAGAATTGACATCGAGATCGTTCGATCTCATCAATGCTCTCGATGTGCTCGAGCATGTGCACAATCTTCCTCATACGGTCAGCGAATTGCTAGCTCTTCTCAAACCAGGCGGGCGATTGGTCATCTCTGGTCCAACTGAAAACATTCTCTATCAAATCGGACGCAAGCTCGCGGGGCCAGAATTTTCCGGGGAATATCATGAGCGCGGTACTGCAGAGATCAAACGTGAACTCGCTCAGCTGGCGCACGTACGTCAGATCGCGGCCCTTTACGGGCCCATGCCACTCTTCGAAATTTTTGTTGCCCAAATGTAATAAACCTCACAACTCTATCGCGGGGATGTATACTATATATAATGGATTTTCAAGCCTACATTCCAGGATTGAGCCCGGCGGAGCCAGGTCCGCTGGCGCGATTTACACCTCCCCTAGAAGAGGGAGTCATCTCCACGTGGCTTCCGCTTCATGCCCCAGCCGGTAGCTGGGTGCTCGACCCGTTCGGATTCTCACCGCGGCTTGCTCTCGAAGCCGCGCGCGCAGGCTATCGCGTGTTAGTGACCGTGAATAACCCGATTACACGTTTTCTCCTGGAGATGTCTGCTCGTCCACCCTCTGAAACAGATTTCAAAGCCGCGCTGGCAGATTTAATCGCTGCGAAAAAGGGAGAGGAGCGACTCGGCGTACATTTATACGCGCTGTATCTTACAACTTGTGAAAAATGTGGGAATGAAATCCAGGCTGATTCCTTCCTCTGGCGAAGAGGTGAAGATGCGCCTTACGCACGTGTTTACACTTGTCCAAATTGCGAAGATGCGGGCGAACGCGTCGCGACTTCACAGGATATAGAAAAAGCAAGGAAAATCGCTGCAACGGATAACTTGCATCGTTCGCGCGCCTTTGAGAGAGTTACGGCACTGGAGGATGAAGATCGTGTCTATACCGAAGAAGCGATTGCTCATTATCTACCGCGTCCTTTGTATTTTTTAACCACCATCATCAATCGGCTCGACAGTCTCAACCTGACTCTTGAAAGACTCCGCGCCTTGAATGCATTAATCCTGCTTGCATGTGACGCAGGGAACACCTTATGGGATCATCCTTCTGAGAGGCCGCGTCCTAAACAGCTGAACATCCCGAGTCAATTCCGTGAATATAATTTATGGCATCAGCTTGAGCATGGACTCAATCAATGGACGGAAACAGGTTCGGGCGTCCCCTTGGAAGCGTGGCCAAATGAATTGCCTGAGAGTGGCGGCATTTGTATCTTCGAAGGTCGCTTACAGGATCTTACTGATGACGTCAAAAAGCAGCTTCCAATCAAAGCAGTGATTGGTTCGGTGCCGCGTCCTAATCAGGCATTTTGGACATTATCTGCTTTGTGGGCGGGATGGCTGTGGGGCCGCGAGGCAGTGGAGCCGTATAAGCGGGCGTTGCGCCGCCGCCGTTACGATTGGGCCTGGAACGCGACCGCGTTGAACGCCGCTTTCACTCATCTGTTCGGATTGCTGCACCTTGGCGCGCCAGTGTTTGGGTTACTTTCGGAGCCTGAGCCGCCCTTTCTCGCCTCCGCGTTGACCGCCGCGAGCGCAGCAGGGTTTGACTTGGAATCGCTGGCACTACGCACTCAACATGATCCCATCCAACTTTTATGGACGTGCGGCGAACACTTAAAGCGACAGCCCAATGAAGCCAATATTGAAGATGTAAAAGAAGCGATTTATTCACACCTGATCGAGCGCGGAGAACCTGCCAGTTATTTGCACGTCCACGCCGCGGGGTTGATCGCTTTAGCCAAAGCTCACGCGCTCAAACAGAAGGATCAGGAATTCGATGAGGCCTTGCGAAATTCACAAACGTTGATTCAAACTGCATTGGAAGAAGATGCACGCTTTGTTCATTATTCAAATGGCGAAAGTGTGGATACAGGGTTGTGGGGACTCAGTGATGTCGCCCTCTCTAAAGAACATCGGGATGACGAAACGAAGGGTCTGGTACTCAATTTAAGAGACTCTTCGCGGCACCTCGGCGCCACTCACAGTGACAAAAATGAATCCTTATCCGACCTCGTGGAAATTGCTGTGGTCACTTTTTTACAAAAGAATCCGAACAGCATTTTTCTTGATGTCGAGCAGGAGATCTATCCGCACTTCCCTGGCTTGCTCACACCCTCACACGCAATGATTTATTCTGTGTTGTCCTCCTATGCTGAAAAAGAGAACGGAGAATGGAAGCTACGCGCTGAGGATGTAGCTTCGGCGCGGCGTAATGAAATGAATACGATTGCGAGTTTGCTCGATGCTATCGGCAGACGGCTAGGTTACTCTACACGCAAGCAGGATAGAATTCATATATGGGAACAGAATGGCACCATCGAGCGTACTTTTTATATCCTTGCCTCCGCGCTCGTTGGGCGCGCGATTTCTGAAACACCGTTTCCGCCAGAACAAACGGTCATCGTCATCCCGGGCGGAAGAGCCGCTTTGGCTGCCTATAAAGCGCAACGCGACCCTTCACTTGCGAGGCGCATGAAAAGCTACCGGGTTGTAAAATATCGATTGCTGCGCACGCTGATTGAACTTCCGGTGTTGACCCGTGAAACGTTCGAGGAGCAGGTCGCCGGCGATCCGCTTGAAAAATCCAAATCACAGATGATGATGTTTTGAAACGGGAACAAGCTAAACGTCGGTAATTCGTTGGATCAAACATGGCAGCAAAGGAGGCTGAGAATGATCAAGAAACTGTTCATGGTGACTGCTCTACTGGCGCTCATCTTATCTGCCTGTAGCGGGCAGGCCGCGACTGCAACGGCCACCGCCCCCGCGACAGAACCTCCAGTCGCAACAACGGCCGTATCCGTCACAGAAGCGCCTGCGATGACAGATACCTCTCTCCCAGCATCGCCAGAAATTTCAGCCACAGCGACCTCTTCCACACCGTTAACTGTCACGCCGACGGTTGGCACACTTCAACCCGCCAACGCGCCCGATTGCACCAACAGCGCCTCTTTTGTCGCCGATGTGACCATCCCGGATAATACTAATGTTGCCGGAGGCACAACCTTTACCAAGACCTGGCGCGTGAGCAACACCGGCACTTGTATATGGGGACCAGATTACAAATTGGTCCATTACTCCGATGAGCAGCTCAGTGCCCCCACTTCGGTGCCATTGCCCATCACAAATCCTGGACAAACCGCAGATATTTCTGTTGATCTCACCGCACCAAACACCACCGGGAGTCATCGCGGCAATTTTGTCATCGAGAACCCGAAAGGCTTGATCATGAAAATCGGTGATGACTCCCGCCTGTGGGTCATCATCAATGTCACGGTCATCTCTGCCGCCACTGTCGCCGCGACGGCTACCACCACTGTGCTCTCAAATACGACCAGTAATGTAGTGGCCGCAACGGCAACCATAACTGTCACAGGCACCCTTCCCACTTCCCCCCCTACAACGACCAGTGTCAATATCACGACGGCAACCTGCGCGTTCACCACGGACCGTGAAAAATTAACACAGGTGATCAACGCCCTCAACGCCTATCGCACGCAGAAGGGATTGCCGCCGTACACCGTCAATGCGCAATTAACCCAGGCCGCACAGAGACAGGCAAATGATATGGCCTGTCACAAACTCTATGTTCATACCGGCTCAGATGGCTCTACACCGCAATCACGCGTCAAAGACACCGGCTATGTTGCCCAATCTGTCTCCGAAAATATCAACGGGAATTATCCGCCGTTCGACGGGCAGGGCGCAGTCAACTGGTGGATCAACGACAAGACTGATCCGCGTCATGGCCAGAACTTGGTGAGCACCACCTTCAAGGAAATAGGCGTTGGCTATTCGTTCTTCGATAACTACGGCTTTTACGCGCTCGTCTTTGCAACACCATAAACTTTCCATCTAATTCTGCTCACCGCCAGGTCGCCATGCCGCCAAGGTTAATGGAAGCTCGCTAAGTTTTTCACTTGGCGTTCTCTCCGCTTTGGCAGTGAATTAATGATTTCCAAGTAGAATTCCCCTCATGAAGAAAATCTGGATATTGATCCTGCTCACGAGCTTGAGCCTTGGCTCCTGCATCAAAGTTTCGGAGGAAACACCTGCGCCTACCAGGTCTGTTTTCATAACCTCAACCCTGCCGCCCACAAGACCAGGCTTATTCCTGCCGACAGACACCCCCTCAGCCTCCACCCCTGACTCATCCACGACCACAACACCTGGCACGCCGAACGGCACCGGAACCGCTGTTTCTACGGGAGCGGCGTCAGGCAACGCCTGCGAGGACAGCGCTCTGATGATTGCAGATGTGACTGTACCCGATAACGCTGTCATGAACCGAGGAGCAAAATTCACCAAAACCTGGCGCTTCATGAACAACGGCAAATGCAAATGGAGCGGATACACGATTTCCTTTGTGGCAGGCGACCGCATGGAAACTGCTGACTCCGCCCCCATCTCTGAGACAGAACCGGGCAAGACCGTGGACGTTTCTGTCGAGCTGACCGCCCCATCCCTTGACGGATCATATACCGGTTTCTATGAGTTGAAGAATGATAAAGGGGAAACACTCGCCATCGGAACAGAAACAACCTTCTGGGTCAAAATCCTGATTGGGAACGCGGTTGCTGCACCGGTCTCTACGATAGCCATCACACCGATTAACGGAACGCCTGTCAAAGTGACCGGACCCGCCAGCTGCAATTACTCTACAAGTTCATCCTATCTCAATGAGATCGCCAACCTGATCAACACCGCCCGCGTCCAGGCGGGTCTATCTCAATTGACAGTCAATCCCACACTTGCAGCCACGGCGCAGGGACACAGCATCGACATGGCTTGCCACGGCCTGGTCAGTCACACTGGCTCAGATGGTTCCTCTCCTCATGATCGCATGGTTGCGGCTGGATACAATCCCACTTTTTCTGCAGAGATTATCTATAGCAGTGGCTATCCTCAAGCTGCGTTCGACTGGTGGATGAATGACCAGATCCACCGGGATGCGATTCTCAATGCAAATATCACAGAAATGGGTGTGGGTTATGCCTACATTGCTGATACCGCAAAAGGTTATTACACAGTTGATTTTGCAGGTCTATAAGAATACATGCCGAAGAAAATAATACTCTCTCTCTTTCTTCTTTTGTTATTGAACGCGTGCGTGCAGGTTGCGCAGGGGCCAGCGACAAAGCCACCGATGCTTTTTGTCACATCCACTCTGCCGCCTTATCAGCCCGGGTTGACCTTGCCAACGCCGATTCCACCCACGGCTTCGCCGACCTCTGACCCATTAACTCCGTCTCCAACACCCTCTTGCCATGACAGTGCGGTCTTCGTCGAAGATGTGACCTACCCAGATAACACCCGTTTGACCGCCGGGGAGAAATTCACCAAGACGTGGAAGCTTCAAAACATAGGTAACTGTAAATGGACGAATTACACCGTCGCGTTCGTCTCCGGCGACAAAATGGAGGCGCCTGATTCAGTCCCCGTGCCTGAGACCGAAGCAAACGCCACGGTGGAGGTTTCGATCGATCTCGTCACGCCCTCCGATGATGGTGCGTATGCAGGCAATTTTGAATTACGGGACGCGGAAGGCAAGTCCATCCCGCTGGGCACGGAGCCGACCTTTTGGGTGAAGATCGTCGTCGGGGAAGAAATCCCGTCTGCTTCTGAGCAAACCATAGGCAATTGCACTTACACCGAAAACCCGGAATATGTGCAAACGTTGATCGATCTCATCAATCAGGCCCGTGCGGAAATGGGCCGTGCCGCCCTCACCATCAATGCACAATTGACCGATGCGGCGCGCAGGCACAGCCTGGACATGGCTTGCAACAACTTTATGAAACACAGCGGCTCCGACGGCTCGTGGACGGGCGACCGGGTCACGGATGCGGGATATAGCAATCCGTATTACCTGGAGATCCTCGCCATCGGACTCCCGCAGGATGCCATGAACCAATGGCGCATCGAGAAAGCGGACTGGAGCACCATGCTCAACTCACGTGTCACGGAGATCGGTGTGGGCTATGTCTTTTCGAAGTTCAGCGCGTATGGGGGGTATTGGACGGTGGTGATGGGAGGGAAGTG
>Ga0114129_10017550_pt1 | contig 10190 bp, 9 predicted proteins | sample RhiMetdeltSRZDD1_FD_80071 | JGI IMG/M metagenome (GOLD analysis project Ga0114129, IMG submission 80071) | Populus rhizosphere microbial communities from Tennessee, USA - Rhizosphere MetaG P. deltoides SRZDD1 (version 2) (version 2) | ecosystem: Host-associated > Plants > Roots > Rhizosphere >... | reverse complement strand
GGCTGCGGTATACGACAGACGCGGCCAGGTCCGTCCAAAAAGCTGACATCGTGTTCCTTTCCGCCGATACACCGCTGGACAACGATGACGCGTCGGATCTGTCGGAGATCCTCGCGCTCATCGATTTGCTCCGTCCGCACCTAGTGACGCGTCCGGTGCTTTGCGTGACGGCGCAGGTGCCCGTCGGGACTACGGCCGAAATCGCCCGTCGCGCTGGGTCGGATTTGGGTACATTGCGTGGGTACGCGTACGTCCCGGAGTTTCTGCGTCTCGGTTCGGCAGTGGAAACCTTTCAGCAGGCCGATCGTGTCGTCATTGGCTGCGACGATCCGGATGTCGCCCAACAGGTGGCGGCGCTCTATCAACCGCTGAACCGCCCCGTGGTCTTCACCGGCGTCCGGACCGCCGAAATGGCGAAGCACGCGTCCAACGCGTTTCTCGCGACCACGATCAGCTTCATCAACGAGATCGCCGGATTGTGCGAGCGCCTTGGCGCCGACGCGTCCGACGTCGCGCGCATCCTGAAGCTCGATCACCGCATCGGTCCGGACGCGTTTCTCACGCCGGGGCTTGGTTTCGCGGGAGGCACGCTGGGACGGGAGATTCGCTCGCTGCAACAGTTCGGGCGATCGGTCGGCAGCGAGACCGTTCTACTGGACGCGGTGTGGAACGTGAACGCGCGTCGCGCATCGCTCGTGACCGATCGCTTGAAGGAGACGCTGACGGATCTACGGGATCGCGTGGTCACATTGTTCGGACTCACGTACAAGCCGGGCACGAGCACGCTTCGAGGTGCGATATCGCTGACGATCGCCAGGCGCCTTCAAGCGGCGGGCGCTCGCGTACGCGCGTACGACCCGCTGGCGGATCTCACCGAATGCCGCGGCGCGATTCCGATTGAGATGGCGCCAGATCCGTACACGGCAGCCCACGCCGCCGACGCCGTCGTGCTGCTCACCGAATGGGCAGGCATCGAAGCGTTGGAGTTCGATCTCCTCCGGCGCCACACCAGAGGCGACATCTTCTTCGATACGCGCAATCTTTTCGATCCGGCCCTCCTCGGTCGATCAGGATTCCGCTACATCGGGATCGGACGCCCGTGACCGGTGTTCCCGACATGACACTCTCCGGCAAAACCGCCGTCGTGATTGGCGCGGGCCGCGGCATCGGCCGCGCGATTGCTGTCTCGTTCGCCAGACGCGGCGCACGTGTGGTATTGGGCGCACGTACGGCCAGCCAGATTCAGGACGCAGCCGTCGAGTGCCGGCAAGCCGGCGTCGACGCCGCAGCCGTGACCGTCGACGTGGCGGACTGGAAGAGCGTGACCGCTTTTGCCGAACACGCGTTTGCGCTGATGCCCGATATCGGTGTGCTGGTTAACTGCGCCGGTATCTACGGGCCGATCGGCTCGGCTGAGGACAACGATGTCGAGGCATGGGTCCGCGCCATCAGCGTCAATCTGAATGGCGTGTATTTCATGTGCCGCGCCTTCGTTCCCCGCTTCAAAGTCCGAGGTGGCGGCAAAATCGTTCTCCTCGGCGGCGGCGGCGCAGCGGGGCCGCTGCCGTTTTTTTCCTCATATGCCGCTTCCAAGGCGGGCCTGGTACGGCTCGCCGATACGCTGGCCGTCGAGCTGGCTCCGTGGAACGTGCAGATCAACGTCATTGCGCCGGGTCTCATCGACACGTCGATGCAGGACGCGGTGCTCGCTGCCGGGAACGCGGCAGGGGCCATGTACGACAGGATCCGGCGCATGCGTGATACAGGCGCAGGCGCGGTGTCGGCCGACTTGGCTGCGGAACTCGCTGTCTTCCTGGCGTCGGACGCGTCGGGCACGCTGACAGGAAAGCTGATCGCTGCGCCACACGATCCCTGGCGGAACTGGGGCGCGCGCGCCGACGAGCTCAATGACTCGCCGCTGTACACGATTCGCCGTATCGACCCATTCACCATTCGCCCCTGCCTCAAGGACTTGGCCTGAGCATTTGGGTGGAACTGAGAGCATGCCTTTGAGAGTTGGTATCGTCGGCGCCGGCCTGATGGGGACACGGCGCGCGAGAACCGCCGTGGAAAGCGGCGATAAGGTCACAATCGTTGCCGATCTCGACGCTCGGCGTGCGAAAGCCTGTGCCTCGGCGGTCGGAGCCAGCGCCACTGACGACTGGACGCATGTGGTGACTCGCGGCGACGTCGATGTGGTCGTCGTGGCAACGCCGAACAAGTTCATCAAGCCTATCGCGACCGCCGCGGCGTTCTCCGGAAAGCACCTCCTCTGCGAAAAGCCGCTGGGCCGCAATGTCGACGAGGCAATGGAAATCGTCGACGCGGCCAATCGAAACAGCGTGACGCTGAAGATCGGGTTCAACCACCGCCACCATCTCGCGATCCGCAAAGCGCATGACGTCGTCACAAACGGTGACATCGGCGAGCCATTCTGCTTCCGCTGCGTCTACGGACATGGTGGACGTCCTGGGTATGACAAGGAATGGCGCGGCGATGCGGAGCTCGCCGGCGGCGGCGAATTGCTCGACCAGGGAGTCCATGTACTGGATCTCGCGCGCTGGTTTCTCGGCGAGTTCGCCGCCGTCTCCGGCGTCACGCCGCGATGGTTCTGGGATGTTGAACCGTTGGAAGACAATGCGTTCGCCCTGCTGCGGACGGCATCCGGCCGCGTCGCGTCACTGCACACGTCATGGACACAGTGGAAGAATCGCTTTTCGCTGGAGGTTCTCGGCAGAGACGGGTTCGTCTCCGTTGAAGGTCTCGGCGGCAGCTACGGGACGGAACGACTACAGATCGCGAGGCGCCGTCCGGAATCGGGCCCGCCAGAAATGCAGGACGAAGAATTCCTCGGACCCGACGTTTCCTGGCAAGACGAGTGGAACGAGTTCACGTCCGCGATCCGCGAAGGTCGGCCACCGCTTGGTGACGGCGTCGACGGCTTGGAGGCGCTCAGACTGGTTGCTGCAATCTACACGTCAGCTCGTGATCAACGAATCGTGCGCGTTCAGCCAACCGTACGTAAGGAGACGTACGCGTGATGGCCCGAGTCGAGACAGTTGGGTGGCTCGCGATTGCCACGGTGGCATGGAGCGTTCTTGCATTTGGCGGCGTGTACCCATGGGCGTATTGGCCACTCATCGGCATCTCCGCTCTGACGGGAGGTCTTGGTCTGCTGGCCTCACGACGAGGAGCGCTCAGCGCGAGCGAACGGCTGCCTCATGCGTTTCTGCTTGGCGTGGTTGCGATCGTGCTCGCAGTCGCCGTCCAGTTGATCCCGCTCCGTCAAAGCGTGCTGGCGACGTTGAGTCCCGCGACTGATTCCTTTCTGCGACAGCACGATCTCGTGTACGCGCTGGTCCGAGCTGCGGACGTCGCGGTGCCAGGCTGGACCGGCCATCCCGTCTCCCTCTCACCTGCCGCCACCGCCCGCAGCCTTGCGTTCCTCGTGTCGTTCGCCCTCCTCAGCGTTGGCCTGACCGCCTCGCTCGCCAGCGGCGGCCTCCGAGCTCTGGTGGAACGCGTCACAGTTCTCGCGGTCGTGGTCGCGATGGCCGGCATCATCCAGCAAGCCACCGTGACAACGGGGAAGGTCTACGGCTTCTGGACGCCCGAGCAGACCGGAAGCATCTACGGCCCGTTCGTGAACAAGAATCATTTTGCCGGCTGGATGGTCATGGCGCTCGCCTTGACCATCGGCCTCGCGTCGGGACGCATCGCCCGAGGGATGCAAGGTGTCAAGGCGGGCTGGCGCAACCGTGTGCTCTGGATCTCGTCGCCCTCCGCGAGCCGCCTCGCTATAACAGCGTTCTCAGCCCTGGTTATGGGCGTCGCGCTCGCCCTCACCCTCTCGCGCTCGGGCCTCACGGCCTTTGCCGCGGCGATTCTGATCGCAGCCTGGGCGGTGGCGAAGCGGCAGACGACGTGGCACCGACGCACGGTGGCGATCGCATACATGATGTTCGTCTTCGTCATGGCCCTTGGATGGGCGGGCGTGGACGTCGTCGCGAGACGATTCGTTGGGCCCTGGCAAACGGTGGGTGGGCGGTTGGGCATCTGGCAGGACGCGCTCCGTATGGCGAGCGATTTCCGGCTGACCGGCGTCGGCATCAACGCGTTTGGCGAGGCGATGCTCGACTATCAGACGACGGCGCTGGATCTTCACTTCGACGCTGCCCACAACGACTGGCTGCAACTGGCTGCGGAAGGCGGCTTGCTGGTCGGCATCCCGGTTCTTGTCGCGTTCATCCTGCTCGTTCGCGAGATCGCGCGACGCTTTCACGAGCGACAAGACGACACGATGACTTATTTCATCCGCACTGGCGCCGTCATCGGGCTTGTCGCGATGGGCGTCCAGGAGTTCTTCGACTTCAGCCTCCAGATTCCAGGCAACGCGGTTCTTTTCGCCGTTCTGGCCGCCATTGCGATTCACAAGGCCGCGACGCGCCAGACACCAAGCTGAAAGCGCGTGCCACCCTGGCTGCCTGGGGCGTTGGGCCAAGGGCTCCTTATGAAAATGCGATCCCGGCTGATGCTCGTTCGTGGTCTGCCAGACTCGGCCAGGAAGCGGCTCTTCGACATCGTCGTCGCCAGTGCGATGTTGGTGCTGGCGGCGCCGATCATGTTGGTCTGTGTGGTTGCCATCAAGCTGTACGACGGAGGACCCGTCCTGTACTGTGGAGAACGCGTAGGTCTCTGTGGGCGCCGTTTCCGCCTGCTCAAATTCCGGACAATGGTGCCGGATGCCGGACGCCTCGGCGGTACCAGCACACCGGATGACGATCCGCGCCTACTGCCGTTCGGCTCTCTCATGCGCCGCTTAAAGTTGGACGAGTTGCCCAATCTGTTCAACGTCGTCAGAGGCGAGATGAGCTTTGTCGGGCCGCGGCCACAAGTCGCATGGGCAGTAAAGCTTTACACAGAAGAGCAGCACGAGTTGCTGAGCGTGCGTCCCGGTATCACTGATTACGCCTCGCTGCGCTTCCGGAACGAAGGCGAGATCCTGCGCGGCAGCGCCGACCCGGATCGCGATTATCTCGAAAAAATCGCGCCCGAGAAGATCAAGCTCGGGCTCGAGTACGTGCACACGCGGTCGGTATGCGTAGACCTCCGCATTATCGCCGCGACCATCTGGGCGATGATGGGCGGGGATCCCTGGCGAATCGTCGGCGCGCGCGCGCGCCCGGCAGAAACGCTTGTGCCGGCGGTGACAGAAGTGCCACGGCCATGACTAAGCTGAGAACCGCCGCCGAGCGGCAAGTCGGGCGGAACGTCGAGCGGATTTTCCAGGATTGCCCCGACAGTGTCGAAGTCAAGTTGGAGAACTTCACGAAGTACGTTCGACGCCAGCATCTGAAGCGTTTTCTCGCGATGTACGAAGTGTTCAAGATGACGATGCCCATCAAGGGCTCCGTCGTCGATTGCGGTGTGTATCGCGGCTTCAGCCTGATGGCGTGGGCCAAGTTGAGCGCCATTCTCGAGCCCGAGAATCTCACACGGCGGATTTATGGGTTCGACACGTTCGACGGGTTTCCAGCGATCGCCGAGAAAGATCGCAGTGACCTCACGGGAGTGGCGCGTGGCGGGCTCAAGTCGAACAGCTTCGACGAGCTGCAGCAGCTCATTGGCGAATACGATACGGACCGGTTCCTCGGCCATATTCCGAAAGTCGAGCTGGTGCGCGGCGACATGGTCGAGACCATTCCGCGTTTTGTCGACCACCACCCGCACCTGCTCGTGAGTCTGCTCTTCATTGACTGCGATCTGTTCGAGCCTACGCGCGCAGCCATTGAGCACTTTCTACCGCGGATGCCGAAAGGTGGGGTCGTCGCCTTCGACGATCTCGACAATCCGTTGTGGCCTGGTGAGACGGGCGCGCTCCTCCAGACTCGCGGCGTGAAGGCGCTGTCCCTGCGGCGTTTCGAGTGGGATCCGTACATCGCCTACGCCGTCGTCGAATAACAACCATTTCACATTCATGATTTCGGACGCTCGCGCGTCGACGCTCGCGCGGAAGGTTCGCGAGCGCGTGCTGCGAATGAGCTCTCGCGCGCGCAGTTCTCACATCGGCAGCTGCTTCTCGGCAGCCGAGCTGCTGGCAGTGCTGTACGGCGAGTGGCTGCGCGTCGATCCACGCGAGCCGCAGGCGCCCGCGCGCGATCGGTTCATACTGAGCAAGGGACACGCCTGCGCGGCGCTCTACGCGGTGCTGGCGGAACGCGGCTTTTTCCCGGTGGAGTGGCTCGATTCGTTCTATCAGGACGGCTCGCGGCTTCCGGGACACGTGACGGTGGGAGTGCCAGGCGTCGAGGTCTCGACCGGCGCGCTTGGTCACGGTCTCGCGATTGGTGCCGGCATGGCGCTCGCCGGCAAACGCGACAACGCGCTGTACCGAGTGGTCGTGATGCTGAGCGACGGCGAGTGCGACGAAGGCGCCACGTGGGAGGCGGCGCTACTGGCGCCCCATCATCGGCTCGACAACCTGACGGCCATCGTCGACTACAACAAGATCCAGAGCCTCGGCTGGGTGAAAGACATCCTCGACCTCGAACCGCTTGCGGATAAATGGCGCGCGTTCGGATGGTCGGTCCGCGAGATCGATGGACACGACGTCGACGCTATCCGCCGCGCGCTCGGCGCCACGCCATTCGAGCAGGGACGTCCGAGTTGCCTCGTCGCGCACACGATCAAAGGTAAAGGCGTGAGTTTCATGGAGGGCCAGCTCCTCTGGCACTACCGAGCTCCCGATCAGGAAGAGCTCGCCAGAGCTCTCGCGGAGCTGCATCCGGAATGAGAACCGCCTTTTTCAACGCTGTGACGGCGTTGTGTGCGGCCGATCGGCGCGTCATGCTGATCACCGCCGATCTCGGCTTCGGACACGTCGAACGATTCGCTGCACGGTTTTCCGAACAGTTTCTGAACGTCGGTGTCGCCGAACAGAACCTGGCCGGAGTTGCCACGGGGCTTGCGCTGAGCGGCCGGCACGTGTTCGTGTATTCGATCGGCAACTTTCCGACGATGCGCTGTCTGGAGCAGGTTCGGAATGACATCTGCTATCACCGCGCACATGTGACCATTGTCACTTCCGGCGGCGGCTTGTCTTACGGGTCGCTCGGGATGTCGCACCACGTGACCGAGGACCTCGCCATCATGCGATCGCTTCCGAACATGACCGTCATCGCGCCGGGCGATCCGATCGAAGCCGGCGCGGCCACGCTGTCGGCTGCGAGGCTCGACGGCCCCTGTTATCTGAGGCTGGCGCGCGCCGGCGACCGAAACGTTCATGGCGAGTCGATCGACTTCACCATCGGCCGGGCCGTCGTGGTGCGTCGCGGCGACGACGTGACCTTGATTTCGACCGGGGGCATGCTCGACGCGGCTGTTCGCGTCGCCGACCGGCTCCGCGCCGAGCGCTCCCTCAGCGTCCGCGTTCTGAGCATGCACACCGTCAAGCCCCTGGACGAGCACGCGATCTCCGCAGCGGCGCGCGAGACGCGCGGCGTCGTCACCTTGGAGGAGCACAGCATTGTCGGAGGCCTGGGTGGCGCCGTGGCCGAGGTGATCGCCGATCGTACGTTGAGCGTGCCGTTTGCCCGCGTGGCGCTTCCATCGACCTTCATATCCGTCGCTGGAAGCCAGGAGTACTTGAGAAGCGCGTACGGTCTGTCGGATGACACCATCGCCGAGACGATTCAGCGCATCGCCGCCGTTCACAGTGCGCTGGGCGGATCGTGGCGCGGAGGCGTGGGTTGACCTATCGAGTCCCTTTCGTCCGGCCACGCGATCATTACCGCACGCTGAAATGCGAAGTCGACGCGGCGATCACCGATACGCTGGCGCGCGGCGATCTGGTGTTGCGGCAGCAGCTTCGCGACTTCGAGGCCCGGCTCGCGGAGTACGTGGGTGTCAAGTACGCCGTCGGCGTGGCGAGCGGGTACCACGCGCTGCATTTGTCGATGCTCGCGAGCGGAATCGGTCCAGGCGATGAGGTCATCACGGTTGCGCATACGTTCGTCGCTACTGTATCGGCAATCGTGCATTGCGGCGCCATACCGGTGCTCGTCGACGTCGCGCGCGATCACACCATCGATGTCGCTGCGCTCGAACGCGCGATCACGCCGCGCACGAAAGCCATCGTTCCGGTTCATCTGAACGGTCGCGCCTGCGACATGGACGCAATCATGTCGATCGCTCGCGCGCGGGGATTGATGGTCATCGAAGACGCGGCGCAGGCGCTGGGCGCATCATTTCGGGACCGCATGGCGGGTTCAATCGGCAACACTGGCTGTTTCAGTTTTTATCCATTCAAGGCACTGGGCGGCATTGGCGACGGCGGTGCGATCACGACGGATGATCCCGATCTGGCTCGGGCTGCGATGCTGCTGCGGTTCAATGGCGAGGACCGCGACAGCGGCGAATACCACTATCACGGCTATACCGCCACGCTCGACAACGTTCAGGCGGCTGTTCTCGACGTGAAGCTTCGTCGGTTGCCAGAATGGCTGGCACATCGGCGCCGTATCGCGGAATTGTACCGGCAACGTCTCGCCACGCTCGACCATCTGACGCTGCCGCATTTCCCGGAGGTCTCCCAATCGGACAGCTTTCAGAACTACGTCGTGCGCTCCGCTCATCGAGATCGCCTGCGGGCGCATCTCAAAGAGGCCGGCGTTGAAACGCTCGTGCATTGGCCCACGCCCTTGTGGTGTCATCATCGTCTGGGCCTGCGGCGCGTCAGGCTGCCGGAAACGGAAGCGATCTGCCGTGAGGTCCTCTCGCTCCCTATGAGTTCCGAGACGACGGAGAACGATGTCGAAGCGACGGTCGAGGCAATTCACACCTTCGTCCCGTGATGCCGACAGGGCAAACTGTTCGCGACTTCACAACCGTTACTGAAGTTCCGGGTCTCCGCGTCACAAGCGAGGCGCTGCGAATGGCATACAGCCGATATGCGTACGCCGCGCAGTTGTGCGGAGAGAGGGACGTACTCGAAATTGGGTGCGGTGCAGGCCTCGGGCTTGGGTACCTGTCGCGGCGTGCCCGCACGGTCGTAGCCGGCGATTTTACAGCCAATCTTCTGCGCGTCGCAAAGCATCAGTATGGCTCGAATGTTCCCCTCGTGCGATTCGATGCTCATTTGCTGCCGTTCCGCGACGCGTCATTCGACGTCACAATCCTGTTCGAGGCGATCTATTACCTGGCCGATCCTTTCACGGTTTTCGACGAATGCCGTCGCGTGCTGAAGGAGAACGGGCTTCTCCTGATCTGTACGGTCAATCGAACGTGGCGAGACTTCAATCCAAGCCCGCTCAGCACTCGGTATCTTGATGCTGGCGAGCTCGGGCATGCGCTCGCCTGTCGAGGCTTCGACACTGATTTACTCGGGGCGTTTTCAGCGGCACCATCGTCGCCGCGTGCAGCGGTGATCGGGTTGTTGAAACGCTGTGCTGTGGCAGCCGGCCTGATACCAAAGACCATGGTTGGCAAACAAGCGTTGAAACGAATGTTCTTGGGGCCACTCATCGATATGCCGGCAACGCTCGACGATGGGCTAGTGCCGTACGAGATGCCGCGTCCGGTCGTGCTCGGCGACACGGGTCAGTTCAAAGTCATCTTCGCGGTTGCCAAGCGGCGACGCCATTCTTAGTCGTCGATTGGGCGCTCCGCTTGATAGCTCAAGTAGATCCGTGCCGTTTCGCTTCGACAACGCCTAACTGCTTGCTTCGCGATCACACCTTATGAAGGCGTTCCTTCTGGCGGCAGGCCTGGGTACGCGTCTCGCGCCGCTCACGGAGACGGTTCCCAAACCGATGGTTCTCGTCGCGGGGCTGCCCGTCCTCGAGCACACGGTGGCGCGGTTAGCGGCTCACGGTGTTCGCGACATGATCGTGAATGTCCACCATCGTGGGACCACGATTTCGAATCATTTCGGTGGCGGAGAGCGCTGGGGCATCCGCATTCGATATTCAGTCGAGGAAGAACTTCGAGGTACAGCGGGCGCACTAGTGCCGTGGCAATCGTTCTTCGATTCGACCTTCCTCGTGGTGTACGGCGACAATCTCACCACGTGCGACCTCGAGGCAATGCGGGACTTTCATCGACGTCATGACGCCCTCATAACCATGGCGCTGTTCTGGCGCGACGACGTGTCGCAGAGCGGAATCGCCGTGTTGGACCATAACGACCGGATC
>Ga0114129_10017549_pt1 | contig 10190 bp, 6 predicted proteins | sample RhiMetdeltSRZDD1_FD_80071 | JGI IMG/M metagenome (GOLD analysis project Ga0114129, IMG submission 80071) | Populus rhizosphere microbial communities from Tennessee, USA - Rhizosphere MetaG P. deltoides SRZDD1 (version 2) (version 2) | ecosystem: Host-associated > Plants > Roots > Rhizosphere >... | reverse complement strand
TCGATGTTTTGACTTCATGGCCATACGTTAGTCAGAATGGCGAACATGCGATAACTGACAGCCTGCAGCACAATACCTACACTTCTCTTCACCATGTTTTTCGCTCCTCTTTTCTATGTGTCACACGCAAGCCGGTGAGGCGGCAACGATTCATGCGCATTTACCTGAGTTCGAGCCGGCGGAAGCTGAAAACGTTGTGCACATGGAGAGCCCGCACTCGCATAGCGCCGCGCGATCCATCGATCTCGTAACGTCAACAACTCCGCCGTTATTTCGTTCGATGCTACTCTTGTCAGCGGCTCGGCCATTACCGACCGAAAAATATACAGTGGCTTCATGGCGCTCGCTCGACCGAGAGCGCACAGTCCGCCGTTCCTCCATTTCCTAATTCCTCGCGCGCCTCCTGCCTCACGACTCCCCGCGTCTGACGGGCACGTGTCCGTCTGTCTATAAAGAAATCACAAAGGGTTGTAATTCAATGAAAGTGTTTCGTCGCGTTTTCTATTGGTCGTTTATCGGAATCGCACTGTTGTTTTTTGTGGCTACGCATGTAAGCGCGCACCATGAAGCGATGTTCGGCCGCGAATCATCGTCCGTATTTTCTCCGGGAATGTTTCTGTCGGCCCAGGTGTTTTCGCGAGAATGGATTGAACGGCGTAAAGCATCGCGAGACGACGACGGTGTTTAGCGCGGGTTTCCGCCCCATCAAAACGAATCCACTGCCACTGGCTTTCGTAGCACCGTGCAGGAGGTTATGTCATGGCCGTCGGAGGCGTTGAGGTCCCATTGGGCACAAAGATCATGCCTCCGGCCATGGACCGATTGGCGAAATCACCGCGGGCCACGGCATCGCGTATACGCCCATTGATAATGATGCCAAGGGACATCTATTCAGCCTGCAACTGGGACTCTCCTACGAGCGCACATTTCCTGTTGAAGAATTGGGCCGGCCGTTGCCCGACAGCGGATCGCACGGAGTTTTTTTGCATCCCGGAATCGTCTTTTCGACGAACCCACGATTACAGTTCTTTACTCTGGTGTCGCTGCCCATGACGCAGGCATATAACTCCATCAATGATCGCCAACAGTTTCGGATCGGGGCGGGCACAATTATTATCCTTGGTCATTCTGCCGAACCGTCTGTGAAGTGGCAGGAACCGTGTCACAGTTGCGCCGCACTTCGAGCCACATGTACTCGAGCACGGCAGAGGGGCGCCGGGCCATCGCTATGTGGGTACGGGTTCTGAAGGACAGGCCTCTCAGGACTTCCTGCTGGCGTCCCGTTGACTTGGCACTGACTGAGGCTTGTTCTCGTTGGGATACCAATACTGCAAGTGACATTTCTCGCAGGCTTCGTCGATACCGTTGCCGACATCCAGGAGTTTGTCCTTATCCTTCGCGTCGACGGCCTTGAGTGCTTCCATCGTGGCATCGTGCAAGCCATGTGCGTATTTAATCCAGGCGGCACGGTCCTTGTTGATCATATCTTCGATCTGTTCGGGTGCCAGTTCCACCTTAGGATCGTCCGCTTTCTCGCCAGCCTTCGCGACGTGTCGCCCAGGGATCTGTAATAAATTTGTCGCCTCGAGCAGCATGATTGCGTGACGGCGAACCTCCTTCCACTCCTCGTCGGTGTGGGGCGCTTTTTCTTCTACTCCCTTTGCGCTGACGACTGTCTCGACTGAATCCCAAATGTAGTCGGAGCCTGGATCAACCATCGAATCCATAATGTCCTTCACCGTCGCTGTCGGTCTGTATTCCGCTCGTGAAGCGGGCGCCCCTGTTTCCGTCTTTGGCGACGCGCAGGAATTGCATAGAAGCAACAAAGCCCCAATTAAAGTCAAAGTGGGAAATGTTCTCATTGAGTCCTCCAAAATGCCGTCCAATACGTGGCGCATTATACGTCGATTGTTGACAGACTACTCGGAAGAGAACATGTCCTTGATGGTCGCTGGTCTCGATAGTTCCGGTGCCGCGGGCTGCTCTACCTTGGAACACGCCGTTGCAACACCAAATAAACCCCCGCCAAGACAAACCAAAACGAGACTTTCATGGCCGCTCCTTCGCACATAGCGATTCTTGCTTTGCCACACGACGACCCAGCTTCTCAATCGCAACCTTTCATAAATATTCTTCAGAGAATCTTCAGTAACTCATCGCCATTGAGTTCAGTAGAATAACGCGCCTTAAGATTCGAGGTTCAAAGCCGTGAAATACATTCTCCGGTTTCTGATTTTCGTCCATCGATGGGTGGGTGTAGCCCTTTGCGTCGTTTTTCTTTTCTGGTTTCCATCCGGCATCGGAATGATGTATTGGCGTTTTCCCGAAGTTACCGCGGAGGATCGCCTCGACCGCTCCCCTAACCTTGATCCCGCGAAGATTGTTCTCTCACCGGACGAGGCAGCCGAGAAAGCCGGTATTCAGGCCAGCCCTACACAAGTGCGGCTAAATTCGTTTGATGGACGGCCTGTCTACCGCTTCGGTGGGGGTGCCGGACGCGGAGGTGGCCGAGGAAGTCGCGGCGGGCGCATCATTTACGCGGACACGGGTGAAGAACAGACCGAAGTGTCGACGGTAATGTTGGACCGCATGGCGTCGGTATGGGCCGGACGGCCATTTGCCGAGGCGAAGAAAGTGTCTGTAGAGGAGCCTGATCAGTGGACTGTCGCAGCGCTTCGCAATCTGCGGCCGATGTACAAATATTCGTGGCCCGACGGACAGCAGGTTTATCTGAACGGCATGACAGGCGAGGTCGTGCAATACACCACGTTTGCCAAACGCGTTGCCGCGCACGTCAGCGCCATTCCTCATTGGCTGTACTACACCCCGCTGCGTAAGCACCAGCCTCAATGGCTTCGTTTCATGATCCGGAGCTCCTTGATCGGTACTGCGGGCGCGATGATCGGCATCGTAGTGGCCGTGTGGATGTATTCACCGAAGAAAAAGTACCGATTGGACAGGCGGCCCACTGGAATTCCGTACCGTGGGCAGAAACGATGGCATTGGATCTTCGGTATCGTGTTCGGTCTTGCGACAGTGACGTGGACGTTCAGCGGTTTGATGACGCTTGGGCCGTTTCCTATCGTGCAGCGCCTGACAGGAACTGAGCCACGTAGTGGCCAACGCGGCCAGCAACAGGAAGCGCAGCAGTCCGGGGAGGAACCACAACAGCAAGCCGCAGCCTCGCAACGGGGCGAGGGGAGAGGTCAGCGAGGAGAGCTTCGGAATGGCCAGCGCCAGCCGGCTGATAAAGAAGTGGCCGGTGACCCCAGTGATGGGCAACGGCGCGGCTTCGGCCGTGGTGGCCAAGGCCGGGGCGGCGACCGTCGTCGAGGAAAAGTGGTCGATCCACCACGCGACAATACTGCGATCGAGGCTAACCGCGGTGGTTCACAATCTGAGGGCGCAACAAGCGACGGCCGGCAGGTTGCCGCGAATCCAAGCAATGGCGGCCGCGGTGGCAGTCCGCAAGGTATTGCCGGCGCGCTTCGTGGACGCGTGACAATGGCGGATTTCGCCTCAGTTCATCCGCGTGATCTCCTGACCAAGGTTCCGAATGTCGAAGTGAAAGAACTGGAATGGACGTCGTTCGCGGGCGAACCACTCTTTAATGCGAATCTTGGCGGAGGAAAATCTCAGTTGTTATCCCTCGATGGCACGGCGATCAACGGATTCGCTACAAACCGGGTGATCGACATTGTTAAGAGCGTGGTCCCCGAACCCAATACCATCGACATCAAAGTCATCGATCAATACGATCTGTACTATCTCGATCGCACGCGGCAGCGCCCACTTCCTGTGATCCGTGTGCTCATCAATGACGACGAAAAAACACGCTACTACATCGATCCGAAATCCGCGCGTATCGTCACCACATACAGCAACCGGAATTGGGTGAACCGGTGGCTCTACGCGGGTCTTCACTCCCTGAATTTTCCGTTCCTCTACAACCACAGACCGCTCTGGGATATCGTTGTCATCATCTTCATGGTCGGCGGAACGGCTCTGTGCGTAACTTCCCTTGTGCTCGCGTGGCGAACTCTGGGCAGGAAACTCAGACGGATAGCAGCCAATGACTTGTTGCCCAGCGCGACCGACCACCAATCACAACGAATGACAAATTCTTCAGAAACTCTTCAGGTGCGATGATCTTTCACTTGCGATAGCGTGCGTCAACACTTTCAAGTTCTGTCGAGGGAGGAAACAATCGATGCACGCGATACTTCGTCTAGCCTCCGTAAGCACACTCGCACTTGTAACGGTGGGATACGGCCAGCATTCTTCCTCCGAAAAGCTACCTTCGCCCACGCCTGTTGCCGGGGTTCGCGATGTTATGAAGGGGATTGTGGAGCCGCTCACACGCACTGTGTTCGCATCGGTCGGCACGGTTATATCGGTAGAAGGAACCAAGGAGATCGCTCCCCGATCTGATGAGGAATGGGACGCAGTGCGCTCTGCAGCGATGGGATTAGCGGAGACCGGAAACCTTCTGATGTCTGAAAGCCGCGCGAAAGGCAAAGATGCCGATTGGATGACCATGTCGCAAATGCTGGTTGCCCGCTCGGTTGATGCCGCAAGCGCCGCAAAAGCCAAAAACGCCGACCAATTGCTGATCGCCGGTGGTGACCTTTTCGAAGTATGCGAATCCTGTCACACACAGTACATGGCATTCGACACATGGGAGCAGTGGCGCGAAAGTATGAGAACACCCTGTTGGATGCCACTGCGTGGAGTTTGCCGCTGACAGTGCTGGTCAGCTAACCAGACTCGCTAGTTTGTCGAAGTGTTAACGAAGAATTCAGAAAAACTTCAGTAACTCGTTCCGCAACTGTTCAGCTACTATCCACGCCTGTTTGGGGCGCACGTCGTCGATTCGTAGAGCAAAACTGATTGGGAGAATACGATGAAGAGCTTTCACCGTTTTACTGTCGTTGTGTGTTTCGTGTGGGTTGTTCTGAGCGCGAATCTGCTCGCTCAGCAACTCACCATTTCGGGAACGATTTCGGATAGCAGTGGCGCAGTTCCCAATGCTTCGGTGGTTCTGCGAAATCCTATCGGAGCGACGACTCAGGTCACAGCAAACGAAGTTGGCCAGTACCGTTTCGACGGATTGCAGGCCGGTGCTTATGAATTGACGGTGAGCCGGGGAGGATTTGTCCCGGCAACTCGCGCATTGACTCTGGCCGGAGAATCGCGAACGGTCGATATTACTTTGGAAGTCGGTGGCATAAGCTCATCCATCGACGTAACAGATGTTGCCGGGCGCACAACCGGCTCCGGCATGGATATACCCAATCGCGAGCTTCCGAGCTATGTGGTCACCGTGACGGCAAAGACGCTCCGCGAGCAAGGTATCAACGACCTGCCGGCGGCGCTGGAAAACGTTTCTGGCGTCATCACCCAAGTTCAATACGGCGTCTACGAGTGGTACACGATCGGGGGCATCACGCAGCAATCCGGAAACGATTTCCTTTATGTGGATGGCTTGGCTCTTACCGGAAACCGCTCGATGACACAGCTCAACAACATCGAAGAGGTTCAAGTGCTAAAGGGTCCCAACTCGATCCTCTACGGCGGCTCCGGCGCCGGCCAAGGCGGCATGGTGAACCTGATTCGCAAAAAACCCCAAGGTACTCCGGTTAGTGACATTCGTTACCGGATCGGACGATGGGGTTTGCAGGAGATTACGACTGGAGTTGCCGGGCCCGTGTTCGGTTTGGAACGGCTGTTGTATCGGATAGACGCGTCCTACTCACACAACGATGGCTGGCGGGACAGTGGCGCCAACCGGTTCAATGTGTCGCCAGCGATAACTTGGCTGATCACATCACGAATGCGCTTTACAGCGATTCAGGCGGTGATTCGAGACCGCTACACGCTAGATGCGGGCGTGCCGAACACAGTGGTCAATCGGTCCGGATTTCCATTCGATCGAAAGCTGAATTTCGAAGGCGACTTTCAGCTAACACGAGACTGGCAAAATCAACTCGTCTACAGCTGGAATTTGACCAATCGCCTGACATTTACGAACACATTCTTTAAACGGAGGAATCGGGATCAATACCTCGACGCGGAGACTATGCGTTACGACGCCGTTCAGGATCAGGTTAATCGCAGTTATTTATATTTTCAGCACAATCGCCGGCCCCTACAGAACATTTCCGAATTCACGGGCGACTACAGTCCCTTTGGCATGCGTCATCGCTTTATGGTGCGATATGACTATTCAGATCAATACAACTTCTCCTATCGCACAGGAACTGCTCCTGGAAGCAACAACAGCGATGTCGCCCTGCCGTTGCCTCCGGTTCCTGTACCTGCGTTCACCGCCGGTACGTTCGTGGACACTGCGCCCAAATACACGAACTTCCCGATAACCCGCGTCGATTATTCCGACAACCGCTATAAGGGATTCGTCTTCCAGGATCAGTTCAACCCCGTGCGATGGCTCGGCTTCAACGTCACTGCGAGCCCGCGGAAATACCGGCGCCAGACGCATAACGACTCCTACAATAACGGCACGTTCCTAAGCAGAGGGCCCGAAACCCAATTCTTGAACAACGCCAAATCCAGCTACAGGGCGGGAGTCGCTCTTGTACCCTCGGAATCCTGGCCGCTCCTTGCCCGCATCGTTCAGCCGTACTTCAGTTATAACTCCTCATTCAACCCTGTGAATTCAGTGCAGCCCGACGGCACGTCGCTCGATCCCATCATTAACAAGAGCTTTGAACTCGGTAGCAAATGGCTGGTGCTGGGGAACCGGCTCAGCATTCTCACAGCGGTGAGACGTATTCGAGACCGCAATCGACCGGTCAGCATCGGCGGAGGGTTCTTCGAGCAGATCGGCACAGCCACAACCTATAACGGCGACATCGACATCCAGGGCGAGTTGGGTGGCGGTTTTTCCCTGCTCGCGAACTATGGTTATGCGGACAGCATGATCGACAAATACCGTACGGATGGCGTCCTCCAGACCAATGGCGGCAAGCGCTTCCCGCACGCGCCGAAACATACAGCCAGGCTCTGGATCACGAAGGCATTCCGTATCGGGAATTCAACAACAGTTATGGCAAGCATCGGCAATCGATACGTCTACCGCTACTTCACAAACACCGCTAACACGATATTGGTACCCAGTCGCGGAACGCTGGATGGTGCCGTCGGGGTGCGTCGTGGAAAGTATGATGTCACAGTCAATTTGGCGAATATCACAAACAAGAAACATTATTTCGTCTCGCAAATCAACGGTGGAGGCCAGCTTTATCCCGGGCAGCCGTTTGGCGCGACGGTGACCATCGGCTATCGGTTCCAATAGCCGTGGGGGCAGGGTTATCGGAACTATAGAAGCTAGTTTGATTGGATACTAAGAGGCACAGAATTCTCTTCACTCGTCCATGCTTTTGGAAGAATTCGAACTGCGCTTAAGTTTTCTAACTCTTTGTCAACAGAAGCCGGCGCACATTCACGCTGTTCATGAGTGCTATGAAGCGGATTGCTCACAAAAGAACTGTAAGAATGACAACGCGCTCCGCTTCGGTCTTTGATTGTCTTCACGATTTATGCGTTCATAGTCTCTGGCTAAAGGGGAGCCATTGAGGTCCCTCGGTGAATCCGAGCCGTGGAGAAGTAGAACCATCGATCGAAATGGGGTATTTCTAGTCGCCCGAAATTTCTGAAGTGTTTTCAAGTATTTTCCCGACTTGAATCCCACCCGCAGGTGGGCTCATGTTGAGGATGACTCCGTACCTCGTTCGTGAGGGTTACAAAATCGCCGGACAATTTAGGATGTCAGAATCGCTGAACGCCGACAAACCGTTCGCAACAAGTTGACACTACTTGCTGGCGCGCGTAGAGTCGAAGAGCCAAATTGGACGTCGCCAATCATGTTGAAGCTTGCACTCATTGTGGTAATGGCTGGGGCCGTACTCCACGCAAGCTGTGTGGTGTGCGCTCTAACCTGCTGCTGCGATCTCATGCCCGCGCAGCACACCACAAACCGGCATGATTGTCATGGCTCAATTCACTATACACACGTGAATCTGGATTGGACCGCGATCGAGCATGAGCCTCCGACCACAATGCGAATCGTGCTCTACGTCGTACCGGTCATAAAGCTGGCGGTTTCCATGCCTGATCTGGCCGTCTATACTCCCCCTCCCGAAGTACTCTTCTAGAACAAAAATTGACCAGTACTCCTATACCGCGGGCATAGGCATGTCGGCGAACTATGGTTGGCGAACTATTGCTCCGCGGAACATATAGGGCGCGTACGTTTTGAATTTGCACTCAATTTCGATTTGGGAATGTGGAGATCAAAGAATGCGACTTAACGTGAGAGTGCTCTCGCTTCTTGCCGTAATGAGCCTGTCAGCTTCATCGTTGACGGTACATGCCGTTGCCCAGCAGGCGGTGACATCGGCGACGGTCAGCGTTCGCGTGGTGGACGCTTCCGGAGCAGTGATACCTAGCGTGTCCATCACGATATTGAACACCGACCGAAACCAGAACTGGACGGGGACAGCCGACTCGGAAGGCCGTTACCGCTTTCTGTTTTTGCCGGTGGGATCTTATGAGCTTAGGGTTGAAAAACCGGGATTTGCGCCGTATAACGTAAAACTCGCCCTTTCTTTAGGCCAGTCGCTGGAAGTTCCCGTCACGTTGAATGTCGCGTCCCTGGCTGAGGAAATAGTTGTCACCGAAGCAAGTGTGCGGATTGAAACGGAGCGCACCCAGGTGGCCAACAACATTGAGCTTCGTGAGATCACCACGCTGCCGTTGAATGGCCGCAATTACGTTGATCTTGCTCTTCTCGTGCCGGCCGTCTCTCGAACGAACACGGGTAACAATGAGCGATTCGCAGAAACGTCTGCCGTTCCCGGTACCGGCATCTCGGTTGCAGGACAGCGGAATTTAGCCAATGGCTTTGTGGTTGACGGCCTCTCATCCAATGACGATGCCGCAGATCTCGCCGGCACTTTCTTCAGTCAAGAAGTTATTCGGGAATTCCAGGTCATCACCTCAGGCGGTATCGCGGAATTCGGACGCGCCTCCGGCGGCATCATAAATATTGTGACGCAGTCGGGGACGAATCAGTGGCGCGGAAGGCTCTACGGCTTTTTCCGGAACCATCGTCTCGACGCCACGAATGTTTTTGCTCCCGTCGACACGGACACAGGGCAAAGAATCAAGACCGCGTTGACGCAGGCACAGTATGGGGCCAGTCTCGGCGGACCTTTGCGCAAAGACCGTGTTTTTCTATTTACGAATTTCGAGCGCGAGGATCTCAACCGGTCCGGCTACATTACGATCTCTCCGGCGAATGTCGCGGCCATCAACGCAGTTTTGGACCGAATAGCATATCCTTCGCCCCGGATTGCAACGGGCGCGTATCCCACAGGCGACAACCGAACGAGTTTCTTTGCGAAGATCGATTTTACGCTCACACCGAATAATAGGTTGGCAACCCGCTACAGCCTTTATGACATATCAAGTCCCAATGCCCGCGGCATTGGCGGTCTCAGTGCCACGAGTCGTGGCACCAGCGTTGCAGACCGCGACCACTCGATTGCGTTGAATGACGTCGCGACTCTTTCTCCCACTTCATTCAATGAGCTGCGTTTTCAATTCACGCGGAGCAGGCTGAAGGCCCCCGGCAACGATCTAGTCGGCCCCGCCATAAGCATTTCAGGAATAGCGAACTTTGGAGCATCAACTTCTTCTCCGACGGGTCGTGACATCGATTTAGTCGAGGTTGCAGAGGTCTATTCCATCACAAAGGGCGCCCACTTCTTTAAGGTAGGCGGGGACTTTCTCAACAATCGAGTCAATATCGTCTTTCCGGGAAGCCTATACGGAACGTATTCGTTTACTACTCTGTCGAACTTTCAATCCGGAACTTACAACACGTTTGGGCAGGCTTTCGGCAAAGAGGAATGGTTTCAGACCAATCCGAATCTCGGCTGGTTCCTGCAGGACGAATGGCGTGTTCACAGGAACCTCACGATGAATATAGGTCTGCGTCACGATGTGAGTTGGATGGCCGCTGATATCAAAACGCGAGGCAAGAATTTCAGTCCTCGGTTCGGGTTAGCGTATTCACCCGGCGATCACCGGACCGTCATTCGGGCCGGCGCTGGCCTGTATTACGATCGCGTTCCCTTACGAGCCGTTGCAAATGCGTTGCGCGGCGC
>Ga0114129_10017548_pt1 | contig 10190 bp, 7 predicted proteins | sample RhiMetdeltSRZDD1_FD_80071 | JGI IMG/M metagenome (GOLD analysis project Ga0114129, IMG submission 80071) | Populus rhizosphere microbial communities from Tennessee, USA - Rhizosphere MetaG P. deltoides SRZDD1 (version 2) (version 2) | ecosystem: Host-associated > Plants > Roots > Rhizosphere >... | reverse complement strand
GCGGCCATCAATCCCGGTAATAGCGGGGGTCCCTTGCTGAATCTGCGGGGGGAGGTAATTGGGGTGAACGCGGCTATCGCCTCGCAAACCGGGGGTTTTGAAGGCATCGGCTTTGCCATCCCCAGTAACATGGCAGTGTATGTGGCCAAGGCCCTGATGGCCCACGGCAAGGTAGAGCGGGCCTGGTTGGGCGTGAGCGTGCAGGACATGACGCCCGAGGTAGCCAAGGCTGCTGGAATAGAGGAGCGCAAAGGGGCCCTCATTGCTGAGGTAGTCAAAGGCGGGCCAGCGGAGCAGGCAGGGTTACACAAGGGCGATGTGGTGATTGCCTACGGGGGCAAGGACGTGGCGGACGCCAGTGCCCTCCGCAACGCGGTAGCCGTCACCCCCGTTGGCCACGAGGTGCAAGTCACGGTGCTGCGCGGTGGCCAGAAACAGGAACTGACCGCCAAGGTCGGGCATCTCGCAGAGGCGAATAAGGCGTTGCTGGCAGCAGTAGAGAAGCATTTGGGCGTCGAGGTGCGCCCGGTAACCACGAAAGAAGCAGAACGCTACGGCCTGGATCTGCACCAGGGGGTCACCATCACCCAGGTGGCTCCCGATAGCGCCATGGGGAAAGCTGGCTTCGAGGTACAAGATATTTTGTTAGCGATCGACGGGCAGCCCATTGAAAACACGGAAAGCCTGGTGACTCTGACCGCGGCATTAAAACCCCAACAGCGTATTACTGTGCTGGCCCTCGACCACCGTAGTGGCAATACGGGCGACGTCCAGGTCGTCATCGACTAGCTCGAGCAGGCGGAACCACACCATTTGCTCCCTACAGCGCCCTCTAGACATGTCGTCTGATGCCCTGGGGAAAGCTGTGGGTTGATGGCGGCAGTGGCTACGCAGGCATGCCACAGCGCCTGGCAGGCTTGCCCCACGGTACATGCGGGACTGTGGTGGCTGCAATGCTGCAGGACTCATGAGGTCGCTTCTTGGCAGGCACGCCTCACGAGTCCTCGATCAGCTCGAACTCCGCAATTGGCGGGGCATTGACGGTCACGAGTCTGGCTAAAATAGGCACGTGCAGTTGGAATGTCGTACAGGCATAGTGCCAGCCCTGCCGCTTATCCCTCACTATGGACAGGCGGCAAGGCAGTGCAGAAAGAACAGTGATGGAGGCGCTGAGCCTATTCCGGACACTAGCTGGCGCGACATGAGGACGGGGTTTTTGCTGAACGCTTGGATGCGTTGCTCCGTCTATGTATGGATGCAAAAACCCCATTTCGACCCTCCTCATGCCTGTCTCAGAGCCGCAGATGTCGCAGCCGCAGCGCGTTGGCAATGACTGACACTGAACTGAGTGTCATCGCCGCGCTGGCAATCATCGGACTGAGCAGCAGGCCTAACACGGGATATAGAACCCCTGCCGCAATGGGCACCCCAAGGACATTATAGAGAAACGCAAAGCACAGGTTCTGGCGGATGTTACGCATAGTGCCCTGGCTCAAGCGCCGCGCCCGGACAATCCCTCTGAGATCGCCCTGCACCAAGGTCACGCCCGCGCTCTGCATGGCTACATCGGTCCCGGTTCCCATTGCGATGCCGACCTGCGCCAGCGCCAGCGCCGGGGCGTCGTTGATCCCGTCTCCTGCCATAGCGACGATATGGCCCTGGGTCTGCAGATCCCGGACCACATCTCCTTTCTGCGCAGGGAGTACTTCAGCCTCGACGTGGTCGATGCCCACTGTTCGAGCCACCGCTTCTGCGGTGGTCCGGCTATCTCCCGTGAGCATGACGATCTGTACGCCATGCGCACGCAAGGCATGGATCGCCTCCGGGGTCGTGGACTTGATTGGGTCCGCCACCCCGAGCAGCCCAGCGGGCTGGCCGTCCACGGCCACGAACATTATGGTGTGTCCCTCTCGACGCTGCGCCTCAGCCTGCTCGCCCAGCTCCCCCACGGCGATGCCCAATTCTTCGAAGAGCGCCTGGTTGCCCAGCGCGATCTCCCGTTTCTCCACCTGGCCCGTGACGCCTTTACCCGTGATGGACGTGAACGCCTGCGCGTCCGTGAGGGCAAGCCCACGGCTCTGGGCTCCAGCCACAATGGCTGCGGCTAGGGGATGCTCACTACCCCGTTCCAGGCTGGCGGCCAGCCGCACCAGGTCGTCTTCCCTGAAGCGTGGCAGTACCAGCACTGACAGGAGGCGGGGCTTCCCCTCGGTGAGTGTGCCCGTCTTATCGATGACGAGCGTGTCGACCTTCTCCAGTACCTCTAGCGCTTCTGCGTGCTTGACTAAGACACCCGCCAGCGCTCCGCGGCCGGTGCCCACCATAATCGACATGGGCGTGGCCAGCCCGAGCGCGCATGGACAGGCAATGATGAGCACGGCCACAGCATTGACGAACGCATAAACGAGGCGTGGTGCTGGCCCGTAGAGTCCCCACACCACAAAGGTCAGCAGAGCAACCAGGATGACGGCTGGGACAAAGTATGCTGACACTGCATCGGCGAGGCGTTGGATGGGCGCCCGACTCCGTTGAGTCTCACTCACCATGCGAACGATCTGGGCGAGGAGTGTGTCGGCGCCCACACGCTCAGCACGCATGACAAAGCTGCCGGCGCCATTGACAGTGCCACCGGTGACGCGACTGCCCGGAGCCTTCTCGACGGGAAGCGGCTCGCCGGTCACCATGGATTCGTCCACCGCACTGCGCCCTTCAAGGACGATCCCATCCACCGGGATTTTTTCGCCGGGCCGCACGCGCAGGCGATCGCCTGCTTGCACGTGGTCCAGAGGGATATCCGCCTCCGTGCCATCGTCCCGGAGACGCCGCGCCGTCTTCGGTACCAGGCCGAGAAGCGCGCGAATCGCACCACTCGTCTGGCGGCGGGCACGCAGTTCGAGGATCTGGCCAAGGAGCACGAGGGTCGTGATGACGGCCGCCGCCTCGAAATACACCGCCACGCCACCCGTATGGGTGCGAAAGGAAGCCGGGAAGATGTCCGGGGTCAGCGTCGCCAGCACGCTGAAGCCATAGGCCGTTCCCGTCCCGATGGCGATGAGGGTAAACATATTCAAGCTGCGGTTGACGATGGACGCCACTGCCCGCACGAAAAACGGCCAACCACCCCACAGCACGACCGGCGTTGCGAAGATCATCTGCACCCAGGTCAGAAGACGCGCAGAGAACGCGTGCTGTACCGGTTGCCCCGGCAGCATTTCCGACATGGCAAGCAGCAGGAGGGGCACCGTCAGGATCACACTGATCCAGAAGCGGCGGGTCATGTCGGTCAATTCAGGGTTTTCTTCCTCCTCCAGACTGACGGTGCGTGGTTCGAGGGCCATCCCGCAGATGGGACAGGTACCGGGCTCAGAGCGGACAATCTCCGGGTGCATGGGACAGACATACGTCATCCGCGTCTGTGGGATGGCTGTAGTCACTGGCTCAAGCGCCATCCCACAGATGGGGCAGGCGCCGGGCCGGTCCTGACGTACCTCAGGGTGCATCGGACAAGTGTAGACCGTGCCGGGTGTCGGGGCATGCCCGTCCAGGCGCGCGGTCGCTGCGTGGTGCGCGTGTCTGGTTGTGCTGCAGATGGGATCGTGCATGGTTGGATACTCCTCTCATTATAGATACTTACTTCGAGCAGGAAGGCCACAGCAGAAGCGCATGGCACAATCCTCCATGAGATGATCCTCGCGCCCGAGGCCTGTTAAGGGTGACCGCCCTGGTGCCCCTGTGACGGCGCGGGAGGTGTGGCCGGGGTCGCCACAACAATGCCGTCTCTGCGCAGGTCGTCGGCGCGCGCGACGGCGGCCACGGTCTCTTGGGGATGGACATACCAGCCAGGATCGTCGTACGTCGCTAGATCCTGGCGCACTTTCAGGACGGTAAACATGCCGCCCATATCGATGTGACCAAACGGTCCCTGGCCGCCTCGCATAGGAATACTGTTTTTCGGCACCGGCATGCCCATGCTCGCCATGTCGCCCACACCAGTGTGGCCCATCGTCATATACGTGGGCAGCAGGCGCTGGACCTTTGCATCAAGATTCCCCGGCTGCACCCCAACCATATTGGGAATGTCATGGCCCATTTGATTCATGGTGTGGTGAGTCATATGGCAGTGCAGCACCCAGTCCCCTGGGGCGTCGGCGATGAACTCGAAGGCGCGCGTGCTGCCCACCTGCACCAGAACGGTTGTCTCCACCTGCTGGGCAGACGCCGGGATGGGTCCGCCATCGGTTTCTGTGATGGTGAATTGATACCCGTGTAAATGAATAGGGTGATGGTCTGTGGCGCTCAGGTTGGCGAGACGGACTTTCACGCGGTCGCCGAGCTTGGCCACCAGGGGAGCTGTGCCAGGAAAGGCCTTCGAATTCATGGTAAAGACATTGAAGTCCACCATTTCATTCGGATTGGGGCGGCTGGTGCCGGGGTTGATCCGCCACTCGTTGAGCAGTAGGGCAAAATCCCGGTCGGGCCGGCGCGAGGGCGTGCGGGGGTGAATGATGAAGAGCCCCTGCATGCCAAGCGCCATCTGGGTCATCTCATCGAAGTGTGGATGGTACATGTGCGTGCCGTGCTGGCGCAGTGTGAACGCATACGTGAACGTCTCCCCCGGTGCAATCGGCTTCTGCGTCAGCCCTGACACACCGTCCATGCCGTTGGGCAGCAAGATGCCATGCCAGTGGACGCTCGTCGGCTCTGGCAGGCGGTTGGTGACATAGATGCGCACCCGATCCCCCTCCACCGTCTCGATGGTCGGGCCAGGCGTGGTACCGTTGTACCCCCAGCAGTCGCCTACCAGGCCTGGGGCAAACTCGTTCTGGACGGGCTCGGCGATGAGGTGAAAGACTTTGACCCCGTCAACGACCTTATAAGGCAGTGTCCAGCCGTTGGGGGTAATCACGGGGGTGTAGTGCTTCCCCGGCACTCCGGGTGGCATCAGGGTACGCGGCGCGTCCGCTGACGGTCGGGAGCGCCATGCAGCGCCCGTCGTCTCGGCATGTGCGCCGCCGACCCACGCCGTGACACCGCCGACGGTAGTCGCGAGGAGATGGATGAGGCGGCGTCTGGATATGAGCTTCACCATACGTATTCCTTCTCTGCTAATGTTCCCCATTGTTACTGCGCGTTTGTGATAGACTGAGATGGCTTGCTGCACTCCCCTCAGGACTCGGAACGCGGCCGCTGAGCAGCAGCCCGAGGTCGGCGCGCGCCAGCCAGTAGTCGCGTAAGGTGTCGATGTAGGCGACCGCGGTCTGGATCTGTTGCTCCCGCATGCGCAACAGCTCAAACACGCCCCGTTGCATGGCGTTGTATTGCAGCTGGGTTTCGTTGACGATGCGCTCGCGCAGAGGCAGGAGGATATCGCGATAGTACAACGCCCGGTCCTGCGCCGCCTGCACCCGCTCGGACAGGGCGCGGGCCGTCGCGCGGATCCGCACGCCCACGGCGTAATACTCCTGCTGTGCCCGGCGGAGTTCCGCCAGGGCGCGCCCCCGCCGCGCCTGGCCCTGATCGAATAGGGGAATGGCGAACTCGACCAGGGGGCCGACTTCCCATCTGCCTTCTCTGCGCTCTCCCCCTGCCCCCACAGACGCCTCCGGGACGAGGGCGGTCACGCGTGTGACGCCGAGCTGTTCCCCCGCCACGATGAGGCGCTGCCTGGCGCTCGCCAGGTCGAGGCTCTGGCGGAGTGCCTGCATTTCCAACCCTTCGAGGGACACGGGCTGAGCGGGGATGTCGGGCAGACGCTTCGCGATCTGCCAGGCCGTCTCCTGCCCCCAGAGCCCCATCAGAGTGTTCAGGTGCTCTCGGGTCTGGCGCGTGGCGGCTTCAGCGGCGCGCAGGTCCAGTCTGGCCTCCTCCGCTGCAGCGCGTTCCCGCGCCACATCGAGTTCTGTGATGTTCCCGGCCGCCTGGAGGCGTTGGGCAACCTCCCACGCCGTGGTGAGCGCGTGGGTAATCGTATGCAGCAGGTCCACGCGTTGCTCGTTGGCCTGGTGGCGATAAAACGCGGTCTGGACTGTGGCGGCGAAGTCCAGCATGGCCCCCGTCACCTGGAGCTTGGCTTCCTCAAACCGGGCGGCGGCGGCGCGCCGACGTAGCGGCAGGTAGAAGAGGTCCAGAAATCCCAGCGCGACGCTCAATTCCGGCTCTGCCGGACCGCCGCCGACCGGGAAACGGATGATACCGTCAAACACCGGATTTCTGAGCAGCCCCGCTTGCACGAGATCGGCCTGGGCCACGCCGAGGGCGGCATACATCGCCTGCAGCTCCCGATTGTTCAGCAGCGCCACTTGGATGGCCGCATCGGCCGTCAGGGTGTTCTGTAACAACTCGTGGACGTGCTGGGCCGCCTGCGCGTCCAACTCAGTGCCGCGATTCCACACTACACGCTTGCCGCTTCGGGTGGCGATCGCGTCACGGACCTCCGCGAAACCGGCCTGCTGGTCGACCGTTGCGCAGCTCGTCACCAGCAGCAGCACGCCCACAGCGCCCACGTACGGTGCGGCCCTCCTCCTCCCTCCTCGCCATGACTTACGCTGAGGTTGCATCGGGTGTTTCCTCCATGTGGCGCTCACTCATGGAGCTTCTCAATGCTGATGATGGTGAGTTGCTGGGGGTCCATGGTAAAGCGAATGGTGTCGCCCGTCTTCAGCCGGTCGAGCAGTGACGGCGGCGTGACGGTGTAGCCCATGGTCATCGCCCCCATGACACCTGGAATTTCTTTATGGTCCACGACCAGCTGGCTTTTGTCTGGCGCCACGGCGATCACTTTTCCCTCACCGACCACCGCGGACGAGGGCGGCGGTGCAGAGCCGTGCGCGCCATGGGTCCCCTGCAGCATCCCCTGCCCCCTCTCACGTTGCGCCAGAGAGACTGCCGGCTGCGGTGCGGGAAGGTCTGACAGTCCGTAGGCGAGCGTGGTCGAGGGAGGAAGTGCGGGTGCAGGCGGCGCCTCTAGGTATGCGGGATGCTGCGTTGTCAATGGCGGCGGGGTGTACGCCGTGGCACAGCCCAGGAATACGCACAGACTCGCGATACATGCCAGACGCCACGGCGTGTGGGCGCTTGTTCTCCTCCAGGTCTCCAGATGCAGCCACGCGGATCGGCTCTGCGACGGCATACGTATACTCCTCTTCATGACACTTCGTGCGTGAGCCCTACGCAGGAGATGCACAGGGCACGTGACGCGTCCGTGCGGTGACGTGACGCAGAAGGGCTATGTGCCCTCAAGCACAGTCAGCTGAGACGATGCACGGCACTAGCGGGCAAGAGCAGAGAGGTCATGGGAAAGACGGGGTGTCGTGAGACAGCGCACGTTGTGCACGCGCTGAGACACGGATGTCCCACCTACCAACGGAGTAGGGATGCCATGGAGAAGCCAGGCGTAGAGCCTGTGGACACTCCAAGCCGTCGCGCACCGCAGGTGCTATGCACAGAGCAGCGCTTTGGGAGGAATGAATGGAGGAAAGGATGGGACCTGAGGCTGAGCCCACAGGACACGGAAATACAGGACATGAAGACAGAGAGCAAGCAGCACGATCGCCGCTGGAAGAACGGCCACGAGACAATGCAGATCGAGGATAAGGTGCACCGAAGAAGACGAAGAGGAATGGTGCTGCCCCTGGAACGGCGTGTGTGTCTGGTCGAAGGCGTCCGTATGCACGAGGCACACGACAGCAGCCACGGCGAGAAGACAGGCAATCAGTGCAGCAAGGACCTTCCAGGTCTTGGAGACAGAGATAGCCCTCATGGATACCTCACTCCTGTTCCACCTCTTCCCTCTCCCCCTGCTTCTAGGCGTGCAACGCTGGAGAAGAGCAGGCCGATGCACAAGTGTAGGCGCCGGGGGACAGCGGTGTCAAGCGACAGTGCTGGTTGACCAGCATGCTACAATATGGGAATATAGACATTCACTCCTGGGTTCGTGCAGTAGGAGTGCTTCTCTGACGATGCAATACCTCCAAAAGGGCTAGACGCAGGAGTAAAACACGTGCGTCACCGCCGCTTTGTTATCATACTGGTGCTGAGCCTGTGGGTCCTGGCAGGTGCCCTGGCTCCCATGTGCGGCAGTCAGTGTCTCGGTATGGGCATGGCCTGCTGTACCAGTAATTTCTGCATTCCCGTGCCTGGAGTACAGGCGACGCTCCCCAGCCCAACACTGCTCGCGCAACGGACGGTCTTCATGCCGCAGGACTCGCATCCCCTGACGCCACTCGTGAAAGTGCCGACACCTCCTCCGAAAGACGTCTCCTTCTTCGCTTAGCGTTCTGCAACGGCTCATCCCTGAGGCCAGAGGTCTGGCCGACGCTCGTATGCACCTGACTGAGTTATCGTAATCAGCCAGGAGACATACGCCGTGTGGTCGGAGATCGTGGGCAGACGTGTGCCCGACGGATGGCGCGGCTCTGCCCGACTCTCCAGTACGGTCCACGCGCCTGCGGTTCTACGCCATCTCTGCGCCTCCAGGAGAGCCTACACCATGACAGCACACGTGTGCTCCACGGAGGGGCGCAGGGATGGACCTATGATTCAGTGGCTTATTGACGTATCGCTGCGCAATCGGTTCCTGGTGATCGCCGGGTTCCTGTTGCTGGGAGGCTGGGGCTATTGGGCGCTCCGCACTGTGCCGATTGACGCCATTCCTGACCTCTCGGACAACCAGGTGATTGTCTTCACGGACTGGCCGGGGCGGTCACCGCAGGAAGTAGAGGACCAGATCACCTACCCGCTGACCGTCGGCCTCCAAGGCTTGCCGGGGGTACGCGTGGTGCGCTCCTCCTCGGCCTTTGGCTTCTCGATGATTAACGTCCTCTTTGAAGACGCCATCGATATTTACTTCGCGCGCACGCGGGTTCTCGAACGGCTCAATCTGCTGAATAAAGCGCTGCCGTCGGGGGTCGTGCCGACCCTCGGCCCGGATGCGACGGGGGTGGGACACGTCTTCTGGTATACCGTGGAAGGGCCGGGATACGCCTTCCGCGACCTGCGCGCGCTCCAGGACTGGTTTCTCCGCTATCAGCTCAACGCCGTACCAGGCGTGGCGGAAGTAGCCAGCGTGGGGGGAGCGGTGCGGCAGTATCAGATTGATGTGGACCCGAACCGCCTGCGGGCCTTCCGTATCCCGCTCTCAGCGGTGGTGGACGCGGTGATGCGCAGCAACCGCAATGTGGGGGGCAATGTCGTCGAGGCCAGCGGCACGTGGTCGGTGCTCCGTGGCCTCGGGCTCATCGAAAACCTCAGCGACATCGAGCACATCGTGATAGGCGCGGAGAACGGCGTGCCGATCTTTGTCCGCCAGGTGGCAGAGGTCAAGATCGACGATGCCTTCCGGGCCAGCGCGCTGGTGAAAGGCACAGAAGAAGCTGTTGGAGGTGTGGTCGTGGCACGCTATGGCGTCAGCACGATTGACGTCATCAACCGTGTCAAAGACAAGCTTCAGGCCATCGCGGCCGGTCTCCCGCCTGGCGTGCAGGTCATACCGTTCTATGACCGCTCCGGGCTTATCAGTCGCGCGGTGGAGACGCTCAAGCAGGCGCTCCTGGAGGAGACCATCATTGTTACCCTGGTGCACATCGTCTTTTTACTGCATGTCCGCTCGGTGTTGATTGTCACGATGCCGCTGCCCCTGGCGGTCCTGGCGGCGTTTCTGGGCATGCGTTATGCCGGGATCAGCGCCAATATCATGTCACTGGCCGGGATTGCCATTGCCATTGGCGTCCTGGTGGACGCCGCCATTGTGGTGACCGAGAACGCCTTCCGCTTCCTCGAACAGCGCCGGGTGGACCCGCGTGACCGGCGGGCCGTGATGACCATGGTACGCGACGCGACACACCTGGTCGGGCGGCCGATCTTTTTCTCGATGGCGATTATCTTGCTGGCCTTTCTCCCGGTCTTTGCCCTCACCGGCCAGGAGGGCAAGCTGTTCCATCCTCTCGTCTTTACCAAGACCTGTGCCGTGCTGGGCGCCACGCTGCTGGCGGTGACACTAGTGCCGGTGCTCTGTACGTTGCTGCTGGGGGGGCGGATGCATGGGGAAGGCGCCAATCCCGTGCTGCGGCCGCTCACCTGGGCCTATCGCCCGCTGCTCCGCTGGGCGTTGCGGCACCGCGTCCTGACGCTGAGCACCGCTGCTGTGGTGTTTGCAGGGGCGGTCGCGCTCCTGCCCAGCATTGGCCGGGAAT
>Ga0114129_10017546_pt1 | contig 10191 bp, 5 predicted proteins | sample RhiMetdeltSRZDD1_FD_80071 | JGI IMG/M metagenome (GOLD analysis project Ga0114129, IMG submission 80071) | Populus rhizosphere microbial communities from Tennessee, USA - Rhizosphere MetaG P. deltoides SRZDD1 (version 2) (version 2) | ecosystem: Host-associated > Plants > Roots > Rhizosphere >... | reverse complement strand
GTACGCGCCGTCCACGTCGAATCGCTTCTCGTCGAAGCGGAACCGGATCGAGAGAGGAGCGTGCTGCACGAGGATCAGATGCGTGGTCTCGAGCGGAATCGGCAGGCGATCGCGGAGCCGGTGGGCACGGACCGCGATCCCGCACGTCACCATGAGCTGCCACAGGCGCAGGTTCCTCAGGCTCAGGGGGTCGACGCGTCCGTCTTCCAGGAGGGCGGGCCCGACGTAGATCTGGTAGTCGACGCCGTCGGTCTTCTGCTTCTCGAAGTAGTGCGGGAAGATCGCCTGCGCCGCGTCCTCTTCGAGATCCAGGTAGGACGAGATGCTCTCGGCGATGCGGGTGACGCTCTCCTCGAACAGCCGGCGCCGCTGGTACACCGAGCCCAGCCGCGGATCGAGCGCCCCTCGGTACGCTGCGACTCGCTCGCGGACGCCGACGCCGAACGTGGCCAGGTGATCCAGCAGCCCTTCCACCTCAGTCCGGAGGAACGCGATGATCCCGATCTCGTCACTCGAGCTGAGCGAGCGCTCGATCCGGGCGGTGCGGCTGTCGATGCGGTAGGTGAGCTCGTCCAGCCCGGGCAACGACCGCACCTCGCTCGCGGCCTGCACGACGGCCCTCGCCAGGCCGAGCTGGGTGAGCAGATCGGACTGGATGGCGTGCGCGCGCTCCGCCGACGACCCGCGGATGTCCGCCAGGCCGTAGAGCGGGTACACGCCGTCGAAGACGATCGGCTCCAGCTCGGTAACGGCGCTCTCGGTCCTCCGCTGCCGGTCGAAGCCATTGAGCACGGCTTTGCGGAAGCGCCATTCGACGGTCGGATGGATGGCGGTGCACTGCTCGTTGATGACCGTCTGGATGCGGCTGTTCAGCTCCTCGACGCTCCGCTGAACCGCCATGGAGAACAGCGGCAGGACCTCCTCCAGCCTGGGGAGCTGGGTCGCGTTCAGATCGCCGGCTCGCGGTGACACCAGCTCCAGGGTGCCGATCATCTTGTCCTGGTAATGGAGCGGCGCGCAGACGAAGTTCCGGATGCCGCTCTGGATCAGCTCCTCCTCGACCCGCGTGTGGTCCGGGTAGGCTTGCAGATCTTCGACGATGAGCGGGCTGTTCTGGCGCACCGCCCGCTCGTAGACCGATCCGGCAAACTCCGCCGTCGAGTGGTGAGCGGAATCGGCGAAGATGCACGCTTGATCGTGGCTCGAGGCGTCGTTGAGAACGAGCACCCGGTCGCCCTCGACGGCCGCGAGACCAAGGCGCAGATCGGGCCGCCGGAACAACGTCCGGAGCTTCACCTGCAGCCCCTGGAACTGAGCGTGGGAGACGATGGAGTCCTTGTCGATCAGGTCGCGCTTGAGGGAGGACAGGACCTCCTGGTCGGTGACGTCCACCGCTTTCACGATCATGAACCCGCGCAGCACGAAGCGCTCCGGGGGCAGGAGCTCGCGGAGATAGTCACCGTCGACGCGGCCGGTCCGGAGACGTTGCCGCGCCTCATCCGCCAGCGGCGGCTTGGGACCGCGAAGCTCGACGTTCACGAAGCGCCAGTCGAACTGCAGCCGGAAGTACTGATCAAGCCCGGTGGTGGGGTCGACGCCGGTGAAGATCACGGGTATGTCCGCCCCCAGGTCGATGCCGTAGACGCGCTCCACGATGAGCTGGTAGGCGAGCAAGAGCCGCGCGGCGGCCAGCGTTTGCGCGACGCTGTGCGCATGCAGGAAGCTCGCGCGGCCCTGAAGGTCTCCGTCCGCGTTCATCAGCGTGCGCCGGAAGGGAGGCGTCGCGTAGAACGCGCGCAGCTGGAACGGGAATAGCGCGGCGCCGTACTCCTGCTCCCAGAAGGCCGGGGGGAACATCGCGGTCATCATCAGATCGACGAACGCGCGATGCTTCTCGATGACCGAAAGATCGTCGATCGACCCCGCCAGCTCGGGCGCCTCGCGCGCCTTTTCGCGAACGATGCCGGGTATCGGTCCCCGCCCGAACTCGTGGTAGGCGGAGGTCTGCGTCCAGAAGGTGATCAGCGGGGCGAGGCTGAGCTCACACCGGAACGGAAACGCCGCCGGATCCATGGTCGCCACGCAAGAATTCTACCAACCTCGTCCACCGCCCTTTGACACCGACGCCGCCTCGGGTCACTATCGCGCTCCCATCATGGCACTCAGCAAGGTCTTGGCGCTCGACGACATCGTCCGGCGGCTGGAGGCTCCGAGGCGCGCGGGACAACGGATCGTCCACTGTCATGGATGCTTCGACCTGATGCACATCGGACATATCAGGCACCTCCAGGCGGCACGGGCCATGGGAGACGTGCTCGTGGTGACGGTGACGGCCGACGCCTACGTCAACAAGGGCGAAGGCCGGCCCGCGTTCACGGAGGCAGCGCGCGCGGAGTCGCTCGCGGCGCTCGCGTGCGTCGACTTCGTGGCCGTCAATCGAGACCGCACGGCGGCGGCGGCAATACGCCGGCTGAGGCCGCAGTACTATGTCAAGGGCCAGGTCGGCGAGGATCCCGGGGAACGCAGCGCGAACCTCCAGCTGGAGATCGAGACCGTCCGCGCAGTCGGCGGTGAGGTCCGTTTCACCCACGAGGTGGTGTGTTCCTCCACCGCGCTTCTGAAGGCGCATTTCGGCGTGCCACCAGGCCGGATGTCACCGTGACGGGCGATCGCGAGGCGACCGCGCGCTTCGTCGAAGATTTCAAGACCCGGCATGCCACGGGCGAGGTGCTCGACGGCCTGTCGGCGATCCGGCCACTCAAGATTCTGGTCATCGGCGAGGCGATCGTCGACGAGTACAGCTACTGCGCGCCGATCGGCAAGGCACCGAAGGATCCCATCATCTCCACGAAGCACATCCGCCTCGAGCGCCATGCCGGCGGCGTGCTGGCGTGCGCGAACCACGTCGCAGGGTTCTGTGATGAAGTCCATCTCGTCACCTGCCTCGGCGGCGACGACTCCGACGAGGCGTTCATTCGCGAGCGACTCAAGCCGAACGTGGCGCCGCGCTTCTTCGTGCGCGATGCGGCGCCCACGATCACGAAGCGCCGGTACGTGACAGAGGGCGCGCTGCTCAAGATGTTCGAGGTCGCCGTCATGGACGACAGTCCGTTGCCACGCGGTCTCGAGGACCGGATCATCGACCACCTCGACCGGACACTGCGTGCCTACGACGTCGTCGTCGCAGCCGATTACGGCCACGGACTGCTGGGGCCCCGCACGGTCGGCCTGCTCGCCGAGCGTGGGCGCTTCCTTGCCGTGAATACCCAGGCGAACCCGGGGAACGTCGGCTTCAACGTGGTGACGAAATACCCGCGCGCCGGCTACGTCTGCCTCGACGAGCAAGAGGCGCGACTCGCCATGCGAGATCGATGGAGTCCGGCGCCGGAGCTCGTCATCGCGGTGCGCCGTCTCCTCAAGGCCCAGGCCGTGTCCGTCACCCAAGGCGCCCACGGCGTGCTCGTCTCCGGTCCTGACGAGGTCCAGCGACAGATCCCTGCGCTGTCAGCCGCAGTCGTGGACAAGATGGGCGCGGGCGACGCCTACTTCGCGATCACGGCACCGTGCGTGGCGGCCGGCGTCCCGATGGAGGTGGTCGGGCTGTTGGGGAGCGCCGCGGCCGCGCTCGCGGTGGGGTTCGTCGGGAACCGCTCCTTCGTGGAGCGGGCGTCGGTCGGGAGCTTCGTGCGCGCGCTGCTGGCGTGACGCCTGCCGGGACACGCATGACGGGTGGGGCCGCGAGAGGGTCGGCACCGCTGGTGACCGTCGCCATCTCGACCTGGAACCGCGCGCATCTCGTCGGCCGGGCGATCCGGTGCGCGCTGGCGCAGACGGTCGACAACATCGAGGTCCTCGTCGTCGACGACGGCTCGACCGATGGGACCTCCGTCGTGCTGGCCGGCGTGGACGACGCCCGTCTCCGCCGCGTGCGGCACGAGCAGAACCACGGGATCAGCCGGACGAGAAATACCGCCATCGGCCTGGCGCGGGGCGAGTGGATCGCCTTTCTCGATGACGACAACGAATGGCCGCCGGACTACCTCGAGCGGCAGCTGGCCGTCGCGACGTCGCGGCCCGAGGCCGGCGTCGTGTACTGTCGCGCGCGCGTGCGCAATGTGCAGTCGGGCTCGGAGTGGCTGACGCATGACGCCCTCGGACACGCGAACGTGTTCGGCCACCTCGTCGCCGGATGGCATCTGCAGATGTCGGCCACGCTGATCAGGAGATCCGTGCTGATCGAGATCGGGGGTCTCGACGAGCAGCTTCGCGCCAATGAGGACCGTGACCTCTGGCTGCGCCTCGCGCAGCGAACCGACTTCGCCGGCACGTCGGACGTCCTCATGACGCGCAACATTCACCATGGCCCTCAGCTTTCCCGTAATCCCGAGTTCATGACCCGGGACGCGGCCATCCTCGAGCTGAAGTGGCGGGCCGCGATCACCGCAGCGTGCGGACGGATGGCCTATCGCCGGTGGCATGCTCGGGCGGTCCTCCTGGCGGAGCGCAGCAGGATGGAGCACGCGATCAACGCCGCCGTGGGCGCGCGTGTCGCCGCGGTGCGTTGTGGCGGACGGCTCGTTCGGTGGTTACCGTGGTCGACGCCGTTGCTGACCGAGGCGCTGGCCTTCTCGATCCTGAGCGCGCCGGGACGCCGGCTGGTTCGTCGCGGCTGGATGTACTGGTACGGCCTCCGCAGGAGGCTGGGCGTCCCCGCCCGGCTGTGAGTGGCCGTGGCGCCGCCTGACATCCGCGTCGCGCTGATCGGCTATGGCCTCGCGGGCCGGTGCTTCCATGCGCCGACGATCGCCGTCACCGCCGGCCTGAAGCTCGTGACGATCGTGACCGCCAATGCCGAGCGGCGTCAGCGCGCCGGGCGTGAGCATCCAGGGGCCGAGGTCATCGACTGTGCCGAGCGTGTCTTCGAACAGCGCTCCGGGCACGACCTCGTCGTGATCGCCACACCCAACCGGACTCACGCCCCCCTCGCGATGTCGGCCCTCGCGGCCGGGCAGGCCGTCGTCGTCGACAAGCCATTCGCGCCGACGGCGGAGGAGGCGCGACGGATCCTCGCCGAGGCGCAGCGCCGCGGCCTGTTCGTGAGCGTCTACCATCAGCGCCGCTGGGACAGTGACACGCTGACCGTGCGGCGCTTGATCGGCGAGGGGGCGCTCGGCGACGTCGTGCGATTCGAGTCCCGGCTCGAGCGCTGGCGTCCGGTGCCGGCCAGCGGGTGGCGCGAGAGTGCCGAGCGCCGCGACGCCGGCGGTCTGCTGTACGATCTCGGCAGCCATCTCGTGGATCAAGCGCTGCACCTGTTCGGGCCGGTCAAGAGTGTCTATGCAGAGCTGGACCGGCGGCGTCCCGGCGCCGCGGTCGACGACGACGTCTTCTTGGCGCTCACGCATGTCTCGGGTGTCAGATCCCATCTCTGGGCGAGCGCCCTGGCCGCGCAGCCCGGCCCGCGTCTTCGCGTGCTGGGCCGCCGCGCCGCATACGTGAAGGTCGACATCGACGGCCAGGAGGCGGCGCTGGTCGCCGGCGGTCGTCCGGATCGGCCGGACTGGGGCGTCGAAGCGGAAGCGCGCTGGGGTCGACTCGAGGTCAACGGTCAGACGCGGCCGGTGCCGAGTGAGCCGGGCGCCTATCAGCGTTATTACGCCGCGGTGGTCGCCGCGCTGCGTGACGGCGGGCCTCCGCCCGTCGATCCCGGCGACGCCGTCAGCGGCCTTCAGATCATCGCCGCCGCGCAGCGGTCCGCCGCCGAGTCACGCACAGAAACATAGAGGAATGGCGCGTCACGCTGAGGGGCGAAGTCCCCGGCGCCAGCGCGCCATGCCACTCCGTGGGCGCTGTGATAGATTGCGCTCCTACCGTCGAGCGGAGGCGCCCGCTCTCCCACGGCACGTGGAGGTCCACCATGCAATGCCAGCAGTGCCGAACGCTGAACCGAGCAGGTGCGCAGTTCTGCCGGGCGTGCGGCGCCCGGCTCGAGCTGCTGTGCCCGCGCTGTCACGCGCGTCTCGAGCCCGGTGGTAGATTTTGCGACGCGTGCGGCACCGATCTGACGACCGTGACGGCCGCCGGCACCGGCGCGGCGCCGTCCCCTCCCCCGACACCGCCGGCGGCGCCGGTGCAATTCGGCTCGCCCGGCGCGTACACGCCGAAGCACCTCGCCGACAAGATTCTCACCTCACGCAGCGCGCTCGAGGGCGAGCGAAAGCAGGTCACCGTGCTCTTCGTCGACGTCGCCGGGTTCACCTCGCTGTCCGAGCGGCTCGACCCGGAGGACGTCCATGGTTTCATGACGCGCGCCTTCGAGCTGATGCTCGAGGAAGTGCATCGCTACGAAGGCACGGTGAACCAGTTCCTCGGCGACGGCATCATGGCGCTCTTCGGCGCGCCGATCGCCCACGAGGACCACGCACAGCGCGCCGTGCATGCAGCGCTCGGCATCGCCCGGGCGCTCGACAGGTACCACGACGACCTCCAGCGCAAGCAGGGCATCACGTTCCAGACCCGGCAGGGCCTGAACACCGGCCTCGTGGTGGTCGGCTCCATCGGTAGCGACCTGCGAATGGACTACACGGCAGTCGGCGACACGACGAACATCGCCGCGCGCCTCCAGCAGCACGCCGACCGCGGCCGCATCGTCATCTCCGAGAGCTGCCACCGTCTCGTCGACGGCTACTTCCATACACGGGCGCTCGGGGACCTGCGGCTGAAGGGCAAGGCGGAGCCGGTCCGCGCGTGGGAGGTCATCGCCGCACGGCAGGCGCGGACACGTCTCGAGATCGAGGCCGAGCGCGGGCTCACGCCGTACGTCGGTCGCGAGCGCGAGGTGCGCGTGCTGCTCGAGGCGTTCGAGAAGGCCAGGGCCGGGCACGGCCAGGTGGTCTTCATCGTCGGCGAAGCGGGCATCGGCAAGTCGCGACTGCTCTACGAGTTCCGCCGTCGGCTCGGTGAGGAGGCGACGTGGAACGAGGGGCGATGCATGTCCTTCGGCCGCTCCATCGCGCTGCACCCGATCGTCGACATGCTGAAGCGCACGTTCCGCATCGAGGAGACGGACACCGAGGGGACGATCGTCAAGAAGATCGAGCGCGGCGTGCTGCTCCTGGGCGAAGACCTGCGGCCAATCATCCCGTTCATTCGCTACGTGCTGTCGGTGGATTCCGGCGACGCCGGCGTGCAGGAGATGGACCCGCAGCGCCGGCGCGGCGAGATCTTCGACGCGCTCCGGCGCCTCCTGCTCCGCGCCTCCGAAGTCCGGCCGCAGGTGTTCGTCCACGAGGACATTCACTGGATGGACAAGGCGACGGAGGAAAGCCTCCAGTTCGCGGTGGACAGCGTCCCGGGCAACCGGCTGCTGCTGATCCTGACCTATCGCCCCGGCTACGTGCAGCCGTTCGGTGACCGGAGCTATCACACGCGCATCGCGCTCACGGCCCTCACCCAGCAGGACAGTGCGCAGATGGCGGAGGCCATGCTCGGCACCGAGAGCCTGCCGCCGGAGCTCCAGCGGCTGATCGTGCAGAAGGCCGAGGGCAATCCGTTCTTCGTCGAGGAGGTCGTGAAGTCGCTCCAGGAAGTCGGCGCCATTCGCGCCGAGGCCGGCCGTTACACCATCACCCGGCATCTCAACGACGTGCTGATCCCGGACACGATCCAGGACGTGATCATGGCGCGCATCGATCGGCTGGCCGAGGCGCCGAAGAAGACGCTCCAGCTCGCCTCGGTGATCGGACGTGAGTTCACGCAACGCCTGCTCGACCGCATCGCCGATCTTCGGGGCAGCACCGAGGAGTTCCTGCGCGAGCTGAAGTCGATCGAGCTCATCTACGAGAAGCGCCTCTTCTCGGAGCTCGCGTACATGTTCAAGCACGCGCTCACCCACGACGTCGCCTACAACTCCATCCTCCTCCAGCGGCGGCGCGAGCTGCACCACCTCATCGCGCTCGCCATCGAGGAGCTCTATGCCGAGCGTCTCGCCGAGCATTACGAGATGCTCGCCTACCACTTCTCGAAGGCGGAGGACTGGCCCCGCGCGCTCGACTACCTCCTGAAGGCGGCCGACAAGAGCGCCAGGACGTTCGCCAACCGCGAGGCCATCGCCCTGCTGGACCAGGCCCTGGAGGCGGCCGAACACCTCGGCGCCGTCGTGAGCGCCGAAACGCGCATGGCCATCCACCAAACCCGCTCCGGACTCTTCTTCATGCTGAGCGACTTCACGCGCTGCCACGCCGAGGCGGCGCGGCTGCTGGAGCTCGCGCGCGGCGCCGGGAATCCCGTGAAGGAGGCCGCCGCCCTGGCCTCGATGGGGTTCGCCTCGATGTGGGCACACGACTTCGAGCACGCGCTCTCCGAATCGCGGGATGCGATCGAGATCGCCGCGCGCACGGACACGAAGCCAGCCCTGGCGGCCGGGCATCTCACCACGGGATTCGTACTCGCCGTCACATCGAGGCTCGCCGAGGCCCAGCCGGAATTCGACCGGTCGCTCTCGTTCAGCCGAGCCGCGAACGACAAGGTGCACGAGGCGTTCGCGCTCGGCATGTCGGGGCTGCTCAAGAACTGGGAGGGAGACTATCCGGCCGCCGAGCGGCTCACGAGCGAAATGCTCCAGGCCGCCCGTGACAGCGGCGCCGTGCTGCCGATGTACTGGGGGCTCTTCTGTCACGCCGTCGTGCTCGGGGGCAAGGGTGATTACGAGGCGGGGCTGGCCGCCGCCCGGGACGGCGTCGAGCTGTGCGAAAAGATTGGTGACGAGGTCATGTACCAGCGCAGCCTGAACACCGTGGGCTGGCTCTGGAGCGAGCTCGGTGATCTCACGCCGGCCGCCGACTACAATCGCCGCTGCGCCGAAGGCGCGCGCAAGCGCGGCGATCCTGAGACGGCGGCCAACGCCGAGATCAACCTGGCCGACGTCGCCATCGCGCAGGGCGACCTGCCGCTGGCCGCCGAGATCCTCGATGCGGTGCATCGTCTCGCGAACCACCCCGCCACCAGCGAGTGGATGAAGTGGCGCTACTCGACGCACCTCTTCGCGAGCCTGGCCGATCTCTGCCTTGCGCGCGGCGACGACCGCCAAGCGGGGGAGTGGGCCGACCAGTGCCTGGAGATCGCGACCCGCACGCGGGCCCGCAAGAACCTCGTCAAGGGCTGGCGCGCGCGGGGCGAGCTGGCGACGCGCGCGCGCCGGTGGGACGAGGCCGAGAAGACGCTGCGGGAAGCGCTCACTGTCGCGGTGGCGATCGACAATCCAGGACAGCTCTGGCGTACGCACGCCGCCCTCGCTCGCCTGCACGAGGCGCAGCGCCGGCCGGACCAGGCACGCGCCGCCTACGCGGCGGCGCTCGCCGTCGTCGATCGCGTAAGGAGCGGGCTCACCGCGCCGGAGACACGTGCGGCGCTGGAGCGCGCCGCGTTCGTACAGCGACTGACCGAGGGTCTTCGCGCCGCCGGCGGGCCTTGACTCGCCCCGCGCTCTGGCGGTAGCTCTAGGTCAGGTGTCCACCCAAGAAGAGTCCCAGGCGCTCTTCGCGGCCGCCCGTGACGCCGTGCTGATCGTCGACGATGCGCGGACGTTCGTCGACGTCAATCCTGCCGCCTGCCGACTGCTCGGCCTCTCGGCTCGAGAGCTTCGCGGTCGTCGGTTCGAAGACTTCCTCGAGCCGGGGGTCGATATCGACGGCGCCTGGCAGCGGTTCCTCGCCGGCGGCGAGCAGACGGGCGAGCTGCGCGTGATCCGTCCCGACGGTGAGATCCGCCACGTCGAGTACAGCGCGACGGCGCGGTTCATCGCCGACCGCCACCTCGCCATCCTTCGCGACGTGGCCGCCCGCAAGCGCGCGGAGGCCGAGCGCGAGGAGCTGGCGCACCGCGAGCAGCTGCGTCTCCGCGAGACGGAGACGCTGCTCGCGGTGAGCCGCGCACTCGGCTCGACCCTCGATCCGACCGAGACGATGCGCCGCCTCGCGCGCGAGATCGCCCGGGCGCTCGGTGCCGACATGGTGGGCGCATATCAGGCCGATGCGGCCGGCGACAGCCTCTGGCCCGTGGCCGGCTACCACGTCCCGGGCGAGATGCTCGACACTTTTCGTCGCGTTCCCATTCCGCTGAAGAACCATCGCGCGCTGGAGGAGGCCTGGACGGTGGGCCGTGCCGTCTGGAGCGACGACATTCCGGGCGACC
>Ga0114129_10017543_pt1 | contig 10192 bp, 6 predicted proteins | sample RhiMetdeltSRZDD1_FD_80071 | JGI IMG/M metagenome (GOLD analysis project Ga0114129, IMG submission 80071) | Populus rhizosphere microbial communities from Tennessee, USA - Rhizosphere MetaG P. deltoides SRZDD1 (version 2) (version 2) | ecosystem: Host-associated > Plants > Roots > Rhizosphere >... | reverse complement strand
TGCTTGCGTTCAACGACTCGGTGTTCACGGTTGCCCGGCGCGACGCCACCCCGGAGGCGCGGCTGCGCGCCGTCGAACGCCTACGCGCGTGGGGCAGCACGGCCTTTCACGACGCGGTGCTGCGCGGGCTCGATTTGCTCGAGAGCCACCGCGGACGGCGCGCGCTGATCCTGTTCAGCGACGGCGAGGACATGCTGAGCCACGCCACGGCTTCCGACGTGCAGGCGCGCATCGAGGTGAGCGCCACGCCGGTCTACGTGATCGCGCAGGGCAAGGGCATGCGCGAGCAGCGACTGAAGCAGGTGCTCGACGGCATCGCCGGCGTGAGCGGGGGCCGCGCCTTCTACACCGATCGGATCGAGCAGCTCGAGGGCGTCTTCGCCGAGATCGGCGAAGACATCGCGAGCCAGTACCTGCTGGCCTACGCGCCTGGCGAGCTCGCGCGCGACGGGAGCTGGCGTACGATCCGGGTGGAGGTCGCGGAGCGGCCGAGAGACTTCGCGGTGCGCGCGCGGCAGGGATACCGGGCGCTCGCCCGCGGGAGGTGAGCATGACGCGACACGGCGTGCCGGTCGGCCTGACGCTCATCGCCGCGCTCGCCGCCTCGGCGCAGGATCAGGCGCCGCAGGCGGCCGTGACGCAGCGAACGCCCGTGTTCGAGGTGGGCGTCGACCTGGTCGCGGTGGACGTGAGCGTCGTCGACGCTCAGGGCCGCCCGGTGCTGGGTCTCGCGGTCGAGGACTTCGAGATCGAGGTGGATGGGCGCCCGCGCGCCGTGGCCTCGATCGAGTACGTGGGCCGAGACGCCGAGCTGCCGCGCGCGGCGGCGCCGAAGCCCGCGCACTACAGCAGCAACGACGACGCGTCGCCTGGGCGGCTGGTGCTGTTGCTCGTGGACCGCGGCAACATCCAGCGCGGCAGCGGCCAGGCCGCGATGGCGGCCGCCGACCGCTTCCTCGGGCTCCTGGCGCCATCCGATCGCGTGGGCCTCGCAGTCGTGCCGGGGCCGGGGCCGAACATCGAGTTCACCGCCGAGCACGCCGACGTGCGCCGGGCGCTCAAGCACGTCGTGGGCCAGGGCGAGCGCGCGGGCTTCCAGGTCCCCCTTTCGGAGGCGCTCGCGCTCTTCCAGCACAACGATCGCATCCGCTGGCAGCAGTTCGTCGATCTCGAGTGCGGGCGTTTCCTGATCGCCGCGCAGCTCGACCAGTGCCTCCAACAGATGGAGGCCGACGCTCAGCAGGTCTACCTGAACTACCGTGAGCGCTCGCAGCAGTCGAAGCGCGCGCTCGAGACCGTGCTGCTTTCGCTGAGCAACGTGCCGGGGCCGAAGACCGTGGTGCTCGTCTCCGAGGGCCTCGCGACCGAGTCGCCGGGCGAGACGCGCCGGCTCGCGGAAGTCGCGGCCGAGGCCCAGGTGACGCTGTTCGTGCTGCTGCTCGACAGCTCCGGCGTCGACGCCGGCTACCAGAAGGAGCAGCTCGCGACGCCCGAGGAGCGCGAGACGGAGGCAGCCTCGCTTCACGACCTCGCCTCGCTGACGCGGGGAGCCGTGCTGCCGATGATCGGGTCGGCCGACGCTCCGTTCCAGCGCATCGCGCGCGAGCTCTTGGGCTACTACCTGGTGGGCTTCGAGCCGCTCCCGACGGACCGCGACGGCAAGAGCCACGAGATTCGCGCCAAGGTCAAGCGCGACAGGGTGTCCGTGCGCTCGCGGGGGCTGCTCAGCATCCCCGCGGCCGCGCCGAGCGCGCAGCAGGTGCTCACGACGGCCCTGCGCTCGCCGCTCGTCGAGCGCGGGCTCGGAGTGCGCGTCACTTCGTACGCGCGCCCGGCGCCGGCCGGGAAGGTACGCCTGCTGCTGGCGGCGGAGGTGGTGCGCGCCAGCCGTCCGGTCAGCGTCGCCTTCGCCCTGCTCGCGGCGGACGGCAAGGTGGCCACGAGTCGCCTGGTGGAGGGCCTGTCGGGTGGGGCGGGCGAGCCGCTGCTCTTCGCCGGAGAGGCGACGGTCGACCCCGGGACGTACACCTTGCGCCTGGCTGCCGTCGATGCCGGTGGGCGGCGTGGAAGCGTGCATCACCAGACCAAGGCGGCCGTGGTGTCGGCCGGCGGACTCATGATCTCCGATCTGGTACTCACGTCGCCCGGCTCCGGAGGCCCGCTGCGCCCGGTCGTGGACCTCGAGGCCGACTCCTCGGGCCTGCTGGCGCTCGTTGAGCTGGCAAGCCGCGACGCGGCAACGTTGGCAGGCGCCGCCGTGGCGCTCGAGCTGGCCGAGTCGCCGGACGGCGCCGCGTTGCTGCGCGTGCCGCTCGAGGTGAGCGACCCCGACGGCGACGGCGTGCGTGCCGCCCGCGCCACCCTGGCGGGCGGCCTGCTGCCGCCGGGGGAGTACGTGGCGCGCGCCGCCATCTCGGCCGACGGAAAGCAGGTGGCTTCGCTCGCGCGGCCGTTCCGGATCGCGGCACCTCGCACCGGCGAGAAGGCGCCGCATGCCCCGCTCGCGGCGGTGCTCGCTGAGCAGCGTCCCTACGACCGGGCCGAGCTCGTGGCACCAGAGCTCGTCGCGCACTTCGTGGATCGAATGAGCTTGCTGGTTCCGGGGCCCCTGCCGGAAGGCGTGGCGGCGGCGATCGAAGAAGCCCGCGCCGGCCGGCCCGAGGCGATGCTGGCGCGACTACCCTCGACGGGGAAACCCGACGCACGCGTGTCGTTCCTGCGCGGCGTGTCCTACTATGCTCTCGGCAATCTCAATGCGGCCCTGAGCCAGCTCCAGGCGGCGCTTAGGGCCCGCTCCGACTTCCTCCCGGCCGCGGTCTACATGGGCGCGTGCTATGCGGCGGGCGGCAAGGATCTGGACGCGATCGGCGCGTGGCAGACGGCCCTCATCGGCGAAAGCGGGAGTCCCGCGCTCTACCAGGTCCTGGCTGACGCGTTGATGCGTGTGCGCGAGGCCGACCAGGCGATCGCGATCCTCGACGAGGGCCTCGCGGCCTTTCCGGAGGACGAGGGCCTGCGGCGGCGGCTTGGCCTGGCGCACGCGACCGCCGGCCATTCCGAGGAGGCGCTCCTGCTGCTCGGCGCCTGGGTCGACGCGCACCCGGAGGACACGCGCGCGCTGTTTGCGACCTTGGCGCTGCTGTTCGACGCCTTCTCGCGCGAGGCCGCAGGCAGCGCGAAAGCCGAGGAGCAGCAGCGCCTGCGGCGTTATGCCAAGGCCTACGTCGACGGCAAGGGCCCGAACCGCGAGGTCGTCGAGCGCTGGCTTCGCTACCTCGATTCGCGCAGCGGTGGCTGACGAGCCTTTGACCCGCCGTCAGCGGCCGAGCAGACCCCGGAGCCAGCCACGCAGGCCGGCCCGCTGTCCGGTGTGGTGCACGCGGACCTGGCTCTCGCGCTGCAGCCGGTCGAAGCATGCGGCGCAGAGCGGGCCCCGCAGCCCGATCCAGCGCGGCCGTGCGAACGACCGCCCGCAGGCGGTGCACTGGATCGGCCGAGTTTGATCGCGATCGCTCAAGGGATCTTTGGGGTGGCTGACGGGATTCGAACCCGCGACCTCATGGGCCACAGCCAAGCGCTCTAACCAAGCTGAGCTACAGCCACCACCGATCGAATGGCGCGCCTGAAGGGACTCGAACCCCTGACCCGCAGCTTAGAAGGCTGCTGCTCTATCCAACTGAGCTACAGGCGCAGGCGCCAAACGTCGAAGTGTAGCACGAGTGCCGGCCCTCACCCGGAAGCATACGCTTTGGTCGGGGAGACAGGATTCGAACCTGCGACCGCGAGCGCCCAAGGCTCGTGCTCTACCAGGCTGAGCTACTCCCCGTTACAGCGTCCCCGTGACGACATCGACTACGGCGTCCCCGATGCGAATCTTCGGGGACGCAAGATGATACCAGCCCTCGGCGGTATCATGCCTGGCGATGGCGGACCTGCTGCTGGCGAGCCAGAACCCGGGCAAGCTCGAGGAGATGCGCGAGCTCGTCCGGGGCCTGCCGTTTCGCGTGCTCGGCCCGCGCGAGATCGGCATCCTCGAAGCGCCTCCGGAGACCGGCGCGAGCTTCCTGGAGAACGCGCGTCTCAAGGCGCTCGCCTACGCCCGCGGCTCCGGCTGGCTCACGGTGGCCGACGACTCGGGCCTTTCGGTTGATGCCCTGGGCGGCGCACCCGGCCTCTTCTCCAGCCGATTCGGAGGCGAGCGGGCGAGTGACCTCGAGCGCAACCAGCTGCTGCTGGAGAAGCTGCGCGACGTTGCCAGCACGGAGCGCGGAGCCCGCTTCACGAGTGCTCTCGCCTTGGCGCGAGGGGGCGAGGTGCTCTTCGAGGTGGAGGAGAGCGTGAGCGGAATCATCGCCGACTCGATGCGGGGCGCGAACGGCTTCGGCTACGACCCGCTCTTCTACTATCCGCCGTTCGGGCGAACCTTCGGGGAAGTGGAGCGGGCCGAGAAGGACCGCGTCAGCCACCGTGGCAAGGCCTTCGCGCGCTTGCGCGCCTTCCTTGCCGGGCTCGGCGACGCGGCCTAGTCGCCCGGCTTGGGCTCGAAGTCGCCGAGCGTCTTCTTCTGGAGCGCCACCAGCTCGCGAATGCCCTTGTCCGCGCAAGCCATGAGCGCGGCCAGCTCTTCGTCGGAGAAGGGGCGGCCTTCGGCGGTGCCCTGGACCTCGACGAAGCCGCCGCGGCCGGTCTTCACGATGTTCATGTCCACGTGGGCCGTCGAATCTTCTTCGTAGTTGAGGTCGAGCAGGATCGCCTCGCCGACCTTGCCGACGGAGACAGCTGCCACGTAGTCGGTGATCGGGAGCTCGGCAGGCCCGCCCGCGCGGCGCTTCTGACGCAGGGCCTGGACGAGCGCGACGAAGGCGCCCGTGATCGAGGCGCAGCGCGTTCCGCCATCGGCCTGCAGCACGTCGCAATCGACCCAGACGGTGCGCTCGCCGAGCGCCTTCATGTCGACCACCGCGCGCAGCGAGCGGCCGATCAGGCGCTGGATCTCGTGCGTGCGTCCAGAGGGTGCGCCCTTCGCGACCTCGCGCGGCGAGCGGGTGCTGGTGGCGCGCGGCAGCATGCCGTACTCGGCCGTGACCCAGCCCTCGCCCTTGCCCTTGAGGAACGGCGGCACCTTCTCCTCGAAGCTCACGGCGCACACGACGCGCGTGTCGCCGACCTCGACGAGGCACGAGCCCTCCGCGTGTTTCAAGAACCCGGTGCTGAGCTTCACCGGGCGCAACTCGGAAGGGCCGCGGCCGTCGGCTCGCGCGCCCGGCTCGCGAGTGAGCAGCTTCGGGTCGATCTGCGGTCGGAAGTCGCCGAGCCTGAAGCTCAAGGCTTGGCGCCCCCGACGAGCGGCGTGGGGGCGGTGCGCGTGAGGCCGTAGAGCCGCCGGTATTGCTCGCGGTTCGCGAGCACGATCATCACGTAGTTGCGCGTCTCGTTGAACGGGATCGACTCGATGAAGTCCTCGGCGGACTGCTGGCCCCAGGCCAGCGTCCAGGCATCGACCCGGTGCGGGCCGGCGTTGTAGGCGGCGAGCACCTTCTCGACGGCGCCCGCGTAGCGCTCGCTCATCTGGCCGAGGTAGTGCGTCCCGAAATCGAGGCTGGTCGCGGGGTCGTGGAGGAGCGTGGAGCGCCTGAAGTGGACGCCCTTGGCTCGAGCGATCGTGCGGCCGGTTGCGGGCATCACTTGCATGAGGCCGCGCGCTCCAGCCCGGCTGAGCGCGCCCGGGTCATAGCTCGACTCCTGCAGGATCAGGGCAGCAACGAGCGCCGGATCCAACCCGTCCTCGCGAGCCGCCGCCAGCAGCTCCTGGTCGAAGCGAATCGGGAACAGCACCTGCCAGACCTCGCGCGGCAGGCGATCACCCGCCTCTCCGACCCACTCGGGGTAGGCGCGCTTCATCGCCGTGATCGCCGGGCGGAAGCGCCCACGCCGCCAGTCGACCCAGGCCACGGTCGCCGTCACGCGCGGCGTCTCGGGCAATAGCCGCAGCTCATCGGCGGCTTCGTCGAGCCGGTCGATCAGCAGCAGCAGGCGGGCGCGGCTCGCGCGGGGCTCGGGCAACGGAAGATCCGGAACCGGCGCATCGGCCGTGACCACGGGCAAGGCCGCGACGCCACCCATGCGGGCGATCGCGTCCTGCGCACGCACGCCGTGGTAGGCGTTCTTGTAGCGTTGGACCGTCTCGCGGAAGAGCTCGCGGGCCCTGTCGTTCTGGCCGAGCGCCAGCCATGACCGGGCCGACCAGTAAAGCAGGCCTGCAGTGGCGCTACCCGGCGGCCGTACCCTCGCCGTGCTCTCGAAGATCCGGGCGGCCTCTTCGAAGCGCCCGGCGCGGTAGTCGCTCCAGCCGGCACGCCAGGCCGCCCGCTCCGCGTAGCGCCCGTTCGGGTACTCGGTGAGCAGGCGCCGCCACCAGGGAGCGGCGCGCTCGTCGAGCGCGTCTTTCTGGTAGTGGTTGGCGAGCGACAGCAGCGCTTCCTCACCCCAAGGCGTGCCGGGAAAGCGATCGGCTATCGGCAGGTAGGGCTCGGCGGCGCGTGCGCGGCGCGCGCTTTCGGCCGCGAGACGGAACGCGGCCTCGGCTGCGTGCGGAGATCCCGGCTCCACCTTGAGCAGCACGGCGCGGCCTTCCGCCTGGCGGCCGCGTGCGATGAGGGCGCGCCCGAGCCGGACGCGCGCGAGATCGGCCTCGTCGGGGCTGAGGCTCTGGAGCGGCACGGCGCGCAGCGATTCGAGCGCCTCGCCGGCGCGGCCTGCGGCGAGCAGGGCCGTGCCGCGCTCGAGTAGCAGGCGCGCGCGGTCGGCGGCAGGGCGCGGCGGCACGGCGGCCGCAAGCGACGCGAGGCGCGCACGTGCCAGCCTCGCTTCTTGCGCGAGCGGATACTCGCGATCGAGACGCTCGAAGGCCGCCGCCGCGGCGGCGCGCTCGCCGCGGGCGAGCTGCAAGCTAGCGAGCTCGAGCAGGGCCGAAGGAGCGGCTTCCCGGCAGGCGAGTGCCGTGCGCTCGAGGGCAACGAGCGCTTCACCCTTCCGTCCGGCGCGGCCTAGAAGGGCCGCGGCCTTCGGCAGCGCGGCACACACGACGGCGCTGCCCGGCTCGTCAGCGGCGGCGAGCGCCGCGGTGGCCGCCTCCGGGACCCGGTCGAGCAACTCGTAGGCGCGGGACGCTGCGAGGAACGCGTGGTCGCGCAGCAGGGTCTTGTCGATGTCGGAGTGAGTGAGCTCGGTGAGCGCGTCCTGCGGCCGACGAGCGTCCAGCAGAGCGAGCCCGGCCGCAAGCCTTGCCAGACCGCCCGTGGGGGTCGCGGCCAGCTGCTGCGAGACCGCGTCGAGCGCAGCGATCCCACCCTCGCTTCGGACGGCCTCTCGCACCGCCGCCTCGGCTTCGCCGTGCGGCTCGACGGCCATCCGCCAGCTGGCGGTCGTGGCCGACCCGGCATCGGCTAAAAGCAGCAGAACGGCGATGGCCGAGCTCAAGCGGCGATCCTACTGGCGCCCGAGGGCCGCAGCATCGCCCCCGGCCAGGATCCGCACGAGCTCGTCCTGGAAGTAGTCGCTGGCGTCGCGCACCGGAGCCGGCACGCGATCCGAGTACATCTGGCGCCCGCGCTCGATGTCTTCCTTCAGCCTCTCGTAGATGTCCCGGGTCTTGCGGCCCTCGGTGACCTTCGCCTCGTTGTAAAGCTTGATCTCGCTCACCACCAGCCGCGCGAAGCGCTTGGCGTCTTCGTGGGCCTTCTGGTCCTCCGGCGCGAGCGTGGCGCGCGCCGGGGACGGTGGCGCCGTTGCCGAGGGCGGCCCGGGACTGAATGCGGGGCGGAGCGGCGGAGAGCTGACCGGGCGCGCGAACGCGGGCGCGGGCGGCGGCTGCGGGCGTCCCGATAGCGTGGCGGGTCGCGGGCCGGAGCCGATCCCCCCGGTGTCGAGGCCGGGAGCGGCTGGAGCGGGCGGACGTATTCCGGGGCTCGTGCTGCCGGTGGCCGTTCGGGGAGCGGAGCTCAGGATGTCGATCACCTTGCCCGAGTAGATCACCAGGATCTCCACGAGATCGGCGGTCGCCGCGGGCATCTCGTCGTGCGTCGTGTCGCAGTAGAGGATCGCCGCGACCTTGTCGCGCAGGATCAGCGGCACTGCCAGCAGCCCCTGCGGCGAGCCCCCGAGCCGCATCAGCGCCTGGCCCGTCGCGGGCGAGTGTCGGACGTGCCCGCGCGTGGCGCTGCGCGAGCCGTGTGCGACACGGAACAGCGTGTCCGCCGTCAGCGGGATCGTGAGCGCCTTGACGCTCTCCGAGTGGTCGAAGCCGCGCGCGTGCCAGCCGACGGCGGCGTTGTTCTTGACGACGAACATCGCCGCGCGCTCGACGTGGTGCATGACTTCGACCATGAGGTGCATCAACACATCCGAGAGGTTGGTGCCTTTTTCGATCGCTGTCATCGAAGCCTTCAGCCCGGAGTAGTCGGCTCCGCCTGCAGCTGGCGGCTGCTGCACCAGCACCTCTGCGATCGCCTGCGCGATAGCACCCTCGTCGACCTTCTCGTCGTAGCGCGCGACCGTCTCGCCGAGCTCGTCGAGCGCGTTCACCAGGGCGGCCTGGTGACCCTGGATCGCCCGCTGAATCTCGACGACCCAGTTCGCCATCTGCTGACTGATGAGGGCGGAGGTCCGCGCCTTCAGGTCGTCATCGAGGCCCATGTTCTCCCCGGCGGCACCGCCGAAAACCAAGCAACGTCCAGACTTACGTCGCGATGCATTATCCGGTACTGCATCCGGAGTGTCAACGACGCGACCACGCGCTCGCGAGGCTCGGACTTATGATCGGAGCATGTCCCGAGCGGTCGTGGCTCTCGTCGTCGTCTTCTCGGCGGGCGTATCTGCCTCGGCGCAGGATTTCTGGACGCACTGGGGCGACGGCAAGGCGGAGCTCAACGGATATTCCCTGAAGCAGCCGCGTTACGGTGCGCTTCGCTCGGGTACTGCCGTACTGGTCTTCGTCACCGAGGATTTCTCGGAGGTCTCGCGCGTCAAAGCCGAGCCGGGTCGGCATCCGGCTAGCGATGTCTTTCCGGTGTTGAAGCTCAACGCCGTGCGCGATTTCGCGACGGGGATCTACGACTACAACGTCTTGACCTCGACCTTCCTGCGCGTGGCGGCCGGCTGGCCGGTCGCCAAGCTGAGCTTCTCGAGCCAGGAGTGGTGTGGCCACGTCTGGCACCAGATCGTGCCTCGCGCCGGACGGCTGGACGGTGTCTTCCACAGCTACTTCGACGGCGAAGCCGACGGCAGGGAGGAGCTGGCTCTGCCGGACGACGCTGTGCTCGAGGACGCTCTGCCGGTCCTGCTTCGCGGCTGGAACGGCGCCTTCCTGAAGCCTGGCGAGCGCCGCTCGGTGCCCTTCCTGCCGAGCCTGCTCTGGACGCGCCTCAACCACCGAAAGCTCGAATGGACGAGGGCGGAGGTCTCGCGTTCACGCACGACCCGGCCGCGAAGCGTGCCCGCGGGTCGCTTCGAGGTGAGCTCCTACACCGTCGAGACCGCCGACGGCCGCACGCTGGGCTTCGAGATCGAGGCGACACCACCTTATCGGCTGATCCGCCAGACGGGTCCCGACGGAGAGGAGCTCGCGCTTCGCGGCTCCACTCGCTTGCCGTACTGGCGGCTCAACTCGCCCGGCGACGAGAACCACCTCAAGCAGCTGGGCCTCGGCGCGCGCTAGCGCGTGCTACACTCGAATCGATGGGGGCGTCACGGTTTCGACGGGAACGTGACCCCGAGAGATGCAGGTCGAGCGTGCTTACCGGCTCGTTAATGCGGTGGGAAAACCATAGCTGCCAACGACAACTTGGCGCTGGCTGCCTAACTAAAACCTAGGCAACCCGCTCTGCCGGGGCCCCGCCCACGGGACTTGGACAGAGCGTCATAAAGGTGGGCTCGGCTGGAAGCTCTCGGTCCGGGGGCAACCGGCGAGATCAATCGGACTAGCCTCGGTCGGTTTCGTCCGACCTTCACGACCTTGGCGAAATATCAGGTTGGACTAAACCTGTAGAGTCTCTCGCAGGCTCGTTTTCGGACGCGGGTTCGACTCCCGCCGCCTCCACCATCCCCGCGCGAAGCGCGGGGATGGGAGGCGCCGTGGTCAGGCGATGGCGCGGGCCAGTTCTGCGACTCGCTCGTGCCCGCGGGCGCTCAGCTC
>Ga0114129_10017542_pt1 | contig 10192 bp, 9 predicted proteins | sample RhiMetdeltSRZDD1_FD_80071 | JGI IMG/M metagenome (GOLD analysis project Ga0114129, IMG submission 80071) | Populus rhizosphere microbial communities from Tennessee, USA - Rhizosphere MetaG P. deltoides SRZDD1 (version 2) (version 2) | ecosystem: Host-associated > Plants > Roots > Rhizosphere >... | reverse complement strand
GAGCTGAAGTGGTTGCAGGTTCCGATGGGAACGCAGAGTTTCGTTCTGCTCATGCATGATCCCGAACCGGTTCTACAGAAAAGTTCTAAGACAGATATCCTGCACTGGCTGGTATGGAATATTCCGGCAACATCCACCGGTCTTGCAGAAGGCGTTCAGCAGGGTGAGTTACCCGATGGCACACGCCAGGTCAGCTTGCGTAGCGGAGGCTACATGGGCCCCGGCGCTCCGGCGGGTCCATATCACCATTACACGTTCGAGCTGTATGCTCTCGACACGAAGCTCGACATTCCTCAACCGGCGCAGGGCACGAACGCCGCGGACGTTCGTACTAAGGTCGTAGATGCAATGGATGGGCATGTCCTGGGTAAAGCGGTTCTCGTCGGAAGATTCCATCAATAAGCTGGATCAGCATTTCCAAGGCGCCGGTTTGACTCGGCGCCTTGTCGTTCAACTTTGCGACTCCTCATCATTGCTGCAACGCTTTTTCTAAGCGCATTCCTGCTTTTTGTTTGCCAGCCGATGGTTGGCAAAATGTTCCTTCCCTATCTTGGCGGAACCGCAGCCGTATGGACGACCTGCGTTCTCTTTTTTCAGTTCATGCTGCTCGTGGGATACGTCTACGCACACTTTCTCGCGCGCATCTCGGATATGCGAAAGCAGCTCGTTATTCATGGAACGCTTCTACTTTTGCCTCTTGGTTTTCTTCCCATTCGATATAGCGCCGCACCGACAGAATCGTTTTCTCAACATCCATCACTGCAGCTATTAGCAGGATTAATAACCTCCACCGCAATTCCCTTCTTCGTTGTGGCGACGACTGCTCCCCTCGTCCAGAACTGGCTCTCTAGAACTACTCATAGCGCGTCGTCCGATCCTTACTTTCTTTATTCCGTGAGCAATGCCGGAAGTCTCCTGGCGTTAGCCGCCTATCCGTTTGTACTCGAACCGCGGATGGGCGCAGCTTCGCAAAGCCGACTGTGGTTTGCGGGTTACCTCGGACTCATCGTGATGTTTGCGCTGACTGTGGCGGCGCTCTATCAGCGGCATTGGGCGGCCGGCATGGAACAAGCGGCGAAGCCTGCAGCCAGAATAGATGCGAAGACGCGGCTATTCTGGATTGCCGCCTCGTTTATTCCGTCCGGATTGATGCTTGCGGTAACCAACCACATTGCCGCAAACGTCGCATCCGTTCCTTTTCTTTGGCTCCTCCCGCTGGCACTCTACCTTTTGACATTCATCTTCGCCTTCGGCCGGCGGCTTCACGCTTCGTCGAGTCGTGTTTCACGTCTGATTCCGGTCATTTTGCTCGGCGTCTTTCCTCTCGTTGCCGCACAAGTTGTGGCTCCGCCGGGATTGAATTGGATCGTCATCGGCCTTCATCTTCTGCTGCTGTTCGTCGGCGCGTTGTTGTGCCACACGAGATTGGCAGAGAGCCGGCCCGGGCCGCGGCAACTCACGGAGTTCTACTTCTGGGTCGCGCTTGGAGGTGTTCTAGGTGGTGTCTTCACTGCCGCGCTGGCGCCGATCATCTTCAGTACTGTACTGGAGTATCCGCTATTGGTCGCCACGCTGCCGTTCTTTCGTGGCGGCAAGTTCAAAATATCTGACCTGCTGATAGCGGCCGGATTCGCTGTCGGGCTCGTCACGACGTGGATCATTTTTCTAGTAACGGACCTGGACTCGAACACAGAAGCGGTAGCATTGGCGCACACAGTGGTTTTGTTTGCCGGATACAAATTCAGCAGGCAGCCTGAGCGATTCGCCTGGTTGTTTCTTGTGTTCCTAGCCGCTTATACCATGATCCTTCCCGGCTATATCGAAGGCGCAAGCCGGGTCTCTGCCACACGAAATTTTTTTGGAGTGAAGAAAGTGCTGGACGATCCGGCCTTGCATCTTCGAAAGCTGCTTCACGGAGACACAACGCACGGAATTGAAAGTACGGATCCAGCAAGAGCTGGACAGCCTCTTTCGTACTATTACCGAGGTGGTTCCGTTAGCGATGTCATCGAAATGATGCGCGGGCGCCGTCGCTCCCAGCGATTCGCCGTTCTCGGCTTAGGAGCAGGGACGATGGCGTCCTACGCCGATGCAGCACACCATATGACGTTTTACGAAATCGATCCGTCTGTGGAGCCAATCGCTCGTCGATATTTCACGTTTCTTTCCGGGTGTGGATCCAGTTGCGACGTCGTCATTGGTGATGGCCGGCTTCAGCTCGCGCATGAGCCTGACGATTCCTTCGATCTGATACTGCTTGATGCCTTCAGTTCCGATTCCGTTCCGACGCACCTGTTATCTCGCGAAGCTTTGGAAATGTATCTGGCCAAGCTCAAGCCGGAGGGGGTGTTGCTTTTTCATGTTTCAAACCGGTACCTGAATGTTGAAAAGCTGGTGTCGTCACTGGTTACGGACGCCGGACTCACAGCCTTTTCCCGCTTTGACGATGCGGGTGACCTTCGTAAAGTCGGAAAGAGTAGCGCCAATCATGTGGCTGCGGCTCGTGAAGCTAAGGATCTAAAGCCCCTGGCCGCCCTACCAGGTTGGGAACCAGTCCGACACCCTCCCGATTTCAAGCCCTGGACCGACGACTATTCCAATCTCTTGGGCCTGATTCGTTGGCACTAGGTCGGTTGTAATTTACAAAGGACTCCGACCAATCCCACGTTCGCAACTTGACCTCATACCTGCTGGTAATAATGTTTTCAATCTTTTCGCGTCTTCCTATTGTGAATTAGGATCAATTCGATAGAACCCGAAGCACACGCGTTCCCCCAGCTGTTGTAAACTAGTGATTCAACATTTATTCACGATTCATTTGCTAGGAGCTGAAAGCATGGCAGCAACTCCGTCCACGATGCTTAGACTCGGAACACACCTTCCTCCCTTCCAATTACCCGACGTAGACGGCAATTTAATAGCTTCCAATCAGTTTCGCGGCGCGCCTGCACTGCTTGTCGTATTCATTTGCCCGCACTGTCCGTTTGTCGGGCACATTCGTAGTGAGCTCGCACGATTTGCTGCGGAGTACAAGGAGAAGGGACTGCGGATCGTCGCAATCAATTCGAACGACAGCATCGCTTTTCCGGATGACAGTCCCGAAGGAATGAAGGATGAAATCTCCCGGGCGGGTTATTCATTTCCTTATCTGGTGGACGAAACACAAGAGGTCGCCAAAGCCTTCCGCGCCGCCTGCACACCCGACTTTTTCCTATTCGACCGTGACCAGAAACTCGTCTATCGCGGACAATTCGACGACAGCCGACCTCGCAACCTAATTCCAGTGACCGGCTCCAACCTTCGTGCCGCGGCGGATGCCGTTTTGGCGGGCGGGTCGCCATCCCTCAATCAGAAGCCAAGCATCGGTTGCAACATCAAATGGAAGATCGGTAACGAGCCGGAGTATTTCGTAGAGGAAATTCGGGTACGGTGAGCCGCAGATTTCGCGAATGACTCAGATGGACCGAATTCCATCCGCATCATTCGCGTAATCCGTTTTTCACGCCTTCGCCTGCTGTGCTTGCATTTGGGCCATCCGCTCCTCCATCTGTCGCGTGAGGTGCGGAACGATGCCGAGAATACGTTCAATCAGCATCAGTTGTCCGCGATGATGCATTTCATGCTCTTTGGCGGACATGATCATATCGAATCGCGTCCTCTGCGGTGGAGACCCGCCAGGGGGCATGAGAACCGCTTGACCCAGGAACTCGTCTGAGAGCCCTTCAACAAAAGTCGCCCATTTTTCGCCTTCGGTGCGAAGCAATTCGATCACTTCCGCTTTCGTACGCGGCTTCGCCTCCTCAGCCATCAACTCCTGCATAAGCGGTTGAAAGTCGAAGCCCTTCATAGTGGTTCGCTTCGTGGTATGGATAGCGAGTTGCCATCTGGACGCCAACGCGATATGCGTAAACTGCTTTTCTACCGTTCGGACGTCATTGGCGGCTTGAAAACTATACTTGTCCTCAGGAATATCTCCAGCGACCTGGATTGTGTTTTTGCGAACTGTGCGAAAGCTGTCCGCTAATTCTTTTGATCTGTAATACGTCATTTCTTTCCTCCTATCGATTCAGCGACAATAAATTTCCGTGCCGCCGCGCGAAAAAGATGCAGATCACTGACCCGGTTACGATGCTAACAGACTACGCGCTCGGCGCAGCGAATCTGTTTTTTGCCATCTCTATATACACAAGGTTCCATTTTAGAAATAGAGTCACCGGCCTTCTGCTCCTGCTTGGGTTTCTGGCTGAGGCCATTTCCGGATTCGCGGGGGGAACTTTCCACGGTTTTGCCGCTTACGTGCACCCTGCGACGCGTCAGTCCATCTGGAATCTCACAATGATATCAAGCGGCGCGACCCTCGCCTTTTTAGCCTCTGCAATTCACGCTGCAGAAGTTCACCGCGAAAACGGCAAATGGATTGTTGCTGGAGTCGTAGTCGGAGTGGCGGGACTCGGCATTCAACTCACGGGCTTCCGAGCGCACTATGCATGGAACCACAACGATGTTTTTCATCTCATCCTGATGGGTGCGATGTACTTGTTTTTCAAAGGCGCGCGTCATCTGAAAGACAGGGGCTAAGTCCGGTAGGGACGGTCTATGACCGTCCGGGCGATCGTAGACCGCCCCTACAGATCCCTAAAACTCTATTCGCCAAGGTAGGCCTCCTTGACTCGAGGATCCGCAGCCAATTTTTCCGATGGTCCTTCCATGACGATGTTCCCAGTCTCGAGGACGTATCCACGGTGTGAATGTTTGAGCGCGGCATTGGCGTTCTGCTCGACGAGGAGGATGGTCGTGCCTTCTTTATTAATGTCATCGATCGCGGCGAAAATGCCATGAACTACAATGGGCGCTAAACCAAGCGACGGCTCATCGAGCAATAGCAATCGAGGGTGTGCCATGAGCGCCCGGCCGATCGCCAACATTTGTTGCTCGCCCCCGCTTAGCGTGCCGCCCAGTTGTTTACGGCGCTCCTTTAGACGAGGGAACAATGTATAAACACGTTCGAGTTCTTTCGCGTTTTGACTCTTGTTGGTTTGGAGGTAGGCGCCCATATCGAGATTTTCCGACACGGTCAAATTCGCAAAAATCGCGCGTCCTTCAGGCACGAGAGAAATACCCATTGCCGCAATTTGGTGCGTGGGAACCCCATTCAAGCGAGCACCCTCAAACATTATGTCGCCGGACGTCGACGGCACGAGACCTGTGATATTGCGAAGAGTTGTCGATTTACCTGCGCCATTTGCTCCAATCAACGTGACAATCTCGCCTGATTGGATCTGAAGATTGATCGACTTCAAAGCCTCGATAGCGCCGTATCTGCTGGACAGGTTTCTGAGCTCCAGCATCATGCGCCCCCAAGGTACGCTTCGATGACTTTCGGATTGTCCTGAATTTCTTTGGGTGTCCCCAGCGCAATCGTTTCGCCGTAATCGATGACTTGAATTTTTGCACAAACGCCCATGACGACTTTCATATTGTGCTCGACCAACAATACTGTGAGGCGAAATTTGTCACGAATCGATCGGATAAGATGCATTAATTCAAGTGATTCTTGAGGATTCATGCCCGCGGCAGGCTCGTCCAGCAACAGCACCTTCGGATTCGTTGCCAGAGCGCGCGCAATCTCCAGTCGGCGCTGCGAACCATATGGAAGGTTGACAGCCGGTTCGTGTGCGCGCTTGTCCAGGTTGAAGATGTTTAGCAGCTCCAGAGCGTCACGACGGATACCCTCCTCCTCCTTCTTCAGGCGATCCGTTCGTACGACCGCGTCGAACAAACCCTGACTCTTCCGCATATGTCGGGCGACCGTGACGTTCTCGAGAACAGTCATGCTGCGAAAAAGCCGGATGTTTTGAAACGTACGCGACAATCCAAGCTTTGCGATCATCGACGGCTTCAAGTTGTGGATCGGCTTGCCATCCAGATCGATGGATCCTGTATCCGGCTTGTAGACACCTGTCATCAAATTGAAAATCGTCGTCTTACCTGCACCGTTGGGCCCGATTAATCCGTACAGGTCTCCTTCGTTGAGCGACATGTGCAGGGTCTTGACCGCCACCAGACCACCAAACCGCTTGGTGCAATTCTTGACCTCAAGAATAGCCATACCGTTTTCCGACGAGTCCCTGCGGGCGGTAAATCATGATCAACACCAGCACGATGGCGAAGTTCACCAGGCGAAACGGACCGAATCTTCGGAACACTTCCAGCGTCACGGTCACCAGAACGGCCCCTACAACCGAACCTTCAATGCTCCCAAGCCCGCCGACGACAATCATGATGATCAAATAAAAGGACGTCGTGAAAAGAAAGGAATTCGGATGAAGATACATTGTGAAGTGCCCGAACAATCCACCCGCGATTCCTGCAAACATGGAGCTAATCACAAAAGACAAAACCTTGTAGCGAGTGGTGTCCACTCCCATCGCTTCGGCGGCGATCTCGTCGTCACGGATAGAAATAAAAGCGCGTCCGTAGCTTGATCGAATCAAGTTCCGTACGGTGATGATCGTGGCTAACACGAGAAGATAAACCCAGAACAAGTTGCTGAGCTGCGGGATGCCTGAAAAACCTCGTGAGCCGCCAATCGCATCAATATTCAGAATAAGAACCCGAATGATTTCGCCGAATCCCAATGTGACGATGGCCAGATAATCCCCGCGCAAGCGTAACGACGGAATGCCTACGGCAAGACCCGCCAGACCGGCCAGCACGGCAGCCGCAAGCAAGCCGATAAGCAGGAGAATCGTGTCTTGAACCAACGAGGGTAGGAACGGAAGAGCGCTGCGAATGGACGCGCCGCCGTAATATACCAAGGAAGCGGAAGTGTAGCCGCCAATCGCGTAAAAGCCGGCATGCCCAATCGAAAACTGGCCCGTGACTCCGTTAATTAGGTTGAGACTGACGGCGAGAATGATGTTGATGCCGACCAGGATCACGATCTGATAGTAGTAGGCTCCGATCAGACCTCGCAGGGTGGCTTGCAGCGCAAGCAGCAGCACTATTGCCGCAAGCCAGAAGGCCCATTTCCTCATACTTTTTCGATCATCCCTTTGCCCATGATGCCCGTCGGTTTCAGCAGCAGAATCAAAACCAGAATGATGAAGGCAATGGCGTCTCGATAAGTGGACTCGCCGTACCCAACAGCCATCACCTCGGCCATTCCCAGTATCAAACCTCCAAGCATCGCGCCTGTGATGTTACCGATGCCACCAAGAACGGCTGCAACGAAGGCTTTCAAGCCCGGCATGATTCCCATTAACGGATCAATCTTCGGGTATAACAGCGACACCAGGATCCCGCCGGCTGCCGCAAGCGCGGAACCGAGGGCAAACGTGAAGGCAATGATCCTGTCGGTATTGATTCCCATCAATTTCGCGGCTTCCAAGTTGAACGACACCGCTCGCATGGCCTTTCCGGTTTTGGTGTAGTTGACGATGACGTTCAGTAGAACCATCAAAACAACCGCAACGCCAAGGACGATCAACTTCTGGCTATCGATCCTGAGAGGTCCGACGTCCAGTAGTTTTGTTTCGATGATTTGTGGAAAGAATTTCGGGTCGGCGCCGAATACCTGTTGGCCGCCATTCTCCAGAAAAAGAGAGACTCCGATAGCGATAATCAGCAACGCCAGCCGGGAATTCTCTGTCGCCGGATGCAATCCCACTTTCTCTAACACGATTCCGATGGTAATGCCTGCAGCGGCGCCGATCACCGTGGCGGCTAGTGACGCGTTTACGAGTTGTCCCGCTGCCGCGCCCGCGATGCCAAGCCAAAAGGCCAAAGCAAATCGCGTTTTGGCGCGCCCAGGCCGATACGCAAAGCGCTCGATGAGAATTCCCAGGAGGGCAGAAAGCGCCATCGCTCCCAGCAACACCAAGACGGCTGTAAGTGGCGAAGTCCCCAAATGAGTTTTGATCCACTCACTATTTGCGAGATAGAAACCCATGAAGGCGCCGAACATGTACACATCGCTGTGCGCGAAATTGATCAGCCTCAAAACACCGTAGACCATGGTGTATCCGAGCGCGATCAACGCATATGCGCTACCCTGGGAGACGCCGTTGACGAGTTGTTGAAGGAATGTTTCCATCCTATGGCGTGATAGTTTCCACGTACTGCAGCTTGCCGTCTTTAACTTCTAGAACGACGGCCGGCTTCACGGCATTGCGGTCCTTATCTATAGTTATCTTACCCGTTATCCCGTCAAAATCCTTTGTCGAGGCGATCGCGTCCCGAACCTTGGTTCCGTCCGTCGAGTTGGCCCGCTTGATTGCATCAAACAGCACGCTCGCTGCATCGTAACCGAGACCGGCCAATGCGTCCGGAGTTACGGAATATCGAGCTTTGTAATCCGCAACGAACTTCTGAATTTTTGGACTAGGGTCGCTCACCGAGAAGTGATTTGAATAATATGAACCGTTCACCGCGTCGCCACCAATCTGCACAAGGCTGGGCGAGTCCCATCCGTCCCCGCCCATAAACGGAATATTTAGTCCCAACTTGCGGGCTTGGCGAACGACTAAACCCACTTCCGTGTAATAGCCAGGCATAAAAACAGCCTCAGGGTTCTTAGATTTGATCGACGTAAGCTGCGCGCTGAAGTCCGTGTCACCTTCGCTGTAACTTTCGTTGGCAACGATATTCCCGCCCATTTTTTTGAAATTGTCGGCAAAGACTTGCGCAAGTCCCACGGAGTAGTCGTTCTTGATATCGCGAAGGATGGCGACTTTCTTGACCTTCAACGTATTCGCCGCGAACTTCGCCATTACCAGACCTTGAAATGGATCAATGAAGCATACGCGGAAGATGTAGTCGCCGATTTCTGTCACCTTGGGATTGGTCGATGATGGGCTGATCAACGGAATACCGTTCTGCTGAGCGACGGGCGCAGCAGCCATCGTACGTGAAGATGCCACCTCGCCGAGAACGGCCATGACCTGATCCTTGGTGATCAGCTTGGTAACAACCGTCTGCGCTTCTTCCGGCTTCCCTTGGTCGTCTTCAACGATAACTCGGACCTTTTTGCCGAGAAGGCCTCCCGCCTTGTTGAGATCATCGACGGCCATATCGATGCCGTTTTTCGTAGAAATCCCAAACGTTGCGGTCGTGCCCGTCAAGGACCCGAATTCGCCGATAACGATTTCGGAAGTCGAATCCGATTTTGCGCCCGTACATGACGTCAATGCGAAGACGCCGACGACACACAAAAGAATCAGCCAAGGTTTACGCGTCATGAATCCTCCCAGCGGGAGAATACCTGAAGGTCTCGTGCTTTTGCCATTATGGTTTTTTGTTCTTGTTTTTCTGTGTAGGACCATGATCGTGCGCAAAAAGCGAAGATTGCAAGCAGGATAATCACGACAATGGCTGCAGAAGCCAACTACTACTCGAATTTTCGGCCCTAGTTCCTCCCATAATTAAGGATTGACGGCCGAAAACGCTTTCGGTGACCGAAAAGCTAGTGCGGGCCGGGAACACTCGTAATGAAATTAGCAACCTACAACGTGAATTCGATTCGCATTAGGGTGGACACCCTAATTGCATGGATTGATAAACACAAACCGGACGTGCTTTGTATTCAAGAAACTAAATGTCAGGACGAGATGTTTCCCGCGTTGGTTCTGAACTCCACCGGATATCATCTGCACTACCGCGGGATGAAGTCATACAACGGCGTTGCCGTCCTGACGCGAGTTGCGCCGGACGCGGTGTTTTACGGATTCGATGATCAGCTCCCTGAAATCGATGACACACGGCTGATGCGCGTTGTCATCGGCGGCCTTTCGATTATCAATACCTACGTCCCGAATGGGTACAAAGTCGGGAGCCCGCAACATGAATACAAGCTCAAATGGTATGCCCGTCTTAAGAGGTACTTCGCCGAACATCTCTCACCCGATCAGTCGGCACTGTGGTGTGGTGATATGAACGTTGCCCCCGAGCCGATTGACGTCCACAGTCCGGAGAAGCATCTGAGACATGTTTGCTTTCATGAAAGCGTGCGCAATGCGTACAAAGATGCTGTGTCCTGGGGATTCGTAGACGTATTTCGGCGTCTGTATCCGGACAAGCAGCAGTTCACGTTTTGGGACTACCTGCGTCCGAGTTCACTCGAAAGCAACAAAGGCTGGCGGCTCGATCACATATTGGCCACACGGCCTCTAGCCGAAAAATGCAAAGACACCGG
>Ga0114129_10017541_pt1 | contig 10192 bp, 9 predicted proteins | sample RhiMetdeltSRZDD1_FD_80071 | JGI IMG/M metagenome (GOLD analysis project Ga0114129, IMG submission 80071) | Populus rhizosphere microbial communities from Tennessee, USA - Rhizosphere MetaG P. deltoides SRZDD1 (version 2) (version 2) | ecosystem: Host-associated > Plants > Roots > Rhizosphere >... | reverse complement strand
TGCCGAACCCGCAGCGAGACCAAGGATCAATATGCGCGACCTGCTCATACCACTTCCGATTCTGAACGCCTGACCTGTCGAGCCCACTCTCCGGTTGAATGGTCAAAACATGGTTAATGAGTCATGCCGGAGAGCCACCACGTGTCGGGGAAGACGAGGAGTGCGCCGGCGGCAATGGCGATGCCGTAAGGCAGTTGCACCGTCTTGCCGGCGAAATGGCCGAGCCATGCCGGATAGTAGAAGGTGCCGGCGGTGAGGAGGCGGTTGCCGCCATACATGATGACGGCGAGAACGCCGCCGGCGAGTGCGGTGTAGATGGCAAAGGGCAGGAGCGGACCGAGGCCGACCCACAGGCCGGCCGCCGCCATCAGCTTGGCGTCGCCGCCGCCGATCTGGCCGGCAAAGAACAGAGACATGCCGGCGAACAGCATGATGAAGCCTGCCGCGACATGAAGCCCCATGATGTCAAGCGGCATTCCAAGTGCCACGGCCATCGGAACCATGGTTGCGGCAATGAGAGCGTTCAGCCAATTGGGGATGCGCAGGGTGAAGAAGTCGCCGATGCCGGCGATCACCATGAGCACCGGAAAGAAACTCAGGACAAAAGTGTTCGCCATCGGAAGCCGCCCCAGACGCGATTTGCTTTCCTGTTCAAACTGGCACAGTGCCAGTAAAGGTGGCGTTAAGCCGGCAAGCACCCGAGCTGCGCAAAACAAGACCGCCGGCAGCGGCGCCGGCGGTCTCGAGCCTCCCTTTGACTCTTGTGATTACTTCAGCTGGCCGGAGACACTTCCAAAAACCGTTCCGAGGCCGGTTTCGATCGCCGGCATGGCGGCGACGAGTGCAAGACCAGTGGCGGCGGCGATCAGGCCATATTCGATGGCAGTCACGCCGGTCTCGTTCTTGAGGAAATGAATAATCCTGCGCATGCGAAACTCCTTCATTGGCTCTCTGGTCTCGGCGTGTAGCCCGCGGTCACGCACCAGTCATCTCGCCAAACATAAGTTCTGTAAATTAAACTGGCGTAAAACCCTGAGGCTGGTTTGCTGCCGCTCGGTGTAAGCCTTCATTCACCATTCCCTGGTCAAACTCCCGGTCGTCGCGGAGGGGATGGTGCAATGAGTGGCTTGGCGCGCGCGATTGTCGGATTCACATTCACGGCTGGCTTGGTGCTGCTCTCGACCGGGCCGTTGCTGGCGGGAGCTTCGATCACGGTCGGGGCCGATCACGCGCGGGTCGTCTCGGTTGCCGGAACGCCGTCGGCGGTGGTGGTCGGCAACCCGATGTTCGCCGACGTCTCGGTGCAGCAGGGCGTGATCATCGTTCATGGCCGGAATTTCGGGGCCACAAATGTCATCGTCCTCGATATCGATGGCAATCAGCTCGCTGCTTTTGACGTCAATGTCACCAGCACCGGCGACCGCAACATCTCGGTTTTCAAGGCCGGTCGTGCCTTCTCGTCGGTCTGTGCGCCGCTCTGCCAATATACGCTGCAGACCGGCGAAGATCAGGAATGGTTCAAGATCCTGAACGAGCAGCACACCGGCAAGGCGGGCCAGTCGGCCGGCGCGCTCAAGCTTGGCGATTAGTGGGCCCTGTCAGGCGACATCCTGCACCGTGATGACGCGGAAGGTGCGCATCTCGTCATCCTGCTCGCGGATCGAAACATATTCGCCAGGGCGAAAACGCTCGGTGGAGAAGCGGTAGCCGGCTTCATCGGCATTGTCGTCACCATGAATGTCATAGTGAAAGGCCCAGGCACCGCCTGGCCGGTGCACGAGATGACCGATCTCGTCGGCTTCCCCCTCCCAGAAGCGGCGAACCCGGCAGAGATCGCGATGCTTCTTCCATTCGACGGGATCGAGGCGGCCTTCATGGTCGAGGGGAGCGGTGAATTCATAGCCGCGGCTGCGGCTGCCATTGGGGAAATCCTTGGTCCGGCCGAGCTCGAGCCTCACACGCTTAAGCGCCATGACGTCCTCCTTGATCGATGCCTCATGATGCCCCCCAGGCGGTGATCCTGGCAACGCTCTCGGCGGTCAGGAGATGCCGCCCAATGCCTCGCCGCGGCAGGCTCAGGGCCAAGGCCGGCCGGGCCAGCAGCAAGAGGGCAGTCATCGTCAAGGGGATGGCGGCGCAGACGTCGATGGCGACCGGCGTCAGTTCCTCGCGGAAACCGGCATAGGGGCCGGTGGCAAAGGCAAGCCAGCGCGCGTGCTCGAGAATGGCGGCCCGGGAGCGCGTGCTCGCGGCCACCCCGAGCAGCGCCTGGATGGCGAGGCGGGTGCGCATGCCGGGCCGTGCGCGCGTCACCGCCTCGCCCGGCTCGCCGCAGGAGATCGCGAGCAGCAGGGCGGCGAGGTCGGCACCGGCATAGGTGGCGGCCATGGGTTCGACCAGCCGGGGATTGCAGTCGACGAAATGGGCAGCGCCCCGGTGCCGGATATAGTCGAAGGACAGGGCGCCGTGCCATTGCAGGCGCTCGCCGATCGAAGCAACGGGGCGCTCGACGAGGTCGGGCGGGATCGATTCCTTCAGCGCCGGCCCGCCCCCTGCCCCGGCCATGAGCTGAGCGAAGGCGGCAATGCCGCGCAGCCGACCATGCTGGAACATCGCCTGCACATGCTCGGTCGGGCCGTCGAGCCATTGCTGGAGCAGGATCCGGGTGCGGTCGCTCGACAAGGCGGCCCGGGCCGCCGCAAGCTCGGCGGCGCTGCGGACCACGAAGGTGCCGCGGCTCGCGGTCGCGATGCTCGCCTTGAGCACGCAGGGAAATGGCACGCGAAGCGGCAAGGCGTCGAGCGAAGGCAGTATGGCGGTTTCCGGCTGGGCGATGCCCAGCTCGCTCAGAAGCTGGCTGAAGGCGGCCTTGTCGAGGGCGGTCAGATAGCTGTCGAAGGACGGGATGGCGAGCTTGATCCGCTCCATGAGCCGGTCGCGGGCCTTGGCGAAGACGAGGCCCTGCTCGTGGATCGGCAGCAGGACGTCGAAGCGGCGGCGGTCGAGAAGATCGCAGATGAAGTCAAGATAACCGTCCGGATCGCGGCCGATACCCGGGCAGCGGTGGACGCGCGCGACAAAGCGCGAGAAGCGGCCAAGGCACAAGGCCTCGGGATCACAGATCTCGATCGTGTGCCCGGCCAGGCCGAGCGCAGTGATCGCCTCGCGGGCCGAGGTGCTGTTGCCCTCCGAGAGCAGAACCCGCATCCCCGCTCTAGCCCCGCTGGGGCTCCTTCTGCTTGCGCGAGTCGGCAGCGCCGCGCTCGGAGTCGGGACGCGGCGGCGGGCGGCGCTGGCCTGGAGCTTCCGATGCGGCGTCGGGCGGGGTCTGCAGAGCGCCGGCCCGGGCCCGGTGATCCCGGGCGATGTAGGTGTAGACGGCCGGGGTGACGAACAGGGTGAAGAGGGTGCCGATGCTCATGCCGGCGGCGATCACCAGGCCGATATCGAAGCGGCTGCGGGCTCCGGCGCCCTTGGCAATCAGGAGCGGCACCATGGCAACGACCATGGCGGCGGTGGTCATCAGGATCGGTCGAAGCCGGACCGCTGCGGCATGGATGATGGCCTCGCGCCGGTCGTAGCCCTCGTGCTCCTGCAGGCGGTTGGCGAACTCGGTCATCAGGATGCCGTGCTTCGAGATCAGACCGATCAGGGTCACGAAGCCGATCTGGGTGTAGATGTTGACCGTTCCCGCGCCAAAGCTCATCGGCAGCAGGGCGCCGAAGATCGAGGTCGGCAGGGCAACAAGGATGATGAACGGATCGCGGAAGCTCTCGAACTGCGCCGCCAGCACGAGGAAGATTACGACCAGCGCGAACACGAAGGTCAGCACCAGCGAGTTGCCCTCCTGGACGAACTGCCGGCTTTCGCTCTGGAAATCGTAGGAGAAGCCTTCGGGGAGGATCTCCACCGCCTTGGCGCGGAGGAAATCGATGACCTCGCCAAGCGTGCGGCCGGGGAAGGGGACGCCGGAGAGCGTCGCCGAATTGAGCTGCTGGAAGGTGGTCAGGGCGTTGGGCTGGACCGACTGGGAGATCGAGGCGACGGCCGAGAGCGGAACAAGCTGACCGCCGGCGGTGCGCAGCTCATACCGTTTCAGCCAATCTGACGTGAGGCGGTAGTCGCGCGGCACCTGCGGGATCACCTGGTAACTTCGCCCCGACAGATCAAAGCGGTTGACGTAGTTGCCGCCGAGCATGGTGGCAAGGGCGGAGCCGATGTCGGCCATGGTGATGCCGAGCCGATTGGCCTTGGCATCGTCGATCTTGAGCTCGATCTGAGGCGTGTCGAAACGCAGGTCGCTGTCGGTGAAGATGAAGAGCCCGCTCTTGTCGGCTTCAGCCTTCATCTTCTGCAGGATGCCGGACAGCTGCTCGAAATCGGCCGTGGTGGTGATGACGAATTGCAGCGGGGCGCCGCCGGTGTTGCCGGGCAGGGCCGGGGGCGAGAAGGCGAAGACCTGAATGCCGGCGACGCGGGCCATCTTCGGCTGAAGCTCCTGCAGGATCTGCTTTTGATCCTTGCTGCGTTCGCTCCAGGGCTTGAACAGGATCCCGGCAAAGCCCGAGGTCACGCCCTGGAAGCCATTGATGGCGAACCAGTTCGACCTTTCGGGAACGGTGTCGAAGATCTTGCCGAGCTCGTCGGTGTAGTGCTCGAGATAATCGAGATTGGCATATTGCGGCGATTTGGTGAGGGCAAACAGAATGCCCTGATCCTCCTCCGGCGCCAGCTCCTTCTGGGTCGCGGCGTAGAGCAGCACCGAGGCGGCGATCACCCCGATCAGGATGAGAATGGTGGTGGGACGGCCGCGCAGCGTCCGGGTCAGCGCCCGCTGATACAGCCGCTTCAGCCGCTCGAAGTTGACATCGAGAAAGCGGGCAAAGCCGCCGCTCGAATCATGGGCACGCAACAGGCGCGAACACATCATCGGCGACAAGGTGAGGGCGATGATGCCGGATACGGCGACGGCGCCGGCGAGGGTGAAGGCAAATTCGCGGAAGAGGGCACCCGTCAGCCCCCCGGTGAAGCCGATCGGGGCGTAAACGGCCGCCAGAGTGATGGTCATGGCGATGACCGGGCCGGTGATCTCGCGGGCACCCCTGAGGGCGGCCTCGAAAGCCGTCATGCCTTCCTCGATGTGGCGATAGATGTTTTCGACCACGACGATGGCGTCGTCGACGACGAGCCCGATAGCGAGCACCAGGGCAAGAAGCGTCAGCAGGTTCACCGAATAGCCAAGCGCCAGGAGGACGATCATGACGCCGACCAAGGAGAGCGGAATGGTGACGATCGGGATCAGGGTCGAGCGCAGGTTGCCAAGAAAGAGGAAGATCACCACGACGACGATGAGAACGGCCTCGCCAAGCGTTCGCACCACCTCCTCGATCGAGGCGCGGATAAAGGCGGTGGCGTCATAGGCGATGGCCGCCTTGAGGGACACCGGCAGCTCGCGCTGAATGGACGGCATGGCGTTTCGCACCGACTGAATGACGGTCAGCGGATTGGCGCTCGGGGTGGCATAGATGCCGATGAACACGGCCTTCAACCCGTCGAAGACCGAGGATGAATCGGCGCTCTCCGGGCCGAGCTCGATGCGGGCAATGTTGCCGAGGCGGATCAGCGTGTCGCCGCGCTGGGCCACCACCAGCTGGCCGAAGGCCTGGGCGCTCTTCAGCGACGTCTGGGCGTTGATCGTAAACTTGACGAAGTCACCCTTGATCTGACCGGCGGCGGTCGTGAAGTTGTTGGCGGCAAGGGCGGCGCGCACGTCGTTGGGGGTGATGTTGAGGCCTGCCATGCGGTCGGGGTCGAGCCAAACACGCATGGCGAAGGGCTGGCCGCCGAGAATCTGGGCATTGGCGACGCCGTCGATGGTTTGCAGCCGCGGCTGGACGACGCGGATCAGGTAGTCGGTGATCTGCGAGGACGTCATGACGTCGCTGTTGAAGGACATGTACAGCAGGGCATAGCCTTCGCCGGTCTGCTTGACGACGACCGGATTGTTGGCCTCCCGCGGCAGGACATCGGCGACCTGGTTGACCTTCGACAGGACATCGGTCATTGCCCGGTCGGGGTCGGCATTGAGCCGCAGATTGAGCGTTACGGTCGAGACGTTCTGGGCCGACGAGGAGGTCAGCGTGTCGATGCCTTCGGCGCTCGCCACTGCCTGCTGGATCGGGGTGGTGATGAAGCCCTTGATCAGTTCGGCATTGGCACCCGGGTAGACGGTGGTGATGGTGATCGTGGTGTTGGTCAGCTCGGGATATTGCCGGATCGGCAACTTCCAGAGCGCCTGCAGACCGATGAGCAGGATGAGCAGGCTCACCACGGTGGCGAGGACCGGACGCCTGATGAAAATGTCGGTGAAGCGCATGGCTGGCCTATTCCGCGGGGCGCGGCACCTGGGGCTTCGGCAGGGTGCTGTTGTCGATCCTCACCTTGGCGCCCTGCTGCAGCTTGAGCTGACCGACAATGACCACGAGCTCGCCGGCTTTCACCCCCTCATTGATGGCGACGCGGTCGTCGCGGCTGTCGCCCGGCCGCACAAAGCGGCGCTCGATCTCATAGAGATCCTCCTTCGGCTGCGTCTGGCCGGCGGGAGCAGCGCCGAGCTTCTTGGCGACATAGACGGAGTCGCCATAAAGGCTGTAGCTCACGGCGGTCCGCGGAAGGGTCACGACATCGACGGGAGCGCCGGCGAGCACCTCGACATTGGCGAACATGCCGGGCAGGAGCTGCCGTTGGGCATTTTGCAGCCGGCCGCGCACCATGACGGTACGGGTGTCCTGGTTGACACGTGAATCGACGGCATCGACCTTGCCCTTGAAAATGGTGCCGGGATAGGCGTCGACCCGGACCTCGACATCCTGCCCGAGCTTGACCCGCGCCAGATCCTGCTCGGGCAGCGGGAAATCGGCGAAGACCTCGTCGAGCGCCTGCAGCGGCACCAGCGGCATGCCGGGCGAGATATATTGCCCGACGTCAACCTTACGAATGCCGAGACGGCCGGAAAAGGCTGCCACGATCCGCTTCTGAGCGATCACCGCCCGGGTCTTGTCGACGCTGGCGGCGGCCTCGTCGCGACGCGCGACTGCGGTGTCGAGCTGCGACTGTGCCACGGTGCCGCGGCGGAACAGGTCGTGCTGGCGGGAGAGCTCGCTTTCGGCATTCTTCAGGGTGGCGAGATTGGACTGGAGGTCGGCCTGCTCGACCCGGTCATCGAGCTGCACCAGCACGTTGCCGGCCGTGACATCCTCGCCCGAGCTGAAGTTGATGTCGCGGACGATGCCACCAACCTCTGCCGTAACGTCAATGCCGGTCACGGACCGCAGGCTGCCGATCGCCTGCAGGCGCGGAGTCCATTGTTCGGTCCGAGCCGGCTCCGCCGACACGGTGACCGCCGGCTGCGGTGCGCCGGCGATGGCCTGCTTGATGACCTGCGGCAGAAAGACATAGTGAAACCAGGCGAGGCCGCCGAGAATGGCGGCAATCACCAGAAACATCAGGACGAAAAAACGCTTGGACATCTCGACTCGGCATCAATTTCGACGGCGGGCGGAAGCTAGCCGAGCAGCCGCAGATTGGCCAGCATCGCTTGTTCCGCATCGGCGCAACCACGCCCGCACTCCGGAACGGCAGGGTTCCCGCGGGTCGCTTTCCACACCGGAGGTTGCAGCAAAGACATAGGGCCGGGTCAAGCCCCCGGCGATCGCGGAACATTTGCAAATGAACATAGCTTTACGACGGCAGGCCAGCCCGGCCACACCGTGGGAAGCGCGCATGGATTCGGCATTCGAACAATCGAGCGGCGTGAGGGTCGGCATCGTCGGCGTCGGGAACTGCGCCTCTTCCCTGATCCAGGGCCTCTCCTATTACCGTGACGCCCGCGACAATGTGCCGATCCCGGGACTAATGCACAGCGACATTGGCGGCTACCGGGTGAGCGACGTGACGATCACCGCCGCTTTCGACGTCAATCGCACCAAGGTCGGGCTCGATGCCGCCGAGGCGATTCTGGCGCCCCCGAACAACACCCAGCTCTTCGCCAAGGTGCCGCGGCTCGGCGTCAAGGTCGAACGCGGACCGACGCTCGACGGCATCGGGCAGTACCTCGCGGACGAAATCGTCGAGTCGCCGCTGCCACCGGCGGATGTCACCGGCGTGCTGCGGGAGAGCGGCACCGAGGTGCTGGTCTCGTATCTGCCGGTCGGTTCGGAGAGGGCGACGCGGTTCTATGCCGAGCGGGCAATCGAGGCCGGCTGTGCGTTCGTCAACTGCATCCCGGTGTTCATCGCCTCGGACCCGGCATGGCGCCGGCGTTTCGAGGCGGCCGGGCTGCCGCTGGTCGGCGACGATATCAAGAGCCAGGTCGGCGCGACCATCGTCCACCGGGTGCTGACGCGGCTGTTCCGCGAGCGCGGGGTCAGGCTCGACCGCACCTATCAGCTCAATTTCGGCGGCAACACCGATTTTCTGAACATGCTCGAACGGGAACGGCTCGAAAGCAAGAAGCTGTCCAAGACGCGCTCGGTCACCAGCCAGCTCGAGGTGCCGCTGTCGGGGGAGAACATCCATATCGGGCCAAGCGATCACGTGCCCTGGCTCAGCGATCGCAAATGGGCCTATATCCGCATGGAAGGAACAGCTTTCGGCGGCGTGCCGCTCAATGTCGAATTGAAGCTCGAAGTGTGGGATTCGCCAAATTCCGCCGGGGTGGTGATCGATGCGGTGCGCTGTGCCAAATTGGCGATGGACCGGGGGCTCGCAGGCACACTGACCGGCCCGTGCGCCGCGTTCATGAAGTCTCCGCCCGAGCAGTATACCGACGATGAAGCGCAGCGCCTGACCACCGATTTCATCGCGGGGCGAGGCTGAGGCCTCATGAAAATCGTGATCTTCGGCCTGACCGTCAGTTCGTCGTGGGGGAACGGCCATGCGACCCTCTGGCGCGGGTTGATCAACGCCTTGACGGGCCGCGGCCATGCCGTGACGTTTTTCGAGCGCAACACCGATTTCTATGCCGAGAACCGCGATCTTCGCACGCTGAACGGCGCCGAGCTCACGCTTTACGACAGCTTTGCCGACGTGCTGCCGGTCGGGCGGCGGGAATTGCAGGCGGCCGATGTCGCCATCACCACCTCCTACTGCCCCGATGCGATCGAGGCAGCGCAGCTGATGCAAGAGTGCGGGCGGGCGCTGACCGTCTTCTACGATCTCGACACGCCGGTGACCCTGGCGCTGGCCCGCGGCGGCCAGGCGGTGCCGTGGCTCGGGCCGGCGGGGCTTGGCGATTTCGACCTGGTCCTGAGCTATACAGGCGGGCGGGCGCTGGACGAGCTCAGGGCGCTCGGCGCGCGCCGGGTCGTGCCGCTCTACGGCCATGCCGATCCGCAAGCGCATTCGAGGGTTGCGGAAATTCCACGCTTCAAGGCCGATCTGTCATGGCTCGGGACCTGGGCGGCCGACCGGCAGAAGGCGCTCGAAGCGCTGTTCGCGGCACCGGCCCGAGCCCGCCCGCACTACCGGTTCCTGCTCGGCGGCTCGCTCTATCCGCCGAGCTTCCCGTGGACCGCCAACATCTGGTTCGTGCGCCACATTCCGCCCGACCTGCATTCCGCCTTCTATTCGTCATCGCGATTGACCCTCAATGTCACGCGCGACACGATGGCCCAGATGGGGTGGTGCCCGTCGGGACGCTTGTTCGAGGCGGCAGCCTGCCAAGCCCCGATGGTTTCCGACTGGTTCGAAGGGCTCGATGCCTTTTTCGAGCCGGGGAGCGAGATCCTGATCGCGCGCAGCACCGAGGAGGCGTTGAGCGCACTGGATGAACCCGACAGCGCGCTCGAGCGGATCGCCCAGGCGGCGCATGAGCGGTTTCTGCGCGACCACACCTCGGCACGACGGGCCGATGAGCTGGTGGCGGCTCTCGAAGCCCCGCAAGCAGGCGCGTTCGAGCATCGTCGCGGGGGGACGGAGGCACGACCATGTGGGGTATAATCCCGGCGGCAGGACGCGGCAGCCGCATCCAGCCGCTGGCCTTCTCGAAGGAGCTGCTGCCGGTCGGCAGCCGCCGCGAGGACGGCCGCGAGCGGCCCTGTGCGGTGAGCGAGTACCTGCTCGAGCGCATGGTGAAAGCGGGAGTCGACAAGGTCTGCTTCGTGATCTCGCCGGGCAAGTCTGACATCATGGA
>Ga0114129_10017540_pt1 | contig 10193 bp, 7 predicted proteins | sample RhiMetdeltSRZDD1_FD_80071 | JGI IMG/M metagenome (GOLD analysis project Ga0114129, IMG submission 80071) | Populus rhizosphere microbial communities from Tennessee, USA - Rhizosphere MetaG P. deltoides SRZDD1 (version 2) (version 2) | ecosystem: Host-associated > Plants > Roots > Rhizosphere >... | reverse complement strand
TATTGGTTGATGACTTGCTGACCAAAGGGGCCCACGAACCCTACCGAATGTTCACCTCCAGAGCCGAATTTCGCCTGCACCTTCGAATCGATAATGCGGACCAGAGCCTCACTCCCGTTGGGCATGAGGCCGGTTTGGTTTCGGAGGAAGATTTCGCTCGCTATGTCGAGAAACAGGAACGCATTTCCTCCCTAGATGCCATCTTGCGGGAAATACGCGTGTCTGGCGAATCGGGTCGTATTTCGGCTGCTCAAGCCCTGAAGAGGACAGAGGTGAAAATCAAGGACTTCCTTGGTCTTCTCCCCGAGGCGCTACGGGCGTCACTCAGCAACGAAGAGATCAAAAGTGTCGAGACGGCCATCAAGTATGAAGGCTACTTGCGCCAACAGACGGCGGAAATCGCGAAGATGAAGAAGGCTAGCTCAAAATCCATTCCAGCCCATTTTGACTATCATAAGATCCCAGGATTGTCGCGTGAAATGGTTGAGAAATTCACCAAGGTTCGTCCTGGAACTCTGGGTCAAGCCAGTCGCATACCTGGAGTCACCCCCGCGGCCCTATCTATTCTCCAGATTTATATCGAATTGGACTCACAGAAACGTTCGAAGACAGCGTGATGAATCCTGGGCCGAGCAAGGCCGAGCCTGCCGTCGACGACGTCAAGCTAATCCTGCAACGCTGCGGCTTGCAGTCACCGCCGCATCTCACTGAAAAGATTGCTATTTATTCTGCTCTCCTTCAGAAGTGGAACCGTCGCATAAACCTCACCAGCATCAACAATCCCACTGAAGTGATCATCACTCACTTTGCCGAGTCCCTGTTTGCGGCGCGACATTTAGAGCCTGCGGACACGCCTGTTTTAGATATTGGATCCGGGGCTGGATTTCCAGGCCTGGCTATGAAGCTTTGCCGTCCAGAGATCACCTTCTATCTCTTGGAGCCGCGTAAAAAGCGGGCTGCCTTTTTGTCGACGGTACGACGTGAGCTCGCGCTCTCCGAAGTCTTCGTACTGAACAAAACCGCAGAGGAGTGTCGCGCAACAGATTTCAGGGAAAGACCGGGCTTACTGACCCAGCGTGCAGTTGGCCAGGTCCCAGCCTTGATCAAGTGTTGCTTGCCGCTGGCCCGACCGAGGGCTCGCGCCATGCTTTTTCTCACGGCGGCCAAAGTGGGCGACATTCTGAGCCAACTCCCTCAGTTCAACTGGAAGAAGCCCATTCCGATCCCTTGGTCACATCAACGGGTGATTGTTGTGGGAGACATAAACTAACGTGTTCCACGTGAAACGTCTCAGACTCCGAGCTCACTGTTTCACGTGGAACCACAGTATTCGATTTTAGGAATTGAAATATGGTCCATGATCTGCTAGAAAGGAAAATTCTAGCAGGAGTCAGAATATCATTTTTCCTTGGGTCATCTTTTCATTTACATTTGCGGCAGGCATCGGTCAACCCTGCCGCGGACCGCAGTTTCAGCTAAGAGATTGAGGCGGCTTTGCGCCGAACCATCGCGATTGCAAACCAGAAGGGGGGTGTTGGCAAGACAACCACCTCCATCAACTTGGCCGCATCCCTGGCCACCGCCGAAATGAAGACGCTTTTGATCGACTGCGATCCGCAGGCGAATGCGACTAGCGGTTTGGGATTTCGCAAAGACCCGCGCCGTCGCAGTCTTTATCATCTTTTTGCGGAACGGGAGCCCATCGAGAAACTCATCCAGAGGACAGAACTCGAGGCCCTGGACGTGATTCCGGCGGACCGGAACATGGTTGGGGCGGCCATGGAGATAGCTAATGAGGAGCGACGTGAGTATCGATTAAAGGACGCGCTCGAGCAGATTCCTCAGATTTATTCCTTCGTTCTACTCGATTGTCCTCCATCGCTCGATCTGCTGACTCTTAACGCTCTGGTCGCGGCACAGTCCATCCTGATCCCCATTCAGTGTGAGTATTTCGCTCTGGAAGGCGTTTCAGAGCTCTTGGATACTCTGATCCGGATTCGCAGAAATCTGAACCCGCAATTAGCCGTCGAAGGTATCCTGCTGACAATGTATGACGAGCGGACTAATCTCAGCAATCAGGTCGCACAGGACCTGCGGGACTTTTTCGGTGCTCAAGTTTTTCAGACCGTGATCCCCAGGAATATTCGACTGGCTGAGGCACCCAGTCACGGGAAACCCATTATCCTATACGATATTAAATCCCGCGGAGCAGAGAGCTATATACAGTTAGCCAAGGAGGTCATTAACCATGACAAGACAGGCCCTGGGTAAGGGGTTAAGCACGCTGTTGAGAGATCGCGAGAGTTCCAACGATCATGAGCTGCTTGAGCTCGATGTCGACCTGTTGGAACCAAACCGCTATCAGCCCCGTCAGATCTTTTCAGAAGATAGGCTGGAGGATTTGGCCCAGTCGATCAAAACACACGGCATCATTCAGCCTATTGTGGCCCGTCGACACGGCGACCGCTATCAGATTGTTGCTGGTGAACGACGATGGCGGGCAGCTCAACGGCTGGGACTACTTAAGGTGCCTGTCCTGGTCAAGGTGATAGGCGACGAGCGACTTCTGGAGGCTTCACTGATCGAGAATATTCAAAGAGAGAATCTCAATCCGATCGAAGAGGCGAAGGCCTATCAACGCCTGTCACAGGAATTCAATCTGACTCAAGAGGACCTTGCTGAGCGAACCGGAAAGGATCGCTCCACTGTCACTAACTTCCTGCGCCTACTGAAGTTACCTGAAGATATCCAGGACTTGGTACTGCAGGAGAGGCTTTCGATGGGTCACGCCAGAGCGCTACTCGCCTTGGATAATCCAGCAGACCAACGCGACTTGGCCGGGAGATGTCTGCATAACGGTTGGTCGGTCCGCCAGCTTGAGACAACTATCTCTCATCTTAAGACTGGCCAACCTCAACTGAAGCCGGAGCCGAAGCGACTTGATCCCAACGTCAAAGCCGCTGTTGAGAAGTTGGAAAGTGCTCTCGGAACGCGAGTCCGGATCGTTGAAAAGAAAAAGAGAGGTCAAATCGAAATTGAGTACTACTCGCAAGAAGAGTTGCAGAGATTGTACGAGTATCTCGTTCGGGAGGGCCAGAACAGCGAAGAAACAGTGCGTGCCTAAGTTGGATCAAATATAATTGGCCTTATATGGCGCAGAGCTGAAGAGAACACACCTTGGAGAGTTGATTTCTCCTTGTTTTCAAAGAAGCGCCGAATGGAGCCACCTGCACCCTGGGCCTGTCATCGAACTGGAAACACCATCAGCTGGCTCAATGATTCTTCCTCGCCCAGCACGATGACGCGACCGTCTTCTGAGGCGGCGACACTTCCAATTTGAAATCCCCTCCAAGCGATCCCCTGCTCCAACCCAGGCTCTGTCATAGTGAACCTCGGGTTGCCAAGATCTACAAAACCTCGGCCCCCTGGGTCGTACGAGAATAGGTGGGCATAGCCGGGAGAGGCGCCGGACACGCCATAGAGTTTTCCGTCCGCACCAAAAGTCAGCCCGGTGATTCGGGGCATCATGACTGGTTTGCCGAGATTGGTCACCCTACCGGTTTCCGGATCCAGCTTGAATAGTTGCCCGTCGCCTGCATTGCCTCCGTAAAGAATTCCGTCCGGAGCCATAGTCCAGGCGTCAACACGACCCAACGGGCGACGTCCCCAAACCTTCGGTAGTTCGTCTTCCAACAGATCAATCCTCTGGGCGTCTGGGTCGAAGCGGAAGATCTTGTTGACCGGCTGGCTCCCATAGACTCGCCCCTTCTGGTCAATTGCCAGACGCCGTGAGAGGTAATCCGCCGGTTTCAAAGCATATTGATGGAGAAACGCCAGGATTTCCTTGCTTGGCGAAGTTTCGTCAAAGATTTTCGTTGTGTGATTTCGCAGGTCCTGCAGAAAAAAGTTTCCGGACGGATGGCTAATCCCATAGATCCGACCGCGTGAACTGTCCACGGAAAGAGCGAAGATACCCTGCCCAGCTACGGGAGTACCGAGATCAAAGGCCTCGATCTCGTTCCCATTCACTTTGAATTTGAAAAGATGACCACTGCCGCCGGGTTTGTCTGGAATGGTCCCGCCATACAGAAATCCTTCCGGTCCGCGCCCAAATCCGCTCTGGATACAGCGTTGACCGGGAAGGACAGGGGACATATCCAAAACCCTTTCCAGGCGTCGCTTCGAGAGAGAAACGGCAAAGAGGAAGGGACTTCTGCCCGGAATGGCGGACGTGCCGCCGAGAACATAGTCTCCCACGACCTCGAGAGAGGTGATGGCATTTCGGTAAATGGGTAAGCGAACGTAGGGAGAGTTCTCCAGCGAAACCTCCACTGTGAAACTGCCTGGCGGAGTGAAGAAGGTGTATTCGGCCTGCAACAGGATTGACAGCCAGGCAAACCCAGCAGAGATGAACAGAAGAGATCGTTCGATCTTCATTCAGTCCCCTTTTCGGGATTGAAGATGATCATGAATGGCCGGCTGGCTCCAGACTCACCCATTTGCTCAGCTTTTGGGTTATTTCTCCGTCCCGCGAAATAGAGGTTGCCGGCTGAGTCTTTAACATCAGACCCTGTTACTTCGCTTATCACTTCCAGAGGAAAGTTCAGCGCCATCCGCTTGCTTCTTTTCTTTGGATCGAACTCCATCAGCACGACGCTTTCACTCTCTTCCGCGTACATCCCATGTCCACCGATAAAGTAGTAAAGCTTGCCGTTTCCTCCCAGCGCCAGATTGGGGCAGTAGTAATTCCAAGCCGGTCTGAGAGTGGCGTCAAAGATTCCGCCGAGATCTTCCACCGCCCCAATTCCCTCTTGGGTTGGCCGAAAAGCCAACATCTTAGCTCCGTAGGTAATTAGGTACATAACCCCCGACGACCGGTCGACGGCGTAAGCTGTGATGCCGGTGATGATGTGCTCGCCTGGGGTTCCTTCAAATGAAGGAAGACTCTCTCGAGCAAAAATCAGCCGTCCTCCACTGCGCTCGTAGTTGACAAGACGCTGGCGCCAGTCCACGTAGTAAACATTGCTCCACCAATCTCTAAAGAGGACTCGAGGCACATGGTCGCTTCCCAGCCGGCCGAAATCCCGCAGGCGGTTGGCCTTGGGGTCGTAGGTCACGAAATGGACCTGTGGGTATGAAACCGCGGAGATCTGGCCATCGACTTGATCCACAGCCAAATCCTTAATGCTCTCGTACTGAATGGCGGTTCCCAGGTTAGTGAGGCGATCGGAGGACGGGTCCCACTTCATGAAGAATCCGCCGCTGTACCCGTGGGGGTGATCCATCAGGTACTCCTCCCGGCTTTCACCACCATCTGTCGTAAAGTACATGGAACCGTCCGGTCCCTCCACAATTTGAGAGTGAATCTTTCCCTGCCATTGATACTCCCTCAAATTGGCCATATCGGGTATGAACCCGCACAATCTCATGCGGTGCGACTTCACGTCGTATTCGAACAGCCCGACGCGATCACGATGGTTCGTGACTCCGATGAATACTTTGTCGTACCTAGTGCTGAACCCAATCGACCCCCAGGTAGAATGGGCTTCAGGAAAATCTGGATAGTCTACAAACCGAATGTTCCTCTCGCTGACTTCAGAGGCCCCTGACGGTGCCCAAGTCAGACTCAAACAGATTGTGGTTAGAAGAAAAAGAGAAGCTTTCTGTTTCATACTCCTCCCTGAGGTTGAATCGAAGCCTCTCCGGCAGCGGCATCGAGTGCAGGCCGGTCCATCAAGTTTCGCGGCGGTGCGGGGAAGCTGAAGCCACGCTTCTGCCTTTTCTCTTCTTTAGAACTTGGGCGTGACCAACAAAGCATGATCCAAGGTGTCCCCGCTTGCCTTGAACCCGTTGTGATCCACGTCGACGTAAATGGGGTTGGTGTAGGCGAGCGGATGCATGGCTGCCTCCCAGCTTCGTCCCCAGCCTTTGCTCAGATCTGAGTTTTCACCCGTCGCCACAACGATAAGATGGGCATCTTCTTGAAGGCTCAGGTGGAGTGTCTCATCGAATTTCACCACACCTTGACGAAACATCGTGGGATGGGTGGAGCGGGTATAGTTGTAGCGATGGTCCTGCCGGCCGTTAACCAGAACTTGAATTCGATCAATATCCATCCAGTTGGCCGTTTGAACTCTTATCTTTAGGTCGATAGATCCCTCGGCAATGACGTTCGAGCCGATAGGCATACCATCGGCAGTGGTGACCTGCAGGAATGGTCCATTGGTGATCATCATGCGTCCGGCTTTGGAATTGCGGATAATCTCCTGTGGGTTGATAGCACTGGGGTCGTCCGTCGCACTCGGAATGTAGGTGCGCCATCCGCCGACTCCATCATTGAAAATGTGGTGTGCGTCACTGACAGCTACGCTCCACATGTGCCGTCCTTGATTGAGTAATTGCAACCAGCCGAAAGTGCGGTTCTCCAGTTTCTCGGCAGGGTCCCCACGGCGGGACAGGTACCAGGGATTCGGATTGAGAATTTCCGTACTCCAGGTTTCTGCGGCATCGATCAAATGCTCCAAGCCAATGAATCCACCGTCCGGAATTTGATCCTTGTCACGGTCGTTGAAAGCGGTGCCAACGTCCGGATGATTGATTTGCACCCAGCGATCTGGACCTCCGCCGTAGGCATTGCGCAATACAATGGCATTCAACCTGGGATCAAACTGCCAAACAGGTGCTCCCCCGTCCTGCGCATAAGGAGTCCGCTTTAGTGGAAAGGAATTAAAGTGCTGGCCGTCGCCAGTCAACTCAATACCGACAATCGTTTTCAGGTATTTGCCCACTCCCAGGCGGTCGATATGCGATTGCCAGTCGCAGATGCGGTTATGCTCTGTGGTTGGCGCAAACTCGATGTTCTCCGCAACATGGTCAATAATCCGGTCGTCCGTGTTGCAATAGTTGTCGCCGCTAGGAGTTGAGTGCGAGTGATAGTCAGCGCTAATCCAACCTTGGGTATTGACGGAACGGTTTAGAGCTCCGCTCACCTGGATCGTCTGCCCCTTCTCAACCTCGACTTCTCGTTCCAGAAGACCGTACTCGGGCCCGCGAGTGATACGCAGAAGATACTTGCCTGCCGGGACTTGTTGGGAGAACTGTCCGTTGTGAGATAGATACTGATGATCGCAGCCATGAGCGCGGTAGGAAGTGCCGAGATTCGGCGTCGCAGTCCCTTCCCTCCCGATGAACTGAACTTTGCACGGGGAGGGATTGCCAGCCTTGTCGCGGATGTCAAAAGAGATAGCCGAGGCCGGTGGAGCAAGGATATCCAGGCGAGTTGTTTTTTTGGCTACTACCGAAAATGACTTGTTTGTTTCTGCTTAAGAGGCGCGGCCAATGTCTACCAACCTGGTCTTATACTCTCCCGCTGGGAGGAGGAAGGCAAATTTTCCCGTTGAGTCCGGGTAGGCTGGCAAATCAACTTCACCAAGCTTCACGAGCAAACTTGCTTGAACGGCCGCTGCCCCGGCGTTATCCCTCACTGTTCCCTCAACCGTGCCGCTTTGGCCTTTCAGGCTAGTCACGACCCCATAGGCAGCCAATGGGGAATCAGCGACGGCTAGGGCAACCGTGTAGATACGTTGCTGGCCTGGCGTTAGCAAGGTTTCCTTCTCTGCCGGTGGTTCTCCCGCTCGAGGCACGAATCTCCAAGCGTACGCACGTTTATCGAACGGATCAATACTGTCTCCCACTCGAACCTCATCTACGGTCCACTGCTGTGAGAACTCTTTCCATACCGGAAGCGGTGTGATTTTCTTTGTCTCTTGAGACTCATTCTGATACGTGGAAGTCACCAGAAGATATTGCCAGCCCTCTTCGAGACGATATTCATTCCGGATGAAGAGGCCATCCCCAGTTGCCGCCGTCCGAACCACTTCCAGGACAGCCGCTCCGTCTTTGCCGTCGTTGACGACCCGCACATAGGAAACCTCGCCCCCCTGCCCACCCGGCCTGAAAGCAGTGATCTGATCGTTGCTGGCGCCACGCAGGTCCAGATCATACAGGCAGCCTGGCGTTACAAATTCATATTCCGTGGCCATGTTCGCTCGACGCAGGGGCAGATTGCCCGAAATGAGCGCCTGAATGTTGCTGTTGCGCAGCACAAAGTCACCGACAATTCCGTCCGCCTCCTTGCCGCCAGGTAGCAGGTCAACATTGGATTTGCCGATCTCAACCGCCTCGACACCGCCGCCATTTTGTGCAACCATGGCCCAGGCTATTAACGATAGAAAAGCAGCCGCCAGAACGAGTCTCTTCATTAGACACCTTTCGCTTTGAACATCAGCCGCTCAAACTAGACAAAAAAGAACTGAAATACTCTTAGCCGGTTCGTTGCATCGGAGTCGACTAGCCCCTCGATTTATCGAGGGGTTTGGAATCGTGTCCATCACTCCTTTTTCTCTCCTCGCATCTTTTCACCGGCACTTAGCTTCACGCCCCGTTCCTGGCGATGAGGAAGTCCGTCGCTACCGTTTTGTGGAGCTGGATTGTACCCAGACTTGTTGCTTTCAGCTAGGCGTGTGGGTTCGCGCCAGATAACGTTCTATGGCATCGCAGGCGGCCTTCACTCCATCCTCTTGACGCACGGTGTTTCCCACCGCCGCCGCCGCCCTCGCATAGCTTGAATCCTGCAGCAACAGCTGCAGTTCCGAGACAACTCTATCGGCGGAGTATTTGAGCCGTTGGATGGAGCGCGCAATGCCGAGTTTCATGGCCCTGGCTGCGTTATCCGGTTGATCGTGGCTGAAGGGAACGATCAACATGGGGCGCCCGGAACGTAGCGCTTGTGCCAAAGTCCCGATTCCACCCTGATGCACGTTCAGGGCGGCCCGGGGGAATATTCTCGAGTGAGGGACATAGTCAAAAGCTGCGATGTCTTCTGACAACAAGTCGGTTGGCCTGTTGCCAGGATCAGGTCCTGTTACCAAGACGGCTCGTTTCCGCAGACGCTTGGCCGCCACGGCGCTTTCCCTGAAAAACCCTCGTGCGTCGAACACGGCTGAAGATCCGAGTGTGAATACCAGGGGAGGGTCGCCGGCACTCAAAAACCGCTCCACTGAGGAGCCATCCCTTTCAGCCGCCGCATCGCTGTCGTACAAAGGGAAGCCGGTTACCCGGGTGTTAGGGGGCCAGTCAGCTTGCGGCCTTGCCAAAACTGGCGAGAATAGAGCCAGGTTCATGAAGGGCGAAAACTGGCCTTCGAGGAGCGGATCCTGACTCGAGGGCGGAAGGCCGACCTGCTCGCGCAATGCTCGGACCGGTTTGGACCACGAGTGCGTAATGCCTCGCATGAGGCGAAAGACGAGCCGATACAAAGAAGGGCTGAGCCCATGAAGTCTATTGAGCCAGGGGGCTGGTGCCATCACGGGTGGATCCTCAGTGGACATGAAGCTCAGTGGGGAAAGTACTGTGGCCAGCCAGGGCATACCGCGCTTTTCGGCGACCAGCCGTCCCGCATAGGTGAGCGGATGTGTTACCAGGAGATCAGCGCCTTCACCCGCCCGCGAGAGGTCTTCATAGCTCTCCCGCAAATGAGGCATAAAGATTCTCCGAACGACATACTCTGTCCCCGTACGAAGGTGGTTGACCCTACGCATCACCTCGGGATCGTTGACGACATCCTCAAGATTCGGACGCACGGGACGGAATTGGATTCCCGCGCTTTCGATTTTCTGTTGATAGAAGCCGCTAGTGGCGATGATCGGAAGGTGCCCTCGCGACTTAAGACCCAGCGCAATGGCGAGGTAAGGATGAAGGTCGCCGTAGGAGCCGAAGGTTGTTAGCACAATCGATTTCATAGGATCCCAGCCGGGATTCTAACACGACGGAGGGATGCGCGCGGAGGTCACAAAGAAATCGTATGTTATACTGGGCCAAAGTCAGGCCATTGGTTCCGGAGGAGACATGTGAGTGAGCAACTCGACGTTCTGCTGGACGTGGCTTCCCGGCTGGATAAAGATGCTGTTCCTTACATGATCAGTGGATCAATGGCGATGAACTACTACTCCCAGCCGCGCATGACGCGAGCCATCGATCTGGTCTTGGAGATTGGCAGGGGAGACGCGGCCCGAATCGAGAGGCTCTTCTCCAAGGACTATTACCTGGATACATCGGCCCTTCAAAGTGCTATTGGCCAGCGCAGCATGTTTAACATGACCCACTTGACCCATGTGGTCAAGGTGGATTGTATC
>Ga0114129_10017539_pt1 | contig 10193 bp, 3 predicted proteins | sample RhiMetdeltSRZDD1_FD_80071 | JGI IMG/M metagenome (GOLD analysis project Ga0114129, IMG submission 80071) | Populus rhizosphere microbial communities from Tennessee, USA - Rhizosphere MetaG P. deltoides SRZDD1 (version 2) (version 2) | ecosystem: Host-associated > Plants > Roots > Rhizosphere >... | reverse complement strand
CGGCACTGAAGCTCGCAGCCGGCGCGCCCGCGCGGCCGTCACGCATGGACGCGTATTGACGTTCGATGCGGAATCCGTTGTCGCGCGACGTCAGGGTGGCCGCGTCCGGCGCGTAGGTGAGGCGCGCGGCGTAAAACGCGGTGCCTTCTCCCTCGCGATGGACGGTCAGGTCGCTGTTGCCCGACGTCGCGGTTCGCCCGAGCTGCGCCATCGGCACGTCCTTCGTCGCCGGTATCGTCGATCGGCCCTTGAACGTCTCGCGCAGCAGATTCTCGGTGCCGAGCTTGATCGTCGCCGTGAAGTTCGGAACCTGACTCTCGTACTTGCGGTAGTAGTTGACGAGCGCCTGCATGGCGATCGCGTTCTCCTGCGTGTTGCCCCAGCGGCCGTTCTTCCGCGCGCGCATGAGCCACCGTACGAGTCCGGTCATCTTCGTCTGTGTGTCGCCAACGCGCACGAGCGTGTTCAGCGCGAGCGCGGTCGATCGGACGTTCGAGTTCCAGAAATACAGCAAGTACGGATCGGCCAATTCTTCGACGTGAATCGATCCGGCCTCGGGCAGCATCGCGTTGTCGATCCGGCGGCGAAGCTCCGCGAGGCGCGGCCCGGACTCGCCTTTGGCGATCATCGCGTCAAGCAGGTACGCGATGCCGAACACCGGCATCCGATCGAGGTACCCGTACAGCCGGTTGACGTTCGAGTCCTCGTTGCGTCCGCCATCGACGAGCACCTTGACCGCGAACGCTTTCCACGCGGTGTAGGCGGGCCACCATCCTTCGTTGACCGGCGGCGGGAGCGCGAGCTCCCGATCCAGATAGTCGTACCCGCGCTGCATGACGACGGGATCGACGTCGTATTTCAACGCGGCAGTCGTCTGGTACACGTGCAGCACATAGGCCGTCAGATACGCCGAGGTCGAATGGCACATGCCGGGCCAGTAGGCAAAGCCGCCCGACGGGCACTGGAATTTCTCCAGCTCGCGCAAGGCCGATTGGACGCGCGGCCGCAGATCCCGTCCTTCGATGCCGGGCAGATGGAACGCGTCGCCAAGGTCGGAGGCAAGCGCGAGGACGAACGCGCGCGACGCCTTCTGCTCCACGCAGCCGAACGGATACTCGACGACGTACCGCGCGCCCTCGCTCAGACCGACGAGCGCCGTCGACGACACTTCGAGATGGAGTCCGCCGACGCCGGGCACGATGCCCGCCGGCATCACGAACGTTTGCTTCGCGTCGGGCGCCGCCTCGCCGTACGCCGCGACGCTTTCCGGCGACACGGCCACGTCCACCGGTACGGTGTCCTCGAACGCGTCGCTTTCGTTCCCGAGCCGAACCGTGGTCTGGACTCGTGCGCGGCCGACCGCTTTCGACACGACATCGAAGCGCACCTCGACCGACGCGCCCGCGCCAATCTGCACCGTCCGGCGCGCATCACCAACGATCTGCAGGACGTCCGGATCGAGGCTGCGCATCGTGACGATGGCGGTTCCCGGCTGCTTCAACTGACTGGTGACGACCGAGCCGAAGAACGCCTTGTCGCCACGAGAGAGGAAGCGCGGAAACGCGGCCTTGAGCACGACCGGCTTGTTGATGCGGATTTCGCTTTCGCCCGAGCCGAAGCGCGACGCCTTGTCGCCGCTGACCGCCATGATGCGGTAGGTCGTGAGCGATTCCGGCAGCTTCACGTCGACGGAGGCTTGACCGCGCGCATCGGTCGTCAACGATCCGAGCCAGAACGCGAGCACGCGGAAGTCCTTTCGCAGCTCGCTGACGCCCGAGTCGGCGCCGCCGCCGCCGCCATCGGTCGTGCCCTTCGGCGTCAGCACCCGGCGGCTGACGATGCGCTGCCGGTTGTCGGTGGTCATCACCTGCAGCGCCTTGGGCACGTACACCGAACCGAGGACGTCGGGCGTCCGAAAACCGGTGAGCGACAGCACGCCGTAGTCGACGGCCCACAACGTGACCTCGCTCGAGACGGGCGCGCCTTGCACGTCCTTCACCTGCACCTGGACCTTTGCGGATCCCGCGGGCCGGATCTCGTCGCGGTTCGCTTTGACGCTGAGCGTGAGGCGCTTCGACGCATCCTCCACCCCGAGTCTCGCGTAGCCCACGCGGAATGCCGGCTTGCCGGGATCGCTGGTGTCGCCTTCAGGCGCGTCGGCCTTCGTGCGCCCTTTGATGAGCAGCACCGAGACGAACAGATTCGGAATGTCGGCGGCCGCGATCGGGACCGAGACCGTCTGCTGCGTGGACGTCAGCGTGAACGTCGAGTGCGAGCGGATGCCTTCACGTTCGACCGTCAGCAGCCCCGTGGCGCGCTCCCACGGCGATTGAATCATCAGCCGCGCGGTTTCGCCTGGCTTGTACGTGCTGCGCTCGGGCACGAGATCGATCCGGTTGTGGTCGTAGCGGGCCCACGCCGTGTATCCGGGTCCGATGGCGTAGAACGAGAGCCGTGTCTTTGCCGTGTACGCGCCGCTCGTCGCCTCCGCGCGAAGCACGAAGGAGCCGCCGTGCGGCAAGGGAATCGCGAGCGGCACCGGCTCGGCGGCCGTCGTCACGCTGAAGCGGCCCGCGACCACCTCTTTGCGTTCCGTGTCCCAGGTGTAGAAGCCATGGCCCTCGGCACGCCGCACGCTGTTCCACTGCAACTCGACCAGCGTCACCTCCACGGTGACGCCCGCCACGGGAACGCCATCGGGCGAGACCGCGACCACCGACGTGTTCACCCCGCTCTTCTGATCGACGAAGAGCGGCGGGGCCTGCAGCCCGATGTACCACGGCGCCGGATGCACGACGAAGCTCGCCCGGCCGGCGATGTGCTGCCGCGACACATCCTCGACGTCGCCCTCGAACGTGTAGCTGTATGGATATCCGTCGCTCGCGCGCGTCTCGAGATCGAGCGCAAGTTGACCGCCGCCATCGAGCGTCGCGGTTTTCGACGCGATGTCCTCCGATCCGAATTGACCGCCGTGTTCGCAGCAGCCGACGAACACGAAGCGATTGTCCGGGAATCGGCTCGTCACGGCGTGCGGCGCGCCGAACGCCGGCGACCGCGAGTAGCGCCATGCCACCGGACGCTGCCCCATCGCCGCGCCGAACAGATACCGCGCGCTGACTACGCCCTTCAGCGTCGCGCCGGCCAATGCCGACTCCCCCGCGAGGTTGGCATCAACGCGGAATTCGGGCCGGCGGTAGGCCGCGACGAGGAAGCCGCCCTGCACGATCTGCCGCCACGGATCCTGCCATTCCGGATTCTCGAGATCCTCGGGGCTCGGCGTCGCCTCCTCGAGCGCCTTCTTGTCGAGACTCACCATCACGCGGTAGTTGCCCAGCGCGCCGTCTGCGGGCAGACGCGTCACCCACTCGGCCGTACTCCACGACGTCAGGGTCGACGTGCGGCGATCGACGACCTTGTCGCGGCTGTCCCGGACGACGATGTGCAGCGGCGAGCCGTTGCCGATCAATTGAATGCCGGCGGGCGTGTCGCGGCGCAGGATTGCCTTGAAATGGATCTCTTCGCCGAGCTTGTAGACGCCACGGTCGCTGAAGACCGTGCCGCGGAGGACCGGCTCCGATTCGGCCAGATCGTAGAAGGCGCCGAACTGAAACGGCTCGATCCCTTCGTCCCAATTGCTGGCGACGTACGCGACGTCCCCGTCCTTGGCGGCCGTGACGATGAACGAGAACTCGGTCGGTTCGCGGCGGCTGCGGAGCGGCAGCGCCGGCGCCAGCGCAATCCCGTCGTCACGCGTCCGGCCCGACCACGCGACGCTGTTGTCCAACCGGATGATCGAGACGTCGGCGCCGGCAACCGGCGCGCCGGTGTCGAGCCGCGTGACGAAGACGAGCGTGTTCTGCGGGCTGTCCTTGACGGTGATGCCCAGGTTCGTCGCCTGAACGATCGTCGCGATTGGCTTGGGTTCGTCCGACTCTTCGGCGTCGAACCTGCGCGCGCGCGCGATCGGCTGACCGGGCAACATGGCCGCCCACACCAATCCGGTGCCCGCGGGTTTCAGCGTGCTCGAGAGATCCAACCCGTGCGACTGAATCCGATCGGCCGTGACACCGAGCGTGCGGCGCGTGCCGGCGCCCGCCGGGGCGAGTCGAAAGTAATTCTTTTGCAGATCCACAATCGTCGGCATCAGCTGGTCGGGCGTCAGCGCCCGGACCCACTGGCGCACGTCGGTAAAATTCCGGGCGAAGAACGGCAGCGGCCCGGCGCCGGTTTCCCAGACGCCGTGTCCATCACCGAAGCTCGTGAACGCGCGCTCGTGCCAGTTCTCGACGACGCCTGTCCACGCGTAGCCGAGCACCTGACCGTCGACGGCAGTGAGACCGGCATCGAGCGTGACGGCCCAGGTGCGCGACGGCGACTGTCGGTCGAAGCCGAGATCCTCGAACGTGAAGGCGCCGACGGTCTCCTGCCGGCTGCGGAACGTGTCGCGAGGCGTCGGGAGCGGACGGACCAGCGCCGGTTGCGCCGCGTTCGTGATGTCGCGGACCGTGGCCGCGCGGCGCAGCGCGTCGAGTCGCACGTCGGTTCGCAGGCCCGCCGGGTTGTAGCGATCGGCATCGCATTGACGGTCGCACTCGAAGCCGCTGACGAAGAACGTCGCATCGAGACGGATCGTGTAGGTCTGCACGGCAGGCGGCGTCGCCTGTCCTTGAATCGCGGGGAGACGAGTATCGAGCGAGAGCCGCAGCCATCCGTCAGTCGAAGGCGGCGACACGGTTTCGAGCACGGCGAGATTCGGCGCCGGCGGAAAGCGCTGGCGGTCCCAGTTGGCCGCGAGGCGCAGCGCGACGGGCGCTTCGGACGCGACGGTCGCGGCGGCCGCCGCCACCTTGGCCTCGAAGCGCAACGCCTCGGCCGCACCCATTCGCGCGCGCCCCTCCGCGTCGAGGCGTGGACGCGCCCAGTCATGACGCTCATACCGCGCCGTCGCGTGCGCGGCGACATCGGCCGGTCTCACCGCCTGGTTGAAATGGAGCACGATCATCGCGCGATCGTCGAAGCGCCCGTTCGCGCGATACCACTGGGTCGACAGCAGTCGGACGGTCGGCGTGGTGAACGTGAACGTGAACGCCGTCGGCATCGTCCGGCCGCTGACGGCGGTCGCGGTCGCGGCGATCGTCACGTCGTAGCGTGTCGCGTACGGCAACGGCGTTTTCGGATCGGGTGTGAACACCAGAATCGTCGGTCCCGCCCACCGAAACGTGCCGTTGATGGCGGGGCTGATCGAGAAGAACGGCGCGGTCACTTCGTCCGGGATGCGGCCGATCGGCACCATCGGTTCGGAGAACCGCACGCGGATTTCATTGGCCTGCGCGAGGCTCGCGATTTCGCCGCTCGGTTGCGCGTTCACGACGGCGAGCGTGCTCTGCGCGCGCGCGGATGCGGCCGCCGACAGGCAGAGAAACCCAATCAGACCGAGTCGTTTTCCCATCGTCCATCTCTCCACGTGCTGATGCCCGACGCGTCGAGCAAGACTCAGACCACGCGCAGAAATGCGTCGCCGCGTGTTGCGTCTTTCGGACACGGAACGGTAAACTGCGAAGGTTATGCGTGTCTTTTCGTCCTCAGTGTGGACGAAGATACTCATCGGGCTCACCGGCGTCGCGCTTTTCACCTATCTCGTCATTCACATCGCCGGCAACCTGGTGGTTTTCTTCGGACCAGACGCGTTCAACCGCTACGCGTATGTCATGGAGGTCCGGAATCCGCTGCTGCCGATCATCGAGATCCTGCTGCTGCTGGTCTTCCTGGTGCACATCTACAAGACCATCCGGATGTACATCGACAATCGGGCGGCGCGGCCCGTGAAGTACGTGAAGAAGAAATGGGCCGGCAACCCCAGTCGCAAATCGATCGCCTCGTCGACGATGATCGTCTCCGGCCTCTGGCTCCTCGCGTTCCTCATCATTCATGTCAAGGCCTTCAGATTCAGTCCCGAGTACGAGTGGCCGGCCGGCGGGCGTGACCTGTACCGGCAGGAGATGGAGAACCTCTCGAATCCGTTCATGGCCGGTTTCTACGTGCTGAGCATGGTGGTCGTCGGCTCGCACCTGTGGCACGGCTTCTCGAGCGCGTTTCAGTCGCTCGGCGTCGATCATCCGAGAGTAACGCCGCTGCTGACGGCCGCCGGCAAGGTGTTCGCGGTGGCGATCGCGGGCGGCTTCATGGTCATCGCCGTGTGGGTCTATCTCCATTCGGGCGGACGGGTGCGCGTATGACGCTCGAGGGGAACGTGCCCGACGGACCGATCGACGAGAAGTGGGACCGGCACAAGTTCGAGATGAAGCTGGTCAACCCGGCGAACAAGCGGAAGTACACGATCATCGTCGCCGGCACGGGGCTGGCGGGCGCGTCGGCGGCGGCGGCGCTCGGCGAGCTGGGCTACCAGGTTCTCAACTTCTGCATCCAGGACAGTCCCCGCCGCGCGCACAGCATCGCCGCGCAAGGCGGCATCAACGCCGCGAAGAATTATCAGAACGACGGCGACAGCATCTATCGCCTCTTCTACGACACGGTGAAGGGGGGCGACTATCGATCGCGCGAGGCCAACGTCTACCGGCTCGCGCAACTGAGCGTCAACATCATCGATCAGTGCGTCGCGCAGGGCGTGCCGTTCGCGCGCGAGTACGGCGGGCTGCTGGACAACCGGTCGTTCGGCGGCGCGCAGGTCTCGCGCACGTTCTACGCGCGCGGCCAGACGGGTCAGCAGCTGCTGCTCGGGGCGTATCAGTCACTGATGCGGCAGGTGAAGGTCGGCACGGTCCGGGAGTTCGCGCGGCGCGAGCTGCTGGACCTCGTCGTCATCGACGGGCGCGCGCGCGGCATTGTCTGCCGCAATCTCATCACCGGCGCGATCGAGCGCTACGCCGGCGACGCCGTCATCCTCGCGACCGGCGGGTACGGGACCGTCTACTACCTGTCGACCAACGCGGTGAACTCGAACGTGACCGCCGCGTGGCGCGCGCACAAGCGCGGCGCCTTTTTCGCGAATCCGTGCTTCACGCAGATCCATCCGACGTGCATTCCCGTCACCGGCGAGCACCAGTCGAAGCTGACGCTCATGAGCGAGAGCCTGCGCAACGACGGCCGCGTCTGGGTGCCGAAGAAGAAGGGCGACACGCGTTCGCCGGAGCAGATTCCCGAAGAGGAGCGCGACTACTACCTCGAGCGAAAGTATCCGAGCTTCGGCAACCTCGTGCCGCGCGACGTCGCGTCGCGCAACGCGAAGCAGGTGTGCGACGAAGAGCACGGCGTGGGCGAGAGCGGCCTCGCCGTGTACCTCGATTTCCGCGACGCGATTCAGCGGCTCGGCGTCGAGACGATCCAGGAGAAGTACGGGAACCTGTTCCACATGTACAAGAAGATCACCGACGAGGATGCGTACAAGGTCCCGATGCGCATCTACCCGGCGATTCACTACACGATGGGCGGGCTGTGGGTGGACTACAACCTGATGAGCAACCTTCCCGGCCTGCACGTGCTCGGCGAAGCGAATTTTTCGGACCACGGCGCGAACCGGCTCGGCGCGAGCGCGCTCATGCAGGGGCTTGCCGATGGCTACTTCATCATTCCGTATACGATCGGCGACTACCTCGCCAGCGCCCCGGCGCCGAAGGTGACGACCGACCACCCCGCGTTCAAGGCGTCCGCCGACGCGGTTCAACAGAACATCGACCGGTTGTTGTCGATCAAAGGCAAGCGCGGCATCCGCGAGATCCATCGCGAGCTCGGGCGGATCATGTGGGATTACGTCGGGATGTCGCGAAACGAACAGGGTCTCCGTATCGCGCTCACCGAGATTCCGAAGCTCCGCGACGAGTTCTGGAAGAACGTGTCGGTACCGGGCACGCCGGACAACCTCAATCAGAGTCTCGAGTACGCGGGACGCGTCGCCGACTACCTCGAGTTCGCCGAGCTGCTGACGCTCGACGCGCTGCATCGCCGCGAGTCGTGCGGCGGCCATTTCCGCGAAGAGAGCCAGACGCCCGATGGCGAAGCGCTGCGCGACGACGAGCACTTCATGTATGTGGCGGCCTGGGAGTTCACGGGCGTGGGCAAAGAGCCGATGCTGCACACGGAGCCGCTGCACTTCGAGGAAGTACACCCGACACAACGCTCCTACAAGTAGCGCGAAGCCTTCAGCCGAGCGAGAGACCGATGCGTTTGAATCTGAGAATCTGGCGGCAGGCGAACCCGACAGCCTCGGGGCGCATGGTCGATTATCTCGCGGACGCCATCTCGCCCGACATGTCGTTCCTCGAGATGCTCGACGTCGTGAACGAGGGACTGATCAAGAAGGGCGAAGACGCGATCGCGTTCGACTCGGACTGCCGCGAGGGCATCTGCGGCACGTGCAGCCTCGTGGTGAACGGCATCGCGCACGGACCGGACCGCGGGACCACCGTGTGCCAGCTTCACATGCGCCGGTTCAAGGACGGCGACACGATCACCGTCGAGCCCTGGCGCGCGAAGGCCTTCCCCGTCGTCAAGGATCTCATCGTCGACCGCAGCGCGTTCGATCGGATCATCACCGCCGGCGGCTACATCTCGATCAACGTCGGCGGCGCGCAGGACGGCAATACGATTCCGATCGCGAAGAACGTCGTCGAGACCGCAATGGACTCGGCGGCCTGCATCGGCTGCGGCGCCTGCGTCGCGGCGTGCAAGAACGCGTCGGCGCATCTGTTCATGAGCGCCAAGATCTCGCACCTCGCGCTGCTGCCGCAAGGCAAGCTGGAACGGCGCGCGCGCGTCGTCGCGATGGTCAATCAGGCGGACGCGGACGGCTTCGGGAGCTGCTCGAACGAAGGCGAGTGCGAGGCGGTGTGCCCGAAAGAGATTCCGATCTCGAACATCGCCCGGATGACACGCGAGTACTTCCGGGCGATGTTCGCCGCAGACAAGTAGGAACGCCCCCGATCGTTACGGCTTGATCTGGATGTTTCCTCCGAGCAGCACGCTGGGACCGTTCGCGTAGCTCGTCGTCTTGATGCCGAAGCGATCCGAGGTGCCGGGCTCGCCACAGTCGTCGACGTCGACCGTGTAACGCTCCGTGGTGGTGCCGTTCGATCGAATCACCGAGGCATCGCCGACAAACTGCGCGTGCTTGCCGCCGGCGCAGAATCCGCTCGGGCTGATGTTGAAGCCGTCAACGGATGTCGCTTTGATCCGGACGTCCTCCGCGTGATCCTTGTAGTCCAGGTTGCCGCTCGGCGCGCAGCAGCGCGCGACGAATCCGAACGTCGCGCGGCCGCTGGGATTCGAGGACGTCACCATCAGCGCCGGCAACGACACGAGATCTCCGAGCGGTGAGAAGACCGGGTCGCTCTCGATCTGACCGCCGCCGGTCGCCTTGCCTGGCGTGTTGCCGCACGCGCCGCTCGGTGCGGGCGCGATCAGCCACGGCGTGAAATTCGCATTCCCCGTGACCTCTTCGCCAGTTCCACCTGGATTGCTCACGTTCGTCGGTCCCGTTGGCGATCCCCACCAGTTGCACGTTGCATCGACGGTTCCGACGTGGCCGCCCGGCGAGACGCGCAATCCGTCACCGGCGAAATTCAAGGGACCAACGACACCAATATTGTTCTGGTTGATGACGACCTGGGAACTCGCGCTGCCGACAAGATTGAGGAAACTCAATCTGATCGCGTGACCGGCTCCGTCTATCAGATCGTTGAGCGTGATGGCGAGATTAGTGTTGTTATCGAACAAACGGATCGCTGCACTCGCCGCGTCTGTCGTGGTCGTGATGCTGTTGCCGATGATGGTGGAATTGTGCGTGTTGAATAGCACCAAGGCGCGGCCATTCGCATCGAACGAATTCGCGGAGGCGATCAGACCGAAGACGCCAGGACCGGTGTTGCTCACGTCGATTCCTGCATCGGCGTTCCCGCGGAACGAGTTCGCGTTGATGTTGACGTTGCTGAGTGATCCGCCGCTGACGAACTCGTCGGTGTAGATGCCTGTACCGCTCGAGGGGCCGGTCTGATTGTTGTTCTGTATCAGGTTGTGCTCGATCAGGGTGGCCGAACCGCCGACGCCGATGCCGATGATGTTGTTCTGAACAATGTTGTTCAGAATCTGCGCGCCGGTCGTCCCTGCCCCTATCAAAACCCCGTAGCCCGTGAAGGCGCCATTCGTACTGTTCGCGAACGTGAACCCGTCGAGGGTGACGT
>Ga0114129_10017538_pt1 | contig 10193 bp, 6 predicted proteins | sample RhiMetdeltSRZDD1_FD_80071 | JGI IMG/M metagenome (GOLD analysis project Ga0114129, IMG submission 80071) | Populus rhizosphere microbial communities from Tennessee, USA - Rhizosphere MetaG P. deltoides SRZDD1 (version 2) (version 2) | ecosystem: Host-associated > Plants > Roots > Rhizosphere >... | reverse complement strand
GCCGAAGCGTGTCATGCTGGGCGCATGGAATCCGGAAGGCTGTCCAACAGTACCGCCAAGACGGGGCGGCCGTTCAACGCGCAGACATTTCTCGAGTCGGCCGGCGTCGCCAAGACGATCGTGCCCTACGCGCGAGGCGAGGCCATCTTCACGCAAGGAGACGCCTGCGAGCATGTGATGTACATTCAATCCGGCGCGGTCAAGCTCTCGGTGGTAGCCGAAACAGGGCGAGAGGCGGTCATCGCGATGCTTGGCCCTGGCGACTTCTTCGGCGAGAGTTGTCTGGCGGGTCAGCCGGTCCGCATGGGGAGCGCAACGGCGGCTGCACGGAGCACGATCCTTCTCATCGGCAAGGGACAGATGGTTCGGCTGCTGCACAAGCAGCATGCGATGTCCGACCGGTTCATCGCCCACATGCTGGCCAGGAACATCCGCGTCGAGCAGGATCTGGTCGATCAGCTTTTCAATTCGAGCGAGAAGCGCTTAGCGCGCGCTCTGTTGCTGCTCGCGCGGTATGGCAAGCAGGACAAGCCGCTCCGCGTCGCGCCGAAGATCTCGCAAGAGACGCTCGCTGAGATGATCGGGACCACGCGCTCACGAGTCAATTTCTTTTTGAACAAATTCAAGAAGCTTGGCTTCATCGAGTACGACGGTCGGCATCCCCTCAAAGTCAACGGGTCGCTGCTGAGCGTCATCCTCCACGAACGAGCCTGAACGCACGTTAGGCTGCCGAACGAGAGGCGCGATGTGCAATCCGGGACATCGCGCGCGGTCACGCCTGCGACAGCCGGATCCCAGAGAGAGGCACAGAATGTTCAAGCTGATCGCGACGTGAGGCGCGGTTCGGCAACAGGTATCCCCGCACGGCCGACGTTCACCACACGCGCGCCGGCTGCGGCGCCGATTTCGCGATCGCGATGGTCTCGGCAATCCGATCGGCGCCCAGCGACCCGCCGTCGATCCATCCAGTGACGCCGTCTTGCAGCACCCGCGCCGGCGCGTCGGCGCTGCGCGCGCAATGCGTGTGGATGTCGATCAAGCCAGGGACGACGAGCTTCCCGCGGGCATCAATCGTCTCGTCAGCGTCGGCAGCGATCGATGCCTTGACTGCGGCAATCCGGCCGTTCGCGATCCCGACGTCGCGAACGGCGTCGAGACGAGACGCAGGATCGACGACGAATGATCAGATCGTATCGTTCCGCGGACGTAACGAGGCCGAACGCTCGCGACGAAGCGGCGGCGGCGACAGCCGAACGCCGGCGACGCCAATCGAGGAGCTCGAGATACGTATTCAGGGGCGCATCGAGCAGATGAAGTTGACGGCTTCGTCCGCGCTGCCGCTTCCTTTGTACGTCGCGACCTGCGGATACGGACAGAGCGGCCGCGTTCGATCGACGCGTCCACTCGTCGCATGCGAGGCGACGATCTGGTCAGGCGCGCGGCCCTGCTCGACCCATTGCTCGAGCGCGGCAAGCATGTCGAACGTCGTCGTGCCGGGTCCGCCACCGCAGTGATTCATCCCGGGCACCATGAATAGGCGGTAGCTGTCCATGACCTTGCCGGCGCCGCCCATCGTGTCGAGCACGCTCTGGTAGTACTGCGTGCTGCTTGGCGCCGGAATCTGCGGGTCGGCCCAGCCGTGATACTGAATCAGCTTGCCGCCGCGCGACGTGAACTTCTTCAGATCCGGATTGCGCGCGTTGATGAGGCCGGCCTCGGCCTTGTCGACCGCCGCTATGTCGCTGTCGAAGTTCATCGTCTTGTAGTCCCAGTTCGGGTCGTTGAACACGAGATACTGGAACATCTGCGTCCCGATGCCGAACGGCTGCGGCGCACCAAACGTTGCCCAGCCCAGTTCGCTGCCGTAGGCGAGACCCGGGAAGATCTCCTTCTTTGTTTGCGCGTTCACGGCCGGCTGGTACATCTTCCGCGCTGCTTCGACCTGTGGCGGCGTCAGGCACGATGCGGACTCAGCACCGGAGCAGGCGAGCACCTTCGGATCGAACGTGCACTTGGTCGGGTTCTCGATGACCCCGTCCTTCACGCCGTCGTGCGCATCGCACGCCTGAAGCACGGCGCTGTGAATCGCCGGATACTTCGTCGCCGGAATGTACGCGGCCTCGTCCTTGTGAAGGTTCTGCGCCACATAGATCGCGAACACCGCGCGGCCGGTGGCGTTGAGCGCCGGCGCACCAGCGACAATGCCGTCGAAGTCTTCGGGATAGCGCTGTGCGGCGACGAGGGCCTGGCGTCCGCCGGCGGAGCAGCCGGTGAAGTAGGAGAGCCGCGCCTGATTGCCGTAGAACGCGGCGGTGATCGCCTTGCCCTTCACGGTCATCTCGTGGACGGCACGATAGCCGTAGTCGATCAGTTTCTCGCGGTTCTGCATCCACGGACCGCCTCCGCCCTGGTGGCCGGTGTCGGTGCTCGCGGTCGCATAGCCGCGGCGGATGCCGGCGGCGAGCGCGTTCGTGTCGATGTTGCCGTTCCATCCGCCGTTGCCGGTCGCCTGGAACTTGCCGTTCCAACCGGAGGAGGGAAGCCACAATTCGATCTTGATGTCGGAGTCCGGCGACGGCTTGAGCGTCGCCGCCACACGGCAGAAGGCCGGGAGGTCAGTGAACTGTGCGCCGCCGCGTCCACCACCCTGCGGCGGCGTGAACGCGCCCGCGGCCACTGACTGCGCCATCGTGATGGTCGCGTCCGGCAGCTTGAGCGACGAGAGCATCTCACACGACTGCGCGGCCACCGGCCGCGCGCTGAACACGACGAGTGCGGCGATGCCCGCGATCACGGCACGTCCGAAAGGACGTGCCCTACGAGTGCTAAGAGAGCGTGCGTTCATATCCGTCTCCGTAGGGCCGGTCCTTTCGGACCGGCCGGATCTGCTATCTCTTTTCCGGCAATGCGAACACGTAGAGGGCCTGTCCTGTCGTCGGGACTCTGATTTCCGGGGCGAGCGTCGACGGCACGAGGCGTGGGCTGCCGCCGCCGAGACCGGTCGTGACCGCGATGTACTGTTTCCCGTCCACGCTGAACGACATGGGGAACCCCTGCACCGACGTGGCGAGACGCGTCTGCCACAGGATCTTGCCCGTGCGCACATCGACGGCCTTGAACGATCGATCGAGGTCGCCGACGAATGCCACGCCACCGGCAGTCGAGAGCACCGCGGTGAGGAACGGGGCGCGTTGCTGCAACGACCACGTTTCCTTCATGCTGTTGACGTCGAACGCCGCGAGCTTGCCGATGTTGCCGTCGGTGCCCGGCATCTCGTAGAAGCGCCGATCCGCGCCGCCACCGCTGCCGCCGCCTTCCTTTTGTTCGATCTTCTGCGCGCGGATGGCGATGCAACTCTGACTGAGCGGGATGATGAGCTGATTCGTGGCGCGGTTGTGGCTCATCGCCTGCCAGTTATGACCGCCCTCGGTGCTCGGGCACCCGTCGATCCACTGGCCGACCTCGTGGTCGATGATGTCCGCGCGATACATCGGCGTCCCGGTCTGCGGATCGAACTTCTCCCACACGTTCTGGAAGACGGTCTCCTTGTGACCGAGATACTTGCCCGTCTTGCGATCGAGCTTCCAGAGCACGCCATCCTTGCCGACCGTGAACACCAGATTCTGTCCGCCCGAATCGACGAGCACGCGCTCGAAGACGATGTCGAGGTCGAGCGCTTCACCGGGCGCGTGCGAGTAGTACCACGCCAGTTTGCCGGTATCGAGATCGAGCGCGACGGTGGAGCTCGTGTAGAGCGCCTTGTCGAGCGTGTACATCCCGCGGCTCACCGGCATCCATGGCTTCGCCTGCGCGGTGCCCCAGTAGGTGAGATTGAGATCCGGATCGTAGCTGCCGGTGATCCACGTCTCGCCGCCGGCGCGGAACAGGTTCGTCAGACTGCCCCACGAATCGCCGCCGGGTTCACCGATACGGGCGATCGTGTTGAATCGCCACAGTTGCTTGCCGGTCTTGGCGTCGTAGGCGCTGATGAAGCACTTCTGCTCGATGTACTGCTGACAGCCACCCATGCCCTCGACGACTTTTCCTTTGGCGACGAGCGGACCGCTCGAACTGCCGCGGCCATCGGGCATGGCCACGTCCCAGGCAACCTTGCCGGTCTTCGCGTCGAGCGCCACGAGATGCGCGTTGCTCATCGCGATATAGAGCTTGTCGTCGTACAACGTGATACCGCGTGACGCGGTGTTGCTGCCGAGACGCTGCTCCCAGATCAGATCGCCGGTCTTGCCGTCGAGCGCCTGGATGATTCCGCCGGTGTTGTTGACGAAGATCGTGCCGTTGCGCGCGAGCGGTGCCGGCTGATTCGTGCCGCCTTCCGCCATCGGCGCGACCCAGACCAACTGCAGGTCCTGAGCGTTGTCACGCGTGATCTGTGTCAGGGGACTGTAGTTCGACGCGAAGTGATCGCGGCGGATCGTCAGCCAGTCTCCTGGCGCGGGATTGCGAAGATTCTCGTCGGTGACGGGGGTGAAGTTCTTGACTTCGCCAGTGACGGTGAGACCGGTGACTGGCGCCTGCGGCTGGCCGCGCCCGCCGCCACCACCACCGCCCGCGGCTGGTCCGGCCGCTCGTCCTGCCGGTGCCGGTGTTTGTGCAGCGGCCTGTGCGGGTGGAGCAGCCGCGGGGGCTGCTCCGCCAATCACGACCGATGTTGCGGCGGTGAGCGGTGTCGTGCCCGGCGTTCGTCCGTTCGACTGCAGGATGAACGCGATGATGTTCACGTAGGTGTCAGCAGGCAGTGCCCCGGGTCTGTCCGTGGGCATCGTCGTCTGGATCAGGCCGAACAGATCGCGCGTGTTTCGCGTGCTCCAGCTGCCGATGAACGCCGGCCCGGCGAGCGGCGGATAGCCCATGAGATCCGCGCCGTGACAGCCAGCGCAGTTCGTCTGGAATGCGGCACGGCCGGCGTTGGCCTGTTCCGCGGTGAACGGTCCGGCCGCGGACGACTGCTGCCCCGTGACAATCAGCACGCTGCACGCGAGCGCTGTGGAGAAAAGGAAAAGAAAGGCTTTCATCGAACCATGCATGGTCACACCTCGCACTACCGAACGCTCAGAACGATCCGAACGGCTCGAACGACCCGAACGACCCGAACGATCATTTGAGAAACCAGCCCCAGAGATTGCTGCCGTCCGGGGGCGAGCCTTTCTCGCTATGAAGCTGGATATAGAGCTTGCCCTGACGCAGGGCTTCGACCTGCGGAGGCGTCAGGTCCACTGACCCTGACAGCATGCCGCTCGCCGCTTTGCTGATGGTCAGGTCCGTGATCGCGGCTCCGCGCGCACCTTTGGCGACACCCTGATGGAGGCGAGCGACAGTCGCCGGTGCAGCGAGTCCTTCGAACGATCCGGCGATGGTGAGCTTGCGACCGCTGAGCGTGCCGGTTGCGGTGCCCTTGCCGGTGACGTTGACGCGATCGTTGGCACCAGCCGTCGGCACCCATCCAAGTCGCGCCGTGAATTTCTCAGTGCCCTGCGCGGTGAGCGGGGCCGCGCTGGCCACGAACGCGGCGGTGATCGCCACTGTCACGACGTACTGTCTCAATGTCACAGTCACTCCTCAGGAGGGGTCGTTGCCGCGTGAGAGCTTATCATTGCGCCCTATGGACGACGCACCCCTCGATGCTGAGTTTTTGCAGATGGTCAGGCAGCGCATGCTCGACGAGTTTCCCGGGCAGATTCGCGCCTGTCTCGACGCGGTAGACGAGGACGACCTGTGGTGGCGTCCCAACCCGCAGGCCAACGCCGTCGGCAATCTCGTGCTGCATTTGGCTGGGTCGAATCAGTTCTATCTCGGGCACGCGATCGGCGGCGGACCTGACGTTCGAGACCGCGAGGCCGAGTTCGGGGCCCGCGGCGAGCGCTCCAGGGACGATGTGTTTGCCGTATACGACGCCGCGCGGGCGACGGTGGAGCGCGTGCTGGGTGCGTTGACACCGGCGCGCATGGTGGAGACGACACTCGCCACCGGCCGGTCGAGCTCGTTCGCGCGAATCCTGATGCACGTCACCCATCACAACGCGCTGCACATCGGTCAGATCGTGTGGATCACCAAGCTGCGCAAGCCGGGCGCGCTGCATGAACTGTTGAGAGGTGGGTCCCCGCGAACGTGACACTCACGGAGTTCCAAAGGTTCAGGAGGTTCCGAGGGTTCCGTGGGTTTCTGTTCAATGGGTTCGACAATGCGGACCACATGTTCAGAACTTCAACCTCCGGAACCTGCGGAACCCTCGGAACACTGAACCCAACAACCATTTGACATCCGATAGGAACAAGACGAGACTCCCTCTCGTATAGCCATTCGATACGAGAGGCAGTCCCGATGACCCAACGCGCGAGTCTTCTGCAGGGCACACTCGATCTCCTCATTCTGAAAGCGCTGTCGACCGGCGAGCTGCACGGGCTCGGCGTCTCGCGCCGCATCGAGCAGATGACCGGCGGCACGTTTGCCGTTCAGCCCGGATCGCTGTTTCCGGCGCTGCATCGACTCGAGGAATCCGGCTGGCTCACGGCCGAATGGGAAGCGTCGGAGAACAACCGCCGCGCCAAGTACTACAAGCTGACGAAAGCCGGGAAGCGGCAGCTCGGTGAGGCCGCCGAGCAGTGGAACCGGATCGCGCTCGCGATGGCGAAAGCGCTCGAAGCCTAGGACGTTCCCATGGCCGCCATCATCGCGCGAGTCGCCAGCGTGATTCGGAACCTGACGCGGCGGAGCCGCATTGAGCACGACCTCGATGAGGAGCTGCGCGCCACCGTCGAGATGCTCGCGGCCGAGAAAGTGCGCGCCGGTCACACGCCTGACGCGGCGCGTCGCGCGGCGCTCGTGGATCTCGGCGGCATCGAGACGATCAAAGAAGGGGTGCGGGATGTCCGCGCGGGCGCGATGCTCGACACCCTCGGCCAGGACATTCGCTTCGCGGTACGGCTGCTTCTCAGGTATCCGCTGTTCGCGTTGACGGCCGTACTCTCTCTTGCGGTCGGCATCGGTGCGAACACCGCCGTGTTCACGATCGGCAACGGCCTGCTGCGATTTTCACCCGTCGCGGTGAGCGATCCCGATCGCCTTGTGGATATCGGCCGCAGCTTTGACGGGCTGCCGATCGGATTCAACCCCGCGTCCTATCCGGACTATCTCGATCTCCGCCGGCGTACGACGACGCTCGAGCACGTCTACGCCCATCCACTCTTTCCGAAAGACATGACGGTGGAGAGTGAGTCAGGCACGGAGAAAGTCGTCGGCGATGTCGTCACCACCAACTACTTCTCTGCGCTCGGTACACGCGCCGCGATTGGTCGATTGTTCCTGCCTGAGGAAAGCGATGCGCAAGGGGCCAGTCCGCTCGTCGTACTCAGTCATCGCTACTGGGTTCGCGGCTTCAACGCCGATCCCGGGATCGTTGGCCAAACAGTTCGTTTGAACCGGTATCCCGTCACCGTCGTCGGCGTAGCGGCCGAAGGATTCCAGGGCACGACGGTCGTCGCGGTCGATCTATGGGTACCGATGAGCATGGTGACGTTCGTCACCGGAAGCACACCCGGCGGACTCGAGGACCGTCGCGCCGGCTGGGTCGTGATGGGTGCGCGGCTCAAGCCGGGGGCCTCGATCGAGCAGGCCACTGCCGACGTCGCCGGCATCGATCAGGCGCTTCGCAGCGAGTATCCAGACCAGTCGCATCCACAGCCATTCCGTCTGCTGCCGGCGTCGCCGATGGCGGACAAGATGCCGCTTGCTGCGGCGGCGTTGCTGCTCCTTGGTGCGATTGCCTCAACGGTGCTCGTGATTGCGTGCGCGAATGTGGCCGGGTTGCTCCTCGCGCGCGCGTCAGGACGAGGACGGGAGATGGCACTGCGCCTGGCAGTTGGCGCGAACCGATCGCGCCTGATTCGGCAGCTGCTGACCGAAACCCTGCTGCTGTTCGCGATCGGGGCCGTCGCCGGGATCGCGCTCGCGCGGGCGATGACAACGGGGCTCATGTCATTGCTGCCGGCGTTGCCGGTTCCGGTGCACCTCTCGCTTGTGCTCGATTGGCGTGTGGTGGCGCTCGCATGCAGCCTGGCGTTCGTCGCTGCGCTGCTCTCGGGCCTCGCTCCGGCTCTCCACGCATCGAGAGCCGACGTCTCGACGGTGCTCAAGGACGAAGGGCACGGCGCCTCCGCTCGACTGCGCATGCGCAGTGCCTTCGTCGTCGCACAAGTGTCGTTGAGCCTCGTGCTGGTATTCGTCGGTGGGCTGTTCACCCGCGCGCTGCAACAGGCGAGCCCTACCAACGCAGGTTTCGACGCACGCGGCGTCGAGGTGGTGTCGATCGACGCGTCACTCGGCCGTGACGGCGATGCGGCGAGTCCGAGCATTGCGCGCGACCTGCTCGATCGCGTCCGTCACATCCCCGGAGTGGCGTCGGCATCGATGTCGCGTATGCTCCCGCTCGCTAACGAAGCGATGGGCATGGGCCTGTCGCTGCCTGGTGAGGTGCCTCGGCCTGGTGCACTTGCGCAAACCCCAGGCAGCGGCAACATCGTCGCGCCGGGCTATTTCGCCACGCTGCGGATTCCGATACGCGCCGGGCGCGACTTCACCGACCAGGACGCCACGGGCGCGCCACTGGTGGCCATCGTCGGTGAGGCTGCCGCTCTTCGATTCTGGCCGGGCGAGGATCCGATCGGGAAGCAGCTGATCGTGAACGGCGGCAGTCGTCCGGGGGCGTCGATTCGCGTCGTCGGCGTGGCGCACGACGTTCGCTATCGTGCCCTGGACTTCGGAACGGTTCCATACGTCTACCTTCCGCTGGGTCAGCACGACACCTCGAATCTCTCGCTGATCGTGCGCAGTGCTGACGGTCGATCGGTGGCCGGCGGCGTGCGAGCCGCCATCGCGGGCATGCGCGCGCCACCGCAGGCGGTCTCACTGCAGTCGCTCGATGACCTCGTCGCCGTCGCACTGACACCCCAGCGCGTCGGCGCGTTCGTGGCAGGGGGCCTCGGTCTGGTCGGCGTCCTGCTCGCGGCCATTGGCATCTACGGGGTCACGGCTTATACCGTTTCCCGACGCACGCGCGAGATCGCGATTCGTACGGCGCTGGGCGCGCAGCCGGGCACCGTAGTGGGGCTGGTGCTGCGGCAAGCGATCTCGCTGACGGCGATCGGCTGCGCGATCGGGCTCGTGCTCGGCGCGGTGGCTGGTCAAGTGCTCTCGATGCTGCTCGTCGGTGTGTCACCGCTCGATCCGGCGACCCTGGGCGGCGCCGTCGTGTTGTGCGTGGTGGTGGTGCTTGCCGGTAGCTTCGTACCGGTCTCGAGAGTCATGAAGATCGCCGCCAGTGACGCCCTGAGGTCCGAATGATGATGCGCATATTCCACGCCGTGCGAAATCTGGTACGCCGCGATCGATTGGAGCGCGATCTGGACGATGAACTGCGCGCCTCGTTCGACCTGCTCGTTGACGAGAAGGTCCGCGGCGGCATGGACGCCACGACCGCGCGTCGTGCGGCGGCGACCGAGTTGCGTATCGAGTCAGTGAAGGAGCAGGTACGCGACGTGCGGGCTGGCTCGTTCGTCGAGACGTTGCTCCAGGACGTCCGCTACGCCGCTCGGCTGCTTCGGCGCAATCCACTCTTCACGCTGACGGCCGCGGCGTCGCTCGCGATCGGGATCGGGGCCACGACGACGGTGTTTACGGTTGCCAACGGACTTCTGTTGAGCGTGCCTCCCGGCGTGACCGATCCATCGAAGCTCGTCGAGATTGCCCGGGTCGAGGAAGGGGACTTCGGAATCGACCTGATTCCATATGCCGCGTACCTGTCGCTGAAGGAGAGTGCTCGAACGTTGGACGAGGTCTACGGCTACGAGTTGGATCTCGAGCCGGTGAGTCTGCGCGCGGACGGCAGCAGCGAACGTGTGTTCGCCAGCTTCGTCACGATGAGCTACTTCGACGTGCTCGGCGTTCGTGCCGCTGCCGGGCGGCTGTTCGGACGTGCCGATCCTGAGGTCGCCGGCGGAAGCCCGCTGGTCGTCCTCAGCGACGCGTTGTGGGCCAGGCGATTCAACCGCGATCCGGCCGTGGTCGGACGCACAGTGTCGTTCAACGGGTTCCCGCTGACCGTGATTGGTGTCGCCGACGAACGTTTTCGGGGCATGACCGTGCTCGCACCCGATGCGTGGATTCCAGCCGTCATGATT
>Ga0114129_10017533_pt1 | contig 10194 bp, 10 predicted proteins | sample RhiMetdeltSRZDD1_FD_80071 | JGI IMG/M metagenome (GOLD analysis project Ga0114129, IMG submission 80071) | Populus rhizosphere microbial communities from Tennessee, USA - Rhizosphere MetaG P. deltoides SRZDD1 (version 2) (version 2) | ecosystem: Host-associated > Plants > Roots > Rhizosphere >... | reverse complement strand
TGCGGTTGCAAGGTCCGCCCGAGTGGGCCGGAACCTCATGGATCAGCGCATCCCCAGGTGGGGCCTGCGCTGGTGAAGATGTGGGAATCGCGGTGGACGATCGCAAGAGGTGCGCGTTGAGCCCGCCGGCGAGGCTGCTATAAACGATGCGCGGCGGGCGACGCTCCCCCACAGCATGATCTGAAAAGGCGAGCGGGTTCGGCAATGGCCATGCTTAACGAGACGTTAGAGCGCGACGAAGATTCGAAGACAATTGATTGCGCCGTAACGAACCTCGTTTCCATACCGGCCAATCCCGTCCCCGAGGGCGCGGTGGCGGGCACCCTGAAAACGCCCGACGGGGTGGAGCTTCGCTTTGCCCGCTTCGCCCCGCCGACCGGACGCAAGGGCACGCTGTGCCTGTTCCAGGGCCGCGCCGAGTTCATCGAAAAATATTTCGAGGTGATCGCCGATGCGCGCGCGCGCGGCTTTGCGGTCGCGACGCTCGATTGGCGCGGCCAGGGCCTGTCGCAGCGGGCTTTGCGCGACCGCCGCAAAGGTTATGTTTCCGACTTCTCGGAATACGAGATCGACCTCGACACGTTCATGAGGGAGGTCGTGCTACCCGACTGCCCGCCGCCGTTCTTCGCGCTCGGGCACTCGATGGGCGCGAGCGTGCTGATGCGTGCGGCTTATCGCAACCGGCGCTGGTTCGATCGCGTCGTGCTCTCCGCACCGATGGTCGATCTCCATATCGTCGGGATGCCGCGGCTGGCCCGCACGACCGTGCGTCTCATGAAGCTCGGGGGAGCGGGAAGGTCCTACATCCCGGGCGGCGGAGCGAGCGCGATCGCGTCCCAGCCGTTCGCGGGCAATCCCTTGACCTCCGACCCGGTGCGCTACGCGCGGACCGGCGCGGTCATCGAAGCCGAGCCGGCGCTCGGATTGGGATCGCCGACGGTGGCGTGGACGGCGGCAGCCTTTCGCGCCATCAACGACTTCGTCGATCCCGTGTTTCCGGCAAAGATCCGTCAGCCGCTCCTCGTCATCGCCGCCGGCCAGGACATGATCGTCTCCAATGCGGCGATCGAGCAGTTCGCCATGCGGCTGCGCGCCGGCGCGCATCTGGTCGTGCCCGGCTCCCGCCACGAGATCCTGATGGAGCAGGATCGTTTCCGCGGACAATTCTGGGCGGCGTTCGACGCGTTCGTTCCCGGCTCGCCGACGCATCGCTGATCATGGGCGTATCGGCGCGGCGCGCTGGAACCGGCAAAAAAAGCCCCGACGTTTGAGCCGGGGCGTGACAGTTGGGAGTAGCCCCGGGAGGTCGACATCGCCGGGGAACTCATCACTGGTACACGAAGCGCTCGCGGCTGGGAAATAGACGCCGACTATCAACCTCAGCGCGTCAGCATGGCCATGGCGGCTTCGTGCACGCGGCGATCGCCGGCGACCACCACGCGCCCGCCGCGTTCGGCCGGGCCGCCGTCCCACGTGGTGACGATGCCGCCGGCGCCGTTGATGATCGGAATGAGCGGAATCACGTCATGCGGCTTGAGCTCGCTCTCGATCACGAGGTCGATATGGCCGGCGGCCAGCATGCAATAGGCATAGCAGTCGCCGCCGTAACGCGAGAGCCGCACGGCGCTCTCGACGCGCGCGAACATCTCACGATCCGAGGCGCTCATCAGAAGAGGGCTGGTGGTGAACAGTACGGCGTCGGCCAGATCCTTGCACGGGCGCACGCGCAGCTCGCGACTGTCGGCCGGCCCGCGATAATGCGCGGCGCCGCCGTCGCCGGTGAAGCGCTCGCGCGTGAAGGGCTGATGCATCATGCCGTAAACCGGCTCACCGAATCGCGTGAGCGCAATCAGGGTTCCCCAGGCCGGCATGCCGGAGATGAAGGATTTCGTGCCGTCGATCGGGTCGAGCACCCAGACATATTCGGCGTCGTTGCGCTCGCTGCCGAATTCCTCGCCCATGATGCCGTGCTCCGGGAACGTGCGGCGTATGAGCGCCCGCATCGCGACCTCGGCGGCGCGATCGGCCGCGGTGACGGGATCGAACGCGCCGCCGCCCCGGCTCTTGTTTTCGACCGTCAGCGAGGTGCGGAAGAACGGAAGCAGCGCCTCTCCCGAGGCGTCCGCCAGCTTGTCGACGAAGGCCGCGAAATCGACTGCCGTCATGCTGACCTTCTGGTCGCAGTGGAGGAGAAGCAGGAGCAGCAGAGGCGTCGATGGTTTGCGGCTCCGAGATGGTTGCCCGGTTCTCGGATCAGCAATGCACACCCCAACCTTGCCGCCGCGGCGCGCGCGTGTAACGACAGTTAAGCCGGGCGCTGGTTTACCGGCAAGAGGCCGGGATCCGATGACCACCGTTCGCGAGCACGCGCCGGCGAGCACGGCGATCGTCTCGACGGCCGGCGTGGCGCTCGTCGGCACGCTCTGCGCGCTCTATATCGTCAGCCAGTTCCTGCGCAACACGATCGCCGTCATCGCGCCCGATCTCGCCGCCGAGCTCGATCTCTCGGCGGTCGAGATCGGTCTGTTGGCAAGCGCCTTCTTTTTCGCCTTTGCGGCGGCACAGCTGCCGCTCGGCGTCGCCCTCGACCGCTTCGGGCCGCGACGCTGCATCCTCGTCTGCATCGCCGTCCTGCTCGTCGGGATCGCCGTGTTCGCCGCGGCCGAAACGGCGCGCGGCCTGATCTTCGGGCGCATCCTGATCGGACTGGGGACGGCGAGCTTCCTGGTCGGCCCGATCACCCTCTATGCGCGGTGGTTCTCGCCCGATCGGTTTTCCACGCTCGCCGGTATCCACCTCGGCATCGGCAGCCTCGGCAGCTTGCTGGCCACGGCGCCGCTGGCCTTTGCGGTCGCGGTGATCGGGTGGCGCGCTGCCTTCTTGGTCGTTGCCGTCTTCACCCTGGCCATGGCGATCCCGGTGCTGGCGCTGGTGCGTGACGACCCGCCGGGCGCACCGCCGCAAAGACGGCGCGAGACTCTGGGGCAAAGCGTCGCCGGCGTGCTCGCCGCCATCCGCACGCCCTCCATGGGGCGGCTCTTCCTCGTCCAGCTCACCAATTATTCGAGCCTGATTCTCCTGCTCGGATTGTGGGGCGGGCCGTATCTCACCCACGTCTACGGTTACGACCTCAAAGGGCGCGGCGACATTCTGCTGATCCCAGCCATCACCCAGATCATCGGCTCGTTCCTGTGGGGCCCCATGGACCGCGTGTTCGGCCGCTACAAGCCGCCGGTGCTGATCGGTCATGCCACCACGGCCGGCGCGCTCCTGATCCTGGCGGCCTTCGGAAAGCTGCCGACGCCGGCGCTGATCGCAGTTCTCGCGGTGCTCGGGCTGTCGACCGCCTCTACGCCCATGACCATGGGCCACGCCAAATCACTGTTCCCGCCCGACCTGATCGGCCGAGGGATGACGGTCATGAACATCGGCACGATGGGCGGCGTGTTCCTGTCGCAGACCATCAGCGGCGCCATCATCCAGCTGTTCCCGGCTCCGCAGGGCATCTATCCGATCGACGCCTACCGGCTGGTGTTTGCCTTGCAGGCGGTCTTCGTGGTGCTGGCTTGGCTGGCCTACTTCGGCGCGCGGGAGCCGCGACGCGTGCCGACTGCAGCCGCCGTACCGGATGGCGGGACGCAAAACACAAGAAAATAGGTCAGCCGGTCTTGCTTTTTGTGCGCCGCGGGAGCATATTGGTGCAGCGCGGTAACGCGATTTCCTCGCGTTCCCGCCGCCCTCCTTGGGCGTTTCCTCCCTAGACTTGGGGCCGCAGGCATTGCCCGCGGCCCTTTTTTTCTTAGGCCAACTGCTGTCAGATGCGCCGTTGGGCGAACGGGCGCTTTATACCTCCGTGGCCGCAATGCGCCAACGGAATTGCTGCAATGCAAAATCGGGAGCCTTACTCGGCCGCCGCCCGATAGGGCCTGAGTTCCTCGATCGGTATGGCGGCGAGCTGTTCCCCCAGGCGCACCAAGTCATCGGCCAGCCGCGCGAACGACGAGGCGCGCTCGTAGCGCCGCTCGTCCATATAAAGCGCGCGGTTGACCTCGAGCTGAATGGAGTGAAAGCCGGCAGCCGGGTTGCCGTAATGCTCGGTAATGAAGCCGCCAGCATAGGGCTTGTTGCGGCTCACGGCGTAACCCATGGCGCGCAGCCCGGCCTCGACCGCGTCGGTCACCATGGTCACGCAGCTCGTCCCGTAGCGGTCGCCGATCACCACGTCGGCGCGCGGCCGCTCGTCCTTGGCGCCCGCCGTCGACGGCATCGAATGGCAGTCGACCAGGATTGCCGCGCCAAAATCGCGATGAACGCGCGTGATCAGCCGCCGCAGCGCGCGGTGGTAGGGCTTGTAGAGCGTCTCGATCCGGCGGAGCGCATCGTCGACCGGCAGACGGCGGTCGTAGATCTCCTGCGCGTCGCCGACCACCCGGGCGACGGTGCCCAGGCCACCGGCGACCCGCATGGAGCGGGTATTGGCGAACGAGGGGAGGCGGCCGTCGAACATGCGCGGGTCGAGCTCGTAGGGCTCGCGGTTCACGTCCACGTAACAGCGGGGAAAATGCGCGCGCATGACCGGCAGGCCGCTGCCGACCACGCCGAGAATCAGTTCGTCGACGAAGCTATCCTCGGAACGGCGCAGCATCGCCAGATCGAGGCGGGCGGCGGACAGGAAGGCGCGGGGATAGACCCGGCCGCTATGGGGGGAATTGAACACGACCGGCGCGGTCCATTGCGCCGGTTCCAAAATCTCGAACGGCGGCTCGAGTTCGGCCTCGCCAGACTCCATTGCCAAAGTTGACCCTTCTCCTCGTCGCCCGCCGAGTGCCCCGCTTCCGATCTAGCAGGAACTTCAAATCGGCGGCACTGGTCCGCAACGCCGCCGCCCCGGCCGGGGTTTCCGCCATATTGTCCATGGCAAAGGCCCGCCTGCCAAGATCATCGTGCCGGTTCACCCCATGTTTACCGGCGACCCTGCTTATGGGATGTAGTCTGCCGTTCGCCGTCGGGAACCGAGCATGCCGAAAATTCTCCTTGCCGAAGACGACAACGACATGCGCCGCTTCCTCGTCAAGGCGCTGCAGAATGCCGGCTATGACGTGATCTCGTTCGACAACGGCTTGGCCGCCTACCGCCGGCTGCGCGAGGAGCCCTTCGAGCTCCTGTTGACCGATATCGTCATGCCCGAGATGGACGGCATCGAGCTCGCCCGCCGCGCCGCCGAGCTCGATCCCGATATCAAGATCATGTTCATCACCGGTTTCGCCGCGGTCGCTCTCAACCCCGACTCGCATACGCCCAAGGACGCCAAGGTCCTGTCAAAACCGTTTCACCTGCGCGACCTCGTCAACGAGGTCCAGAAGATGCTCGCGGCCTGAAACGGGCTGCTTCGCAGCACGTCAGCGATTCCGTCGCGCTTGCCTCACCGCGGGCAGCCGCCTAGGGTGGCGCCGCACCGCCGGGCGTGCGTAGACCAGGGCAATCGGACCGATCGCCGCGCGTCGCTCACGCAAATCGCCCGGCATTCGCTTCCATCCAGATTGCGCGGCCTCGATCTCCGAGATGCAGAAAATCTCCGCCTGCGTCATCACCTACAACGACGAGCATACCGTCGCGTGGTCGGTATCGAGCGTGCAGTGGGCGGACGAGGTGCTGGTGGTCGACACCGGGAGTACCGACCGCACCTTGGAAATCGCCGAGTCACTCGGTGCGCGGGTCGTGCGCACCGCGGCGTTTTCCGGGTTCGGCGACATGCGCAACCGCGCCCTGGAGCATTGCACCCATGATTGGGTGTTCAGCGTCGATGCCGACGAGCACTGCCCCAAGCCGCTACAGGATGAGATCAAGGCGCTGATGGGCGGTGAGCCGGCGCACGATGCCTATTACGTGCCGCGGCACAATTATCTGATGGGCCGTTGGATACGCGGCTCCGGCTGGTACCGCGACCATCGCACGCCGCAGCTGTTCCGCAAGAGTCGCTTTCGTTACACGCCGTCGCTTTCGCACGAGGGCCATGAGCTCGACAGCGAGCGGCCGCCGGGCTTCACACAGAACGTGCTCTGGCATTTCCCGTTCAGCACGCTCGACGAGGTGTTGCACAAGGCCAATCTGTATTCTTCGCTCGGCGCGCAAGCACCTGGCGGTGAGCGCGTGAGCATGTGGGGCGCCCTCGGCCACGGCCTCTGGGCTTTCCTCCGGCTGTACGTATTCAAGGCTGGCTTCATCGACGGCTGGGCCGGATTCATGATCGCGCTGTCCAATTTCGAGGGCACGTTCTATCGCTACGCCAAGCGCTACGAGAAGGCGCAAGGCTGGGGCGCGCCGCCGGAGGAGCCGGCTTCAGCACGAGCGCCGAAACCGGTCGTGGCGAGCCGCGAGGACGTTCCGGCCGGGTGACGTGCAAGTGCCGCCGATTTGAAGTTCCTACAGCAGTTGCGGCAAGCTCGTTTAGGAACTTCAAATCGAAAGCGGCACTTGGATCATAAGCTTGCTAGTGCCCTTTGCTTCCGAAGTTCGTGTCCGAGGCCGCCGCGATGTATCACGACCTTCGGAAGCGGGCACTTGCCGTCCGATCGGATCCGACCATGGGCAAATCAGGAACGATCCTCATCGCCGGCAAGACTGGACGTCTCGCGCGTGATCTCGTCGAGGCCGCAGATCGGTGGGGCATCAACATTACGGCGCTCGGCCGCCCCGATCTCGACGTTCAGGACCGTGACTCGATTGCGCGGGTGCTGGCCGCCCAGACGCCCTGCGCGGTCATCAATGCCGCCGGCCAAGTCATCATGGACGACGCGGAGCGCGATCCGGCGCGCGCCTTCGCCATCAATTGCGACGGTGCCGGCTACCTCGCGGCAGCGGCGGCAAGCGCCGGCATTCCGTTCGTGCATCTTTCCAGCGACTACGTGTTCGATGGCGCCAAAGGCACGCCGTACCGGGAAGACGATGCGTGCGCTCCGCTCAGCGTGTACGGCCGTTCGAAAGCGGCCGGCGAAGAGGCGGTGCTCGATGCCCATGCGGACGCTGTCGTCGTGCGCACCTCATGGGTCTACGGCCCGCACGGCACCAATTTCCTCACCTCCATGCTTCGCCTGGCCGAGATGCAGGACGTCGTGCGCGTCGTCGGCGATCAATCGGGGACGCCGACCGCCGGGCCCGAACTGGCGGACGCGCTTCTCGAAATGATCCGGCAGGTGCTGGCACAGCCCGGTGAGCCAAGGTCGGGCATCTATCACCTCGCCGGGGCGGGCGAGACTACGTGGTTCGGTTTCGCCGAGGCGATATTTTCCGGCTGGGCGCGCCGCGGTCACCGCGTCCCGGCCGTCCAGGCAATTTCGGCTGCGGATTGGCGGAGCCTGGCGCGGCGCCCGTCGGATTCGCGGCTGGACTGCAGCAAGATCGCAGGCACCTTCGGCATCACCCTGGCGGACTGGACAGAATCGCTCGAGCGTTGCCTCGACGATCTGGCAGAGCGACATCGTCATCCGCGCAACGCCGCGCAGGCGCGCGGGCGGTGATGTGCGCGAGGCCGCCGATGCCATCGGCGGTCCCCCTTGCTTGCCACCCCTGGCCGGAGCAGATAAGAGGAGGACGACCCCCGTCATTGACAAGTCAGGGCGCGTAGCTCAGCGGGAGAGCACTACGTTGACATCGTAGGGGTCGCTGGTTCGATCCCAGCCGCGCCCACCATCTTCCTCGCAGCCAGACTTCGCCTTCGCGCTCGGTCGCCTCCTGCTGCGTTGACGTTTTGCGTCAGCGCACCGCGTGGATTCGCGTGGGGCCGGGCATTGCCTCCATGCTCGGCTGAAATAGACTTACGAGGAGCCGGAGCGCGATCGACGTGAAAGCCTGTCGAACCCTGTTCCTTGCTGCCGTTGCCGCCGTGCTTGTCTCGCCTGCGGCGGCACAGGAATGGCCGACACGGCCGGTGCGCATCGTCAACACGTTCGCGGCCGGCGGCACGGCCGATGTGCTGGCGCGGATGGTGGCGGATCAGCTCTCGGGCGCATTACGGCAGCAATTCTTCGTCGAGACCCGGGCCGGCGCCGGCGGCACGATCGGCGTGCAGTCCGTCGTGAGCTCGCCGCCCGACGGCTATAATTTCGTCATCACCAACGTTTCGCTGCTCGTCCTCCACCCGCTGATCAATCCGAAGATCGGTTACGACCCGGAACGCGATCTCACCAACATTGCCTTCATCGCCGGCTCTCCGGTGGTGCTTGCGGTCAATCCGGCGAGCGGCATCAAGACGCTGGCCGAGTTCATCGCCGTGGCGCGCAACCGCGCCAAACCGATGACCTATTCTTCGTCGGGCCTCGGCAGCATGGGCCATCTCGTCGGGGAACTGTTCGCCCAGCGGGCCGGCATCCGGGTGGAGCACGTTCCCTACAAGGGCGCCTCGCAAGGGCTCATGGACCTCGTCGGCGGCCATATCGATTTCTCGGCGCAGACCGTGTCGTCCACCGCCGCCCAGCTGCGCAGCGGCGGCCTCAGGGGGTTGGCGCTCACCGCAAGGGAGCGGATGCCGGATTACGCCGACGTGCCGACGTTCGCGGAACTTGGCTATCCGGATCTCGTCAGCACGATCTGGTTCACCCTGTCTGGGCCGGCGGGATTGCCTGACGACATCATCAACAAGGTCAATCGCGCGGTCATCCGCGCCATGGACAGCCGCGAAGCGCAGCAGCGGCTGCAGCAGGATGGTCTCCTGAGCGAGCCAATGAGCCCGCAATCGCTGCGCAGCTTCGTCGCCGCCGAGACGGCGCGGTGGAAACCGGTGGTGGAACGCGCCGGCCTGATACAGAAATAGGCCTTGTCCGGACGTTACATTGACAGGTGGCTGCCTGCTGCCTAAACAGCCGCCCGGTCAACTAGATAACAAGGCGCCTCAAGCGGCGCCGCTGGATCGGGAACCATGAAGGTCCGCAACTCGTTGAAATCGCTGCGCGGCCGGCATCGCGACAACCGGCTGGTGCGGCGCAAGGGCCGGGTCTACGTCATCAACAAGACCCAGCGCCGGTTCAAGGCTCGCCAGGGCTGACGGCCCGCGAAGGAACCGCCCTGGCTCGCGGCGACGGAAGCTTTCGCAATCAGGCCGCGCGCTGTAGGCTGTAAGCCCATGGGCCTGCGATTCTTTGCTTTTGGCTTGGCGGCCGCGTTCGCGGCGGCGGTTTCCCTTTCGGCGTTGCCCGAGCCCGCGCGCGCTCAGGAGCCGGCACCGCCGCAGGCACAGCCGGCGCAGCCGATAGAGCCACCAGCCAAGCTGCCGCGGCCGCAGCGGGGCGACCGCAAGCAGAACCTCGAATTCCTGTTCGGCGCCCTGAAGGTGGCGCCCGATGCCGAGAGCGCCAAGGCAATCGAGGAGCGCATCTGGGCGCTGTGGTTCGTGTCCGGGAGCGACACCGCCGACCTGTTGATGAGCCGGGTCAAGACGGCGATGGAAGGCAAGGACCTCGATCTTGCGATCCAGCTGCTCAACGCCATCGTCGAAATCAAGCCCGACTACGTCGAGGCCTGGAATCGGCGCGCCACGCTGTTCTTCATGAAGAAAGAGTACGGGCAGGCGGTGGCCGACATCCGCCAGGTGCTCGCCCGCGAGCCACGTCATTTCGGAGCGCTGTCGGGCCTCGGCCTGATCATGCACGAGCTCGGTGAAGAGAAGCGCGCGCTGGAGGTGTTCCGCCGCGCGCTCGCCATCAATCCGCATCTCGAGCGCATTCCCGACCTGGTGAAGCAGCTCACCGAGAAAGTGGAAGGCCGCGACATCTGACGCGGGTGCTGTTCCGGCCAGCAAGAGCCGTCAAGCCAACTGGAAAAACCCAGAACGAGATGACGTTTCTTCGAATCGTCATCTCGCTCTAGCTTATCGGCGGAGCATGATCTTTTCCGAAAACCGGTTTCCACTTTCCGGGATCATGCTCTACGGCTCGTGTCCGCCGTCGTTGCCGACGAACGCGATGCGGATCATGTTGGTCGCGCCCGGCGTTCCCAACGGAATGCCGGCCACGATGATGATGCGCTGGCCGGCGCGGGCAAACCCTTCCTTGAAGGTGAGGCGGCTGGCGCGGTCCACCATGTCGTCCTGGTCGCGCGCATCCTGCGTCACCACGCAATGGATTCCCCAGACCAGCGACAGCCTGCGCCCGGTGGACAGGTTGGTCGAGAGCGCCACGATCGGCGGCCTGGGACGTTCGC
>Ga0114129_10017531_pt1 | contig 10195 bp, 9 predicted proteins | sample RhiMetdeltSRZDD1_FD_80071 | JGI IMG/M metagenome (GOLD analysis project Ga0114129, IMG submission 80071) | Populus rhizosphere microbial communities from Tennessee, USA - Rhizosphere MetaG P. deltoides SRZDD1 (version 2) (version 2) | ecosystem: Host-associated > Plants > Roots > Rhizosphere >... | reverse complement strand
TCGCGGCGGCCAGCCTCGCCACGAGGTCGCCGGCCTCCGCGCCACCCGGGCTCCACGCTAGCGCCGACCGTACGTTGTCGTGCTCTTGCGCCAGGCGGTTCAACGAGTCACTCGCTATCGTGCCCCAGGGTGTCACACCTGCCGACTCGGCGAGCCCGAGATAGTAGGCGGCGTGACGTTGCCGCAGCTCGGCCACTTCGCCGCTCGCCTCGAGCCGCTCCAGGCCGTACTCGCGGATCGTCTCGAGCATCGCCAGACGTGACTCATCGTCGTCGTCCTCCACGTATCGGAGGAGGTTCATTTCGACCAGCGACGCGACGCCGTCCAGGATGTCGTCGTCCGAGTCGACGCTCGTGTCACAGATCGCCTCGACGGCATCGAGGGTGAAGCCACCGACGAAGACGGCCAGTCGGCGGAACAGTTGCTGCTGACATTCGTCGAGCAGGTCGTAGCTCCAGGCGATGGCGTCGCGGAGCGTGCGCTGACGAGCCGGTACGTCCCGAGCACCGCCCGTCAGGAGTGGCAGCCGATGATCCAGTCGCGTGAGGAGCTCGCGCGGGGAGAACAATCGGAGACGAGCAGCGGCCAGCTCGATCGCCAGTGGCAGCCCATCCAGACGGACGGCGATCTCGGCCACGGTCCGGGCATTTTCGTCCGTCAGTGCGAACGTGGACCGGACCGCGCGCGCCCGCTCCACAAAGAGCGCGACCGACGGATTGTGCCCGAGCAGATCGCGATCTGGCGGGAGGCGGAGATCGGGCAACGCGAGCGGCGGCACGAGCAGCTCATGCTCGCCCCGCACCCTCAGCGCTGCACGACTGGTGACCAGCACCTTCAGGCCAGGGCTTGCGGCGAGCAGGACGGCGACGAGCGGCCCGGCCCGTAACAACTGCTCGAAGTTGTCCAGGATCAGGAGCAGCGAGCGGCGCCGAAGGTAGTCGACCAGCCCTTCGAGCACCGGCCGATCGCCCGCCTCGCGCAACCCGAGGGTCTGCGCGATCGTCGACGCGACCAGGCCAGGGTCGGCAATCGGGGCGCACGAGACGAAGAAGGCTCCGTCGTCAAAGGAGTCCAGGACGTCGGCCGCGAGGTGCAACGCCAGGCTGGTCTTGCCGCTCCCACCGGCACCGGTCAGAGTCAGCAGGCCGATGTCGTCGCGCAGCAGGATCTTCCGCGCCGTAGCCAGGTCCTGCTCCCGACCGACGAGCCGCTCACGAAGGACCGACAGGTTGGTCGGGGGCGCCTTGCCTCGGCGCATCCGCTCGACGGTGTCGCGCCGGATCGGCGTGATGCTGGCCGTCTCGTCCTGCCACGCGTCTGGCACCCAACACCTCCGGGCACCTCACCTGGAGTGGACGATACCTGCTCCGCCCCTAGCGCTGCCATCTTGAGCAGATCTATCGACAATATCGGGAATCAACGCGGGAAATTCGCTGTTACGGTCCGACAAGTGGGTGGCAGTCGCCGCGATTGACGAGGCGTTCTTGACATCGTCCGTGTCAGGCGGCTATTGTCTACTCAATCGGTCGAATTCCTCGATTACTCCGGCGGGTAGGGCCGGGAGGTGCTTTCTGGCCAGTCTCGATCCGACGCGACCTGAGGATCTGGACGCGCTCGTGGCCGAGCTACAGCGCTTGCTCCAGGGCATGCGCCATGGCTCGGTGACCGTGATCGTCCAGGATGGCCGAGTCGTCCAGCTCGACGCGACCCACAAGGTCCGCCTGGCCGGAACCGCGGGGCCGAGGCGGCCGGATCAACGAGGCTGACGCGCCGGCACGACTGGCAAGACGGCTGAATTTCCTGCGCGGCACTCGACAACCGAAGATCGGCGGCGCTCGCTGGCACGAGCGCTCCGGCCGACCAGTCACCTGGAGGCCGGGCGGGCGGCAAGGCCCGCTCGGCCTCGCGTGTTTCGGACCCAACCAGGAGGGAGAACCATGAGCGATCCGACGAACGGCGACGGAGGGGGCGTACCTCGCGTGAGGCCGGTTGGGGCTGCCGTGGCTCGCCCGGCCGGTGCCGCGGCACGCGCGGCAGGAGCGGTGGGCCGCCCTGAGGCGGCTACGCGCGCGGCCCCGGACTGGGACCTGGTCCGCAAGCGGAACAACGTCGAGAAGCTGAAGGCCGAGAAGCACCCGCTGAAGATCCTGGACGAAGTCCCCGAGCTCGGCGCGCTGGACTACAACGACGTGTCCGAAGAGGACATGGTCCGCTTCCAGTGGTACGGCCTCTACCACGACAAGCCGAAGGTCGGCTTGATGATGCTGCGAATCAAAGTTCCGGCCGGGCACCTGACCCCGCCCCAGCTTCGAGTGATCGGCGAGCTGTCGGCGAAGTTCGGGCGTGACTACGCCGAGCTCTCCACCCGCCAGACGATCCAGCTCCACTGGCTGCGGATCCGCGACCTGCCCGAGGTCTTCTCCGCGCTGGCGAGCGTCGGGATGACCTCGAAGGGCGGCTGCGGTGATGCCGTCAGAAACGTGACCGGCTGCGCGGTGGCCGGGCTCGACGCGACCGAGCTGTTCGACTGCCGGCCGGAGCTGACCGAGCTGGTCGACTACTTCATCAACCACGACGAGTACCTCGACCTGCCCAGGAAGCACAAGATCACGATGGCGACCTGCACGGACCAGTGCAACGCCCCCGAGATCAACTGCATCTCGTTCGTCGGCGCACAGCAGGGCGAGCGGGTCGGCTTCGCGGTCCACGTTGGCGGCGGGCTCTCCTCAACGCCGCGCATCGCCAGAGATCTCGGCGTCTTCATCGACAAGAGCGAGGCGCTGGAGGTCGCGCGAGCGATCCTGGACGTCTGGCGGCACGACCTGAAGTACCGGGTCTCGCGGGCGAAGGCGCGGCTGAAGTTCCTGGTGGACGACTACGGCGCCGAGGGGGTCCGCAAGGCGGTCGAGGAGCGGCTGGGCCGGAAGCTCGAGGATCTGGTAAGGCCGCCGGTCCCGACCGAGACGTCGGACCACCTGGGCATTCATCCGCAGAAAGACCCGGACAAGGTCTATATCGGCGTGCCGGTCTTCGCGGGCCAGATCAACGCGAATCAGGCGATCGCCATCGCCGACCTGGCCGAGTCGGTCGGCGGGGACATCCGCGTCACGCGGCAGCAGAACTTCATCCTGACGGGCGTTCCGGCCGAGCGCACGGACGAGGTGGTCCAGAAGCTCGCGGAGATCGGCTTCCTGCTGGACGTCCACAAGCTTCGAGGCACCAGTATCGCCTGCACCGGCCAGCCGCTCTGCAACTACGCCGTCGCCGAGACGAAGCCGAAGATGGTCGAGATCGTGGAGCGGCTGGAAGCGCGCTTCGGGAAGGACGCCGAGAGCGTCAGCATCGGCGTGGACGGCTGCCCGCACTCGTGCGCCCACCACTGGATCTCCGACATCGGCCTCCAGGGGACGACGGCGAGAGGCGACGGCGTGACCAAGCTGGAAGCGTATGAGGTGTACCTCCGCGGCGGCCTCGGGACCGACGCGACGATCGGGCGGGCGATCCTGCGCCGGGTGCCGGCTGGCGAGGCCGTTGACGTGGTCGAGCGGCTGGTCGCCGGCTGGCTGGAGCACCGACAGGATGGCGAGTCGTTCAAGGCGTTTGCCCGCCGGACGGCTGACGAGGATCTGATTGCGCTGGCGAGTGGGACCGGCGCAGTCGCGGTAGCAGGGAGGGCTTGATGGCGATCGAGGCCGCGGAGGAGCTGCGCGTCAGCTTCGACGATTGGGAAGCCGGCGAGCTGGCGGTCGAATACGACGACCGCGAGCCCGACGAAGTGATCGAGTGGGCGCTCACGACGTTCGCGCCGAGGCGGATCGCCGTCTGTACCTCCTTCCAGGTGGACGGCATGGCGATCCTCGACATGGCCTGGCGCATCGACCCGGACGTGCGCGTCTTCACCGTCGACACCGGCCGGCTTCCCCGGCAGACCCTCGAGCTGATCGACCGCATCCGCGACCACTACGGGATGGACATCGAGGTCTACCGTCCGAACGACGCGGAAGTTGCCAGGATGGTGAACCAGCACGGCCAGGACCTGTTCCTGACGTCTGTCCCGCTGCGCCTGACCTGCTGCGATGTCCGCAAGGTCCGGCCGCTGACCCGGGTCCTGACCGAGCTTGACGGCTGGATCACCGGCCTGCGCCGCGACCAGTGGGCGACTCGGTCGAACATCCGCAAGATCGAGATCGACCACGACCACGGCGGCCTGATCAAGGTGAACCCGCTGGCGGACTGGACCGAAGAAGAGGTCTGGGACTATGTCCGCGCGAACAACGTGCCGTCCAACACGCTGTACGACCAGGGGTACAAGACGATCGGCTGCGATCCGTGTACCCGGCCCGTGGAGCCCGGCGCCGAGCAGCGCTCAGGCCGCTGGTGGTGGGAGAAGGGCGCCCCGAAGGAGTGCGGCATGCATTGCGCGGTGGAGACCGGCGGCTTCGAACACGAGCTCGAGGTGATCGTTGGCCGTCGGGACTGAGGTCGAGATGGAGACGCCGCTGGAGCTTCAGCCGAACGAGCAAGAGATCCTGGCCCAGGACGTGCCGGCGTTCGCCCGGACGCTGAAGGATCCGGCCTCGCGGGAGCGGTACGCCGCGCTCGCGGAGGCCGTCGAGACCGGCAGCGTGCCCGCGGAGCTGCACGGGCCGCTGGAGACGATGCTCGAGCTCGCGCTGCAGACGAAGGCGATCAGAAATCGCCACGGCCCTGATGCCGAGCGCGCCCTCGCCGACCTGTACTTTCGGACCGGCCGTGGAGCGGCGCAGCGGCAGGCCGCGCGCGACGTCACGCGGGCGCTAGAAGCACTGGTCGGCCAGACGATCGAGAAGATCGCCGTGACGGCAGGGCCAGGCCGCCACACCATCGCCATCAACACGGATCGCGCGCATCTCACCCTCTCCGTCGATCGCGGCGGCGTGCGGGTGGACCGCGTCGAGGTCGGCGGGTAATCTTTCCTCCATGAGCACCGGTTTCACCGTCTGGTTCACCGGCCTCTCCGGCGCCGGCAAGACCACCCTCAGCGCCGCGGTCGCCGAGGCGATCCGCGCGCGTGGCAAGAACGTCGAGGTGCTCGACGGCGACGTCGTCCGCACCAACCTGTCGAAGGGGCTCGGGTTCAGCCGCGAGGACCGCGACACGAACATTCGGCGGATCGGGTTCGTCGCGAAGTTGCTCACGCGCAACGACGTTGCCGTCGTCGTCGCGGCGATCTCGCCGTACCGGGCGGTCCGCGACGAGGTCCGGGCCGAGATCGGCGCGTTCGTCGAGGTGTTCGTCCGCTGTCCGGTCGAGGAGCTGATCCGGCGCGACGTCAAGGGCCTCTACGAGCGGGCGCTGCGCGGCGAGGTGGCACAATTCACGGGTGTTTCCGACCCGTACGAGGAGCCGCTGAACCCCGAGGTGGTGGTGGACACGGACCGGGAGACGGTCGAGGAGTCCATCGCCAAGATCGTGGCCGCGCTGGAGCGGCTCGGCCACCTGCCGGCCGCGTCCGCCGCCCGCTCGTAGCGCCACCCCCTGGAAGCGCTGTCGAGATTGCCGGCTGGATTGCCGGCAATCTGACCGGCCAGCATAATGGTACCCTCGATCCCAAGAAGCTCGCGCAGGGGCACGCTCAGAGCGGAGCGGCGCCTGGCCCTTCCGCACGGATCCGGGCCATCAGGCAATGTCCCCACCTGAGCGCGCACCACGATTCGCCCGCGGGCGCCGGCGAGCCCCGCGTTGGCAACGAGGTGGCGACGATGGACGATGCAGTCCGCGCGGACGAGGATGCCCGGCGATCAGAGGTGATCGGCAGCGCGCTGAGCCGTCGCAGGTTCCTGACCTGGAGCGGCAAGGGCCTGGCCGTCGGCGCGATCGGGTTGCCGCTCCTGCTGGAGGCGTGCGCGCCCGCGCCGCCGGGCGGAGGAAGCGCCGCCTCGGCGCCGGGCGCGGCACCGGTGAGCAAGGCTCCAGCCGCTCCGGCCGGCACCGGCGCCCCTGCGACGAAGGCGGCGGGCTCCGGGCTGGCACCGACCTACGTGCCGTTCCAGGGGCCGAAGCCGGACCTGCCGGGGAACGAGGCGGGCCTGGATCCAGCCTACTACAAGTTCCCGTCGCAGCTCGTGAAGTCGGTGGCGAAGCCGCCGGGCGACGGCAGCGACGTTTCGGCGATCACCTTCCTCACCCTCGCGCCGCCGCCGCCGATGGAGCAGAACGCCGCCTGGCAGGCCGTCAACAAGGCGATCAACGCAAAGCTGAACCTGACGATGGTGGCCGGCGCCGTCGAGTACCAGGCGCGGGTCAACGTGGTGATCGCCGGGTCGGAGATTCCGGACTACATCTACAACCTGAACCTCGCCAATCCGATGGGCGTGATCTCGGCGGCCCCCCAGTTCGTCAAGGCGAAGTGCGCCGACCTGACGCCGTACCTGAGCGGCGATGCGATCAAGGAGTACCCGAACCTCGCCAACTTCACCCCGTACACCTGGCGATCGGGGTTCGTGGAGGGGAAGATCTACGCGATCCCGTCGGCACGTCCGCCGATCGGCAGCGTCCTGATGTACCACCCCGAGATCTTCGAGAAGGCGGGCGTCCCGATCACGAACGCGCCCAAGGACGCCGACGAGCTGAAGCGGATGCTGGTGGCCGTCACCAGGCCCCAGGAGAGCCGCTGGGGGATCGCCGCGCCGGCCCACTTCGGGCTGAATTCCGGCAGCCCGCTGATGGGCGCCTTCCGGGTCCCGAACAACTGGAAGTTGGAGCCGAGCGGCAAGCTGGTCAAGGACTACGAGACGGACGAGTTCAAGGCGGCGGTCGGCTGGGCGCGCGACCTCTGGAGCGCCGGCGTCTGGCACCCGGACACCCCTATTGGGCGCACGAACAACAACGACTTCATGGCCGGGCGGTACGCCATCTCGTCGAGCGTCTGGGGGGCGTACGTCCAGCTCTGGGACATCCAGCCGAGGATCGACCCGAACAGCAAGATCTACCCGATGCACCCGTTCGCGCACGACGGCGGCAAGCCAGTCTACCTGGCCGGCCTGGGCAACTTCGGGATGACCTACATCAAGCAGCAGGACTCGCCCGAACGGGTCAAGATGCTGCTGCGGATAGCCGACTTCTTCGCGGCCCCGTTCGGCACCGAGGAGTGGCTGCTCAACTACTTCGGCGTGAAGGACACCGACTTCACGTACAACGACGCTGGCGCCCCGGTCCTGACCGAGCAGGGACGGAACGAGCTGACAGCAACCTGGAGATACGTGACGTCGCCGGCCTACGCCCTGTTCAGCTCGGTGCGGTCCCAGGAGTTCGCAACCGTCTCGCACGCCGCCGAGCAGGCGATGATCGGCGCGATGGAGCAGGATCCGACCCTGGGCCTCTACTCGCAGGCGGCGTTCAACCAGGGGGTCGCCGCCCAGGACGGGCTGTACTTCGGCGTCTCCGACATCATCCAGGGCAAGAAACAGATCTCGGAGCTGGACGGCATCATCCAGGAGTGGCGCTCGAAGGCCGGCGACAAGATGCGCGCGGAGCTCCAGGAGGCCCTCGAAGCGTCGAAGAAGTGAAGGTGGACTGGGAACAGGCTGGGGTGAGGGTTCGTCGGGTACGATCGACGACGTGACGAGCCAGCCACCCGCGCCGACCGAGCTCCGTACCTCGCGCCTCCTCCTCCGGCAGCCGAGACTAGAGGACGTGGACGCCTACCTCGCGATCGAGAGCGATCCGGAGTACGCCTTCTACGGGTCGAGTCAATCCGTGGACCGCGAGTCCATGGAGCGCGTGCTGGCCCGGATCATCGCCGCGCCGTGGGATCAACACCCGGAGTTCGCCGTCGTGCTGGAGGATCAGGTGGTCGGCCGAGTGGCGCTGACCGTCGACCGGGCGAACGCCACCGCCTCGCTGGGGTACGGCATCCTGCGATCGTGCTGGGGGCGCGGCATCGCCACGGAAGCCGCTCGTGCCGTCCTGGACTACAGCTTCGAGGCGCTCGGGCTGGCGAAGGTCGGGGCAAGGGTCGATCCGCGCAACGTTGCCTCGGTGCGGGTGCTGGAGAAGCTCGGGATGCAGCGCGAGGGGGTGTTACGCAGCCAGCTTCTGCGCCAAGGCGAGCGGGTCGACCGGGCGTACTACGGCATCCTCCGCGAGGAGTGGAAGGCCGGCCGACCGGTACCACGTTAATGTCGCGAGACGCTCAGGGATTGGCATCGAGCCAGGCAGTTGGAGTGAGCGCACCGGCTCGCCGGACAAGCTCGTTGTCCCAGGAGATGAGCTGCGCGCTAGTCAGATGGGCTGTCGCAGCATAGAGCGCATCTGCGCCGCGCAGGAGCTGCCGTGTACCCAGCCTCAGCGCTTGCCGCATGAGATGTTCATCGTGCGGATAGAGGCGAAGGCCAGCGTGCGTCCTGAGAACCTCCGCGGCCTGCCGACCTCGAATCGGGTCTCGCAGCCTCCGGGCCACCGCGCTCGCGACTTCGAGCACGACGAACTCAGGCCCATAAATGAGCAGGCCACGATCTGAGATATGGTTGAAGAACGCCACGCTAGGAGCATGGAAAGGATCCCTGGGGTCGAAGGTGGCGATCCAACAGTTCGCGTCTACCGTCGGCATCGACTCAGAGCTCGAGTCGGCTTCTGTCGGCATCCAGGATCTCCCTCGCCGTTGGACCTGGCGGCGCGTCCTTGAATGCTTCCTCTCCCATCTGGAGCCACTTGTCGAGCCAGGCCTTGGTCGCACGGCGGCGTGCCCAGACCGCCTCCTCAGAATCATCTTCAATTGGAAGGACGACCCTTCGTTCTACCGGGGCATCTTCCTCAAGCCAGCGCTCGAAAAGCTCGATGGCCACAGCGCGGACTGAACGGCCTTCGAGTGCGCTCTTCGCCTTGACCCGCCGATACAACTCGTCAGGGATTTCTATCGTGACCTTCATGCTGTCATGATACCTGTATTCCTGTAGAAACGTCTACAGGCCTGGCAGACGAAATGGGGAGGTGGCCATGCATTCGCACGATCCTGGGCAACTCATAGAGTAGGTCGTCGGTGTGGCAGGCGGCGCTGGCCGGACGGTAAGATTTCAGGTCACATCTGTGAAGCGAACGAACATCATCTTCGAGAGAAGGTCAGGCGAGGAAACGCGTGCTCAAGATCAGGTTGAATCGGACTGGCGCCCGCAAGAAGCCCAGCTACCGCATCGTCGTCGCCGAGTCGACGGCCCCGCGCGACGGCAAGTACATCGAGATCATTGGGACGTATGACCCGCTGACCGATCCGGCCACCGTCGTCCTCAAGGAGGAACGCGCGAAGCACTGGCTCAGCGTCGGTGCGCAGCCGACCGAGCGCGTCGTCAGGCTGATGGCGCGCGAGGGCCTCATGGAAGCGCCGACCTACGCCGCGCCGGCACCGAAGGAGTCTGACGGCGGATCGACGGCCGCTGCATCCGCGCCAGCAGCTGCGCCCGCAGCCGTCGCCGAGGCCGAGCCGGCAGTGGCCGAGGCCGAGCCGGCAGCCGGCGACGCCGAAAGCGCCGACACCGAGAAGCCTGACGCCGAGTAACGGCGTCGGGGCTCTCGGGCACACACCGTAACGCGTCCTCGTGCCGATTGCGTAGAAGGGCCAGCCTGTCTCATGCGTGAGCTCGTCGAATACCTCACCAAGTCGCTGGTTTCCGATCCGGACGCCGTCCAGGTCGAAGAGGTCGAGGCCGGACGCGTCCTCGTCTACGAGGTCACGGTCGCGGAAGAGGACGTCGGCAAGATCATCGGGCGGCAGGGCAAGGTGATCCGCTCGATCCGATCCGTCGTCAAGGCCGCCGCGACGCGAGCCGGGACGCGCGTCGACGTCGACGTCGTCTGAGTCGGTCGGCCGGGATAGACCTGTCGTGAGTGACGGCGGCCTACGCCCGGCCAGGATGCTGATTCGGCGCCGGCCACGAAAATCGACAGCCGGGACCGCACCGACGCCAGCAACGGCCGAGCCGCCGGATTCCCAGCCGAACTCCGCGCCAGTCACGGCTGAGTCGGCTGCGCCCCTGCCAGAAGACTCGCCTGATCCGTCTGAAGCCGCTGACGAGTCGGGCGCGTTCCTGGTCGTCGCCCGGGTCCTACGTCCGCACGGCACCCAGGGTGAGCTCTCCTGCGAGATCGTCACCGAGTTCCCGCAGCGTTTCCGCCACACGAAGCGCCTCTTTCTGACCCCGCCGGCCGGCCCGGGCCGGGG
>Ga0114129_10017529_pt1 | contig 10196 bp, 13 predicted proteins | sample RhiMetdeltSRZDD1_FD_80071 | JGI IMG/M metagenome (GOLD analysis project Ga0114129, IMG submission 80071) | Populus rhizosphere microbial communities from Tennessee, USA - Rhizosphere MetaG P. deltoides SRZDD1 (version 2) (version 2) | ecosystem: Host-associated > Plants > Roots > Rhizosphere >... | reverse complement strand
AGGAAGAGGAAGAGGAAGAAGAAGAGGATAAAGATGATATACAACATAGCAGTGATAAAGAGGACAACTCTTCCTCCTCTCAGTATAGTGTCACCTCTCATGCTGAACAAGATGTTACTTCATCATCTTCTCTAATTTCAGAAATAGCACCTGTACATATGCAAACAGAAGCAGATGCATCCTCAGAGGACATCATGTTGCTGAAAGAACTGAACGAGTAAATGACTGATAGACTACCAAATATACTACCTTCATTTCAAGTACATGCTGATTAACTGTGTGAATTGTTAGCTAATATACTACCAAATAAACCAACCTATCGTTCACTTTAAAGTAATTTGTTGTGGTTAATGGCAAATTTGACTATATTAGATATTTGCTCCTGCACTAAAGAATAGTACATTTGCCAGGGATTGGTGTTGATACTTTTGCCTCTAAAATAAATAAGCACTGTACTGTCATTACAGGAAGGAAAGTGAGTAGTATCACGTGGGATTTTCAATCTGCCTACACAGCACCAAAGTTCTGTGGCAAGAATTGCTTTCACAATCAAGCACTTACTAGTAGTACTGCAGTTGGGAGTATACACTGCAGAAAAAAATTGCTCAATTGGCACAGTGCCTTCTTCAGTAGCATTCAGTGCAATGCTTCTCGTGTTTGAACACAAAAGTTCATCTTCCCATCCATCCATCAGTTGAAAGCTGTGTTTAATATCGGCAATTGTGAATCCTTTCTTACAGTGTTGTTTGGAAGCAATTCCTTCTGGAACTTTAAATGTCAACTGGCATTCACTTTCTTCATTCTCTGCCAATTGCACTGTAAAAGTACAACATGGGCCAAGATATTCAAGTGGTCCCAAGTCAGAAAGCCTTACACAGCATCGAATGTTGCGGGTGCAATACAAAGTAAGAGTGTAAGTAAAGTCAGACATAACAGAAGATATGGATACACGTGGTTCACTGACCCATGCAGTAAAGTGTGCATTGTCCCAATCTGGTAAAAGAAGGCTGACAGTATTGGTATCTTTGGGGTCAGTTTTGCTTTGATAAGGTTTCTCTACTTTGTGAATACCCAGAAATTGACAATCTTGCAACACAAAAATTTGAGAAATCTTGCTAAAAGTCAAATTGCACCATGTGAACAGCCCTAAATTGTTGCAATAGTACAGTTGTAATAAGGATTGTAAATGAGGCAGTTCTTCACCAAATTGCTTTTCAAACCATTGCTTCTGTGATGTATTGCAACCCTTTCCTGGATTCAATCTGGGTACGGCTGAAATGACATCTACATGAGCCAGTCCTTGTGAATAACTCAATGGATGCTGACATATTGGAGAAGACAGAGGAAGGTGTTGTTTAGTGTTCATTAACTCCTCAAATAATACCATGTGTAGGTGATTCAAGGGTTGATACCTGCAAATTCATATCAGTATAAATACCATTTGGAAAAGGATATTCACAAACCAAGTACTGCTGCCTCCAAAACCTTGAATAGAGAGACACCTCAAATGCTTGAAAATAGCGTGTAGATGAACTACACAGCTTTCAAAGTTTCCTTGCTCTTGTACATTGCACACGTGATCACAAAGTCTGTCATAATAAACTCCCTCACCACACTTTACAGATCTTACCAATCCCAGACTTATGGATAGGGCACCAAACAAGTCTCCATTACCAATAATTGGAGCCTGTGGTTGCTTCAAAATGCTTGCTGCAACATCATTTGACATTTCACTGCTGGAAAATTTCATGATGCTTCTGTACATATGGTGCAACAAGCTTAATTCAGTCTACAAACAATTGTGATTGAAAGAAAAAACAGAACAATCTTCAACCTGTTGTGATAAGTGAGAATCAAATATAGACATTTGTTGTTGTTGGGGTACCAATAAGTCGGTCACTTCCATATTGAAATCATCTACAGTGGCAACTGTGTAGGGAGGATTCTCTGTGATAACTCTGTTTTGTTTGCAATAAAAATACACTTTAAGTTTCTCACTGCCTGTAGTGGTCACTTGCATTTCATGCAATTTTTTCAGTTGTCTGCATCCAAAAGCTGCCAGTTTTGCAGGGGAAGAGTAACAAACAAACATCTGTAAAGAAGAAGACTTTTCAATCAGAGGCAGAAGAATCTCCTGTGTGCATTCTGTGAAGATGTAATCGTAACTGTAAATATGTGTTGCTGTAAAGCCTTGTGTGTACTCAGTGGCATCAGCATGCTGGAAAGTGACACCATCCAAAGGCAATCCTGAAATTGTAGTTTATGTTACTAATGTTCATATCACAACACTTGCCTTGGTTTTTCAAAAACTCAAGGATGCTTTCTGATTTCTGATATCTCAAGCGCATGTACTCTATTCCTTCACTGTGATGCACACTGCAATTCATAATGAAGTCAGTAAACAATGAAGATATTAATAATACTCACTTTGCTTGCAGTTTAGTATGCAATACACACTTGCCAAATCCTGAACCAATATCCAAAAAGTAAGAACTGTTGTTTAATTGAAAATCTTTTGGAGCTGCAAAGTGTCATCCAATTTGTGTCGTATTATTTGCTTACAGTTACCCTTTGTTTGCATATAATCCAAAATTTCCTGAAATTATTTTCTTTTTATCTCTCCATAACCAGCCGACACAATTTCAGGTAGATTATTTTCTGCATTTGATAAATAACAAAAAAAGGCCCCACTTACTTTTAGAATTGCTATTTTGCATACGTCTGCCCCTGCAGTTTTGTTTAAAATTCAGTTCATTTTAGCATACTCACCTGTTGCGTTTTGCTGGCAAATCAGTTAAATCCTTGTCCACTGATTGCAACATATCTGTCTCATGATATACAATACGATACATGTTGTCAATGTAGTCAGCTGTGGTCCTTACATCCTCCTTCTCATTAAGTGCATCCCAAGTATTCTTTTGTGTCGTATGCACAATACCACTAGCTTCGTTGAGCTTGCCATGGGTAGCATCTACTTCAATTGCATCAGTGGTATTCATACTCTTGTTTTGGTTAGTGTCTGCAATAACTGGTCAATACACATTCAAGTGTGATATTTATACACACAACCTATTATGGATGCACCAATCATGTGTTGTACAGCATTTTTATTTGGGTTGTTAACTCTGTTGGAAACATCTACAAATATGTTGATACAAACACATTATGCGTGTACTTGATAGACTACCAATTAGACCACCAAACTGTATTACATCTTCTGAAGTGCCAGTTCTATTGCTACTTTCTGTAATGTGTGAATACAAAAATATAACAAAGAGTCAATGGTCAAATTGCCAGCATTTGTGACTGCAGAAGCAAGTTCTATAAGTGCATTTGAGCACTGCAAAGCATAAGATGTAAAACGTTGTGTTGTATTGCTAACAGCTGCATCAAAATTATTTACAGTTATAGAAACGGCAAGAGAGTAAATAACGGTACCATTTAGTGCAACAGCTGCAGCTGTTTCTCTTTCATTATCTGATGTACAATCCATATCCTCACAGTCACTTACATGTACAGGTGGAACGGATGGAAGACTATCTACAATACAAATTAGAGCAGATGATTAATACAACACCAAAACCCAAACAAGTAGAAATTTTGAAGTCATAATGAGTACTTACTAAGGTAACACAATAACACAAACAGAGTTCACAAGAGAAATGTTCAATATCAGCAATTGGCTGTGCAGATATATTCAGCATAAGGGACATACAAGCATCTTTGTCCACCAGTAATTGCCTTTTTTTGTTTTTGCGCTCTTTTCGTTTTCGGAGGACATGAATGAACTGTTCTTTATGCTTATACAGAGGAGAATTGATGGCACATAAGGATATGAAATGAGAATCCGCAAATTCAAAGGCGGAACAATTGGAATTGAGAAACAGTTCAACATAGTGCTCAAACTGTTTCACTGCATACCATTTGATGCGCCCCATTGTTCAACCAGCAGTGAAGCAAACAGAATCTATTCAACCGAATTGTCTACATTTTGTAGAAACAAGGGCACAGTCCAGTGAATTTCTGTTGATTCTTCAAGTATCCAATCTCAATTTTGTAGACAACAACAATTCTTGACAACACACAGTGTATTGAAGTTGTTGGTATTGAAGTGAGAGAAACAAAACACAGTAAAATCTGCTGGTGTTGTGACATTGGTGTACACTTCTATGTGTACAAATTCTCAATTTTCTTATATTTGTACACATATGGTCAACGCTTCAGGTAATCATCTTACTTCTTTTTTCTCTCTGCCTGTTTCGGCATATCTGATGTTCTTTAGTTGTTATTTTGCAGTGTTGGTGTACAATCTTGTATTTGTGTGGTGCATGCACTTGGTAATCTTTCCTCTCTTTTTCATTTCGAGTCTTGTTCTCTCAATGGGAAGCAAACAATTCTGTTATAGACAATCAATGGCTCACAAGTTCACCTCCATTGACCCATGGAAGGAGTTAAGCAAATACTTGCCAGATGTGGACATGGACGATCACTCGTGGGGGTACTTGCAGAGTAAAGTCAAAGAGAAGAAGAAAGAATTACATCCAGACAAAGGAGGAGATGCAAAACAGGTTTCATTTGTTGTTGAGACCTCATTTTTGTTGGTATCATTGGTTTTTTGCATTGTGGCTTACAATCTTTAAGTTCTCCCTCTTCTGCAATTTGTATGAGCAGGTGAAACAGCAGGCTGAAGCTTATGAGAGAGACTTGAGTGGAGTAGGGAAACAATCAGAGGAATGTGAAGAGACAAAAGCAAAAATCCCCTCTCGCAAAAGGGCCCAATGTCAGTATTGTGGCAAATTTTATCAAGGAAAGAATGCCAATTACTGCAAGTGGAGGCACGAGGAACAGAGTTGTGCAAAGAATTCCGAAAAGTTAGAGTATGGTTGCTCTCTGTGTCCAGATAAAACATGGAAAAGCTCCGCAGGTTTCAACAAGCATGTGGATAACAAGCATTCTTATGAGCAGCGCAAAACTTTGTATCTTTTGATTTTCTTTTGATTTGTATACCCACTAGTGGCAGGAAAAAAATGGTACCTTCTTCAAAATCACCTGTGCGGACAAAACATCGTAATCGCCAAAAGAAAAAACCTCCACAAAGCAATACTACCAAACGCAAAGTAATTTTCCATTGTTGATACTTGAATGCTGATAGACTACCAAATATACCACCAGACAGCACACTCTATTTCTTCAACAAAAAGAAATACAGGCAACCTACAGCCTACATTTGAGGTACATTCTTTGCACATACATAAACTACCAAATAGACTACCACAGAAAGATGTACTACTAGAGCAAAGTGAAATTACCAAAGGAAATACTACACATACATCGACTACAGTATTTCAGGTAATGTATCAACACTGAATTCACATGCTATATTAATTGCAAACAGAGCAGCAGTAATGTTTTAAAGAAAAACAAAGACTCGCTTAGTATTGGAGAATTTCCACAGGTATTCTATCCCTTGTGTTTCACTACACTGCTTGAATAATATGATTGTAATGTAGATGTCTTTGGTGCCTTCAAAGACCAGCAACAAAGAAATTGCCAATGTTACGACATTGCTGGTGTTACCTGATTCATCACACATTACAGTAGATACTGAGAATTTGAAAAATAGCAAAAGTTTCACGGAAACACTTGATCTTATTTTTGAAGATGAAAGCAACATGCAATTGATGGTTCGAGAGGAAGCACATGAGACATATCTTACATGGTTAGATGAAACTGCTGCAGAGAAAGAAAACTCAGTTCTTATGGAGGAATTGCAAATACAATATTCCCAACAAGGTAATTAACAATGAATTTTATTCCTTTTGATTTGGTTTGCAGTGTGAATTTATTTTTTTTAGAGCTCACTAGACGATATTACGAAAAAGCTGAAAATCGTTTGGAAAAGCTCCATGAGATGCAGAGGAATTTCAAAGCCCCTTTATTGCAATTTGTGCAAAAATACAGAGATGGTTTCTTGTGTACTGAAGAAGATAGGAAAATGACAAATGGTGAAATTCTTCCACTTGATTATGTTCACTTGACAGAGGAGGAAGTGGAAAAGATGTTGCAAGACACTGGAGATGAATTGATTGTTGAAGACATGGATAAGTATGTGGATTCAGAGGAAGAAGCCGACATTGAGGAACTTATTGCATTGGAGGAAGCCACAAATGCAGAATCCGCAGAAGAAAATACAGAAGAAGAAGGGAAACAAGGAGAAAAAAAAAGGAAGAAACAAGTAAACAGTGAAAAGGATGCAAAAAAACTAAAAACTTCAACCTGATTGCAGTATTTATTTTGTTATAATAAACGCAAAAGTTTCAAGCACGCTCTCCTCTAATTCTTCTGGTGAGTTGAACATCCTTTGGCATCAAAGTTACTCTCTTTGCATGCACTACACACAACATGGCATCAATGAACAGATTCACCAAATAATCCTCAGCTCCAGCTTGTATTGCTTCCAAAGCTGTGCGAGTGAATCTGAGATCTGTTTTGTAGTCTTGAGCTATCTCTCTTACAAGTCTTCTGAAGGGAGCTATTCTCATAAGCAACTCTGTGCTTTTTTGATATCTTCTAATTTCTCTCAATGCAACTGAAAATGCATCAATGAGAGGGTCCAAAGAAACAAACAAAAATAGAACAACTTTGTACGTACCTGTGCCTGGTTTATATTTCCTTGGTTTCTTTACTCCTCCTCCTCCTAATTGTATTCTCTTGCGAGCAGTTGGAGAGGCAACAGTGAGTCTTTCACCACTTCCTCCAGTACTTTGAGCTGCAGTTTGTTTGGTTCGCGTTTGGCGTGGTGTTTTCTGCGGTGTTTTCTTTCCGGTTTCTTGTTGCTTCTTTTTGCCTTTGCTTGCTGTGGCTTTGTTGGTACTTTTGTTTTCATCCGGTTTTTTGTGAGCTAATCTCACCATCTGTAAATATGTCACAAAGAAGAATAGATGTTGTCTGAAAATGAAGTGTACTTGTGTTTTTGTTCAGGTTTGATTGGAATCTCTTCTTTTTTTGCTTTTGTGTCTGCAATGTGGTTAGTTTTTGTGTATGCGGGTTGATATGCTGTGCATACACATATGAAAATATGAAAAAAGAAGAAATGCACCAGTGCACACTTTTCCTCCACACAGAATTCCTTTGTTACTTTGTATTTGTGTTTTGTTTTTAATTGTGTCTACAATTACGAAAATTGACAACACAGTCCAGTGGTTCTTCTGTAAACACTACAGTACTCAATCTCTGAAATGAAGACACATTTATTGTATTGAAGGTACAAACACTTTTGAGCAAGTGGATGTTTTATTTAAATTTTGGTTTCTTGCTGTTTTTTGTTTTCTGGCTAGATTTCCTTTTTTTGTTTTTGGAGCGATAAGTAGAAGGACTGTATGTTCTATCACTTTTGGGATCATCTTCCTCTTCCAATTGTAACTGTTCTTCTTGATTCTTCATTTGTTGCTCTTCCCAAACAAGTTGATCAGTGGCGGAGGTGAATTGTTGTCTTGTAGGTGGCCGCTTTTTTTTGGAGTGTTTTTTTGGAATCAATTCTTGCTCGACCTCTTCATATTGTACTTCTTCTGAAGGTACATTTTGTCTCTGTTTAGTTTTTTTCAATGGTTCATTATTTTTTTGGTTCTTTTCTTGTGATAGGTATTCCTTCGATTTGATTTTTGATCTATTTCTAGGTGAATGCATTGGAATTCCAGTATCATCAGTATTCTTTGATTTGCTCCTTGTTCTTTCACCTGAATTAATTCAATATTGCTAAAAAAGTATGCAAAAATCTACTGATATTATTTTCCACTTGTGTTTCTTTGTTTGATTCCTGTTGATGCACAGAATCTACAAAACATGAATATAGACTACCAAATAGACCACCTTACCTTGCTTGTTGTGTGCTGATAAATCATTGGCTGCATTGAAGTATTAATTTTTTCAAATAGATAGACTACCAAATAAACCACCAATGTACCTTCAGGTTCTGCAGACACTTCTGGTACTTCATTTAACTGAGTATCGTCTTCAGTGTGGTTCGCATCATCTTGTATTATTTCCTGCTGCTCTTGTTTTCCTTCCATTGATGTGCTCTCCATTTGTTGATTGTCTTCATTGTCACCATCATCAATGTTCTCTTCTTCATCTGAATCATTCTTGCAAATAGCTTCAATTCCTAACGTATGTGCAACTGCTATTAGCATCCTATCAAAAATGGCTTTATTGCTTTGTGTCAATCCATTTCCTAATACTTGCATGTAATTGTTGACCCCTCGTCTCATAATTAAAAATTTTATACCATGCATTACCAAAAGGTACTCTTCTTTCCATTCTGCTTGCTTTGATGTTTCCTTTTGTTTAAAATCTGTATGCAATGACTTCACAGCAGAAGTTAAAATGTCACTTTCCATATCACTCAATGCAGGTAAATAGGTATTGACCTGCTCATCATCTGCTGGTAAGTGATTATTTGGATACAATTTCATAATAGTTTCCAAGGATATACTATGTATTTTCTTGGCTTCTTCTATGGAGACATTTCTCTCATATTTGAAGGTTTTTTCTGGAATTTTGTTTATTCTTCCTTTCCATACCTTTCCAGTCATGCCGTGTGTATTGTATGAATTTTGAAACTTTTGTAAATGCTTCGCTATTTTTGGTTTGAATACTTTCCTCAATACACCCAAATGATAAATATCATCAACATCCAATAATCCTTCTTCTTCTAATACTGTGAATAGGTCTCTGAAAATACGCATCCATTTTCTGACTTCCACCCACAGTCTCTCAATTTTATTGTTCTCTTTAGACCTTCCTGTGATGTAATTGTGTTTCTGCAGTGTGTGTGCAAAGCAAATTAACTTGGTTTCTGTTCCTTTGTCTGATCTAACATTTTGACTGATTCCAAATTTGTCTACAGCACTTTGATAAGCCTTGTAAACAACACTAGCTTTTTTGCTATTGGCTACTATTAACCAAACTATGTAACGAGAGTGTCCATCAATGGCACCATGAATGTAAAAACCCCATTTGAAAAGTTTTTCATAACCATCAATGTGCCACACATGATTTGATCCTGCTGTTTTATATTCTCTTCTTTTGCCTGGCATTCTTCCCACTTGCCTGTAGCTTTGTCTGCCTTGTATCTCTTCACTGGTTGTAAGATCATTTAAGATTTTTAAGATTTTTCTTTGTCCAACATGAATTCCTTGAGTTCTTAAATGACCTTGCATCATTTTCCAACCCATGTTAACATCGTACTTTTGCAAAGCCTTTTTGATTTGTGTTTTCAGGTCTTTGTGTTGTAACTTTGAATATCTATAAATTTTATTTTTATGACAGAAGACTTTTAATTGAAGTACATTCATATTCCAAAAAATAGCCATTTGCTTCAAAGTCCACCCTTCTTTTCTCAACATCTGAACTGATTCTTTATTGAATTCACATACTTCTTTATCTTTAATTTGCTCACTTCCACTCTCACTACTATTTTCATTATCACTATCACTATCATCACTGTTGCTGCTATCACTTTCACCTTCTTCACTTTTATCTTTATTTTCATTTTGACCATCATCATTTGTGTTGCTCTCCACAACTGTTTGCATGTTGGATTCTTGTAACATTTGATCTGTTGTATTTGAAAATAAAGCATTTGAGTCCAACAAAGAAGCATTTGAATTTAAAAATTGATTTGCAGTCCATTGTTGATGAATAAGTGGTTCCAAAGAGAAAGTCGGGAAAAAATTGAAGAGAGAGGGATCGTAACTTAAAGTACTTGAAGATTGTTGATCCATTGGTAGGTTTTCAATGTTAAAATGGGTTTGAGCATTGCTAACAGCATCCAAAATTGCATTCCATATGTCCTTGTGCAAAATTCTCCAAGTATTTAACAGTCTTTGGTAAGGTGTTGGATCTAAAGTCACATCTGGTGGTGAAAAGTTCTCCATTAGGTTAGAAACTCCAATCATTCAAAGGATGAAACATAAAAAGTGTGACTTTGCTACTTTGCTCTCAGAGAAGTAAAAAAGTTCCAAAGTCCATGCTTCTTTGCTACTTTGAGGCGGTTGGTGGGAAAGTTCTAAAAATAGTTCCAAAGTCCACCCCATATGTGCACACATGCTTGCGAAAAAATGCAGTGCATTCTTTTGGTAAGTTCTTGCTCAATAAATGTTCTCAAATTGCAAGACAGAATGTACAAATTTTGCCTT
>Ga0114129_10017528_pt1 | contig 10197 bp, 12 predicted proteins | sample RhiMetdeltSRZDD1_FD_80071 | JGI IMG/M metagenome (GOLD analysis project Ga0114129, IMG submission 80071) | Populus rhizosphere microbial communities from Tennessee, USA - Rhizosphere MetaG P. deltoides SRZDD1 (version 2) (version 2) | ecosystem: Host-associated > Plants > Roots > Rhizosphere >... | reverse complement strand
TTCTTCGGCTACATCACCGCGCCGCCGGCTCCAATTGGAGTGCTCGCCGACTTGCTCGCATCCGCCGTGAACGCAAACGTCGGAGCGTGGAGGCTGGCGCCGGCCGCAACTGAAATCGAATCACAGGCGGTTCGATGGATTGCCGAGCTCATTGGCTACCCGGCCGACTGCGGCGGCCTGCTTGTGAGCGGCGGTAACATGGCGAACTTCGTCTGTTTGCTCGCGGCTCGCGCGGCAAAAGCTGATTGCGATGTCGGCACCTGCGGCGTCGGGGCAAACACCGGGCGGCGGTTACGGATCTACGGTTCGAGCGAGACGCACACCTGGATTCAAAAGGCCGCGAATATCGCCGGTCTCGGCACCGACTCGATCCGATGGATCTCGACCGACAAGACACTACGGATGGATGTGGCAGCGCTGCGTCGGCAGATTGAGGCAGACAACGCCAGTGGCGATCTGCCATTCATTGTCGTGGGCACGGCTGGTTCGGTGGGCACAGGTGCGGTCGATCCGCTGGCGGAAATTCGCGCGGTCTGCAACGAGTTCGGCGCGTGGTTTCACGTTGATGGCGCGTACGGTGGGTTCGCGGCCGCAGTTCCCGAGGCGCCGGAAGCGTTGCGCGCCTTGGCGCACGCCGACTCGGTCGCGGTCGATCCGCACAAGTGGCTTTACGCACCGCTCGAAGCCGGATGCGCGCTCGTGCGCGATCCAGAAACTCTGCGTGCCGCGTTTTCGTATCACCCGCCGTACTATTTCTTCGAGCAGCGCGCCATCAATTACGTCGACTACGGCCCGCAGAATTCACGCGCCTTCCGCGCGTTAAAAGTTTGGCTCGCGTTCAAGCAGGTGGGAGCGGCAGGATATCGGCGGATGATCGCGGACGACATCCGTCTGTCGCGTGAACTGGCGGACGTGGTCAGGGCATGCGACGACCTGCAACTCGTCACCCAGGATCTCAGCATCACGACGTTCCGCTATATCCCGCCGGACTTTCGAACGAAACTTGGCGATGCCGCGGTCGAGGCGCATCTCAACACGTTGAACCAGGCACTGCTCGACCGCCTGCAGCGCGGAGGTGAGGCATTCGTCTCGAATGCCGTCGTCGGCGATCGCTATCTGCTGCGGGCGTGCATCGTGAATTTCCATACGGATCGCGCCGACATCGAGGCACTGGTGAAGATTGTTGTACGCGTGGGAAGAGAAGTGGATGCCGAGATCCGCTCGACGACCTTTAGTGAACCGGCTCGATGAGAACACACCGAGCCGGTTTCGATCGAGTCGAGAGAGGTTCGCTACTGCGCCTTCTTGGCGTGTAGCGAGAACGCCGCCCCCTGTGGATCCATCGCGTTCACGATCCAGTCTCCGCCCGGAACTTCCATCGGGCCGTTCAGGATCTGACCGCCGTTGGCCTTGACCCGCTCAATCGCCGCATTGATGTCAGAGACGAGAAAATAGATGCCCCAATTAGGCGGCACGTTCGCCATTTCCTTCGGCTTGTTCATCATGCCGCCGATCATCCCGCTGGGCCGATTGAACATCTGGTACTTGCCCATCGCTCCCATGTCCATCGCTTCGCTGGGCTGCCAGCCAAAGACCTCGGAATAGAACTTCATCGCGGCCTCGGCATCCGTCGTCATCAACTCGTGCCATGACGCGTCGCCCACTTGCGGCGCGCCTTCCGGCCGTTCCTCTCGCGGCGTGGGCTGAATGATGTAGAACGCCGCACCCTGCGGGTCCTTCAGCATCTGCATGCGGCCAACCGTCGGAACATCGATGACTCCGGACAGCTCGCTTCCGCCGAGGCGCTTGATGTGCGCGACGGCCTCCTCGAGTTTCGGTACCGCCACATACATCGACCAGAATGGCGGCATATTCATGCCGTCAGGCGTCTTCATCAGGCCGGCCACTTGTACGTCACCAGTTCGCTTGAAGACGGTATAAGGTTGCGGCGAGCCTTGGAATGGGGCCGAGCTCCAGCCGACCACGTTGTCGTAGAACTTCTCGGCGGCTGAAGGGTCTGTCGTCATCAATTCGTACCAAACCGGGCGGCCGAGCAGCGTTGAAACAGCGGTAGTCATCGCAAACCTCCTGACACGGAAACAGACAATTGTCTGAGGTGTCGCAAGTGCACCAAGCCCCTCAGTCTGCCACACCGAGCGGCGGATGGCGTCACATCTTCGCAACATTTCCTGGGATGAAGGGTGTGCTGAGTACTGTTACCTCAAGAAAAAGGGAAAGGGGAAAGACCGTAAAACCTAATTACCGGTGCCCAAATAGGGCAACATCCGCCCGCAGTAGAGGACGGCAAACCAACTGAAGAGCGAGAGCGCACCAACGAGCTTCATCCCGGGCGGCGTGTCCGCATTGGGATCCAGCGCAAGAGCCGGCAGCGCCAGCCGCGTTTCGAAAAACAGCGCGTTCGCGCCGGCGATAACGATGAAGGCGACCTTCGACCACCACACGCCGCTCGTCAGATAGAGATGCGGCTGCATGGTGAGAAACAATGCGCCCGTGATGGCATTGATGATGAACCCGGCGATGCCCCACGGCATCAGCGCTTTGACGTGGCGGATCGGGAGGCCACGAAACATGCCCATCAGGCGGAGATCGAGCAGGCCGGCGCCGCCGATCAGCATGCAAAGACCGATGAAGTGCAGAGACTCGCAGAGCGGCCACAACCACACCATCCCGAACAACGCCTTGGAGATGGCGGTCGATTCGACCCACGCAGCGAATTCAGCCATGCGGCTGTTCCATTCAGTTCTTCAGGTATGCCATCAGGCGGCCGGACACAATCGCGACTGCCCAGAGCGCTAATGATGCCGCGGCGAGGAACCGGCTGCGCGCTGACGCCGCCGGCTGACTGTCGCTGCGATCGATCGCATTCCGCTTCACGACCATCCCAAAGGACAACGCGACGACAATGCTGCAGATTTTGACGTAGAACACCGGATCGACGACGCGATCGGCAGCTTCGGTCACGAAGAGCACGAGTCCGCTTGAAAGGTTCACGGCAAAGCCAATCCACACGAACCGATAGAGCGGCTGCAAGCGCTGCAAAGGGATGGCGCCGGCGACCTGGAGAATCCGCAGGTTGATGACAAAGCTCGCGCCGACAAGGATCGCCATGCCGACGGTGTGGAGGGTGAGCACCGTTGGATACGTCCAGATCGAGTCGGACCCGAGAAACCAGTCAGTGAACGCGCTGTTCTGCAGACTATGGAAGAAGGCCATCGGCCATCATTTCTTCACATCGTCTTTTGGGCGCGCAATGTCGTGATACAGGCGCGATCCGTCTGGACGGATAGCGTAGAAGAGTGAGATGCCCTTCGAACCATCCTTCATCGGATGGCCGACCAGCCGGATGGAATCTCCGATCTTGTAGCTGGCGCGCGTCCAGCCCTGGCGGCTCATGATGTTGATTGAGCCGCCCTCGACATCCCACGTCCCGACCGTGTTCGGAGCGACGCTGGCGCCGGGCTTCACCAGCACGTTGAAGTGCACATGCGGATTCTGCCACTTCCATTCAGTGATGAGGCCGCTGTACTCGACGTTCTTCTCCATGTCGAACATCGCAAATGAGTGGTGGGCAGCGAGCGATCCCGTTGCCAGCGCCACGCCGATGATCGCGAGAGCGACACGCCTGCTGATAGTCATGACACTGATCCTTTTGCGCGTTCACTTAATAATCTGCTTCGGCGGAATGATCGATTGTTTCTCCACTGGATCGCCGGCATCACACCATTCTTCAAGAGCGTAACTGACCTTTGTGCCCTTCGATTCAACCATCGGCGCGCGGTCGAAGTAATAGCGATAGACGTGCGGCTTCTGGTACACCTTGGGGTCTTCCCAGGTATAGGTCACTGTCAGACGGTTGCCATCCGGCAACATCTCGAACCGTTCGAGGAGGCGCGTCTCCGCGGTCCGTACTCCTCCTCCGGGAACCATTCCCGGCATGAACCCGGTCGTCTCGACCATGAGGATGTTTCCGTCATATCGGCCGACGGAATGCCCGGCAGGAGTCGGCGTCCACACGTTCGGATGCGATCGTCCATCGAGGTAGATATGTCGCACACCGCCGCGCTCACCGGCAAAAATCACTTCGTCCTTGTGCTCGATAAAATGGATGCCCCCAGAATCCGGATTGACCAGGAGCGCGCCGTTGCTGCGGCCCGGTCCTCCACCACTGCACGGCTGTGCGACGACAATGTAGGGCACGCCTTCGGGATTGGGCCCTCCGGATCCACTGGTCGGTGGGGCGCCGCGCCCGCCACGTCCGCCGCGTCCGGCAGGGGCAGAAACTCCGGGGAGCAGCTGCGCGGGAGGAATCACGCCACTCAGCCCGCCGAAGCTTCCGACACCATCCGGATCGATGCGAACCCAGTCACCTTCGAGGCGTATCTTCGCCGATTGCGCATGCGCGACCGACGGCGCGGCGAAGGAAAGCAGAAAACTGACGACGAGTACGACGCGGAGTCTCATGGTCTTACTCCTTCGAAACCGCGCGTGCGGCTGGCTTCGCGGATGGCGGCGATTCAAGAAACTTCGCTCGATCCTCGTCAAACGGATCGCACGAGAGCCATTGGCGCGGTTCATAGGTCGCCGGCAAACGCTGATAGCGGAACTCGTACGAATGCGGAGTTCGGAACACGGTGGGATCGGTCCACGTGAACGTGACCGACAGGATCGAGCCGTCCTTCAACAACCGATATCGCTCTACAAGCCGCGACTTCTCGGTACGGAAACCGCCGCCAGGGATAGCCGTGATTCCATGCTCGCCATGGAACCCGACCGTCTCGGCAACCAGGGTGTCACCCTCCCAGCGTGCGATCGAGTCTCCGTTGGTGGACGGATCGAAAATGTCTTCGCTGATGTGGGCCGATCGATTGGTATACAGATAACGAGGCGGTGAAGAATTCTCCGGGACGATAATGATGGCCGTCGATCCCTGGCGAATGTCGAGCGGCCGGCCGGGATCCATGATGAACGGGACACCGAGCAGATTGCACCAGCGAATCGCGTACGCATCCTTCTTCGCGCGTGCATCGAGTTTTGCCCGCGTGAGCGTCGGCAGCAGATTGGCGCGCGGCACGTTGCGGCTGTCGAACGACAGCTCCCAGAAGCCGGAGATGTCGGGCGCGCCCCGTTGTTCCTGCGGCGTGCGCGCACTCGTCGGCAGGACCACCAGACACGCGATCACAGACGTAAGGACGCAGAATCGTTTCATGAATCCGGCTCCTCCAGGTAGCGTCGCCTCTCGGTTTTCATGAGCACGTCAGATCATCAGAAGCTCCGCGGGTCGTGGCTTGTCGCCGGCTGGTTGCTGTTGATCCTGTCCGGCGGCCTGATGTCGAGCCTGATCCGCGCGCCACAGGTCCTCAGCAGCATGACGCCGATTCTGGTGATGTCGCACCTGATCGGTGGCGCGGCCATGACGATTATGGCGATCGCTCGACTCGGATATGCCAAGGAAATGATGCGCTCGTGGCGTCTCCTGCTGCTGGCGGCGACCCCTGCGTTGGGGTGGCTCGCTTATCGATCGTTCTCGCCACTTCGCGCGACCACTCACGCGGCCGTCGCCGCGGTGGCGAGCCTGGCGCTTGCGCACCGCAGCCGGAGAAGCGTGACAGAGCGCACCAGTCCGCAACGCTCGTGGACGTTGATTCTCGCGATCGTCGGATTCAGCCTCGTCCTCGTCCAGGTGGTCGTCGGCGCGGCGCTGCGCCACCACGTCATGAGTCTTTCGTGGCATCTCGTCGTCGGAGGGCTGGCGACCATGGCCGTCCTCGCCGCCGCCATCGCCACAACGCAGGATCAGCATACGACGGTGACCGAGAGACGTGCCGCCAGATCCGCTATCGCCGCCGTAGTCCTGCAAGTCTCGCTCGGCGTCGCCGTACTGTTCATGATTTTTGTTGGCCCGCCGAATGCCGCGACCTGGATTACCGTCACAGTTGCACACGTCCTGGGAGGTAGCCTCACGCTGTTGGCGGTTGGCAGATTCATCGCCGCCGTTGGCGCGTCGTAGTAGGCGATCCATCGTCCCATCGAGACGACACCAGTCCACAGGATCAACGACGTCACAGCAGCGGCTCGCGCCTTCGGCTCAACCACTACGGCGGTCCGGTATACGGTGCGGCGAAAGTATATGCCGTGCAGAGCGAGACCTATCAACAGCGCGATCTTGAGCTGAAAAAACGGATTGGGAAGATACTCCGATGCTTTTGATGCCCCGAGCAGGACTCCGCACGTGACCATGATGACGAACCCAAACTGCTTCCAGGACCTGAACGCGCGAATCATGTCGGCCGCCGGAATGTCGGTCAGGGTCCAACCGAGGAGCCGCAGGTTGGTGACGAGAATCAACCCGCCGAATATCGCGATGCACGCGAGATGCGTCGAGAGCAGGATCGGGTACACGAGTCGCGATTCACGTACGGCCGTGAATACGGCGATGTCCTGGACGCTCTGGCCGACCGACGCGAGACTCATGCAATCAGGTGAACGCGTAAAAGATGCCGCTGAAAACGACCGTTACCCACATCACGAGTGATAACGTCGCGACGCTGCTGACAGCGAGCCGCGGGTAACGGCCACGGGCCACTCGGCTATGCACGGTGTAATTGAACGCGAGCGCCACCAGCACCAGGACAAGTTTGAAGCGCATTGTTGGATGCTGGAAATACCTGATCGGATCGGTAGAAAAGATCATCAGTCCTGTCGTGACCGCAACGATCAGGCCCATCAGGCTGACTACCGCCGTCGCCCTCCAGAGACGTTCAGCGCTCGCTCTTCCGACGCCCACTCCGAGAAGGCGCAGATCCACCAGCGCGATCAGGCCGACTCCGACCGCCAGCGACAGGATGTGGGCGATCTCCGTCAGCCCGTAGGCCCACTCGTGAACGTTCAGGAAGTTCGTCGAAGTGTCGTACACAGAGGCCCGCGCAGCAATTCTTCCTGTGTGGTTGACGTGAACGCGAGCACTTTACTGCAAACAACGCCCCGGGGGAATGGAGAACATCAGTGCAGCGTGTTCAGCTGACGGCCGATTCGCATCAGTTTGTCCGGGTTGCGGACGACGCGGATTTCGGCAATTGCGTCGTTGTCGATTGACAACACGAAGATTGATTCCATTCGCGCACCGACTCGCAAGACGAGTGCGGGCTCTGAATTGATGTCTTCTATCGTCAAAGACGCGTCGCGTATCAGTCCGGTGTTCTCGCCGATGCGATGCAAACCCACGAGGAAATTGCGGACTTCATCGCGCCCGATCAGCGGTCGTCGCGCAGCGGTCGCTTTGCCGCCGCCATCGCTCCACATGCCGACGTCGCTCGTCAGGAGGGCGGTCAGCTCTGATGCGTCGCCCGTCGAAAAGGCCCGCGCGAAGCGCTCCGCGATCGCCCGTCTCGATTGTGAAGTGCCGGTTCGTTGCGGCCGTCCTTTCTTGAGTCGCGTCTTCGCGCGATGCAGGAGCTGGCGCGAGTTTTCCGTGGTTGTGCCGAGAATGTCGGCAATCTCCGAGTGCTCGTAGTCGAAGACGTCCTTGAGGAGAAACACCGCGCGTTCCTCGGGCGACAGCTGCTCCAGCAGGACGAGAAATGCGAGCGTGACCGATTCCGAGCGCTGCGTCATGGTCTCCGGATCCTCGAGTTCCGATGTGAGCACAGGCTCGGGCAACCACGGACCGACATACTCCTCGCGCGTTTTTTGCGCCGACTTCAACCGATCCAGGCACAAGCGGGTGACGATTGTCGTCATGAATGCCTTAGGCGAGCGAATGTTCGATCGGTCGGCGCCACGGTAACGAATCCAGGCATCCTGCAACACGTCCTCGGCGTCGGACGCGCTGCCGAGCATCCGGTAAGCAATCGAAAACAGGAGCGGTTTGTCTGTGTTGAAAACGTCCGGGTCCATCATTCACGCCGCATGTTGAAACATCTCGGCCAATCCATCGCGCATCGTCGGATATTTCGGGCGCCAGCCAAGCTCCGCCTTCGCCACCTGGTTCGACAGTGGCAGTCGAATCGAGGTAACGCGTGACATATACGGCGCGACGAGGCGAGGCAGCCAGGCGGGCACTTTCAGCGGCGGCGCCGAACCTGTGAACTCGGCTATCGCCTCCACGATCTCGGTCATACTGACCGCTCGATCGTCGACGATGTCATAGAGTGCGCCGGCGCGCGCCTGGTCGAGCGCGCGAACCGTCGCACTCACGGCATCCTCGATGTGGATCACCGGGAGCTGTCCGGTGTCGCCGCGGACGACCGGCAGCCGCCGTTTCCGAATCATCTCGATCATCGCGAGGGTCGACGGCGTCTCGAGACCGTAGAACAGCCCATACCGAAGGATGACACCTTCGATGACCCCGCGACGCGTCGCATCCAGGACTTGCGTCTCCATTGATCGTACAGCCGCAGCCGCCTCATCTTCGGTCTCGGTGTTGGCCGGCCCACGCGGCGAAAACGGCGCAAACGATCCGACGATGAATCGCGCGGCGCCCGCCGCAATTGCCGCGTCGAGAAGATTTCGCGTGCCGTCAACGCGGAGACGATTGGTCGCAACCAGATCACTCGCGCGCCGCGGCGCGTCCTTGGGTAACGCCGTTAATTGATGAATCACATGCGTAGGACGCGTCTCTCGAACGGCGGCAATCAGAGCATCGCGATCCAGCGCATCGGCGACAGCAACCGATACGCCTGATGCGCTGAGCTCGGTCTTCTTCTGCGCCGACCGCGTCAACGCGGTCACCTGATGTCCTGCCGCACGAAGTGCGCGGACCAGCGGTACTCCAATCGTCCCTGATCCACCGGCAACAAATACGTTCATGACACGAGCTCCCTAATTTGCGCAACACGAAGCGCGATGCCGGCGCTGAGCGCCTCAGTCAGGGCCAGCAAGACCGCGGTTGTTGCGAAGAGCGTCCGCCATTGACCAGCGACATGCGCGATATGGTCCGGGCTGGCGAACACGAAATGGTTGAGAAAGCCAAAAACCAGCGACCCTGCCATCGCGATCGCAATCAGCAACGCGCCAGGCCTCTCGGCCCGCCACATCAACGCCAGACCTGCCACTGGCCCCGCCACGATCACAATGAAAACAAACAGGTTCGCCGCGCGAGAAAGCGGTACATTTGCCCCCGCGTGAGCGGTACCGTGGACAATCGAAATGATGAGGTGCGTGGCGACAAGAACAGTGAGCCACAGTCTTGCGATGCTTCGGTATCCGTCCATACCTAGAAGACGAGCGACGGCGGCGCGACGTGACAGGCGGAGTCCTTACTTGCTCAAAGCGAGCTCAACGGAGTCTCATTAGACATGGACTCGACAAGGAAGCCTGATTACGTGCTCGGAAACGCGCCTGATGAACTCACACGTCTAGATCGCCAGGCCGCGGCGATTGGACCCGCCACTCGCTTGTTGCTCCACGCAGCGGGCATCGGACCCGGCATGCGTGTCCTCGATCTTGGGACAGGGCTCGGTCACGTGGCACGGATGATCAGCGAGCTGGTCGGTCCCAGTGGTGCGGTGGTTGGCGTCGAACGATCTGGCGAAGCGCTCGCCGTCGCGCGCGAACGAACCGAGCAGGCAGGCGCCACAAACGTGTCGTTCCTCGAAGGAGATATCACCAGCTGGCGCGGCGCACAGCCGTTCGACGCGATCGTCGAGCGTCTCGTCCTCTTTCATGCGGCGGATCCGGTAACGGTCGTCCGCCACCACCGTCAAAATCTCCGGCCGGAGGGGCTGTTCGTGGCAATCGATTTCGACATTGGCGCGGCCCGTTCCGAGCCCCCGCTACCGTTGATAGCTGATGCGGTGCGATGGATTGTCGCCGCATTCAGTGCGGGCGGTGCGTCGCCGCGGATTGGGGCACGCCTCGGGGTGATTCTCGAGCAAGCGGGACTGAAGAACGTCACAACCTTTGGCGTCCAACCATATATGCCGCCTCACAATCCGTCGAGTGCAAATCTCATCAGTAGTGTCGTGCGAAGTCTGGCGCCCGCGATCCTCCAGCACGGCATCGCAACGGCTGAAGAAATGGATCTTCCGACGCTCGAACAGCGGATCGCACAGGAAGTTCAACGCGCAAACGCCGTCGTGCTCATGCCGGCCGTCGCCGGCGCCTGGGGACTATCTCGCTGATAGGCCCTTCACCTGTTCACGCTGTGCCGCGAGGTCCCCAATCAACATCATTCACTGT
>Ga0114129_10017527_pt1 | contig 10197 bp, 5 predicted proteins | sample RhiMetdeltSRZDD1_FD_80071 | JGI IMG/M metagenome (GOLD analysis project Ga0114129, IMG submission 80071) | Populus rhizosphere microbial communities from Tennessee, USA - Rhizosphere MetaG P. deltoides SRZDD1 (version 2) (version 2) | ecosystem: Host-associated > Plants > Roots > Rhizosphere >... | reverse complement strand
GGATAACGCCTGCAGACAGACAGGCTGGCGCGATTCTAGGGCGGGGTCAGGGTGGTGTCAAACGACGAGAGGTAACAGGTATCAGGTTTCAGGGGTGGTCCAGGTGTCAGGCTGCGGCCTAGACCATGCCCGACACCTGAAACCTGATACCTACAGCGTCAGAAGGTCACCCTGAATCCGAGCTGCACTGTGCGCGGTGCGTACGACAGGTTCGTCGTCGGCTGCGGCTGCAGGAAAGTGCCGCTCGTCTCTGTCAGATCGTACACGCCGTAGTTTTTCCGATTAAAGAGATTGAACACTTCGAGGCTGCCGGCGAGATTCGCCTTCCCACGCAGCGGGACACGCTGTAGCAGACGGAGCTCAACCCGGTGAATCGGCTGCCCCACGAAGCTGTTGCGCGGAATGATGCTGCCGTCTGACCCTTGCGGATCGCCCAGGCGTAAGCGATCGATGCTGCTGATCTGCAGCCCGCGGGTGTCGCAGCCGCACACGATCTGATCGCGTATCCCTGAGCCGTAAAAGTAGACGCCGCTCACCTGGAAGCCGCGCGCGACGTCCCAGATGCCATTGAAGACCGCCCGGTGCCGCTGATCGAAGGCCGACAGCGACCGCTCGCCGCCCATGTCGATCGGCACCACGCCTGTGTATTCATTGAGACCGCTGAGCGGCGGTGGATCCGTGGAGTAGAACCATCCCAGCGTGTACGTGACGTTCGCCTGCCAGTGATTGGCCATCCGTTTGGTCAGGCTGCTCTGCACGCCGTAATAGTCCGACAGGCCGATATGCGGGATGCTGCCGACGACGCCGAACATCGGGTACGCGCGGTGCGCGACGTCCGAGTACGGATACGGCACGCCGGTCGCCGGGTCGAACGTGATGTTGACGTTGTCCTGGATCGACTTCTCATTCCGGCTGTTGGTCTGCACGTAGTCCACCTGCAGGGCCGTCGTGTTGCCGAACTGCTGCGCGATGCCGATCGAGCTCTGCCAGCTGTGCGTCACGTGCGAATAGTCCGGAATCGGCGCCATTTCCTGCAGGTCTCGGAGCAGGCAGGGCGCGGCGCCTTTGAACCCCGACGCCGCCCACGCGGTGTACCCGGGATTGTCGGCGACGCCGCCACCCGCGTTGCAGAACTGCGTGAGCGCCTGCGCGTAGCTCGGCAGCGGACCGTTGAACGGGTTGGCCACGAAGTCGGCGCGCTTCGCGGTGTTGTCGACCGCGATCACCGCGATCGTCAGCGGGCTCATCGGCCACAGCACGTTGGTGTTCAGCTCGTCGTTGTAGTAGAGGCCTGCTCCGCCGCGCAGCACGGTCCGGTCGGTGAGCGTGTAGGCGAAGCCAAGGCGTGGCTGAATGTTGTTGGCATCCTGCGGTCGGTTCGGCAGCTCGAACGGGAGAAACGTGACGTTCTGCGCGAACGCGTTCCAGATCAAGTCGTAGCGGGCGCCGAGGTTCAGCGTCAGCTTGTTCGTCACCCTCCAGTCGTCCTGCGCCCACGCCCCGTACTTCCACATGTGCACCGGGGTCAGGAAGTTCGATGAATCGGACACACCGACCGAGTAGCGCGTGGCGATGGCGCCGAAGGCCGGATCCGACAGCATCCACGTATCCGCGTTGAACGGGTCCGGCAGCAGCGACGTGATGTTGGCGGGAACCGGCCCGCCGTTGACGGTCGCCGTGCCGCCGCACTGGTTGCAGTTGCGTGTGTTATCCAGCAGATGGAGATACTCGCCGCCCGCCTTCAGGTCGTGGTGGCCCTTTGCGTTATACGAGTACGTGAAGTCGTCGTGGATCGTGTACGTGTTCTGGTTACGGTATCGTGGAATGTTGCCGTTGCGGTTGCTTCGGAAGCCGCGGAACGTGAGGTTCGGCCCGCCGTTGGTGATGCCGTTGGCCGCCTCCCAATGGTTTGACCACGACGTGAGGCTCGACTGGTTGATGCCGTACGAGGCATAGCCGACGCGCGCGACGTTGACGGCCTTGTTGCTCAGGACGCTCGTGAACTCGCCGACGACGTCCGTCGAATGCTCCTGGTTCTTGGCCGTTGCCGCGGGGTAGTTCGAATTGCCCGTGCCGAACGGGTCGAGCAGGCTCGAGTGGTTCACCTTCCCCATCACCCGCATCTTCGACGAGAGCTCCTGGTCGAGGCGGATGCCCGACAAGTCGACGTGGTGCGTGCCGTTCAGCGCCACATTGAACGCGGGAAACGCCGTGGTCCAGATCGAGGTCAGCGGCTGGTGTTCGTATTCATAGTTCGCAAAATAGTGCAGCTTGTTCAGGATGATCGGACCGCCGACCGTCGCGCTGTACTGCTGGTTCTTGTAGGGAACCTTCGTGTTGAGCACCGGGTCGGCGGCGTTCCATTGGCTGTCGCGGAAGTTGCCGACGAAGGTGCCGTTGAGCATGTTGCTGCCTGATCTGGTGATCGCGTTCACCTGCACGCCCGACGAGCGCCCCTGCGTCGCGTCGAAGCGGTTCGAGATGAACTGGAACTCCGCGATCGCGTCGTTGCTGTAGCGCGACTGGTTGCCGGTGCCAAGATTCGACGTCACCTGCAGACCATCGACGTTGAGCTGGAACTCGCGCACGTCGACACGATCCTGCACGGGCAGCGAGCCCTGGTCGTTGGTGCGGTTGCCCGGCGCGAGCAGCGCCAGCGACATCCAGTTGCGACCGATGGAAGGAAGATCCTGCACCTGCCGCGGATCGATGTTGCCGCCAAGCTCCGATGATTCGGTTTCAATCAGCGGAGCCTCGCCCGTAACCCTGACGGTCTCCTGCAAGGTGGACGGTGCCATCTGCAGGTTGAGGGTAATCGTCTGACCGACCAGTAAGTCCACGCCGGTGCGCATGACATCGCCGAAACCGGCCAGGTTTGCTGTGACCTTGTACACGCCAACGCGGACGGGAATGCGATAAACACCCGCGCCGTCGGTGACTGCTCCATAGTTGTTGCCGGTCGCTTCGTTGACTGCTGTCAAGGTGACGCCGGGCAGCACGGCGCCCGTTGAATCGGTAATGGTGCCTGTCAGCACTGCCTCCTGGGCAAATGCGATCGCCGGCAGCGCCAGCACGGCACCGAGAAGAAGTAACCGCCTTACAAGGGTCGATTGCATGATGAGGGCCTCCACAAATATGAAGAGAACGTCTAGGACTAGATACGCCGCATCAGCGCAATGAAATGACAAGCTGGGAACGGTCGAGCTTCGGGCGTGAGCTTGACACGTACAAAAAGAAAGGGCCGGTGGAGAATCCACCGGCCCACTTCCCACTTACTTCAAACTTCGAACTTCGACGGTCGAACGTCTAGAAACTGAATCGGAACCCGAGCTGCACCGTGCGCGGTGCGTACGACAGGTTCGTGCTCGACTGCGGTTGCAAGAACGCCGAATTGGTTTCACGCAGCTCGTACGACCCGTAGTTCGCCCGATTGAACAGATTGAACACATCCGCGTAGCCGTCCACGCGGAAGCGCGGACCGACCGGAATGCGCTGCCGCAGGCGCAGTTCGACGCGGTGAATCGGATCGCCGACGAAGCTGGCGCGCGGAATGATCGTGCCCGCCGCGCCGCCACGCGCCTGCGCGTTGCGGAGGCGATCGATGCTCGTAATCTGCAGCCCGCGGGCGTCGCAGCCGCAGACAATCTGGTCGCGCTGCCCGGAGCCGTAGAAGTACAAGCCGCTCACCTGGAAACCGTGGCCGACATCGAAGATGCCGTTGAACACGGCGCGATGCCGCTGGTCCGACACCGCCAGTGAACGCTCGCCGCCGAGGTCGATCGGCACCGTGCCCGTGTACTCCGTGAGACCCGACAACGGCCGGGGGTCTCGGTCATACAACCAGCCAAGCGTGTAGGTCACGCTGCCCTGCCAGCGGTTGGACAGCCGCTTGGTGAAGCTGGTCTGCAGGCCGTAGTAGTCGGACTGCCCCGTGTGCGGGATGGAACCGACCACGCCGAACTGCGGATATGCGCGGTGCGCGACGTCCGAGTAGGGATACGGGATGCCGGTCGCCGGGTTGAACGTCACGTTGACGTTGTCCTGGATCGACTTCTCGTTGCGGCTGTTGGTCTGCACGAAGTCGGCCTCGACCGCCATCGTCGCCCCGATCTGGTGCGCGAAACCGATTGAGCTCTGCCAGCTGTGCGTGACGTGCGAGTAATCCGGGATCGGCGCCATCTCCTGCAGATCGCGCAGCAGACACGGCGCCGCGCCCTGGAACCCTGATGCGGCCCACGCGGTGTAGGCAGCGTTGTCGGGACGGCCACCGCCGGCGTTGCAGAAGCGGGCGAGCGCCTGGTCGAAGGTCGGCGCCGGACCATTGAACGGGTTCGACGCGAAGTCCGCACGCCGTGGTGTCGTGTTGTCCACCGCGATCACCGCGATCGTCAGCGGGCTCATCGGCCACAGCACGTTCGTGTTCAGCTCGTCGTTGTAATACAACCCTGCACCGCCGCGCAGCACGGTGCGGTCGGTCAGCGTGTACGCAAACCCAACACGCGGCTGGAAATTATTCGCGTCCTGAGGACGGTCGGCGAGCTCGAACGGCAGGAACGTCACGTTCTGTGCGAACGCGTTCCAGATCAGGTCGTAGCGCACGCCGAGATTGAGCGTCAGCCGGTTGGTGATCTTCCAGTCATCCTGTCCCCACCCGGCGTACTTGTGCATCCGGATCGGCGTCAGGAACGCGCTCGAATCCGACACGCCGAGCTGATAGCGGCTCGAGATCATTCCCATTTCAGGTGACGACAGCGCCCACGTGTCCGCGTTGAACGGATCCGGGAAGAGCTGCTGGATGTTGGTCGGGGGCGAGGGGAACCCCGGCTGAGCACTGTTTGCCGTGATCACGCCGCCGCAGCGGTTGCAGTTCCGCGTGTCGTCGTGCAGGCCGAGGTACTCGCCGCCCGCCTTGAGGTCATGGTGCCCCTTCGCGTCGTACGACAACGTGAAATCGTCATGAACGGTGTAGGTACTCTGGTCGCGATATCGCGGGATGTTGTTGTTCAGATTGAACGAGAATCCCGTGAACGTGATGCGCGGTCCGCCATTGGTGATGCCGTTCGCCTGCTGCCAGTGGTTGGACCACGTCGTCAGCGCCGTCTGGTTGATGCCGTACGCCGCGTAGCCGCCACGCACGGTATTGACCGCGCGATTGCTAAGCACGGTCGTGAACTCACCGAGGACGTCGGTCGAGTGTTCCTGGTTCCGGTTGGTGGCTGACGGGTGATTGCCGCCGCCGGCGCCGAACGGCTCGTCCAGCTCCGAATGGTTCACTTTCCCCATCAGACGCATCCTCGCCGATAGTTCGTAGTCGGCGCGCGCGCCCGCAAGATTCACGCTGCGGGTACCGGTTCTGGTGATGTTGAACGCCGGGTAGACGGTATTCCAGATCGACGTCAACGGCTGGTGCTCGTACTCGTAGTTACCGAAATAGTGGAGTTTGTTGAGCACGATGGGGCCGCCGACGGTGCCGCTGATCTGCTGGTTCTTGTACGGCAGCACACGGTTCAGAACCGGATCCTCGGCGTTCCATTTGCTGTCTCTGAAATTGCCAACGAACGTTCCCGTCATGGTGTTCGTGCCCGACTTCGTGATCGCGTTCACCTGGACGCCGGACGACCGCCCCTGGGTCGCATCGAACCGGTTCGAGATGAACTGGAACTCGGCGATCGCGTCGTTGCTGTACCGCGCCTGGTTGCCGGTGCCGAGGTTGGCGGTCACCTGCATCCCGTCGACGTTCAGCTGGAACTCGCGAACGTCCCCGCGATCCTGAACCGGCAACGCGCCCTGCGCGTTAGTGCGGTTGCCCGGAGCGAGGAGGGCCAGCGACATCCAATTGCGGCCGGCGGTCGGCAGCTCCTGCACCTGCCGCGGATCGATGTTGCCTCCCAGCTCGGATGACTGCGTCTCGATGAGCGGCGCCTCACCCGTGACCGTGACAGTTTCCTGCAACGTCGACGGCGCCATCTGAAGATTCAATGTGATGGTCTGGCCGACAAGCAGCTGTACACCCGTGCGATTCACACTGCCGAAGCCCGCAAGATCAGCGGTGACCTTGTATGCCCCGACGCGAACAGGGATGCGATAGACACCCGCCGCATCCGTGACGGTTTCGTAGTTGTTGCCCGTTGCTTCGTTGACGGCCGTGAGACTTACACCGGGCAGCACGGCGCCGGTTGAATCGGTGATGGTACCGGTCAGAACGGCGTCCTGTGCGAACGCCACAGCGGGGAGCGCCAGAACGGCGCAGAGAAGAACCACTCCCCGAACGAACGACTTCATAGAACCTCCCTGGACTCACTCGTCTCCGATGACGAAGAACCCGAACGAATTTCCCGAATGTACAGCGAAAGCGAACCTAGGGTGTAACCCAGCAGGCGATCTTATGGGGTGGATCCCGTCGCGTCAACTTGAGTGCTGGGCTATACTTCCGGGCACTTTCCCGGGCACCACGGAGAGTGCGATGCGACCACGTTCCCTGGACGAATTCCTCACCAAGAACCGGGTCCCCTACACGACGTTCCGCCATGCCCCGGCGTTCACCGCGATGCATGCGGCCGCCATCGCCCACGTGCGGGGAAGCTCGTGGGCCAAGACTGTCGTCTGCGTCACTGAGGGAGAAGTCGTCCTAGCCGTCCTTCCGGCACATTACACAATTGAGTTCGACAGGCTGCGCGAGCTCGCCGGCGCTTCGGCGCTTCGGCTTGCGACCGAGCGCGAGATCGCAGAGCTCTATCCGGATTGCGAAGAGGGCACGACGCCGCCGTTCGGTGGCCTGTACCTGCAGCGTGTATTCGTGGAAGAGTGTTTCGTCGGCGACCCGGAAATGGTGTTCAAGGCCGGGACACATACTGACTGCATCAGGATGCATTACGGCGACTTCGTCGATATCGCGAAGCCCGTCGTCGGCCGCTTCAGCTCGCCACGCAGGGAAAGCTGAATTGCATCGAGGGCGGACCTGAAGGTCCACCGCTACGTGCCGCCAGCTGCCAGTGATCGGTCGGCGATTCTTTTTTTCATAGAATGATCGCAGGTGAAGCGTCCCACCTCCGACAATCCCGATTCGGATCCGCCGCAGGCCACAACGTCAGAACAGGATAGCGACATCTCCTGGCAACAGCGTGTCCTGGTGTTCATCGCGGATCTCCGCGGTGCGCTGTCGAGCGGCGAACTTCACGACGCGATCGTCAAGAAGCTGCCGGTCATGCTTGGTGTGGATCGGCTCTGGATCGAAACCAACATCGGCGGACGACGGAAGGTCATCGTCGCGCCGGCCGTATCGCAGTCGGCAACGGCACACCCCTTGACAGACGCACCCGGTGAATGGGCGACGTTCCCCCTTCACACCGGGGACACCCTTCTCGGCATGATTGGTATCCCCATCGAGGATCGGCCGCTGTCGGCTTCCTCAAAGCGGGCGCTCACCGTGCTCGCGCCGATGCTGGCCGATCGGCTGCAGACGGCGCACGCTATCGAGCAGCTGCGCGAGCTGAGCACGGTTGATTCGGTCACGGGCTGCTCCACGCGCCCCGACGGCCTCGAGCGGCTCAACGCGGAATTAAAGCGCGCACATCGCTCCAATCAGCAGGTGGCGGTATTGATGCTCGACCTCGACTTCTTCAAGAGCATCAATGACCGCTACGGCCATCAGTGCGGCGATGCGGTGCTGGCGAACATCGGCCACACGATCATGCAGACCCTTCGCGTCAGCGACGTCCGGGCTCGATGGGGCGGCGAGGAATTTTTAGTGGCGCTACCCGAAAGCGGGCTGGATCAGGCCAAGCGCGTAGCGGCGGCGCTTTCGAAAAAAATCGCGGGCACCGTGACGGAGTGCGAATCGGCACGCATCCAGCTCACGACCAGCATCGGCATCACCATCGCGATGCCCGGCGAAGAGGACGTGGATGCGGTGCTGGCACGCGCCGATGCGGCGTTGTATCGCGCCAAGGCCGATGGGCGCAATTGCATCCGGATCGTGCTCGCCGATCACGATGACCCATCGAGCGATTCGGCCCCGCGGCGTCCATCGGGGGCGCTTCCGTTCCGCGATCGACGGAACCCGAATCAGCCGGATCGCCGCCAGCCTCCGGGACCGGGCCGGCGTTCAACCGACTTCCCGAAGAACACGCGTTCTTCGCCTATTGATTTCTTAGATGCTGACGTGGCGCCGGTCCGCGCCACCCTTGCCGGCGCAGCCGTCCCTCGACCACCATCCAGCGCCGGTTCAACGCCTCGGCCCCGCTGAACCGCTCGACCTGCGCGACGGCATCAGGGTGATCGATCACCAGCTCGTAGCCACTGCCGTCGTCAACCTGCCTCACTTCGCACCGGATGACGCTGTCTGCCCGACTGAAGAAACACACCACGTCTTTCTGTATCGGCGCTGCAAAACCGGGCAATAGGGGGCAAAAGGGGGCAAAACCGGGCACAATGGTGCCCCGGTGCTATAGGGTAAATGGCAAATCGATCGTCAATCGGGGTCCCATGGCTGATTGAACGACGGACACCTGCCCATCCAGCGCTGCGCCTATCAGCCGCATCGCGGCCACGGCGACGTCGAGGGCTGATTCGGACGTGGCCATCGGCCCCGCGGACCGCACCGGCTGACCAGCGGGCGATCGAAGCACCTCACGCAGCGTTTCAGCGCGCTCGTCCGACACGTGATGGACCAGACACGGCACGTCGTGAAGCCCGGCCGCACGTGCCGCGGCGAGACGCTTCTGCCCCGTGATGGTTTTGTAGGTCCCGTTGTTGCGTTGCACCACCAGTGGTTCCAGCACGCCGAAGCGCTTGATCGAGTCGACGAGCTGCGGCAATGCGGCGGCAGGCGCGTCGCTCACATCGATCGTGTGAACGGCGACGTACTGCACCGTGATCGTCGGTGACGCGCCATCGAGCTGTTCAACGTAATGCGCATCCGCCCGCATGCGAAACGCCGGTGGCAATCCTTCACGGAAACCGCGACCGGCATCCGGTGGAGGATCTGATTCGTTGAAGGAGCTGAATGATTCGGACGAAGAGGAGGAGACGAGATGGTTTCGATCGGACACTCACAAACCCCAGAATCAGGATTGTTGTCGACAGCGATGCGAGTTGTTGAAGTGTAACTGATGTTGATTGCCGGCAGTTAGTGGTTAGTGCTCCGCGCGAAAAAAAATGCCTCAGCGCGTCGCCGGCACGCGCGGAACATCGCTGAGTGCCCATGCGGTCAGCGTCGTGCCCGCAGGAACGAGTACGTGCTGGCGTCCATCAAGCATGTACGTGATCGGCGAGGTTCCGTGAAGCGCCGAGCCCATCTGAAAATGCCACAGCAGCTTGCCGGTGCGCGAATCGAGTGCGAGGAAATTACCTTCCGCATCGCCGGTGAACGCCAGACCTGAAGCGGTTGTCAACACGCCTGACGTGGAAGGACTGATGTAAGGGAATTCCCACTTGCGTTCTCCGGTCGTCGGATCGATCGCGCGCAGCGCGCCCCATGCGCGGTTATCAGGGCCGGTGGCACGCTGGCCGGCGCCACCCGTGTACCGCTCACCCGCGACGTATTCCTGCTTCCATGCGTAAAACGTCGCACACACCTCTCGGGCGTTCACGAAGAACAGGCGTTGTGCTGGATCGTAGGAGCCGGGCCAGAAATTGGTCGCACCCGTCGGGTCGGGACACGTCAACGAACCTTTTTCATCAGGGACATACCCGGGAAGGATCACTGGTCGTCCGTCAGCGCCGATTTCCTTCGCCCAGGTCGTCACGACGTACGGTTTGCCGACGATGAGCTTTCCGTTCGTACGGTCGAGCGTGTAAAAGAAGCCGTTGCGATTGGCGAACATGACGACCTTGCGCGGCTGACCGGCAATCATGAGGTCGGCAAGAATCGGTACCTCCGTGGCGTCCCAATCGTGCAGGTCGTGCGGCGTGAACTGGTAATGCCACCGCAGTTTCCCGCTGTCGGCATCGAGCGCCACGAGCGAGTCGCTGTACAGGTTGTCTCCCTTGCGGCTCTCGCTGTGGTAGTCAGGCCCGGGATTGCCGATGCCGTAGTACAGGAGGTTCAGTTCCGGATCGTACGCACCCGTGACCCAGACGCTCGCGCCGCCGCGCTGCCACGAATCACCCGCCCACGTGTCATGGCCCGGTTCACCTGGCCCCGGAATCGTGTAGAAGCGCCAGGCGCGAGCACCCGTTTTCGCATCATAGGCATCG
>Ga0114129_10017525_pt1 | contig 10197 bp, 8 predicted proteins | sample RhiMetdeltSRZDD1_FD_80071 | JGI IMG/M metagenome (GOLD analysis project Ga0114129, IMG submission 80071) | Populus rhizosphere microbial communities from Tennessee, USA - Rhizosphere MetaG P. deltoides SRZDD1 (version 2) (version 2) | ecosystem: Host-associated > Plants > Roots > Rhizosphere >... | reverse complement strand
ATGGTTGGCAGGTTAGAACGTTCGCATCTTGCCACGTTCAAACCTTTCAACTTTCCAACTTGCAAATGAGACTAATTGGAGACATCATGACATCACCGAACCCTAATCAGCGCGGACGCGCATCGGGTGTCACTGGAGATTACCTTGAAACCGATCCGGCTTGTTCCTATATTCCACAGGCAGCCTAATGGCCAACACTTCTGAAGAAATTCTTCACCGAACATTTAATCATTTCTCCTTGATTTCCTTCAAGGAATCTTATGGGTCTTTATCCACGAAAGAGCGCGAGGCATTCCACCAGAAATGGTTGGATGGTTTATGTGCTGCCGCGCAGAAGGTGGATATCTTTCAATCCACTGAATCCGGAATTGACTTGATTATCTGGTGTGCACTCACAGCAGATAACAAGCAAGACCCCACCAATTTCTTTGAGAAATTTTCGAGAGCGAATAACCCTTATCGTCAGCTAATTGATCTAAAGGATTCTTTGTGGGGCTTCACACGTCCATCACAATATTCAAAGGCGCGCTCCAGGCAGGAAATTGATCCGTTTGCAGAAACCCGTAAACCTTTTTTGATCATTTATCCGTTTAGCAAAACTACTGAGTGGTATTTGATGAGTCGTGAAGCGCGCCAAGGCATGATGAACGAGCATATTCGCATTGGCAAACAATACGACGATATCAGCCAGTTATTGCTCTATTCCTTTGGGCTGCAAAATCAGGAATTTGTTGTGGTCTATGAAACCGATGACCTCGCTCGTTTTTCTGATCTTGTGAATGAACTGCGCGACACAGAAGGCCGTCGGTATACATTACGCGATACTCCTTTACACACGGCGATCTATCACCCCGCTGAGGAGACTCTGGCTTTATGGAAATAGATCAACCTTTTCTGAAAGCCTGCCGCCGCGAACCCGTGGATGTTACACCAGTCTGGTTCATGCGTCAGGCGGGACGTTACATGCCAGAGTATCGCGCCATCCGTGAGAAATATTCGCTGCTAGAGATTTGCCGTCAACCCGAAATAGCTGCTGAGGTGACTTTGCAACCTATCCGCGCATTGGGCGTGGACGCCGCGATTCTTTTTGCGGATATTCTCCTGCCTGTGATTCCACTCGGTTTGGGCTTGGAATTTTCCAAAGGGGAAGGCCCTTTGATTGGCAAGCCAGTGCGTAGGTTGGAAGATGTTCAGGGGTTGAATCCTGTCCATGCAGAAGCAGATTTACGCTATGTGATGGACGCGATCCGCATCCTGCGCCGAGAACTAAACGGGATTCCACTGATCGGCTTTTGCGGTGCGCCGTTCACGGTTGCCTCCTACCTCGTCGAAGGCGGCTCGTCACGGGAGTTTCTAAAAACCAAAGCAATGATGTATTCCGCGCCTCAGGTTTTTCATGCATTAATGGAAAAGCTTTCCGTCGTGCTTAGCGATTATCTTGTGGCGCAAATCCGGGCGGGTGCGCAGGCTGTGCAAGTCTTTGACTCGTGGGTTGGCACGCTCAGCCCACAGGATTACGAGATGTTTGTCTTGCCGTATTCGCAAAAAATTTTGGAAGCTGCGAAAGCGGAAAACGTTCCTGTTATTCATTTTGGAACAATAACCACGACTCTGCTTCCTCTGATGAAACGGGCGGGCGGAGACGTTATCGGGTTGGATTGGCGCATCCATCTTGACGATGGCTGGTCTTTGCTTGGAGAAGATGTCGCCGTGCAGGGGAATCTTGATCCTGCTTTGCTCTTTGCGCCGTTATCTGAAATAAAGACGCGCGTTCATGATATTCTGCGCCGCGCAGATGGCCGTTCCGGTCATATCTTCAATCTTGGCCACGGCATTTTGCAAAACACGCCAGTGTATAACGTCAAAGCTGTTGTCGAGATGGTGCATGAATATTCCATTAACCACCGCAAAATCCTTCCGCCTTATGCGAAAGTGATTGAGAAAGGGAAAGCGCCTCATCTATGATTGGTTTATTAGTAATGGCTTACGGTGGTCCAAATAACCTGGAAGAAGTTGAACCTTATCTCATGGATGTGCGAGGCTATCGTCCCACTGCGCCAGAGATCGTTCACGAAGTGCGTGAACGCTATCGAGAAATTGGTGGACGCTCACCGATCCTCGAACGGACGTGGGCCCAGGCCCATGCACTTGAGTCTGCATTGAATACAGATGGACAGAAATTCAAAGCATTTGTTGGCATGCGTCACTGGCATCCATTCATTAAGGACACGCTTGCTGAGATGTGTAACCAGGGAATTGAACGCACGGTTGGGTTGGTGATGGCTCCGCATTATTCACGGATGAGCATCGAAGCCTATTTTAAAAATATTGAAAAAGCTGAAGCACCTATACAGATTGCTCGCATCGATGATTGGCATTTGCTGCCTAAATATTTGAATGCACTTGCAAAGCGCGTCCGAAATGCAATTGAACGTTTCCCTGAATCTGTACGCACAGAAATTCCAGTCATCTTTACAGCTCATAGTCTACCTGAACGCATTCTCGAATGGGATGATCCGTACCCAAAGCAATTGCATGAAACAGTAGAAGGGCTGATGAAGCTTCTTGGTCCTCAACCGCATGAATTTGCTTTTCAGTCTGCTGCGATTTCAACCGAACCCTGGCTGGGCCCCGATGCATCTGAATTGATCAATCGTTTCGCTGACGAAGGAAAGCGTAACATTTTGATCTGCCCGATCGGATTTGTCTGTGAGCATGTTGAAATTCTCTACGATATAGATATTGTTTATCAAATGCTCGCGAAAACATTGGGCGTTCGCCTTGAGCGTATTGACATGTTGAACGATGAACCTGAAATGATCTCTGGTTTGGCTGGGTTAGTACGTAACGCTGCGCAGGAATCAAACTGGTTATGACAAATATTATTATCGTTGGTGGTGGAATTGCGGGCCTTTCTGCCGCGTATTACGCCAGCAGAAAAGTCCCTGATGCAAACATTACATTGATCGAGTCATCCAACCGCTGGGGTGGCAAGATCACCACTGATCGTGTCGAATTTAATGATGGTCAATTCATTATTGAGGGTGGACCAGATACCTTCCTTGCCACAAAACCTTGGGCTGTTACACTCTGTAAAGAACTGGGTATGAGCGAGCGATTGCACGGGACGAATCCCCACAAGAAAAATACCTATGTCTTAAATCAGAATCGCTTGTTACCTCTTCCTGACGGGCTCGCCATGATGATTCCTACGAATGTTGAAGCGATTCTCAAATCTCGGCTTGTTTCATGGTTTAGTAAAGCGCGCATGGGATTGGATTTTCTTCTCCCAGCGAAAGCCGTCAATGGAGATGAAAGCCTGGGAGCTTTTGTCAGCCGTCGGCTGGGGCGTGAAGCGTACGAGAATCTCATCGAGCCACTCATGTCCGGCATCTACGCGGGTGACGGTGACGCGCTCAGCCTCGCCTCCACGTTTCCATATCTGCGCGACCTCGAACTCAAATATGGTTCCCTGGCACGCGGCGCGCTCACAATGAGAAAACAATCAAAGGGTAAATCAGTTCAAGGTTCGCGTTCCGCTTTTCTTACACCGACAGCGGGTCTTGCAGAAATCGTTGAAGCACTCATCACATATCTTCAGGCAAACAACGTTGCTTTGCAACTCAATGAATCTGCCAAATTTGTCACTCGTCACACTTCACTTGATACCTGGCACGTGACACTGGACAAAGGAGAAACTCTCAAAGCAGACTCCCTTATTCTTGCTACTCCCGCATTTGTGAGTGGAAAATTGCTCGCTTCACTCGACCCTTCGCTCGCTTCCGATTTACAAAGCATTCCCTATATCTCGACCGCTACCGTTTCCCTCGCGTATCGTCAAAGTGATTTACCTTGCGCCCTCGATGGTTACGGCTACGTGATCCCGCGCCGCGAGGGACGCAAAGCCCTGGCCTGTACCTGGACCTCTACGAAGTTTCCGCATCGCGCACCGGAAGGCTATGCTCTTCTGCAGGTCTTCGTTGGTCGCGCGGGACAGGATATTCCGTGGAATGAAAATGATTTACTGGTATTGGCAAAAGAGGAATTGAACTTAACTTTAGGAATTACTGCCGAACCATTTTTGCATCGCGTCTTTTTATGGGATAAAGCAATGCCGCAATATAACCTTGGACATCCTGAGATTCTTAAGCGAATTGATGTTGCTTTGGAAAAGTATCCAGGACTTGCATTAGCAGGAAATGGTTATCGCGGAATTGGTATTCCGGATTGCATTCATTCGGGTGAACTTGCAGTAGATAAAATCTTAGCCGCAGAGACGCAGAGTTATTAATTTTCTTCTCTGTGTTCTTAGTAGCCGTATGGCAGATCAAAGGAACTTATGAATATTAGCAAATCCATCGCTCTTTTTCAAGAAGCAAAAAAATTATTGCCCGGTGGTGTGGATTCGCCAGTACGCGCTTTCCGCGCGGTGGGTGGACAGCCACTTTTCATTGATTGTGGCAACGGACCTTATCTCTATGATGTAGACGGAAATCGCTATATTGACTATGTTCTTTCATGGGGGCCGTTGATCACCGGTCATGCCCACCCTAAAGTTGTAGCAGCGATTCAAAACGCGGCAATCAAAGGGACTTCCTTTGGTGCGCCCAGCCCGCTTGAAATTGAATTGGCGAAGCGCGTCATGGAATTCATGCCGAATATTGAAATGATTCGCTTTGTCAATTCAGGGACAGAAGCGACCATGTCCGCGTTGCGTTTAGCGCGTGCTTATACTAAACGCGACAAGATCATCAAGTTCGATGGTTGCTATCATGGTCATGCGGATTTGCTTTTGGTGCAGGCAGGCTCAGGAGTTGCCACACTTGGATTGCCTGATTCGCCTGGCGTGCCAGCAGACACAGTCAAAGATACGCTGGTTGCCGATTTCAATAACCTTGAGTCTGTGGAAGCTTTGTTCAAAAAATACCCGGAACAAATCGCAGCAATCATAGTTGAACCTGTGGCCGGGAACATGGGCGTTGTCCCACCATTACCAGATTTTCTAGAAGGCTTGCGTGTAATCACTAGGCATGAAGGAAGTGTTCTCATCTTTGATGAAGTGATGACAGGCTTTCGCGTCCATCGTGGCGGAGCACAGACTCTTTATGGTATCCAACCAGATCTGACAACCCTTGGCAAAGTTATAGGTGGGGGATTACCAGTGGGCGCGTATGGCGGGAAGAAGGAGATTATGCAAATGGTTGCGCCCGCGGGACTTATGTATCAGGCGGGGACCCTGGCGGGAAATCCGCTGGCAATGAGCGCAGGCATCGCTACGTTGGATTTGATCAGCGATGAAAATGTTTGGGATGAAATGGAAGCGCGCGGTTGCCAGTTAGATACAGGAATCGATTCAGCGGCGAAAAGAGCCGGGATTCCCATCATGCAGACGCGGGTCGGAACGATGCGAACAACCTTCTTTAGCGAGACCAAGCCTGTTGATTGGAATACGGTCAAGGTAGCAGATAAAGTCCAGTTTGGAAAATTCTTCCAAAAAATGCTTGAGAATGGAGTCTATCTCGCGCCATCTCAGTTCGAGGCAGGATTCATCTCCATTGTGCACGATGAAAATGTGATCGCGGCCTCGCTTGCCGCAGTAGAGGAAACTTTCAAGACCTGGTAACAGAAGAAAAATTAATCGATAATGTCATACTTAAGTGGAGTCTCCTTACATATTCTCAATTATTTTATCGACCAGAGAAGATAACAGCATAAAAGTCAAAGAAAGTAGTATCTTGGAAGACTCTGTTTAGTGGCAGAGTCTTTTTCTTTTTACAGATAATGAGGTAGCGATGGCGCTGAGAACGAGGGAAGCTTAGCTTACCCCGCCGCTGTTATAATTCTAAAACTATGCCTGAACGATTACAAAAAATACTTGCTCACGCTGGATATGGCTCACGTCGCGCCTGTGAAGACTTCATCACAGCAGGACGTGTCCGTGTTAATGGACAGATTGCCTCTCTCGGTCAGAAAGCGGATCCTAGTAGGGATAAGATTACGATTGATGGGAAACCTATTGCTTCGTCTGAGGCATTAACTTATATTGCTCTCTACAAACCGCGCATGATCTTATCTACAGTAGAAAGTGAACGCGGAGATGACCGTAAAACAGTACGCGACCTTGTCGAAATTCCTCAGCATGTCTATCCTGTGGGTCGCCTGGATTTTGAGAGTGAGGGATTAGTGCTCATGACGAATGATGGCGATCTCACCAACAAACTCACTCACCCAAAATTTGGTCACGAAAAAGAATACCGGGTTCTCCTGGCGCGCCGTCCGGACCAGGAGCAACTTGAAGCGTGGAAAAGAGGCGTAATCCTCGAAGATGGATACAAGACCGCGCCAGTAGATCTCCGCTTTGAAAGCGCACAGGGGAAGGGCGCATGGGTACGAGTCATTATGAAAGAGGGGAGGAAGCGCCAGATCCGTGAGACGTGCAAGCAGCTTGGCTTGCCTGTTGTGCGAATCCTGCGTATCAGGATCGGATCATTAAGATTGGGGAATCTCAAACCGCGTCAGTGGCGATATCTTACGATACAGGAAATCAATGAATTGAAAAGTGGCAATGAAGCGAGTAGAAGAACGAAGCGTTTGTAAGGGGGTCTTTCATCCTGTTGAAAAAGTAAGGGTTTGCATTTAGCAAATATCTATTCGATAGCTTAATCAAAAGGAGAGAGGATAATGCCTTCTATTCGTACGGATGTCTTTAAACTTGGTGATAAATTTGCCACGTTGCTGGGAGATGAAGTAAAAGTTGGAGAGAGTGCTCCCGAATTTACCTCAGTGGTGTCGGGCTGGACCTCAGTAAATCCGCTGGAAGAATCAAAGGGGAAGGTAATTATTCTTTCAGCTGTTCCTTCTCTGGATACAGAAGTGTGTGATCGCGAAACGAGACGTTTCAATCAAGAGGCTGCGAAGCTAAGCGATGATATTGTGATTTACACCGTCAGCACAGATTTCCCAATGGCGCAGAAACGCTGGTGTGGCGCAGCCGGTGTAGAGAAAGTGAAAGTGGTTTCAGATGTAGTTGATGCTGAATTCGGTTTGAAATATGGATTGCTTATTAAAGAACGCCGTTACTTGCGGCGTGCCGTATTTGTTGTTGGTCGTGATGGTAAGCTAACTTACATCAATTATTTACCGACGCTTGGCCAGGAACCGGATTACGCTGAAGTGATCAATGCAGCTAAAGAGGCCTTGAAATAATCCGGAAAATTCTCATAAAGAGAATCAAAAAGACAGACCACCATTGATGGCGGTCTGTCTTTTTATGCAACTAACCTAGCTCTGCCTGATATCCCAGAACTTCAGCACAATGTTTCCGAGCACTTCTTGATCTTCTGTTTCTTCATACCATCCACCTTAAAGGTAATGACCCTTGAGTTTGTATCAGTACCGGAGAATATTCCGAAGGAAATGAAATTGCCTGTCTTAAGTAGATTTATTTGCAAACTCCTGAATCAGCTGCTCCTTTGTTTGAGCTGGAGCGGTGAATAATGAAAGCAAATAGAATCCTGCTACCACCAACAGCAAAGCTTTGATTCCGGTGACAAACGTAATGGATTGAAGTAACGCTCCTACCAGAGCACCTATTAAATTCGCGCCGAGAGCATTACTCTTATCTTGCGCAATTGCAAAAGAGCGCACAAAAACAATTCCACTGAATAGCATGGGCAAGCTGGTGAGCGTCCCAACAATGGTCGCTTTTAAAGGATATGGCAGGAAACCAAATCTGGCTAAATCAACGAAATACAAAGCCAGACAAGTCCCAACCAGCAAGAAGTACACAACAGTAAGAGGAATTTTTGGAAATCTATAAGCAATCCAGTTTGCCAGGAGCGCCATTGCCAGAATGCTTGAGATGATGACTGCATTGACTTGCCAGGTATTTCCCAGGACCACAGAGGCCTTGCTGATGTTTTGTACCTCCAGTAACAAAAAAGCAGCCCCTAGAAAGGCAAAGTGCCAAAACGTACGGCTTGTAATCGAGATGTTAGTGCCTGCCTGCCATTTTCTGTAACTTCTCAGAAATACAATAGCAATGAGCCCAACCAACCAATAATATAACAAAGGTATTTTCGGTGATTCGAGATAAAGATACGGCCAATCATCCGTTGTAATTTTCGTGCTATGAGTTAATGGAACGGGATTTGTTGTTTGTAGATGTTTAATATAGTCCGCGAAATAAGGATTTTGCTGAAGTTGCTTTTCAACGTTTTCTAAATCGCCAGTGACAAACATGACCCCGCCTGCTCCGTAGGCATTCAGTGGTATTCGGAATACAAGGGGTGGCTGATGAAAGACTTCTTCAAGAACCCTTTGTATTCGATCCGCGATAAACGGTTTTTGGGCCTCAAAGGTAAGAACCATAATTCCACCCTCTTTTAATCTGGACTTTGCCTGGATGATACTTTCCTTTGTATAAACGTAGTGATCCAGTCTGGCATTTGTTAATGCCGTTGTCGTGTGCGAGTCTAACAGCCCAAAGGAAATGACATCATACTTCTCATTGGTTGTAGCAAAGAAAGAACGTGCGTCATCGTTGATTACTTTTACCTTTGGTGAAAAATATGGGTGTTCCGGGTGTAACTCGTTGCCAATATTGATAATGGCTGGGTCTATCTCAACGGCGGTAACCGATTGAACGTTATGCCGCAAAGCTCCGGCCGCGTCGTTTCCTGACCCTGCCCCAACGAGTAAAACGGACTTTGGGTCAGGGTGAAGCAATGCTGGCATATCATATTGACTTAACCCTCTTAGTTCCGGTGCAAACTTTTTCGGTTCTGCGGAAACGCGCGCTTCACTTAAATCTATAATGACTTGATAACCGATATTGTTCACATCAATATAGTAATCTCCAAGCCAATTCGCCTGGCTTTCCCGGACAACTAGCTTTTGATAAGGCGACCAGATCACTTTCAGCGCTCCAGAAACCTGACCCGCGAACCAAGAGAGGATCAGGAGCAGTGCAAGCAAAGCGAAGTTTATCTTCCTATCACGATTTGACCAAAAAATAAAGACAGCTAGGAGTAAGGCCGTGATGAGAAACCAAACAAAAGGAGGCTGATAAAAAAAGCTTAGCAGAACAAAGGACCACGTTCCAAGAATACTGCCGAATATATTGATTGAATATGCCCAGATTGGGTTTCGGTTGATATTCATCAAGCGCCCAAGAATCCGCCCGATAGGGACAAAGATATCAACGATCAAAATAAGTACACCATAGGTCAAGATTAAACCAGCCACTAGAAGAATGAGCGATTGATTTATATTATTTGTTTCTTGACCGGTCCAAATGACAAAATCACCAAATGTACTTAATATCTCACTAATGCTTCCCAACACTAATCGGGTTAGTGGAAGCGCCATGAGACATAGAAAAACAGTCATCGGGATAAGGCTTTGCTTGATTTCAATTGGCTGGGATGAAGTGAACATGCCGATCCCAAGGCCCAAAAAACAAACCACTAAAATTGTGTTTTGTAAATATGCAAATATTCGAATTTCAGTTCCAACCCAGCGAATGAAAAGTGTTTCCAGGAATAGCCCTAAGATACTGATCAAGAATATTCCTAATGTCTGATTGGGAATTGCAAGCTCATTGTCTCGCATTGCTTGGGATGTTTCCATAATGTTCCTCAGATCTATTTTGCAAACTCTTGGATTACGCGTTCTTTTGATTGAGCTTGAACTGGCACAGTAAACAATGAAAGCAAATAGAACCCTGCCACCACCAAAAGTAAGGCTTTGATTCCGGTTACAAACGTAATGGATTGAAATAATGCTCCTACCAGAGCACCTATTAAATTCGCGCCGAGAGCATTACTCTTATCTTGCGCAATTGCAAACGAGCGCACAAAAACGATTCCACTAAACAACATGGGTAAACTGGTGAGCGTCCCAACAATGGTCGCTTTTAAAGGATATGGCAAGAAACCAAATCTGGCTAAATCGATGAAATATAAAGCCAGACATGTTCCAATCAGCAAGAAGTACACGAGAGTAAGGGGCATTTTTGGAAATTTATATGTAATCCAGTTTGCCAGGAGCGCCATTGCCAGAATGCTTGAGATAATGACTGCATTGACTTGCCAGGTATTTCCCAGGACCACAGAGGCCTTGCTGATGTTTTGCACCTCCAGTAACAAAAATCCGGCGCCAAGTAAGAAAAAATGCCAGAAAATTCGATTTAGGCTT
>Ga0114129_10017524_pt1 | contig 10197 bp, 6 predicted proteins | sample RhiMetdeltSRZDD1_FD_80071 | JGI IMG/M metagenome (GOLD analysis project Ga0114129, IMG submission 80071) | Populus rhizosphere microbial communities from Tennessee, USA - Rhizosphere MetaG P. deltoides SRZDD1 (version 2) (version 2) | ecosystem: Host-associated > Plants > Roots > Rhizosphere >... | reverse complement strand
TCGTCGCCACGTGCGCGAACGTTTCGTCGGGCCTCAAGGCGCAATCTGCTGGCGGCTCACAACGCTTCCAGCGAACCCCGACCCAGGGACCGTTTCAAGGAACGGTTCTTCCGAGGGTGATCAGCCAGCCGCCGATCACCGTGGTCGTGATCCTGGGCGGGCAGTCGGTCGCGGACGCGCAGGAAACCGCCGGCCGAAGGCTCACACGGCAGGAAAAGGATGCGCTGAAAACGCTGCGCCGCGCGGAACAGACAGGCGCGCAACAGGCGGTTCAGGCGCTCGGCGGGCAAGTTCTCGGCAGCTTTCAGAGCGCGCTGAACGGCATCAAGGTCCGCATTCCCAGGGATCAGGTTGCGGCGCTGCGCGCGATTCCCGGCGTCGTCGACGTCAAGCCCGTGGGCACGTTCACGCATGAGAACGTCATCGGCGTTCCGCGGATCCAGGCGCCGCTGGCGTGGGCGGGCGTGAACGGCGTACGCGGTGAGGGCATCAAGATCGCGATCATCGATACCGGCGTCGACTACACGCACGCGAACTTCGGCGGACCCGGAACGACTGGGGCCTACGATGCGGCGTTCGCCCACAGCACGCAGCCTGCCGATCCGGCGGTGTTCGGGCCGAACGCGCCGAAGGTCAAAGGCGGCACCGATCTCGTCGGCGACAAGTACAACGCAGCCGGAACGGGCGACGTAACCATTCCCGTTCCTGATCCGAATCCGCTCGACTGCAACGGGCACGGATCGCACGTCGCCGGCACGGCTGCAGGTTTCGGCGTGCTTTCAAACGGCACGACCTACGCCGGCCCGTACGACCCAGCCACGTATTCGAACAGTTTCGGCATCGGGCCCGGCGTCGCACCGAAAGCCGACCTCTATGCGGTGCGCGTCTTCGGCTGTGAAGGCTCGACCGACGTCGTCAGCGAAGCGATCGACTGGGCGGTGGACAACGACATGGACGTCATCAACATGTCGCTCGGCGCGCCGTTCGGGTCCGCCGACTCCGCGGATGCGCTCGCGGCCGACAACGCGATGAAAGCCGGCGTCGTCGTCGTGTCCGCGGCGGGCAACGAAAGTGACATCCGCTACATCGTGGGGTCGCCGGGCGTCAGCCGCAAAGGCATCGCCGTGGCCGCCACCGTGAATCCCGCGTTCCTGCCGACAGCAAACCTGTCGTTGCCCGCCGTTCCGGGACTGGCGGCGCGAACGGTCGTGGCGTTGAACTCGAATGGCGCAACGCTGCCGAGCACGCCACTGATCGTCAAGGTGCTGCGGACTGCGACAGGCGCCGTCAGCCTTGGCTGCAATCCCGCGGAGTACGTCAGCCAGGGTGTGACCGGCAAGCTCGTCGTCGTGGTGCGCGGCACCTGCGCGCGCGTCGCCAAGGCGATTTACGGGCAGCAGGCGGGCGCCGCGGCGGTCGCGATGGTGAACACTTCAGGGGATTTACCGCCGTTCGAGGGCCAGATCACCTCGAACCCGGATACGGGCGAACCGTTCGTCGTGACCATTCCGTTCCTGGGCGTCCGCGGCACGCTGTCGAACGCGGCGTCGGACGGACGGGCGCTCGTCGCGCGTGATGGGGTGTCGATTGGGATTGCGGCTGGCGCGCCTCTGCAGACCGGCACGGCGAGCTTCTCGTCGGGCGGTCCGCGCTCGTTCGACTCGCACCTCAAACCCGATGTCGCCGCTCCGGGCGAGAACGTCACATCGACGCTCGTCGGCACCGGCAATCAGGGCGCCGCGTTTTCGGGCACGTCGATGGCCACGCCATTCGTCGCCGGCACGGCCGCTCTCGTCATCCAGGCGCATCCGGGATGGAAGACCGCAGCGGTCAAAGCGGCGATCATCAACAGCGGCACGCCGGGCGCGCTCAACGATTATCGAACGCATCGCGTCGGCTCCGGGCTCGTCAACGCCGCGGCGGCTGTCGGCACGAATGCGTACGCGTTCGCCGACCGCGATGAGACGACGCTCAATTTCGGTCTCGAAGAGTTCAAAAACGATTTGAGTCTGAACGGTACGATCCACATCAGAAACGACAGCCTGACGGACGTCACCTTCAACGTCGGCGCGGCCAACGGGCAGGGATCACCGCACAGCGTCGCGTTCGACACGTCGAGCATCACCGTGCCCGCGCACGGCGAGAGCTCGATCCACGTCGCGCTCACGCTGCCGGCGGCCACGGCAGGAAACTCGGACGATTTTCGCGATGCGGCGGGCCTCATCGCGCTCACACCGGCAGCATCAGGGAACGGAGGGATCTCGCTGCGCGTTCCGTACTATCTCGTGCCGCGCGTATCCTCGAACGTGACCGCCACGCTCTCGAAGCTCAAGGGATCGCCGCCGTCGGGCACCGCAACGGTTGAAAACCACAACAGCCCGATCGCGGCAACCGCTGATTTCTACGCGTGGGGACTCGAAAGCAGCAACGATCGGCTGGGACGGATCGATCTCAGGGCCGTCGGCGTGCAGTCGCTCGACTTCCCCGGCGACAAGATCCTCGTCTTCGCCGTCAACACGTTCAAGGCATGGTCGTCGCCGGTCACTCAGGAGTTCGATATCGTCGTCGACACGAATGGCGACGGCGCCGCGGACTTCATCGTGTTCAGCGACGACCTCGGGCTCGTCACGACCGGCGAATTCTCCGGCGAGCCGGCGACGTTCATCTTCGATTTGAAGACGAGGACGCTCGCGGCGGACTTCTTCGCCGTTGCGTCGACGGACTCGAGCACGATTCTCCTACCGGTGTTTGCGTCGAGCATCGGGATCACGGCTGCCAATCCGCGGTTCGTCTACACCGCGGCCGGATTCGATCTGTTCAGCAGTGATTCCGACCAACTCGACACAGCGGCGAGCTTCAACGCGTTCAACAGCGCGATCAGCAACGGGCAGTTCGAGGTGCTGGAGCCGAACGACGTCGTGTCGGTGCCGGTGTCGATCGATCCGTCCGAATTCGCGCTGACGCCGGCGAAAGGGCTGATGATCGTGACGCCTGATGACAAGAACGGCGCCGGTGAAGCGAATCTGCTGAAAGTGAAAGACTGATCGTAAGCGGCGACCGCGACTGGGGCGGCCCCGAAAGGGCCGCCTCAGCCGGCGCGCAGATCACGCGCGGCCTCTACGATCCTCGCGACTTTTGCCGCAGCGACCGCCTCGGAATTCATCGGCCGGTTCGAGAACGTGCCGAAGCCGCAGTCCGGGTTCAGGAACAGGCGCGACGCCGGATAGAAACACAGCGCATACTCCACCGCCGAACGGATCGACTCCGCGGATTCCACGGTATCCGTTCGCGGATTGACGACACCCAGTCCGAGCTCCTTGTCCGGAAATGCCACGATATCGCCCGCACGATCGGTTGCGTACTCGAGCACCAGCTGCGTCACGGCCAGGCGATCGAAACAACCCTTCAGCGCCTGATAACCGCCGTGCAGTAAGGTCGTCTCATCGCGGCTCCAGTTGCCGCGACACACATGAAGGCCAATGCGGGTGCCGGTGAAGCCGGCGACGACGCGGTTGATCAGCGACACCGCGAACGCCAGCTCCTCCGCGGGATCGTTGCGTGCCGCCAGCGCCGCGCACATGAACGTCCGCGTCCTGCCTGGGGCGAAGGCGACTTCCGTCAACACCGGCTCATCGATCTGCACGAAGTCGACGCCCTCGGACGTCAGCTCTTCGAGCTCGCGTCGCAGCAGCGCGACGACGTCTTCGGCCAGCGCTTCCTTGTCCTGATACACCGGGCGCGACAGCTCGGGGACGAACATCGCCCGGGTGAGCAGATACGGACCCGGCAGCGTGATCTTGATCGGCCGATCCGTATGACGCCGTGCGAATCGCAGATCGTCCACGGTCAACGGCTCGCGGCGCGCGAGCGCGCCCGTGCAGATCGGACTGCTGATCGAGTACGCCGGCACGTCGAGCGTCTGAAGCAGCCGCTCGAAGCCGGCCTTGTCCTCGACGACATCGAGCATCTCGGCGAGAGTCATCAGCCGCACGCCGTCGAGCTTCTGCGCCACGAACGAATAGAAGTTATCGCGCCGCAGCTCGCCGTCGGTGACGATGTCGAGCCCAAGCTCGTGCTGCAGCCGCAGGAAGGCGACGACCGCTTCGTCGGCGACGCGGTCGAAGTCCTTGCGTGCGATCCGCTGCCGCCGGTACGCGCGCTGCGCTTCTTCAACCTGCGGCGGCCTCGGCCAGCTGCCGACGGTCGTCACAGGAAACAGCGGCAGCGCCGTCACGGTCGCGCGGGCTCGAAAAAGTGCTCCGAGGCGACCGCTGCGGTCAGCGGCCCGAACCCGGTCGTCCTGCCGGGCAGCCAGGCCTTGAGTCCCTCGAGATCCATCATCTCGCGGTGCGCCGGATTGTCGTACTGCATGGCGAACAGCGCGTCCAGCCACCGCTGCTCGGCGGCGTGATCGAGGTCCTGACGGACCGTGAACACGCAGTGGTCGAATCGATCGGTCTCCCCGATGATGGCGAACTCGTTCGAATCGATTGTGCCGTCCCTGGTCCAGCCGCCCCAATTGAGATCGAGCATCGCGCACGCGGCCGCCTCGCCTTTCTTGAGGCACTCGAACGCGTCGCGTTCGCCACCGACGTGATCGCCGTGCTTGCCGACGAGAACGTCGAAGCGTCGGACCGTGACGTCCGCTCCGGGGTTGAGGCCCTCGCGCCGCAGACGCCCGAGCGGAATCAGCGTCGCCTGCGGCGAATCGGCGGCGCCCGTCGCCAGCGTCCGGTTCTTCAGATGGGCGAGCGACTGCACCGGACCGTCACGGCGCGCGACGAAGTAGGACACGCGATCGCGGTCGGTGTCGCGCATCGCGATCGCGCGACAGCGATTGCCCGAACGACGCTCCGCGTCGACCCAGGCCAGCGGTGAATTCCACGCGATGTCGATCGTGCGGGCGAGCAGCGCCTCGACCTGCGCTTCGTAGGTGTTGTAGAAAGCGACGTCGATCGGCGCCTGCTGCGATTCGAAAAAGTCCCGGATGATTTCCCAGATCACCGACACCTTCGGGTCGTACATCACCGCGCCGACTTTCAGCGCGGCGGGCCTGACGGTTCGTACGGCATCGCGGGACATCAGAACACCTCCAGGCCGCACAACGCCCGGCCGATGAACTCGTAGGCGATCTCGCTCGTCGGCGCCATGATGATGGGCGCGCGGGCATCTCTGAAGAGCCGCTCGATGCCGTGCGCCCCGGCAAAAGCCGCGCCGCCGCAGGTCCGCATCGCCAGTTCGGTGACGGCGACCGCGGCTTCCGTTCCGGACGCTTTGGCTTCCAACACCATCAACTGCGTCGCCGGTCCGGGTGATTCCAGCGAATCGAGCACCGCTCCGAGATGCGCGCGCGCCCGATCCGTTTCGAGGCGCATCTGGGCGATCTGCGCGCGCAGCGTCGGCAGATCGCGCAGCGAACTGTTCGACTCCTCGAAACGCGCGTGCGTCACGTGCGCGATCGACGCCTGCACCGCCGCTTCGGCGATCCCGATGCCCACCGCCGCCGAACCCACCTGAAACAGCGGCAGCACGATGCCGAGCATCATGTCGAGGCCTTTGCCGGACGCGGTGAGGGCGCGGTCGGCGCCGACCACGACGTTGTCGAGCTTCATGGGCGCGCTCGCGTTTCCGCGAAGACCGAGCCCGCGCCACGTTCCCGACGCCGAGATCCCGGCGTCACCGTTGAGGACGAAATAGATCGAGCTCTCGACGGGCTTCGTCGCATCGGTAGCCAGCGTCGATACGACGTAGCCGTCCGCGTGTCCGGCGGAGGTCACGAACGACTTCTGCGCGGAGATCCGCACGGCGCCGTTGCCGTTGGACGTCGCGCGGCTGACCGGCGCCCAGAAGTGGCTGCGCGAGCCGCTCTCGCTGAAGGCGAGCGTCGACAAGTGCCGTCCCGCGGCCGCGGCCCGGAGCAGCGAGGCGGTCTTCCCGGGTGCGGCGGCGTAGCAGGCGATGCCGCAGAGGTGCATCAGGTACACCATCGCGGTCGACGAACATCGCTGCGCGGCCACGTCGATGACCGCGGCGATGGTCCGGAGGCCCTCGCCGTGGCCGCCGTATTCCTTCGGCACGTTCAGGCCGAGCAACCCGCGCGCGCCGAGCGCGGCGATGGCTTCTTTCGGGAACGTCGCGTCACGATCGACGGCCGCGGCTCGCGGCGCGAGGTCACTGTCGGCGACGGCAACGGCGGCGTCGACGATCCGCTGCTGGTCTTTGTTCAGGCGATACATCGAGTCCTCCGGTCATGAGGTCAGGATCAGTTCCGTCTTCAAGTCGAGCGTGGCTCTCAGCGTGCACGCCAGCGGCAGCCGATCGAGAATTTCCGCAAACAGCGTCCGCATCGCGGCGCCGTCGGCGGTCGATACGAACACCTTGACATTGATGCGCGAGATGCGCGGCGGTTGCGTCTCGCCGACCACTTCCAGATACGTGAGCGCGTGTTCCAGTTCTGCGGAGACCAGCGCTTCAATCGCGTCGATCGCGAGCCGCCGGCGCCGCGCGAACTCGCGCAGGCCGTTCACGATTTCGCCGCCGGCCGCGCCGAGCGCGTATTCGAGCGCCGCCACGTTCGGTGAGGCGTCGTCGAATTCGACGGGCCGGCCGATCGAAAAATGGCGCCGGCCGATCGAGACCCGCGCGTCGGCGGATCCGGGGGCCGTCACTCGGAGCGACATCGTGATGGCGTTCATAGGCTGCAGAACGAAACGATTGGCGACGTGAATCAGCGAGCGGCTGGCGCGACGCGCCAGGCAGGCGGGGCTATCAGGTGAAACCGGACGTGATACGGACGAGGATCATCCCGCGCGCATCCTAACACGTCAGCCGGCCGCGCGCAGCGATGTGGGAAATCGTCTGACTTCAGATCGAACAGCACTGTCGCTCCGTGGCCACGGACGTTACAACATCGTTGCGGCTATTGATTCGTTGATCGCACGCCAGTAAGATAACCATTCTTCATAGGAGAGACGCGACTGATGAAACTGCTGCGTATTAGTATCGTCGCCGCATTTGCGGCGGCCATCGTGCTGGGTGCACCCAAGCACGCATTCGCTCAAGGTTGAGTGGCCGCGAGAATGGGCACGCCCGGGTTTGGCGTGCTGGGCGGCGGATATCCACTCGCTGGTGACTGGGAAGCGTCGATCGGCTGGCGCTACCAGAAATCGGATCGCCACTTCGTGGGATCCGAGTTTCAAGAGGAACGGGACGAAATCGGCAATCAGGTCATCAACGACATCAACATTGCTGACGTGAACATTCGCTATCAGGCGACGCGCCGGGTCGAGTTGAATCTCGGCATCCCGTATTTCATGGGGACGCGTTCGCAGATGCTTCGCTCGAACGGCGTGAACCTCGGACGGTACCAGACTACCGCGCGCGGCGTCGGCGACATCATGTTCACCGCGCGTCGCTGGATGTTCGATCCGGACACGCATCCCGGCGGCAACCTGCAGTTCGGTGCCGGCGCGAAGATCCCGACGGGCCAGAACAACGTGACCGATACGTTCCGGGTGATTACCTCGGGCGTGATCACGAATCAGATCCGCACCGTCGACCAGTCGATCCAGCCTGGTGACGGCGGCTTCGGGATCCTCGGCGACTTCAGCGCCTTCAAGAGGCTGACCTCGAGTGGTCTGGCGGTGTACGGGGGCGGTGCGTATCTGGCAACGCCGGGCGAAAAGAGCGAAGTGCTCACCTACCGCGGTGGGGCGGGTGAAGAAGTGATGTCGATCGCCGATCAGTATCTGTTGCGAGGGGGCGTGGCATCGCCGATCCCGAAGATCGCGGGCATGCAGTTCAGTGCCGGACTCCGCGTAGAGGGTGTTCCGGTGCGCGACATCATCGGCGGTGACACGGGATTCCGTCGTCCGGGTGTTGCGATCTCGTTCGAGCCGGCAATCAACATCGGAAAGGGGAAGAACTCCATCACCATTGGCGTCCCCGTTGCGGTGTATCGGAACCGCTTCATCAGCGTACCGGACGAGGCGAGAGGTGCGCACGGCGACGCCGCGTTCGCCGATTATCTGGTGCTCGCGGGCTTCTCACGCCGCTTCTAGCAGTCACTCGTGCAACGGGCCGGGATTCACGAGTGGATCCCGGCTCGTTTTTTCCAAAGACCATATTCATTATGCGTACGATCTATTTTTCCCTGCTGATCGCCCTCGTACTATTCACCAGACCCGCCTCGCCGGCCGCAGCGACCGAGGAAGCGTGGGTGCCAAAGGAACAGCGCACGGCGGGACCCAAGCTCGAGTTGAGCGACATTCCGGGCTCGAGACGCCAGATCTCGCAGTTCAAAGGCAAGGTGCTGGTCGTGAACTTCTGGGCGACCTGGTGCGTGCCGTGCAAGACCGAGATGCCCGAGTTCACGCGGGTGTATGCGTCCTATCGCACCCGCGGCGTCGAATTTCTCGGCGCCGCCAACGAACCACGGTCGTCGCGCCCCAAGGTGCAGGAGTTCATGAAGTCGTTCGAGATGCAGTTCCCGGTCTGGCTCGAAGCGACCGAAGACAACCTGAAGACCTTCGGCGTTGGACCAGGTCTGCCTGGCACCGTGATTCTTGATTCGCAGGGCCGCGTTGCGGTGCGGATTCCCGGTCCGACCGACGGCGAGCAACTGCGCGCGCTGATCGACCGGGTTTTGAGCGAAGAGCCGGCGGCGCCGCAGCGGGCGGGCGGCCGCTAAGCGTCCCGGCGACGCTGCACGTTCTTTTCTTCTTCTCGGGCGCCGCCGCTCTCGCCTACGAAATCCTGTGGATGCGCCGCTTTGCGGTGCTCCTCGGATCGACGGCGCCTGCGTCGGCCGCGGCGCTCACGGCCTTCTTCGCCGGCCTCGGTCTCGGAAGTTTCCTCCTCGGCCGCTTCTCGCATCGCTTGACGCGGCCGCTCTTCGCGTTCGCCTTCCTCGAAGCAGCCACGGCGATCGCAGCGCTCACGGTGGAGCCGCTGCTTCGCGCCATGGAGCCGCTCTACCAAGCCCTCTACGACACGTCCGCCGACCGCGCCGTCATCCAACTCGCCCTGCGAGTCGGGATGGCGATCGTTGCCGTGCTCGTCCCTGCCACCTGCATGGGAGGCGCGCTGCCGGTGCTCTCGCAGGTCGCCGGGTCCAGTGAATCGGTGGGCGTCCGCGCCGGCGGCCTCTACGCGGCAAACACGCTGGGGGCGGCGCTCGGTGCCCTCGCGATTCCGGCTGTCCTTCTTCCGTCATTCGGCACGAACGGCGCGCTGGCCGCGATCGTCACCGTCAACGTGCTGATCGCGATCGGCGCCCTGCTGCTCGGGCGGCGGCCTCACCCCCAGGTCAGGCAGCGTCCGGTGACCCGCCAGGTCAAACGGGCGCCGGTTCAGGCCACGCGCGCCGGGACGCTGCCGCTGGCGTTCTTCTCCGGCGCCATCACGATCGCGCTCGAGGCGCTCGCCACCCGGGCATTTGCGCTGGTGCACGAAAACTCCGTGTACTCGTTCGCGACCGTCGTGGCCGTTTTCCTGGCGGGACTCGGGATCGGCGCGGCCGTCTCCCGCGCGATGCTGCAACGCGGCACGCGCGCTCACGCGATAGCCGCGATCGGCTGGGCGCTTGCGGGCGCGTGGATCGTGTGGCTTCCTGCCATCTTCGTCCGCATGACGGGTCTCGAATACATCGGGAGCGCCGGGCTCCTCGCCCACGAATTGCGTCTGAGTGCGCTCGGCGGTGCCGGATTACTGGTGCCGAGTGCGCTCCTCGGCCTCGCGCTTCCCGCGCTGATCGAGGCACGCGGTCAAGCCGAGGAACGCGGACGCGCGGTGGGCGCAATTCTCGCCGCGAACACGCTCGGAGCGATCGTGGGCCCGCTGATCGCGGCATTCGCGCTCGTGCCGGCGGTCGGCATCTGGAACGCGATTGCCGTTCTCGGCCTCGCGTCGATCGTCGCGGCGGCGGCGACCGCCGCCGGCGAACGGCCGGTCCGCTGGACCCTGGCCGCTTCTGTTGCGTTCACGGCGACGGCGTTCCTCGTCTCGCCGCCGGGCAGATTGCCGCGCATCACGCTCACAGCGTCCGATCAGCTGCTCGACGTGCGCGAGGGCGCGTTCGGAACGGTCGCAGTCGTGTCGCACGAGGGCCACCGCCGGATCAAGTTGAACAACTTCTACGTGCTCGGCGGGACAGCGTCCGCAGGCGCTGAACGGATGCAGAGCCATATCCCGCTGCTG
>Ga0114129_10017523_pt1 | contig 10197 bp, 7 predicted proteins | sample RhiMetdeltSRZDD1_FD_80071 | JGI IMG/M metagenome (GOLD analysis project Ga0114129, IMG submission 80071) | Populus rhizosphere microbial communities from Tennessee, USA - Rhizosphere MetaG P. deltoides SRZDD1 (version 2) (version 2) | ecosystem: Host-associated > Plants > Roots > Rhizosphere >... | reverse complement strand
GCGCGAAAAGCCACCGGCGAGCCCACCGGCACCCTCCGCAACGGCGCGTGCGATCGCCGTCGGCGCCGATCACGGCGGCGTGGCATTGCGCGACGCGATCGCGTCTCGACTGCGCGAGCTCGGCCACTCCGTTACCGATCACGGCACGTCCGGCGCGACTGCTGTCGATTACCCCGACTACGCGATCGCCGTCGCGCGCGCGGTTGCCAGCGGTGCAGCGCACGTGGGCATCATGGTCGACGGTGCCGGGATTGGCAGTTGCATGGCGGCGAACAAAGTGCCTGGTGTCCGCGCGGCCATGTGTTATGACGTTACCACAGCGCAAAACGCCCGCGAGCACAACAACGCGAATGTGCTGACGCTCGGTGGTGGTCTCATCGGACCACGCCTCGCGTTGGCGATCGTCGAGACGTTCCTCACCACGAGCTTTGGCGGCGGACGACATGCGTCGCGCGTTGCGAAGATCGACGCGCTCGACGCTCCCCGCACTCAGCGTTAGGGTCTCGGCTCCAATCTTTTCGACATCATGAAGCGCGAAGACGCCCTCGAGTACCACGCATCCCCTCGCCCCGGCAAGATCGCCGTCGTTCCGACGAAGCGATTGACGAATCAGCGCGACCTCTCGCTCGCGTATACGCCTGGCGTCGCGGAACCGTGCGTGGCAATCAAGCAGACTCCGGACGACGCCTATCGCTACACGTCAAAAGGCAATCTGGTCGCGGTGGTAACGAACGGCACCGCCGTGCTCGGGCTCGGGAACATCGGGGCCCTCGCCGGCAAGCCCGTCATGGAGGGCAAGGGAAACCTCTTCAAGCAGTTCGCCGACCTCGATGTGTTCGATCTCGAGGTGGGATCCGAGAACCCTGACGATGTGATTCGGTTCTGCCAGCTCCTCGAGCCGACGGTTGGCGGCATCAACCTCGAGGACATTCGCGCACCCGACTGTTTCTACATTGAGGAGACGCTTCGTCGCACGCTCAAGATTCCCGTCTTCCACGATGACCAGCACGGCACGGCCATCATCTCCGGCGCTGCGCTGCTGAACGCACTCGAGATCGTCGGAAAGCTGATCGAGGATGTGCGCGTGGTGTTTTCGGGGGCCGGCGCAGCGGCGATCGCGACGGCGGGGCACTACGAGCGACTTGGCGTTAGGCACGAGCATATCATCATGTGCGATCGAGCCGGCGTGATCTACGCGGGGCGAACCAGCGACATGGACCCCTACAAGGCGCGCTTCGCCAATGACACGCGGGCCAGGACGGTCACCGAAGCGCTCGAGGGGGCCGACGTGCTCGTAGGGCTCTCCGTCGCTGGCGCGATCACCCGCGACATGGTCGCGAAGATGGCGCCCAAGCCGATCATCTTCGCGCTCGCGAATCCGGTGCCGGAGATCCTGCCTGACGAGGTGCGAGCCGTGCGCGACGACGCCATCGTCGCTACCGGGCGGAGCGATTACCCGAACCAGGTGAACAACGTGCTCGGATTCCCGTTCATCTTCCGCGGCGCGATGGACGCGCGCGCGACGGAAGTGAACGAGGACATGAAGATGGCCGCAACGCGTGCGCTCGCGGCGCTCGCAAAAGAGGAAGTGCCTGAGAGCGTGTCCGCGCTGTACGGACTTCGGACGGTGAAGTTCGGCCCCGATTATCTCATTCCCTTCCCGTTCGACCCGCGTGTCCTGCTCTGGGTCGCACCAGCGGTCGCGTGGGCGGCGGTCGCCAGCGGCGTCGCGAGGGAGTTCGTCGATGTCGAGGACTATCGTGATCAGCTCGAGGCGCGACTCGGCCGCGCGCGCGGACTGATTCGCGGCATCATCAATCGCGCCGTTCGCGATCCCAAGCGCATCGTCTTTCCCGAAGGCGAGGAGCCGAAGATGCTGCGAGCCGCGCGCATCATCGTCGATGACGGCATTGGGTATCCGATCCTGCTCGGGAACCGCGACGTGATCGATCGCAACGCGAGGGCGGCGGGCATCTCGCTCGAGGAGCTCGAGATCGAGGATCCGGCCACGTCCGAGAACCGCGAACGGTACGCCCAGTTCCTCTGGGAGCGCCGCCAAAGGAAAGGCATGAGCCTCGGCGAAGCGCATCGTCGACTCTACAACAGCAATTATTTCGGCTCCGTGATGGTCGCCTGCGGCGACGCCGATGCGCTCGTTTCGGGCATGACGATGCAGTATCCCGAGACCATCCGACCAGCCCTCGAGGTAGTCGGTGCACACCCGCGAGCGGGGCTGGTGAGCGGGATGTACATGCTGGCATTCGAGCGGCATGTCGTGTTCTGTGCGGATACGACCGTCAACATCGATCCGTCTGCCGAGCAACTCGCGCAGATCGCGTACGCGGCGGCGCGGATCGTCCGCACGTTCGGCATCGAGCCTCGCGTCGCGATGCTCAGCTTCTCGAACTTCGGCTCGGTGCGCCATCCAGACGTGGAGAAGGTGTCCCGCGCCGTGCAACTCGTGAGACATCGGGATCCCAACCTCATCGTGGACGGAGAAATGCAGGCGGATAGCGCGCTCAGCGAGCGCATTCTCGCCGACAGTTATCCGTTCAGCGCCTTGAAGGAGCCTGCCAACGTGTTGATATTTCCCAACTTGAGCGCCGGCAACATCGCGTACAAGCTGCTGAATCAGCTCGGGGGTGCGACGGCGATCGGCCCGATCCTCATTGGCATGCGCCATCCCGTGCACGTGCTCGAACACGGCGCTGACGTGCAAGAGATCGTCAACATGGCGGCCGTCGCAGTCATCGACGCGCAGTCACGGACCTCATCGGTCGACGTCGCAGGCGTGGTAGGCATTTGACCGACGAGAGTCGGGCGCGACGAACCTTTACACCTGGATTTCGAGAACATGGCAACTGAGACCAAGCCCGCCCGCGGAGCGCAGGACGCAACGAGCGGACTCGAACGGCAGGGGCTACGCCCGAGCGGACAGGTCCACTGGAATCTCGTCGCGCCTGAGCTCATGCTCGCGGCGGCGCGGCGCGGCGAAGGGGAGTTCGCGGACATGGGACCGTTCGTCGCGGTCACCGCGCCTCATACCGGCCGCTCGCCGAACGACAAGTTCGTGGTCCGTGAGCCATCGACGGAGGCGGATATCGACTGGGGTAAGGTCAATCAGCCGTACTCGCCCGAGCACTTCGAGACTCTGCTTGCCGATGTCCGTGCCTACCTCGACGCGCAGCCGGAGCTGTTCATCCAGGACCTGCGCTGCGGCGCCGATCCCGCGCATCGCCTGAGCGTGCGGTATGTCCTGCCTAACGCGTGGCACGCCGCGTTCGTCCGCAACATGTTCATCCGGCCGGACCAGAGCGAGCTGCCGACGTTCGAGCCGAACTTCACGGTCCTGCATGCGCCGGAGCTCCACGCCGATCCGGCGCGCCACGGAACACGGACGAGCACGTTCATCATTCTCAACTTCGCGAAGCGCATGATCCTCATCGGCGGCACGCGGTACGCCGGTGAGCTCAAAAAGGCGATGTTCGCGGTGATGAATTACTTCATGCCCAGGGAAGGTGTGCTCTCCATGCACTGCTCCGCGAACGTCGGAGCGAGCGGCGACACCGCGTTGTTCTTCGGGCTGTCGGGTACGGGGAAGACCACCCTGTCAGCAGATCCAGACCGCTCGCTCATCGGCGACGACGAGCATGGGTGGGCGGAGACTGGGATCTTCAACTACGAAGGCGGCTGCTACGCGAAGGTGATCAACCTGTCTGCCGAGAGCGAGCCGGACATCTACGCGACGACGCAAATGTTCGGTACGATCCTCGAGAACGTGGTACTGGAACCGGCGTCGCGACGCGTAAAGTTCGAGGACCAGTCGATCACCGAGAACACGCGCGCGTCGTATCCCCTGCCCTACATTCGCAACTACGTGCCGAGCGGTCGCGGCGGCCATCCGAAAAACGTGGTCTTCCTGACGGCCGACGCATTCGGCGTGCTGCCGCCCATCGCGCGTCTCACGCGCGAGCAGGCGATGTACTATTTCCTCTCCGGCTATACGGCGAAGGTGGCTGGCACGGAGCGCGGCGTGACCGAGCCGCAGGCGACGTTCAGCGCCTGCTTTGGCGGGGTGTTCCTCGTGTGGCACCCCACGAAATACGCGGAGATGCTGGGTCGGTTGCTCGCCGAGCACGACGCGCACGTGTGGCTGGTGAACACCGGATGGAGCGGCGGGCCGTACGGCGTCGGCAAGCGCATGAAGCTCGGCTACACGCGTTCGATGGTGCGTGCGGCACTCGCCGGTCAGCTCGATCAGGTTCCGACGCAGACCGACGAGCGGTTCGGCCTGGCGGTCCCGACACAGGTGCCAGGCGTTCCGGCGGATGTCATGCGACCACGAGACACGTGGAGCGATGCCGCCGCCTATGACGCACAGGCAAAGAAACTCGCCGAGATGTTCCGGAAGAATTTCGAGAAGTTTGGCAGCAACATATCGCCGGGAATCGCTGACGCAGGACCGAAAGCCTAACGAGCTACGCGCTGCCGTCTTGATTATCAGAGATCCGCTGTGGAACAACATCCGTGTCGACGCGCTGGCCTTGCAGCTCGTCGACACGCCCGTTTTTCAGCGGCTTCGATACGTCAGGCAGCTCGGGCTCGCATACCTGGTGTATCCCGGCGCGACCCACACGCGCTTCGAGCATGCCCTCGGTGCCTATCATCTCGCGCGCCTCACGCTGTCCCTGCTCGACGAACGCGGTGAGCTCGCCGGGGTATCGCCCGAAGACCGCGCGATCACCCAGGCCGCGGCGCTGCTGCACGACGTTGGGCATTATCCGTTCTCGCACGCGCTCGAGGAAATCGGTGCGCTGCACCACGAGGAGGTCGCCACACCGCTCGTCCTGACCGGTGCGGTGGCCACTACGCTCACCGCGACGCTCGGCGCGAGCGCACCCGCCCGCGTGCTCGCCCTCATTCGCGGTACGAGCGACTCGCCACTACAGGGACTGATTTCGGGGTCGCTCGACCTCGACAAGATCGACTACCTCAAGCGCGACGCGCTCATGTGCGGCGTGCCGTACGGCGAGATCGACGTCGACCGACTCCTCAACTCGCTCGTGCTCGTCGATGAGCCCGCGCATGGCCAGCGGGTCGTTGGTGTGCTCGAGAAAGGGCTCTCGGCACTCGAGTCGCTGCTGTTTGCGAAATACCAGATGTACAGGAACGTCTACTGGCACCATGCGGTCCGAAGCGCCACAGCGATGTACAAGCGACTCGTCGACGAGGCGTTGGCGGCGGGCGACGTCGACCCGCGATCGTTGAGCACCTTCGACGACGAGGGACTCCTGCACCGCCTGGACGCGCGCGGCACGTCGCCGCTCCTGTCGGCGCTCAAGGAACGACGGCTCTACAAGCGTGTCCTCGAGTGCCCGGCCGCTGAGCTGGCGGACGACGCGCCCGAATGGATCGCCGACGATCGCGCCCGCACGATCGCGATGGAGGATCGGATGGCGCAGGAGCTCGGCCTGGCTCCGGGGGAGCTTCTGCTCGACTTCCCCGCGAAGACGCAGATGCTCGGCCTCGATCTCCCCGTCGTGCGTCGCTCGGGTGAGGTGCGTCGCCTAACGACGGCCGGCCTCGAGGGCGCGATCAATCTCCCGATGTTATCGGAGCAACTCTACCAGTCCGCTCGGTGGCTGCGAGTGTTCGCCGTGCGCCGAATCGATGTGCCGCGGCAGTTACTGTTGGATCAGCTCACATCCGGTAACAGCAGCAGGCAAACCAGCAAGCGGCGTGCAGCTGACTGATGACAGACGACGAACGACGTCTGTCATCAGTCAGCTGCGCGCCGCCTACCATGTGCCTCAGCGAGCTTCCGCGCGATACCACGATAGAACGCGGCATCATCCCGCTTCTCTTGAGACTCCAGCGAAATCGCCGCCAGCTCGAGCGCGTACAGGATGTTGCCGAGGTAGAGCTCTGCGAGCGCGCCGACAGAATCGTCAGGCACGATGCTCAGCGTACTGCCGGTGTCTCGGCGGTCGTCCCCTCGGTGCCGTTCCCGTCCGCCGCCGTTACCTGAACGACGATCGCGGTGATGTTGTCGAGCCCACCCCGACCGTTCGCTTCAGAGATCAGCGCGTCGACGACCCGACCCGGCGTTGCACGCGAGAAGAGCAGTTGCTGCAAGCGACGATCGTCCACCATGCCGGTGAGCCCGTCACTCGCCACGAGGTAGACATCGCCCGTTCGTACATCGCCGTAATAGGTGTCCGGCTCCACCGTGTCGCTCGCGCCGACGCAGCGGGTAATCACGTTCGAGTACGGGTGATATCGCGCCTGCTCCGGCGTCAGGAACCCCGCATCGACCTGCTCCTGAACGTACGAGTGATCCTTCGTGAGCTGTCGAAGCTTGCCGTCGCGCAGCAGGTAGACGCGTGAATCACCCACTTGCCCGATGAGATAACGAGACCCCGTGAGGATCAACACGGAGGCCGTGGTGCCCATGCCCTGTTTGTCGACTTCGGTGATCGTGCGCTCGTAGATCTTCGAGTTCGCCTTCTTCACCGCCTCCGCGACCTTGGCCGCAACGCCGTCGCCCTGAACTTCCGTAATCCCTGCAAGCTCGCGCGAGATGATCTGCACGGCCATTTCGCTGGCCACTTCACCGGCTGCGTGGCCGCCCATGCCGTCCGCAACGATGAACAGCCCTCGCTTGTCGTTCGCTTCGGCGAAGAAGCTGTCTTCGTTCCCAGCGCGGATCATGCCCACATCCGAGCGGGCGGCGACGTAAAGGTTCACTAGCGATCCTGTATCACAAGAAGGACGGTCGCGCCGATGACAAGGAGGGCCGCCAGCCACACGAGCGGCGAGACCCGCGTCCGTGTGGCGTCGCTGGCCTCGGTGCTACGGGTGGCGACGATTGGGCGCGCCACTGGCGCGCGTTGTTGATCCGGCGGCCTGAATCCCACGATCACTCGCGTACCGCCATCGGCGTCGACGGCTTCTGGCTCGGACCGGAATATCACCTTCACGCCGCCAAAGCGCACGGCGGCGGTCGTACCAAGTGCCTGCTCACCCCGGACTCGCTCGCCCGCGACGTAGGTCCCGTTCGTCGAATCCATGTCCACGACGAACCAGCCTGCCTCGCGTCGTTGAATCTTTGCGTGGGAGTCGGACACGCTATCATCCGCGACGATGATGTCGTTGTGCTGTCCACGCCCAATGTGTGCCAGTGGAACACGAATCCGGTAAAGCGTTCCCTTCGTCGCGCCCTCGTTCACGACCTCGAGCGTCGCGATCGCTGGCGCTTCGCTGGAAACTACTGCACCGACCGCCTCGGCGGCTTTGACCGGTACGTCCGCCGCAGGTGGGCCAGCAATATGTTCGGCGTAAAATCGGAACTCCTCAGTGCCAATGCGGATCACGTCTCCGCGGCGCAATGGTTGGGCGTCTCCAATGCGCGAGCCATTGACGAACACACCATTCGTGCTGACGTCGCGGAGCACGTAGCCCGACGAGCCGCAGGTGAGCTCCGCGTGGTTGCGCGAGACGTCGTTGCCAGGAACGACGACATCCGAGTCTGCGTCGCGGCCGATGCGCAACCCCGCGGGAGGCACCGCATACTCGCGACCGTCCACCAGCGAGACGAGTCGACCGCCTGACGCGTTGACTCGACCGCGATCAGGCGCGACCGCGCGAACTGCCGGCGCACCCAACGCAGGCATCGTCACGGTGCTGCCCGCTTTGCTTTCGTCGGAGAAGCGGAGCTGACGCCCGGCCACCTCGATCCTGTCTCCGTGGAGCAGTGGTGCCGGTTCTGCACCGAGCGCCACACCATTGACGAGTATCGTGGCGCCCGTCGACACCCGGCGCACGGTCGCAGTGCCGCGCGGGTCCACGATGATGATCGCGAGAATCCCCTTCTCTGGACCAGCATCGAGCCGAACTTGCGCCTCGTCGCCATTGCCGATCCGCAGCTCGCCCGTGCTCAGCTCGATCTCTTTGTCGTCAAGCCGAATGTGAGGCATGCCGCGTTCGGGCAGCGATCGTTGCGCGAAGCCGAAGGAGAAACGGAAAGCCCGTTGAGACGGCCTCGTCTCCACGGGATCACGGGCGGAAACTATGGCTGACCCGAAGACGTGGCAAGCACTTGGACCAGTGCCTGCGCCCGGATGGGACAGTCCGGTTCACGCTTGGGCCGCTGCCGCCACTTCCCCCTGCTGCAGGCGATAGAGTCGCTGGTACAACCCGCCCCGAGCAAGCAGCTCCCGGTGCGTGCCGCGCTCCCGCACCTCACCGTGGTGAAGCACCAGAATCTCGGTCGCACCTACGATCGTGCTGAGCCTGTGCGCGATCGCGATCGTCGTGCGACCGCGCATCAAGATCTCGAGCGCTTGTTGAATCGCCGCCTCGATCTCGCTGTCGACGGCACTCGTCGCCTCGTCGAGCACGAGTAGCGCGGGATCCGCCGCGATCGCCCGCGCGAAGGAAAGCAGCTGTCGCTCGCCAACACTCACCGACGCGCCGCGCTCTCCAAGCTCGTACGCGTACGCGCCGGGCAAACGTCGAATCACGCGATCCGCACCGACGCGCTCGGCCGCGCGAATGACGTCGCCGTCGCCGAGCGGCGATGAAAGCCGGATGTTCGACGCGATGTCGCCGGCGAAGAGAAAGATGTCCTGCTGCACGTACCCGATCAGTCCGCGCAACTCATCCAGTTCCATGGCGCGAATGTCGATGCCGTTGACGAGAATACGTCCTCGTTGCGGATCGTAGAATCGCAAGAGGAGGCTGACGATCGTCGTCTTGCCTGCACCGGTGTGCCCCACGAGCGCAAGCGTCTCGCCGGGACGCGCGGCGAAGCTGACGCCGCGGAGTACCCACTCGGGTTCGACGGGACTCGCGTCGCCTTTCGCGAGGTGAGCCAGATCGTAGGCGAACCATACGTCATCGAATTCGACAGTTACCCCTGCTCGGGAGACGGGAGATGGGAGACGGGAGACGGAGCGTCCCGGGGCAATCCCGTCTCCCGTCTCCCGCTTCCCGTCTCCCGTTTTCTCGGTGTCCAACAACCGAAACACTCTCTCGGACGACGCCATCGCCTGTTGCATCGTGTTGTACTTGTCCGAGAGATCCTGCAGCGGCTGATAGAATCGCCTCACGAGTTGAAGAAACGCGGCAACGGTTCCGACCGTGATGGACGCCGCGCGCACGCGCGATGACCCGGCGACAATCAGGCTGGCGACCGCGATCGTCGTGAGCACCTCGATCACCGGGAAATACAGCGCGTACACCGTCACCGAGCGAAGATGCGCGTCGAGATGATCGCGATTCAAACGGTCGAATCGTTGCGCTTCCGAGCGTTCACGACTGAACAGCTGCACCACGCGAACGCCAGAGATGCGCTCCTGCAGAAACGCGTTGATGCGTGCGAGGCGTGTGCGAATCGCGCGATACGTCTCGCGAACCCTGACGCGAAACACGTTGGACGCGATGACGACACCGGGCATCACGGCGAATGCCGCCAGTGCGAGGCGCCAGTCGACGACGAGCATTGCGACGCTGATCGCGAGCAACGTGAAGAGATCGCCGATCCCCGCGACAACACCGGCGGTGAAGAGCTCGTTCAACGCTTCGACGTCGGACGTCACGCGGGTCACCAGACGCCCGACTGGATTGCGGTCGAAGAACGAGACCGATAAGCGTTGGAGGTGGTCGAAGATCTCGACGCGCAGATCACGCATGACGCGCTGCCCGAGGAGACTCGTGAGCATCGTTTCGCCATACGTGAACAGGAACTGGAAGCCGAGCGTCGCGGCGAACAGGGCGGCGCTCGTCATGACGAGCCTGAGATCGCGCCGAGGAATCGCGACGTCGATGACACGCTGAGTCAGCACCGGGCCCACGAGCTGCAACGCCCCGTCAGCGATCAGAAGCACGAGCGACCCGAGGACGAGTTCGCGATAAGGCCGAGCGTAGCGTAGCAGCCGCCGCATTAGGCGGGCGTCGTACGCCTTACCGAGCGCTTCTTCTTCGTGGATGACGTCGGGTGAGCTCAACGTCGGGAATCGGGAATGGGGAATCGGAAGCATAACGCGAAGCTCGGTTTCCGGCTCTCAGCTCCCGGTTCCCGCTTCAGGACCCGATTCCCGATTCCCTAACAGCAGAGGCCACCACCCTAGTCTTGAGCTTGAATCTGGTACGCTCGTTGCTTTGTTCGGGTGGTGCAAACCCACCCCTCGGAAGGAG
>Ga0114129_10017522_pt1 | contig 10198 bp, 8 predicted proteins | sample RhiMetdeltSRZDD1_FD_80071 | JGI IMG/M metagenome (GOLD analysis project Ga0114129, IMG submission 80071) | Populus rhizosphere microbial communities from Tennessee, USA - Rhizosphere MetaG P. deltoides SRZDD1 (version 2) (version 2) | ecosystem: Host-associated > Plants > Roots > Rhizosphere >... | reverse complement strand
TCTTAATCTAGGTAACTTGCGGTGAATCCCCGCCGAATTCGGTCTCCGTCACTCAATTCCTCATTGTTAGATTTTGAGGAGCTTGAGGAGGTTTCCGCTGAGGATGGCTTCCTTCTCCGGGTCCTTCAGGAATGGCGCTTTCAGAATGAGATCGACTCCGACCGGCCAGTTGAAAGGAATGTCTGTTCCGTAGACGACCTGACCGACACCGACCTCGGCGACCAGATGCCGCAGCCCTTCCTCGGTAAAGACCATCGAATCGACGAGGACCTGCTGACGGAAGTACTCGCGTGGATGTTTCTTGTTTGCGCAGTTCGCGTTGGGACGCACGTCGCAGGCAACGTCCGTTCGGCCGAGGTATGACGGCAGGTAGCCACCGGCGTGTGCGCCGCAAATTTTCAATCCGGGGAACCGGTCAAAGACTCCGTCGAAGATCATTCCCGAAAGGAACATCGTTGTCTCGAGCGGATTGCCGATGATGTTGCCCAGATCGCCGCGGCCCTTGAAGGCGTCGTCTTTGATGATATTGTCCGCGCCCGCAGGATGCGTGAAGACCAGTACGCCGAGTTCCTGAACCTTTGCCCAGAAGGGATCGAACTTCGGAGTCGATGGCACCTCGCCGTTTGCATGGCCTGAAATGCCGACGCCTTTCAGTCCGAGCTTCCGGACCGCATCATCGAGTTGCTGAGCCGCCAACTCCGGATGCTGAAGGGCCACGGATGCGAGTCCAATAAACCTATCCGGATGGGCCGCACACCACTTCGCGAGACCTTCGTTTTGAACTTTCACCACCTTTGCGGCGACATCGCGGTCCAAGCCATACCACCACGCCCCCTGATGCGACAGCACCTGGATATCGATTCCCTGCTCATCGATCACGCGCAGGCGCTGATCGCCCATGATGAGAGGGCCGTTCTGATTGACGTTTCGCGCGAGATCCGTACCTTTGACGACTTCGATTTCTTCAGGAATGACGAAATGTCCGTGAACGTCGATGACCTTGATGCGGCGGTTGCCAATCGACACTTCACGGCGCTTCGGGGCCGGCGTCTGGAAAAACATTCCGGCCATTACGGCGGCGGTAGTCTTGCAGAAATCCCTCCGATTGAGCATGGCTCATCTCCTTCTGTTTAAACGGTGTGACACATTGTGCCTTCAAAGGACCTTGTCGTGCCAGTAGATCTGTATGAGACGTCACTGGAAACTTTGGATTCTGGCGGCGGTCTTCCTCGCAGCGATCGCCGGAGCCGGGAAACTTGTCGTGCTTGCGGTAATAACTCTCCTTCTCCCCGTGTACGGACTGTTATGGATGAGCGTTTTTCTGATTGGGTTCATCATTCTCGCGAGTATCGTTGTGCCGATCGGTCAGCGCATCCTTGAGAATCGCGAATCTGCAGTAGTAGTACACGACATCCCAGAAGAGCCGCGCCGGGCAGCGTGAGTTCGTCAACGCCACTCGTGCTTCGGATACTTCCGCTTTAACTCCGATTTGACCGACGGGTAATGCTCGCGCCAGAAATTGGCGAGATCCTGCGTCACCTGGACAGGACGCATGCTGGGCGCGAGTATGTGTACGCTCAATCCTACGCGGCCCATGGCGATCCGCGGCGTTTCATTCACACCGAACAATTCCTGAATGCGCAGTGAAATGAACGGAGGACTGTCTGCTTCGTAATTGACTTTCGGCGTGCGGCCATTCGACAGACTCACCCGTTCAGGCGCGTATTTGTCGACGAGATCGCGTTGTGCCGGCGAGAGCCATGATTTGACGACCGGTTTGATCTCGCGGTCTTTTAGATCCTTGTAGCCGGTTGCACCGAAGCACAGTTGCTCGATGATGTGTTTGCGTTCATCGTCGCGAATCGGCGGAAGCTCTAGATCCGGACACCACTTCGCCAAAAGGTTCAGGCGCAGGATCCATTGCTCAACACCATGATCCCAGTTTGGCAGCTGCAGCCGTCCGGCGACGATCTCGTCGGCCAGCAATCGGGCAGCCGCATCAGCCGGTGGCTGTGCGATTCGTTTTGAAGCGACGACAAGATCACGAAATCGCAGAACCTCATCTGCGACGACCCGGCGCGTTACTGTGTCGAATACCACGCGAACATCAGAAGCGAGATCGGTTGGAAAAATCTCCTTCAGCCATTCCATTTCGATCGCGGTGTTCAAAGATAAAATCGTGTTGACGTCGCCCTGGCGTCCGCCGAGTTCCTGGACTTCCGCCGTGACAAACACAGGGCTATGCTTCACCACGCTTTCACGGGCGAGCGTTCCACGACGGGCGTGAACCAGCTCACAGCGAAGCGTTCCCTCGTCAATGCGCCGGGCGACGCGATCGCTGAACCCGATCAGAATACATTTCCTTAGCGCCTCCTCGTCCAATTCACCGACGCGAACATCAAGTCCTTCGTCTTTCGCGATGCGAAGGAACTGATCGAGCAGCGGCCCGACCTGTCGCGCGGTGACGCCATGGATACCGAAGCGCCGCATGACGTCCATCCGAAACTGGCTTTTTGCTGCGTATTCCCACGCCCGCATCAGAATCAAAAAGTCCGACGATCCCTGTTCACCAAACAACTCATCGCGGGCGGCGGCCGCTTCCCTGTCCGGTTTCCGCACGAGCAGATCGCGTCCTTGCGTGAGGGCCGCCACGAGACACGCGTAATACACGCAGCCGTAATCCTGGGCGGCGAGTAGCATGCGCGCATAACGGGGATGAACCGGGAATGCAAGCATGCGTCTGCCCAATGCTGTGATGCAGCCATTCGACAACGCTCCAAGGTCAGTCAGAAGTTCCTCCGCGTGACCAAGAGCGAACTCCGTCGGAGCTTCCATCCACCGGAACTTCTGGAGATCCTGAACGCCGGAAGCCTTCAAGGTCAGTACAACTTCGGAAAGATCGAGACGTTTGATCTCTGGCAATTCCTGCGCGGGCCGTTCGTCGTGTTCCGGCTGCGACCATAACCGGACGCATTTTCCCGGCGCGGTTCTGCCCGCGCGCCCGGCTCGCTGCGCCGCGCTGGCGCGGCTGATCTTTTCAATGAGCAGCGTGTTGATGCCGCGATTCGGATCGTATCGCGGGACACGGGCAAGACCACTGTCGATGACGACGCGCACGCCATCGATCGTGATCGACGTCTCGGCAACGTTGGTCGCCACGACAACCTTGGGCTGCTCGTAACGGGCGACAGCCGCGTCCTGATCGCGCGGCGAGAGTTCACCGTGCAACGGCAGGAGAAGATAGCCCTTCGATTCGCGTGTCTGCCGGATGGATTCAATGGTCCGGTTGATTTCATATCCGCCGGGCATGAAGACCAGGACGTCACCTTCGCCGCCGTGTTTCGCAAATGCATCCGCAGCGAGTTCCCAGATCGGGGGTGCGTTCGTTCCCAAACGTCGCGGAAGGTATTCGACATCGACCGGAAACGTTCGTCCCTCAGAACTCAGAACAACGCACGGACCGAGATACTTTTCCAACGCACCTGTGTCGAGAGTTGCCGACATCACGAGGATAAGCAGATCCGGCCGGCTCTGCTCCTGGATGTCGAGCGCACGCGCGAGCGTGATGTCGCCGTAGAGATGCCGTTCATGGAATTCATCGAAGATGAGGGCCTGAATGCCGGCGAGCGCAGGATCCTGGAGCAACTGGCGGAGCAGAATACCTTCGGTCTCGAACTTGATGCGCGTCGCAACGCTCGACGCATTCTCGAATCGGACCTGATAGCCGACTTCACGGCCCAGATCTACTCCCAACTCGTCCGCTACGCGCGAAGCCAGCAATCGTGCCGCGAGACGCCGCGGCTGGAGGATGACCGCCTGGCCGTTGGCAAGTATTCCGTGCTTCAGCAGCATCTGCGGGACCTGCGTGGATTTTCCGGATCCCGTCGGAGCCTGGACAATGAGACGCCGCGTCTTGCGCAAAGACGCGACTATCTCATTCTCGATTTCGTAGATGGGGAGCATACGTGAGCCGCGGATTGCGCGGATTACACGGATTGAATCTGCGTAATCCGCGCGATCCGCGGCTATTTCGAAGAAACGGGTTCGAGGCCGGCTTCCTTGATCGCAGCCAAGCCGGCAGGCGATTTCATGGCCTGGAGGAACGCGCGCGCCGCATCGGGATTTGGAGCGCCGGCGGGAACGGCTCCGCTGTAGATCGTCGGAAGTTGAATCGCATCGGGCAAAGTGCCCGCCAACTTCACACCTTTATTCGTGATCATCTCACTGGTGAAGGTTATGCCGAATTCCGCTTCTCCCTTCGCAACTGCATCCGCGACTTCCGAACCCTGATTCCGGAATACAGTCTTCTTCTGCATCTCCTGCGCGATGCCCATCTTCTGAAACAATCCGGCCATGTATGTGCCCGAGGTCCCGCCGGCTTTTGGATCGACATAAGAAACGGACTTCGCCGCCAGCATCGCCTTCTTGAAAGCTTCCGGTGAGGACAGGTCCGGCGCTTTCGTGCCCGCGCGTATTCCGACGCCGATCAGGCCGCGGGCGATATCCACGCGCGTACCGGGAACGATGCGCTTTTCCTTTTCCAATGCATCCAAGGCCGGCGCCGAAACGATAACGACATCTGCCTTCTCGCCCGATCGCAGTCTATTCTGAAGAGCACCGGACGTGTCGCTCGTTATCTCCGAGCGATGTCCCGACTTCTTGGCAAACTCGGCGTCGACTTTTTTCACAGGTTCGGTCACCGCACCGCCCACGAAAAGTTTCAGTTGCGCGGCGGCACGGCCGGGCACCAGGAGAAGTAGAAGGATTGTTAGCACCAGAACAAATTTCTTCATAACATTGGCCTCCCATCAAACGCGGGCTAAAGCCCGCGACTACGCGCATGCGGAAACGTTTCGGCCTACTTGTAGTGGTGGGCTTTAGCCCGCGTTTGGCTCACCGTTTGAAATGATTGAGCTAGGAATAGTAGTATGAGCGCCGCTCTTGAGCAAATCGACTTAATCCCCCTGGAGGATCTCCATGGAAAAATTTGTCGCGATCTTACTTGTCTTCTGCGCATTCGTGGGAAGCGCCTTCGCGCAGACCTCGAATCCCAAATATTCTGTCGTGCCTTTTGCCGAGCCGCCCGATGGTCCCGAGTGGGGCGACACCGTTTCCGTCGCCGCGGATGGAAAAGGATCGATCCTGGTATTCCGCCGGATGGAACCTCCAGTTCTAGTTTTCAATCGTGAGGGTAAATTATTGAAAAGCTGGGGAACTGGAATCTTCCCCGAGATACACAGCATCGACGTGTTTGACGGGTTCGTGTGGGTCACCGACACGAAGGATCACATGGTCTATAAATTCACGATGGACGGCCAGCAGTTGATGGCTCTCGGGACCAAAGGCGTTGCCGGTGACAACGCATCCAAGACAGCTTTCAACCGGCCGACAGACGTTGCCATCGCCTCAAACGGCGACATCTTCGTAACAGACGGCTACGGCAACTCGCGTATCGTTCAATTCAACAAAGATGGGAAGTTCATTCGAATTATCGGCGGCACAAAGGGTGGCGAACCCGGACAGTTCAATACACCGCACGCGATCCAGATCGATTCGAAGGGACGATTGATCGTCAACGACTGGCAACAGGCGGCGAAGAACCCGCGCCTTCAGACTTTCGATCAGACGGGGAAACTCCTTGAAGTGTGGGAAAAGTTGGGAATCGTGAGACCAACCGGTTTGGCCATCGCGCAGGACGATACCGTATACGTGGGCGACACGGAAGGCAATGCGATCTGGATTTTGAAAGATGGAAAGGTTCTCGAGCGCATCGGAGATCTGCACGCGCGGCCCCACAACATCGCGTGGGATTCGGGATCGAACGAACTGTATTTCGCCGACACGACAGAGCCCGGACAAATTAAGAAGGTCGTAAAGAAAAAATAGTTCGTATATATTTACGGCTCACCCGCAGCTAGTACTGCAGCCATTAATTGTAAGGAGTGGAATTTATGGGACAAAACATCGAGCTCAAAACGAAAGATGGAAAAACGATTTCGGCTTATAAAGCCGAACCGGCGGGCAAGCCCCGCGGCGGTATCGTCGTGATCCAGGAAATCTGGGGAGTGAACAGCCACATCCGCGACGTTACCGATCGCTATGCGAAGGAAGGTTACCTCGCGATCGCTCCGGCAATCTTTGACCGTATTGAACCGGGCGTAAAGATGGATCAGTATACGCAGGAAACGATGCAGAAGGGCTTCGGCTACATGCAGAAGGTCGAGCAGGACAAGGCGCTGCTCGACGTCGAAGCCGCAGTAAAGGAAGCATCGAAGGCGGGAAAAGTCGGCGTGGTCGGTTTCTGCTTCGGCGGACGCATGGCGTGGCTCGCGGCCGCGCATGTCGATGGGATTGCCGCATCAGTGCCGTATTACGGCGGCGGCGTTCCGCAGCTTGCATCGGAAAAACCCAAGGTTCCGGTCATGCTCCATTTCGGTGAAAAGGACGCGCATATCCCGGTTGCATCAGTCGAAGAATTCAAAAAAGTACATCCAACCTTGCCGGTATACATCTACCCGGCAGACCACGGTTTCAACTGCGACCAGCGCGGTTCCTACGACGCTGCCGCTGCGAAACTTGCCCAGGATCGCACGCTGGAATTTTTCCGGAAACACGTCGGATAAGAGGGGGAACAGCCGCCAATTACGCCAATTACGCGAATCCATTAGGTAATTCGCGTAATTCGCGGCTAATACACGTTGTACAGGATTCCTGTCACCCTCTTGCTCTTCGTCGCGTTCTCCATAAAGGCAAGAGCACAGACGACAATCACTCCAGTCGTGACCTCACGCAAGCAGGCGACCGCCGTCCGCGTCGCAAACGGATCAGTGCACGTGGATGGACATCTCGACGAGCAAGCGTGGGATCAGGCGCTCCCGATCGTCGATTTCATTCAGAAAGAACCGACGGAAGGCGTCCCTCCGTTGGATCAAATGGAAGTTCGTGTGGTGTACGACGACAACGCGGTCTACATCGGCGCGCGCATGTTCAACCACGATGGCCTTCCCATTCAGGCTCCGCTGGGCCGGCGAGATATTGTCAAGGATCAAGCTGAATACCTGATGGTGTCGCTCGATACGTACCTCGATCGCCGCACCGCGTATGCTTTCGGCGTCAGCGCAACCGGAGTTCGACTCGACCGCTACTATCCGGCGGACGACGAAACGAACTTCGACGAAGGCTTCGATCCCGTTTGGCAGGCCAGGACTGCCATCGGCGAAAGCGACTGGACAGCGGAGTTGTGGATTCCCTTCTCTCAGCTGCGTTTCAATAACCAGGCGAAACAGGTTTGGGGATTTAACATCGAGCGGTCAACTCCCTCAAGAAATGAACTCGACTACTGGGTAGCTGTCCCCCGCACAGAGAAGGGCTGGGCGTCACACTTCGGTGATCTGATCGGGATCGAAGGCATCAAGCCTCCCAAGCGAATTGAGCTGATGCCGTTTACTGTCGCCAGCTCGACGATAAATAGCAATCGCGATCCGCGGAATCCTTTCGACGATGGAAAGAACCTGAAGAACCACACCGGCGCCGACATGAAGATGGGTATCGGGCCAAATCTCACGCTTCAGGCAACGGTAAATCCGGATTTCGGACAGGTCGACGCGGACCCGGCTGAGGTCAACCTCACAACGCAGGAAACTCTCTTCACCGAGAAACGCCCTTTCTTCGCAGAGGACGCGCGATTCCTGACGACAAGTCTCGCGCGCGAAAATTTCTATTATTCTCGCCGTATCGGCGCCGCCCCAACCGTCCCGGTGACCGGCGATTTTGTCAGTTACCCGAGAGAAAACACCATTCTGGCTGCAGCCAAGCTGACTGGGCGCCTTGCATCAGGCACGTCGCTTGGCTTTCTCGGAGCACTCACGGATGAGGAATTCGCCCATGCTTCGATGATCGGTTCTTCAACGACGCAATCCGTGAGGATTGCACCCAAAACGAACTACGGCATTGCTCGTGTTCAACAACAGTTCGGCCGGTCGGGTTCAACCGTCGGAGCGATGATTACCGGGATGCATCGCAACTTCAAATCGGACGACCCTCTCGCAGCACTTTTGAAGCGCAACGAATTTACGATGATGGGCGAAGAGATTCTGCGCTTGAAGGGCGGCGAGTATGAACTTCGCTCCTATTTTGGCATCTCTCACGTCGATGGAACTGCGTCTGCCATGGAACGGGTGCAGCGTTCATCCGTGCATTACCTGCAACGGCCGGATAAGAACTATTACCCGTTCGACCCGACACGTACGTCGCTCCCCGGTTATGAAGGCCACTCCACCTTAGAGCGCGTGAGTGGAAAACATTGGCTGTGGAACGTGGATACAGAAATCCAGGCGCCCTCTTTCGAAGCCAATGACATTGGCCGTATTACCTCGGCCGATGGGCGCGACTTCAGCTATGCGCTTAAATATCGTGAGACGAAACCTGGTGTTCTCTTCAGGAACTACTTATTCGGCGTCTCGCAGGGCAATGAATGGAACTTTGGCGGTGACCGGTCAAGCAAGAATTGGCGCGTCAACACAACGCTGCAGTTCCATAATTTCTGGACCCTGACGGTGAACACCGGCCCGAACTACCGCACGTTCAATCTCCGCGAGACGCGAGGCGGACCACTTGCCCAGGTTCCCCACTCCCAGACCGTGCAAACGACGCTCAAGAGCCGCGCCGCCGCCAAGACAACATGGAATGTCGCGTTCACGCATACAACCGACGAACTCGGCGGGGCGCTTCGCAATTTCAATGGCGGCATTTCGTTTCGTCCGGGTTCGCGCTGGCAGCTTTCCATCAACCCTACGCAGATTCACGAGCTCAACTCGCACCAGTACGTGACGGCGATCACCGGCGGCGGGCGCGCGGAAACGTACGGCAACCGGTACATATTCGCGTATATCGATCGGAGTACATGGTCAAGCCAGTTCCGGCTCAGCTATACGCTGAAGCCGGATCTCAATATCGATGTGTACGCTGAACCTTTCGCTGCAAGCGGACACTACTACGACTTTGGCGAACTGCCTGCACCGCGCGCTCTGCAGAAACGGATTTATGGAACGGATGGAACCACGGTTGACGTTCAGCTTGATGGCAGCCGCGTGATTACCGACGGCTCGTCGCGATTCACCCTGAAGGATTACGATTTCAACGTTCGCTCATTCCGCAGTAACGTTGTACTTCGGTGGGAATGGAGGCCGGGCAGCACGCTGTATGCCGTGTGGCAGCAGGATCGAAAGATTACAGAGACGTTGGCGAACAGCGTCGGTCTCCAGGACATGTTCCGCTCGCTGGGCGCTCCCGGCAGCACCTACTTTGCGATCAAGACATCTTTCTGGCTCCCGATAAAGTAAATGTGAGCAAAACGCCGAGAAAACATCTCTCGATGTTGAGGTCGTACACAGTCGCGGACCTCTTCACGCTCGGCAACGCCAGCTCCGGTACGATCTCCATTTTTCTGTGTCTGAACTACCTCGCCGAAGGGCGCAACCGATGGTTTTGGATCGCCTTTGCGCTTCTATTTGCCGCATTGTTCTTCGATATCTTCGATGGCTACTGGGCACGCCGCTCAAACCGCAAATCGGTGCTCGGTGCCGATCTCGACTCGCTCGCGGATATCGTTTCCTTCGGCGTCGCACCCGCGGTGCTGGGATTCACGCTTGGAATGCGTGGTGGTTGGGACATGTTGATTCTCGCGTATTTTGTTGTGTGCGGAATCAGCCGTCTGGCGCGGTTCAATGTCACGGCAGTCGCACTTTCCGACTCTTCCGGCAAAGTGAAGTACTTCGAAGGAACGCCAATCCCGACGAGCATCCTCATCGTCGTGTTGCTAGGCATCGCATTCGCTCAACAGGCAATCGAGAGCGATTTGTGGTTTGGCGCGTATCGAATCGGCCCCGCGACGTTGCATCCGCTCACGCTCGTGTACGCCGTGAGTGGAACCGCAATGATCAGCACGTTTCACGTTCCGAAACCTTGAACTCGCACATGCGGTATAGCCGCAGATTACGCAGATTACGCGGATTTAATCCGCGCAATCTGTGCAATCCGCGGCTATGGCTTCCGGTCCAGTTCCGCCAGTCGATCTATCGGCTTCTGGTATCCGGGACGAAGACGCAGAGCTCGTTGATAGAGATTGCGCGCGATCTCGAGGTGACCTTCCTCGTTTTCCAAAACTCCAAGGTTGTACGCAGCCTCCGGAGAATCGGGG
>Ga0114129_10017520_pt1 | contig 10198 bp, 6 predicted proteins | sample RhiMetdeltSRZDD1_FD_80071 | JGI IMG/M metagenome (GOLD analysis project Ga0114129, IMG submission 80071) | Populus rhizosphere microbial communities from Tennessee, USA - Rhizosphere MetaG P. deltoides SRZDD1 (version 2) (version 2) | ecosystem: Host-associated > Plants > Roots > Rhizosphere >... | reverse complement strand
CGATCTCGTCATCGTGCCGCGCACCCGCGATCTCGGCGACGGATTTGTGGTGCGCCGCGCGCTGCCGCATGGCACGCGGCAGATGGTCGGCCCCTTCATCTTCTTCGATCATTTCGGGCCCGCCGAATTTCGCGCCGGCCAGGGCATCGACGTGCGGCCGCATCCCCATATCGGGCTCGCCACCGTCACGTTCCTGTTCGACGGCGAGATCATCCATCGCGACAGTCTTGGGACCGACGCCGCGATCCGCCCGGCCGAGGTCAACTGGATGTCCGCCGGCCGCGGCATCGTTCATTCCGAGCGCACGGCGCCCGACCATCGCCGGGACGGTGAGCCGATCCACGGCCTGCAGTGCTGGGTGGCCCTCCCGGCGGCGCAGGAGGAAAGCGCCCCGGCGTTCTTTCATCATGATAGCGCTGCCCTTCCCCTGGTAAGCGAGGGGGGCAAGACGGTGCGGGTCATTGCCGGTAGCGCCTACGGCGCGCACTCGCCAGTGGCGACTGCATCGCCCACGCTGTTTGCCGACGTGACGCTCACCGCCGGCGTTGCTCTGCCGATCGATGCCGACACCGAGGAACGCGCGGTCTATCTCATTTCGGGCGACATCGACATCGCGGGCGATCGGTTCACTGCCGGACGCCTCCTGGTGTTTCGGCCCGGCGACCGGATCACCGTCACCGCCGTGAGCGACGCACATCTCGTGCTGCTCGGCGGCGCGGCGATGGATGGGCCACGCCACATCTGGTGGAACTTCGTCTCCTCGCGCAAGGAGCGCATCGAGCAGGCCAAGGCGGATTGGAAGCTCGCGCGCTTCGACACCGTGCCCGGTGACGACAAGGAATTCATCCCGCTGCCGGCATGATGGCACTGGCTGGTCGGCCGTCCGCGATCAGCGTGTCTCCCGGCGGCTGATCGCCGATTGCGGGCAGCGTCAGGATTTGCGCAGACGCCGCAGGTCCGGCAGCTTCTGCTTCACTTGCCCGATGTCCTTCCACGGGTCCTGCTTCAGGCTGCCCAGACGCTTGGCCAGATTGCGCACGGTGTATTGGTTGCCGCCTTTGGTCCGGCCCAATTCCTCCCACGTCACCGGTACAGAGACCGGCGCACCCGCGCGGGCGCGAGTGGAATACGCCGCGACCGAAGTCTGCTCCAACGAATTGCGCAGGTAATCGACGAAGATTTTTCCGTTGCGCAGGGATTTCGTGATCTTCGCGACGTAGCGTGAGGGATCATCCGCGGTCATGGCCAGCGCGACCGCCTGCGCGAAGCGTTTGGCCGTCTCCCAATCGGCGCCGCTGATCGGCAGGACGACATGCAGACCTTTGCCACCCGTAAGCTTGACGAAGCTTTGCAGTTCGATCGCGGCTAGCCGTTCCCGCACGTCGCGCGCGGCCGCGACGATCCCGGCCCAGCCCACGCCCTCGCCTGGATCGATGTCGAAAACGATGCGGTCGCAAATGTCCAGCTGATCGATCGTGGAGCCCCGCACGTGCACTTCGAGTACGCCCGCCTGTACCAGGGAAAGGAGGCCATCCAGGTCCTCGATCGCAATGATCTGCCGCTTCTTGCTGTCGATCACGGTGCGAAGATTTTTCTCGGTGAGGCCGGCCGAGGCGTGCTTCTGGAAGAAGCATTGTCCTGCCGTGCCGTCGGGACAACGCACCAGGGCCAGCGGCCGGTCGACAACGAGCGGCGCCATCCAGTCCCATACCGCACGGTAATAGTCGGCCAGATCCTGCTTGGTGACGCCGACATCGCCCCAGTAGACGCGGTCGGGATTGGTGAAACGCACACCTCCATTCTGGGCTTCGGCCCGGCCGCCCGACGATGTCCGTCCGGTCGGCCGCACTTTCGCTTTCGATGTCTTTGTCATCGCTTTCGCCGCCTCGGCTGCGATTTTCGGCGCGGCCCCGATACTGTCTGGCGCGTCGCGTCCCGCCGGGAGTTCCCTCACCACCTCTCGCGGCGGCTTGTCCTCGCGCACGCCCTTGAACGCCGCCTGGCGGACCAGGAGGTCCGCGGTCCATCCGCGGAAATGCGATTCGATCACGGTCTTGGGGGCGACCCAGTGGATGTCGCGCCGGCGAGCCTCCGCGCGAGGAATCTGATCGAACGGTGGCTTATCAAGCTCGAGTGGATGTAGCCGCTTCCACAAATCCCGCGCCACGGCCTGGGTGTAACCGGTACCGATGCGGCCGGCATAGATGAATCGGTCCCGATCGTAGTAGCCAGCGACCAAGGCGCCGATCGCTCGCGGCAGAACAGTCGAGGGCGAATAGCCGCCGACCACGAATTCCTGAGAATTCGAACACTTGGTCTTGACGAACGTCTCCGACCGGCCGGTGTGATAGGGGGCATCCTTGCGCTTGGAAACAATTCCTTCGAGTGCCAGTTCGCACGCGTGACGCAGCATCTTCGGACCCGACTCCTCGAAATGATCGCTGAACCTGATCGCGCCACGCTGTCCCTTGCCCACGAGCCGCTCCAATTCGGCCTTGCGCTCGATCAGCGGCTGGTCAGTCAGGTCACGGCCATCGAGATGAAGGAGATCGAAGACGTAATAGACGAAGCGTTCGCGCTCGCCCGCCTTGAGCGCCGCCTGCAGCCCGGAAAAACTGGAAATGCCGCCCGCATCCTCCACCACCACCTCACCGTCAATGAGCGCGGTGTGCGCCGAGAGCTTGGCGACGGCGGCGGCGACATTGGGAAATTTGCCCGTCCAATCCAGGCCCTTGCGCGTGAGCAATTGGACCTTGCCGCGGTCAAGCCGGGCCTGGATGCGATAGCCATCGAACTTGATCTCGTGCACCCAGCCCTCCCCGCTCGGCGCCGTCGCGCGCAAGGTGGCGAGAGAGGGGGGCACGAACTTCGGCAGCGGCGCGCCGTGCGGCCGAGACTCGGTGTCGCTACCCTTGCTGCTACGTTTTTTGGTGGTCTTCTTTTTCGTCACCGAGGACCGTGGGCTGTTGCGCGCGCTCTTTTGCAACGCCTTGCTCGTTGCGCGTAATGCAGATGCGCTGCCTCTGGTCGCGCCGGCGGTCACGTTGTCCTTGACGCTCCGGTTCGAATGCCAGACGCGCTTGCGGCCCTTGCCCTCCGCGATTTCCGGGATCGACCTGCCGCTGACGACGGAAAGCGGCATATCCTCGAGAATGTCGGGATCATCCGGCGTGCGGGCCTCGTCGTCCTTGGCCTTAATCAGGAGCCACGGCTCTTTTTTCTCTCCGCCGCGGCCGTGCATACGCACGAGATGCCACCGCCCATGCAGCTTCTCACCCTCAAGCGTGAAGATGAGGTGCCCCTTCCGGTAACCCTGATGCGGATCGCCTTCCGGCTCCCAGCGGCCGCGATCCCAGATCATCACGGTGCCGCCGCCGTATTCTCCCTGCGGAATCGTGCCTTCGAATGTGTTGTACTCGATGGGGTGATCTTCCACGTGGACGGCAAGACGTTTCTCGCCGGGAACGAGACTCGGGCCGCGGGTGACCGCCCAGCTCTTCATGACGCCGTCGAGCTCGAGGCGAAGATCGTAGTGCAGGCGGCGGGCCGCATGCTTCTGAATAACGAATTGATTGCCCTTGCTGCGGGTCGCACGCCCGCGCGGCTCCGGCGTCACATCGAACTTGCGCTTCTTGCGATAGACCTGAAGGCCCACGGTCGGAGACCTCTAGCTTGCCCGCTTGATCTTCTTGCGCTTCGCCGCAGCGCGCTTGGGCGGGGTTGATTTCGGCGCAGCACGTTTCATCGACTTGCTCCGGTCGAGCCCCGCCGAGAAATCGCGCCGCTCGGCTTGCACGCTGCGGCGCAGGGCATCCATCAGGCTCACGACATTGCTTGGTTGCGGCGCAGGCGCCGCGGGCGGCTTTCTGCCGGCCTGCTTCGCGGCGATCAACTCCTTGAGCGCGGTCTCGTAACGATCCTCGAATTTCGACGGATCGAATTCAGCCTTCTTGGTCTCCAGGATGTGCTTCGCCAGATCGAGCATATCCTTCGAGATTTTGACCTCGGGAATGTCATCGAAATAGTCACGCTCGTCGCGCACCTCATTCTTGTAGCGCAGCGTCGTTCCGACGATACCCTTGCCGCGAGGCAGGAGCATGAGCAGCCGCTCGCGGCGGTAGAGCACCACGCGCGCGATGCCCACGAGGCCTTCCTCGCGCATTGCTTCGCGAATGACGCCGAACGCCTCGTAGCCGACCTTGTCGTCGGGCACGAGATAATAGGATTCGTCGAGATAGAGCTCGTCCACCTCCCGCCGGTCGACGAAGCTTTCGATCTCGATCGTATGCGTGCTTTCGAGCGCGACGTCGTCGAGCTCTTTTTCGTCCAGCAGCACATAGGTGTCGGCATCGACCTTGTAGCCCTTGACGCGGTCTTCCTGGGGTACCTCCGCGCCGGTCTCCGCATCGACCACGTCATAGCGGACCCGGTGGCCGGTTTCGCGGTTGATGACATTGAAGCGAACCCGGTCACGGGTGCCCGTCGCGGGGAAGAGGGCAACTGCACAAGACACCAGGGAGAGTTTGAGATAGCCCTTCCAATTCGCACGCGGTGCCATGACGCCACTCGATTCCCATGGTGATCGGGAAAAACGCCGCAGCCGAGCGGCGAGTTCCCTCGCAGCATTACAGAAAACCCCAACTCCGTTAAGCACTTCGCCCGTTCCCCCTTTGATCCGGGCGGCCGTGCTGGTTAAATTCTGACCAACCCGTTAGGTTACCGCCTGATTTGTCGGTGGGAGTTCCCCTGTGGCTCAATCATCCAAGACCCCCCTGCTCGACTTGGTCCAGACCCCGGCGGATCTGCGCCGCCTGGAGAGCGGACAACTACGCCAGCTCGCCGACGAGCTGCGCCAGGAGACGGTCGATGCGGTGGCAGTCACGGGCGGCCATCTCGGGGCCGGTCTCGGGGTGATCGAGCTCACCGTCGCCCTTCATTATGTGTTCAACACGCCGGAGGACCGCCTGATCTGGGACGTCGGGCATCAGGCCTATCCGCACAAAATCCTGACCGGCCGACGCAGCCGCATCCGGACGCTGCGACAGGGCGGCGGACTTTCCGGCTTCACGAAACGGGCGGAGAGCGAATACGATCCGTTCGGCGCGGCTCATTCGTCCACCTCGATCTCGGCCGGGCTCGGCATGGCCGTCGCCCGCGACCTGGAAGGCAAGAAGAACAATGTGATCGCCGTGATCGGCGACGGCGCGATGTCGGCCGGGATGGCCTACGAAGCCATGAACAATGCCGGCGCCATGAACTCGCGCCTGATCGTCATCCTCAACGACAACGACATGTCGATCGCGCCGCCGGTCGGCGCATTGTCAGGCTATCTGGCGCGCCTGGTCTCCGGTCGGACCTACCGCTCCGTGCACCATACCGTGAAGAAGCTGGCCAAGCTCCTGCCGCCCTTCCTCGAGCAGCGCGCGGTGGCGATGGAGGAATACGCCCGCGGACTCGTTACCGGCGGAACGTTGTTCGACGAGCTCGGCTTCTTCTATGTCGGCCCCATCGACGGTCACAACATCGATCACCTCTTGCCGGTCCTCAACAACGTACGCGACGCGCAGAATGGGCCGTTCCTCGTTCACGTCGTCACGAAAAAGGGCAAGGGCTACGAGCCAGCCGAGAAATCAGCCGACAAGTACCACGGCGTCGTGAAGTTCGACGTCGCGACCGGAGCGCAGGCGAAGTCGAAGGCGGGCGCGCCGGCCTACACCAAGGTCTACGCCGACGCGCTCATCAAGGAGGCGAAGAAGGACGACAAGATCGTTGCCATCACCGCGGCGATGCCGTCAGGGACCGGTCTCGACCTGTTCGCCAAGGAATTTCCCGATCGCTGCTTCGACGTCGGCATCGCCGAGCAGCATGGGATCACCTTCGCGGCGGGGCTCGCGACCGAGGGCCTGAAGCCCTTTGCTACGATCTACTCCACCTTTCTGCAGCGCGCGTACGACCAGGTCGTACACGATGTCGCCATTCAGCGGCTCCCGGTGCGCTTCGCCATGGACCGCGCGGGCCTCGTGGGCGCCGACGGCCCGACCCATGCCGGCGCTTTCGACGTGGCCTATCTCGGCTGCCTCCCGGGCTTCGTGATCATGGCGGCGGCGGACGAAGCGGACCTCGTGCACATGGTGGCCACCGCGGTGGCCATCGACGATCGCCCGTCGGCACTGCGCTACCCCCGCGGCGAGGGCATGGGCGTGCCAATGCCGGCGGAAGGTCGGCCGCTCGAGATCGGCAAGGGGCGCGTATTGCGCGAAGGCACCAAAGTGGCGTTGTTCTCGTTCGGCGCGCGGCTCGCCGAGTGCCTCAAGGCCGCCGACGAGCTTGCGGCACTCGGACTGTCGACCACGGTCGCGGACGCCCGCTTCGCCAAGCCGCTCGACACCGACCTTCTGCTTCGGCTCGCGCGCGAGCATGAGGTACTCATCACCATCGAGGAAGGCTCGATCGGGGGCTTCGCCGCGCAGGTGATGCATACGCTCGCCGACAACGGCGTACTCGATGGAGGACTCAAAGTTCGCCCGATGGTGCTGCCCGATATCTTCATCGATCAGGATTCGCCGTCGGCGATGTACGCCACGGCCGGCCTCGATGCCAAAGGCATCGTCACCAAGGCATTCGAGGCCCTGGGCCAGAATCTGCGCGGCGAGACCGTGAAACTGGGCCGCGGATAAGTCCCGATCGGGTCGTCCCTATCCGCGCTTGCGGCCGGTACTCTTGCGACCTTTGGTCTTGCGACCGGTGCGCTTGCGCGGCACTTTCTTTCCTTTCCGGCGCGCCTCCGAGAGGCCTATTGCGATTGCCTGTTTCCGGCTCTTGACCTTTTTTCCGCTCCGGCCGCTCTTAAGGCTCCCGCGCTTGCGCTTGCGCATCACGCGCTCGACATCCTTCGAAGCACTGCGTGAATATTTTCGGGCCATGATTCATCCCTTTCTGATCCGTGCAAGCCTTGGGGCGTTCCCGCTTCTGGTCGGCGCCAATGAGCCGACTGGAAATAACCGCAGAGCGCGGTTACTTGTTCCGACACGCGAACACATCCACTGCCGAGCGGCCTGAGCAAGCGCGGCTTTACCCATTGCAACTCCATGAACCCTCGTACCCGCATCGATCGTCTGCTCGTGGAGCGCGGCCTGTTTGAAAGCCGCGCCAAAGCCCAGGCGGCGATCGCTGCCGGCCGGGTGACGGCCGATGACGTTCTGATCACCAAGCCGTCGCAGGACGTTGCAGCCGTCGCGATCTTGCATGCCGAACCCGCACACCCCTACGTGTCGCGCGGCGGCGTGAAACTGGCGGCCGCGCTCGATCATTTCCGCTCCGATCGGATGTTCGACCCGCGCGGGCGCGTCTGCCTCGATGTCGGAGCTTCGACCGGCGGGTTCACCGAGGTCCTGCTCGTGCGCGGGGCCCGACGGGTCTATGCGGTGGATGTCGGGCGCGGACAGCTGCATCCGCGTCTTCGCGCCCGCCCCGAGATCGTATCGATTGAGGATACCGACATTCGCCGCCTCGATCCGGCGCTGCTGCCGGAGCGGCCCGACTTCATCACCATCGATGCGAGCTTCATCTCGCTCAAGCTCGTGCTTCCTGCGGTGATCGAGCTGGCGCAGACGCCGGCCGATTTGCTGGCCCTGATCAAGCCGCAATTCGAAGCAGGTCGGCGCCTGGTCAAGAATGGCATCGTGCGCGATCCGCTCGTCCACTCGGCGGTCTGCGACGATATCGCGTCGTTCGTCGCGTCGCACGGCTGGCACGTCAGAGGCATCGTCCCCTCGCCTATCTCGGGCACCGACGGCAACCGTGAATTCTTCATCGCCGCGCACCAGGCCTGAGCCCCCTCCACGTCCAGCCTTTCTCTTGCCACGGCATTCCTTATGGTGCCGCGCCATGACATGGCCCCGAACCATCGTTGCCGCCGGAACGCGAGCGCCGCCCAGTCACGCGCCGTGGCGCACCGACATGGTCGAAACGGTCAAGCTCGCTTGGCCGATCGCGCTGACACAGCTTGGCCAGATCGCCATGATGACGACGGACCTCGCACTGATCGGGCGCCTCGGCGAGCACGCCATTGCCGCCGTCGGTCTCGCGCACATGGTTCTGTTCGTCGGATTCGTGCTGGGCATGGGGCCGGTCTCCGCGGTCGCGCCGCTGACCGCGCAGGCATTCGGCGCACGCAAGCCGCGTCTGGTGCGCCGCTCGCTGCGGGTCGGACTGTGGGCGGCCGTCATCATCGGCCTCCCGGTCAATATCGCGCAGCTCTGGGGCGAAGAGCTGCTCGTTGCCGCCGGACAGTCGTCCGAGACGGCGGCGATGGCCGCGCGCTACCTGGCCGGATTGACGTGGTCGATGATCCCTGCCTGGTGCTTCATCGCCTTTCGCAACTTCATGGGGTCGCTCAACCATCCCGAGCCGGCATTGGCCATCACCCTCGCGGCCATCCCCGTCAATGGCTTGCTCGCCTACGCCTTGATCCACGGCGCTCTCGGCCTGCCGCGACTCGATCTTCTCGGCGCCGGGCTCGCGACCACGTTCGTGAACACCGCCATGTGCGCCGGCGCAATCTGGGTTTGCTACACCCGCAGACCGTTCAAGAAGTATCGCGTGCTCGGCCGCTTCTGGCATGCGGACTGGGAGCTGATGCGCAAGCTGCTCGTGATCGGGTTGCCGATCTCCGGCGGCTTCATGCTGGAGTGGGGACTGTTCTCCTCGGCGGCGCTGCTCGTGGGCTGGATCGGCACGACCGCGCTCGCCGCCCATCAGATCGCCTTGCAGATCGCGACTATCCTGTTCATGATTCCGTTCGGAATCTCCCTTGCCGCCACCGTGCGGGTCGGCCACGCGGTCGGGCGGGGTGATCCGGTGGCGGCACGCCGGGCCGGTTTCAGCGCGCTCGCATTGGGCACCGTGTTCATGACCGCAACGACGGCAATCCTGGTGGCGCTCCGCCACGAGATTCCCATGCTTTTCATGGGGGATCAAACTGACGCCGCCGGCACGGCCAACCTGGCCGCGACGCTCATCCTCGTCGGCGCGACCTTTTTCGTCACCGACAGCGTGCAGGGTATTGCCGCCGGCGCCTTGCGCGGGTTCAACGACACTCGCGTGCCGATGCTGTTCGCTGCGTTGAGCTTCTGGCTGATCGGCTTCCCCAGCGCCTATGGATTGGCTTTCGCCGCCGGCCTCGGCGCAGTCGGCATTTGGATCGGGTTCTCGATCGCCGTCGGCACGTTCGCGGTGCTGCTGGTCTGGCGGTTTCACCGCCTATCCGAAGATGGACGACCGCTGTTGGGCATCCTTTAACAATGCTCCGTCCATGCACCCTCTCTGGACGCCTCCCCGAGCGCCAGCTATCGAAGGCGCATGATGGAGCGCGTCTCGATCGCCCGACTCGGCTCACGTGGCGACGGCGTGGCGGACACACCCGCCGGCGTGCTCTACGTACCCTACACGTTGCCGGGTGAAACCGTCGAAGTCGATCAATGGCCCGGACACCCCGACCGCCGGCACCTCGTCAAGATCGACAACGCGAGCCCTGATCGCGTCGCGCCGATCTGCCCGCATTTCGGAACTTGCGGCGGCTGCGCACTCCAGCATCTGGCCCCGGTGCGTTACCGCGCTTGGAAGCGCGCCCTGGTCGGCGAGGCGCTGGCCAAGGCCAAGGTCGAGGCGGCGGTCGACGATCTGGTTGACGGGCATGGGGAGGGACGCCGCCGCGCCGTCTTCCATGCGCGACGCGGCACGCATGACGTCCTCGAGGTTGGATTCGCGGCGCTCAGGACGCATCGTGTGGTGGCGATCGATCGCTGTCCCATCCTCGCGCCAGGACTCGAGGGCGCGATCGAGACCGCCTGGGCCATTGCCGAGGCGCTGGAAGGCGAGCGCAAGCCGCTCGACATTCAAGTCACGGCGACCGATGCGGGCCTCGATGTCGATGTCCGTGGATCCGGCCCGCTGACCGCCGCACGGGTGGGCGAGCTCGCGGCGATCGCCGACCGCCGCCGTCTCGCGCGCCTCACCCGCCATGGTGAAATGGTGGCGCAACGCACCAAGCCGATGTTGCGGATCGGACGCGCCCAACTCCTGCTGCCTACGGGCGCCTTCCTGCAAGCCACGGCGGCCGGGGAAGCGACCCTGGCGCGGCTGGTGGAGGCGCACTGCGCCGGGGCGAGAACAGTGGCCGACTTGTTCTGCGGCGTCG
>Ga0114129_10017519_pt1 | contig 10198 bp, 9 predicted proteins | sample RhiMetdeltSRZDD1_FD_80071 | JGI IMG/M metagenome (GOLD analysis project Ga0114129, IMG submission 80071) | Populus rhizosphere microbial communities from Tennessee, USA - Rhizosphere MetaG P. deltoides SRZDD1 (version 2) (version 2) | ecosystem: Host-associated > Plants > Roots > Rhizosphere >... | reverse complement strand
TGGTCGCGTTACTAGCGGTCCATCCGAGCGTCACATTCGCGTTCACGTTCGTCGCACCATTCGCAGGACTCGGGCTGCCGGGTGCGTTCGGCAGGCTTGGCGCGGCTGGCGGAGTGGATGGCGCGGCCTGTGTCTGGCTCGAGGACACGTTCGAGTAACCCGAAGCGCCGCCGCCGTTGTATGCGTAGACGCGATAGTAGAAGTTGGTGCCCGACGCCAGCCCGCTGTCCACGTACGACGTCGCGCCCGATCCGAGCTGCGCAATCTGAGAGAAGCTCGTTCCGTCAGGGCTGCGTTCCACGCGGTACCCCGTCTCGTCCGTCGCGGTGTCCACCCAGGAAAGTACTAGGCTGCTGGTGGGGCTCGACAGGCTGACGCCCACGGCGAGCTGAGACGGCGTGCTCGGCGGTGCCGGGCCCGAGGAGCCGGGATACAGCGATCCGAGTCCCGCAATGTCGTCGGGGTCAAGTGTTTCTCTGATGGTCTCGCACGCCCCGGAATTCGGCCACATGGAGGCCATCTCCACTGACGAATGCCCTAGTCCCAGCGCGTGCCCAAACTCATGCGCACCCGTGTTTTCGATGTAGTAGCCATCGCCATTGCAGCCCAAGTTCGCGGAGTAAAAGCGAGAATTCTCATGGAACACGATGTCGGCATCCACGAGGTGCCCGGTGCCGTCGTACCACCAGTAGGTTTCGGCGATGTAGCCACTCGAGTCGTTCCGGAAGAACACTTCGTTCTTACCGTTGTTCACGAGCGACGAACCTGTGGTGTAGCCCGCGTACACGAGGTCGATGTTCGCGATGCCGCGCCACGCCGCCGCGGCGCTCGTGATGGCTGCCACTGCGCTCGATTCCGAGACGTAAAGATTCTGAGGGTTGATGTAGTACGGCACCTGCTTCACGCCCCAGGCATGTCCGCTGGTGGTGTACGCATTGACATGCCGGGCCAGCATGCCCAACGCCAGCAAGATCACGGCGGTCATTGCTGCGGCCTGCAATCGGCGCATCATCGACTCTCTCCTGTATCGAACGCTTCCGTCGGCTAACGGACGTTCAAGACCTGGCGGCGCACCTCATCGAGCCTGAGGCTGCTGCCTTGAATCCGATTGTTGGCGTCGAGCTTCATGATGCCCATGCCTTTGAGATGGGGCAGATGTAAACCTGACGGGGTCTCGTCGAGGAAGAACACGGCACGCTCGCCCGCTTTCATCGGAGTGAGTGACGACACTGCGAGCGTCACGCCGTCGATCGTTCCGCCTTCCACCTCGAGCCACATCAGGCTCGCCGGCGTGCCCTTGAGCGTTTCCTCCACCTGCAGCCCAACCTGAGACACGATCAGACGGTCGCCGTGCGCAGTCGTGCGCCACGCGGGCGTCACGCTGACCGCCTTCGCAACCACGATCTTTTTTGCGCCCCGTGTCCGTGTCGGCAGATCGACCTGACGGCTGTCTGCTGCCATCGCGGAGATCGCCACGCACAAACTGATCGCGAAGACTTGCAACGCCAACGTAAGCCGGCTTTCCATGAGCATCGTTCTCCAGCGGGGCGCGATCGCCCGATGCGGAACGCGCGCGCGCGTTGAAGAACGTCTGGCAAGGCGTCGGCCAAACCGGCCGACGGTGGAGCGGCGGGGCTATCTTCTAACGTGACAGGTAAATGGCAGGAGTGCCGATGGCTTCTGGCACGCCGCGTCACATCGCTCGAGGCACAGGATTGTGAGGCTAGTCCGAGAACTGTGTCCTTGCCGGCCTCTCAATGGCAACTGGATCGACGCCTTTCGAGAGTCAATTTTGTTTGATCGCAACAGAAACGTAAAAGAACACGCGTATCACCGTCTGCCAGCTCAGAAGCGCCAAGGGAGTAAAATGCGTTCCGAGGTCGAATGAACACACGACGCAGGTTTCTGTCCCGATTCGGCGTCACCACGACGACGCTCGGTGCCTCGCTCGGCTGGCGGATACCATCTGCGGAGGCGCAGTCGACTCCCGACAGCCGCTTTCAGCCGACCCGCCACGTCCAGGACGATTGGCTGGACGAGATTCCAGGGAAGCATCGTTGCTTCTTCGATACAGCGACGGCCGAGGAGCTCGCCGACGCAATCCTGTTCTGCAACAACTACATGACGGCGAACAAGAGCGGCTACGGCCTCGAAGCGTCCGACCTCGCGCTCGTGATAGGCGTGCGACATCAATCCGCGCCGTTTGCGTTCACCGACGCCATGTGGGCCAAGCACGGCGTCGTGCTGTCGAAGCGCGCCAAGTTCGTGGACCCGAAGACGAATCAGCCGGCGATGACCAACCTTCGGCAGAAGCAGCTGAACGACCTCGCGAAGCGCGGAGTCCACATCAGTGTCTGCGACATGTCATCGCACGCGATCGCACGGTTGATTGCCGACAGCGTCGGCGCAAAGGCCGACGAGATCTATCCACAGCTGATCGCGAACCGCGTCGACAACGCGCGCCAGGTGCCGGCCGGCATCGTCGCCGTCAACCGCGCACAAGAGCGCGGTTATTCGACGATGTAGACTCGCGGACGAACATCGAGAGCACGGTGCTCACGATGCTCACGACGAGCGCGCCCCAGAACGCGGACCAGAACCCGCGCACGTGGAATCCCAGATCGAGCGCGCCGGCCAGCGAGCTCGTCAACCACAGCATCAGGCCGTTCACGACCAGCGCGAAGATTCCCAGCGTGAGGACGATCAGGGGGAATGTCAGCACCTTCGCCACGGGACGGATGAAGGCGTTCACGATGCCGAACACGAGCGCCACACCGAAAAACGGCAGCCAGCCTCCGGAATACGACACGCCTGGGACGACTCGCGTCGCCACCCATAAAGCCGCTGCATTGACGAGCAGTCGAACCAAAAATCGCATCAGCCGCCTCGATTGCTAAAGGATATACTGCCACGACTCATAGAGGAGGTTTTTATGAAACGCATCGTCATCGCTCTCGTCGCGGTCGCTGCAACCATTGGCGCCGCGCCGGTCTACGCGCAGGTGCCTGAAATCCCCTTCGACGGCAACGTCAATTTCCTGAAGCTGCCCGCCGACATGAACGTGGGCGAGGTGTCCGGCGTCGCCGTCAACTCGAAGGGTGACGTTGCCATCTTCACGCGGTCCAACAGCGCCGGCGGTCCCGCCTACGGCGCCACCGCCGCACAGGTCCTGCTCTTCGACAAGACAGGCAAGTTCCTTCGGGAAGTCGGCAAGGGCGTGTACGCCTGGTCGTACGCGCACGCCATCCGATTCGACAAGGACGACAACCTGTGGGCCATCGACAAAGGCTCGGACATGATCGTCCGCTTCAACCCCGAAGGGCACGTGACGATGGTGTTCGGGCGGAAGAAGGAGGCGTCGGACAAGGCGGAGCCGTGGGAGCGGGTGAACCCGCCGCGGCCGCCGGTGCCGGGTCAGTTCAGACAGCCGACCGACGTAGCGTTCGACACCGAGGGCAGCATCTACATCAGCGACGGCTACATCAACTCGCGCGTCGCGAAGTTCACGAAGGACGGCGACTGGGTGGCATCGATCGGCGAGCCCGGACGCGGCCCGAAGCTCGGCGAGCTGAACACTCCACATACGATCGCGAACGACGCGAAGGGCAACATCTACGTCGGCGATCGCGGAAACCGTCGCATCCAGGTGATCGATCCGAAAACGAACCAGTTCGTCCGCGAGATCAAGATCGATGTCCCGATACCGGCCGATGCCAAGCCGTGGATGGGCGCCACGCCGACGGCGGAAGGCGCAGCCGCACAGAGCGGGGCACCGTGGGCGCTGTGCATCACGCCGCCCAACGCGCAGGGACAGCAGTTCCTCTACAGCTCGGACGCATTCCCCGGACGCGTCTACAAGCTGTCGCTCGACGGCAAAGTACTCGGCTGGCTCGGAAAATCAGGACATCAGGCGAAGCAGTTCGGCTGGATCCACGAAATCGCGTGCCCGAGCGAGAACGAGCTGTACGTCGCGGAGCTTTTGAACTGGCGGCTGCAGAAGCTCGCGCTCAAGCCCGCCGCCGCCAAGACATCCACGGCGGGCCAATAGGCCAGGGGGGTCTGGCCTACCAGACCCCGACCTGTCCCTTGACGGAATCCACGAGTTTCGCCGGATCGAAACCGACGCCGTGCTTGAAAACGGTTTCGACCCGTCGAATGTCGGCGATGGTGCGCGACGGATCGCCCGCCACCACCACGAGATCCGCATCCTTGCCGGCGGCAATCGTGCCGATGCGCGCGTCGCGGCCCAGATACTTGGCGCCGTTCAGCGTGCCGACACGTATGGCCTCTACCGGTGTGAATCCCGCTTCGACGAGCAATTCCAGCTGCCGCTGGTCGGCGTAGCCCGGTACCACACCGCCAGCTCCGGTGGGATCGGTCCCTGCGGTCAACAGGCCGCCCGCCTTGACGAACGCGCGCTCGAGCGTCATGGCCTTCGGAAACAGCGTCCGGTATACGGACTGTTGAGCGTTCGCCACGCGCTCCTGGGCGCGCTTGAAACTCTCTTGCAGCGACGGCGTGAGGACCTCGAGGCCGGGCGGAACGGGCCGGCCAGGAGTGAACGTTTCGAACACGGTCAGCGTCGAGGTGAGCGCCACGCGCTTCTCGACGAGTTTGGCGACGAGGGCGCGGAAGGGCGCGCCATTCTCGTCGAGCGCCGCGATCGTCTGCTGACCGCGCGCCTGGCCGGGGCACGTATCGGGCTGCTTGTCGGCCACGAAATCGGTGGCGGGGAAGAATCCGTGCTCGAGGTTGTCGATGCCGAGATCCGCCGCCTCGGCGTACGTCACCGAACAGAGATGCCCGGTGATCTTCATGCCGCGCTTGTGTCCCTCGTCTATGGCCGCCTTCAGCACGTCGCGCGAAACCTGCATGTACGCCTTCAGCGACGTCGCGCCCTGATCGACCCAGTACGCCACGTGCGTCCGCGCCTCATCGGCGTTCCTGAGAGAATGCATCTGCAGAAAACTGCTCGGGCCGTTCACGTACGGCGCCGTCGCGTCGATCGATGGGCCCGGGAGCTCCCCGGCGGCGATCCGCCGGCTCAAATTGATGTCCATGATCCCGTTCGTATTCCCGCCCGTCCTCATCGTCGTCACGCCGCCCGCGAGATACAGCCGTGAAAAACTGGCGCCCAGCTGGCCGTACACACCAGGACCGGTCGTGTAGTACAGGTGCTCGTGCATCATCACGAGCCCCGGGATGATGCTCTTCCCCGTGAGGTCGACGACGGTCGCATCGGCGGGCGCGGGCGTGGAGCCCGCGTCGCCAACCGCAGCGATCTGTCCATTGCGAACGATGAGCGTCTGGTTCTCGCGCACGGCGGCGCCCGTCCCGTCGATGATCCGCGCATGCATCAGCGCGACGACAGGCGCGTTGACCTTGATGAAGGGGGCGAGCGGATTCTGCTGCGCATGAGCAGCCCTGAAGGGTTGCGCGACGAGCGGAACCAAGAGCAGAGCGACGGCTCGGCCCACGCGCCCTGCCGTCATCGAACCACCTCCGCGGCGATGGCGCCAAGATCGTCCCGGCCATGTCCCTTCGCGATCGCCTCGTCCATGCGTGCTGCAATGCCTGGCAGCACCGTCAGCGGGCGCTTCCCAGCCGATTCAATCATCAGCCGCATGTCTTTTCGCGCCATCGTCAGCTCGAACGAGGCGCTGAAGTCGCCGCGCGCCATCTTCTCGCCCCGGGCTTTGATGGCGCCGCCAGGTTGAAACTTCGAGAACACCGCAAGCGCCTCGGCGGGTGGAATCCCCAACTCCTTGGCCATCGCGAAGACATCGGCAACGCCGGCCACAATCACGAACAGCATGGAGTTCCCGAACAGCTTGTACGCCGCGGCGCGATCGCCATCCTCGCCGAGGTACCACACCTCGCCCGTCATTTTTGCCAGGTCGGCGCGCACCTCGTCGAACACCGCTTCCGGGCCGGACACGAGCATGAGCCCAACCGAGTCGCGCGCCATCTGCGGCGACATGAAGACTGGCGCATGCAGGAATTTGATGCCGGCCTTGTGTGCGCGGGCGACTCGAGCTTTGGCGCCTGGAGGCGAGGTCGTCGAGTGATCGATGACCGTCGCATCGCGACGGAGGCGCGAGGCGATTTTCTCGCCGATGTCGTTCACAACGCTGTCGTCTGGAAGAGTCATGTGAACGCGATCGGCATATTCGACCGCGTCGGCCGGAGAAGCGGCCACTTTCGCGCCGGACGCCTCGAGCGCACGTGCCTTGGACTCCGTACGGTTCCACACCGTCACCGAGTCGCCGCGCTTCACCATGCCTTCAACCATTGCGCTCCCCAAGAGTCCTGTACCGATAAACGCCACGTTCGCCATCACCGCCTCCCGCTACAATCTATCGCGGTGCGTCGCGTTTCTCACATCCTGCTCTTCGTTGCGATTGCGGCGGCGAATCAGAAAGACCCTTTGTCGGCGGGTTCGGTGTTTGCCGTCTTGTCCGCGCAGGCGCCGAAGGTGCTCCGATGGGCGGGCGATCCGGAAGGGGGCGCGCCGTTTGTCGAGGCCGACCCATCTCGCCCGGACCAGCTCGTGGGGTTCGACGTCGAGATCGCGGGCCTGCTGGCCTCCGGAATGGGCCGCACGGCGGAGTTCCTCAACATCCGCTTCGATTCGATCGAGCAGAGCATCGCCCGCGGCGACGCCGACATCGGCTTGAGCGGAATCGAAGACACGCCGACACGGCGGGCGACGATGGCAGTCACACTGCCGTACTACGAATTCCGCGAGGTGCTGAGCGTCCGCGACGGCGATGCGTCGCGCTTCGGCGCGCTCGCCGACCTTCGCGATCGGAGGGTCGCGACGCTCGCCGGCACAATCGCCTACGAGATCCTGCTCCGTGCGGAACGCGATTTCGGAGTGCGGCCGGTCTCGTACGAAGACGATGTGCACCCGTACAGCGACCTCCTGCTCGGACGCGTGGACGCGGTGCTGCTCGACAACGTGCTGGCCGAACGGCGGCAGCGCGCGATGAAGGGGTTTGCCATCCAGCCGAAGACGGTCGCGGTTGGACACTACATCGGCCTGCTGTCTGCGGCCAACGCCCCACTTCGCGACGCGATGAACGACACCCTGCGCACCGCCATGCGCGACGGAACGCTCGAGCGGATCCTCCGCAAATGGCGCGTGTGGAACGACGATCAACCGAAGCTCTACGAACGGGTGCTCGCGGGCGAGCCGGTCCAGCCCTTCACGGGCCTCGATGCCTCGGCGAGCGTGGCCACGATGTCACGGTGGGAGGCCACGCGGCGATATTTTCCGTCGCTGGTCCGCGCTTCGGTCGTGACAATCGTGCTGTCCTGCTTGTCGATGGGCCTCGCCATCGCCGTAGGCGTGCTGATTGCGACCGGTCGCGTGTACGGGGGACGGCTCACTCAGATCGCGCTCGTCGCATACGTCGAGCTGATTCGCGGCACGCCGATCCTGCTCCAGTTGTTCGTGCTGTATTACGGCCTCGCCGCCGCAGTGCGGCTGCCCGCGTTTATCGCGGCGTTGCTCGGACTCGCGCTGAACTACGCAGCATATGAGAGCGAGATTTATCGCGGCGCGCTGGAAGCGATCTCCAGCGGGCAACTGGAAGCCGCACGAACGCTCGGGCTCAGCGAGCGGCAGGTGCTGACGCTCGTACGCGGGCCTCAGGCGTTCCGGCTCGCGCTCGCGCCGATGACCAACGACTTCGTGGCCATGTTGAAGGACTCGTCGCTCGTGTCGGTGCTCACCGTGCTCGAGCTCACGAAGCAAACGCAGATCTTCGCCACCAATCTCGGGAGCTGGGTGATTCCCGGCACGCTCTGCGCCGGCCTCTATCTCGCGATGTCGTTGCCGCTCGCGGCCGCCGCCCGCAGGCTCGAGCGCCGATGGAAAGCACCCACACAGTGAGCGACGTCGTGCTTCACGCGGAGGGGGTCCACCTGCGGCGCGGCCCGCGGCCGATCTTGAGCGGCGTCGCGCTCGACGTGGCGCGCGGTGAACTGGTCGCCTTGATGGGGCCGTCGGGATCGGGAAAAACGACCATCCTCCGGGCCGTCGCCGGGCTCGAAACGTTCGACGCGGGACGGATCCTCGTCGACGGCGTCGCACTCGACGGCGGCGTTGAACCGATACCGACCTCGACGCTGCGCCAATTGCGCCGCAAGGTCGGCATGGTGTTTCAGTTTCACTGCCTGTTCGAGCACCTTTCGGCCATCAGCAACGTCTGTCTGGCGCCGATCCATGCGCACGGCATCGCCCCCTCGGATGCCGCACGGCGTGGACGTGAGCTGCTCAGCGCGTTCGGCGTGGAGCATCGGGCCCAGGCCTACCCGCGGGAGCTGTCCGGCGGCGAGGCGCAGCGCGTCGCCATCGCGCGTGCATTGGCCGTCGATCCGCCGCTGCTCCTCATGGACGAGCCGACGGCATCGCTCGATCCCGAGCGGCGCGGCGAGCTTGGCGAGCTCCTGCATGGATTGCTGCGGCAGCAGCGCACGCTCGTCGTCGCGACGCACGACGAGGAGTTTGCGCGCGCATTCGCAACCCGCGTGGTGCGACTACGGGACGGAGTTGTCGTTTAAGGAAAACACCAAGACCTTGGTGTTTCAGATGCCGCCAGTGCGGCCAGCTGACGGCGGATTTTGTCGATCCGCTTCCGTTCCTTCTTGCTCGAGAATCGGTCCGGCGCGGCGGCGTAGAACGCCTGGATGTTGGTCCTCAACGCCGGCGAGATGCCGGCGAACTCGCGTCCGGCCAGCCGATCCAGGAGCTCTGCGTACGTTTCGTCGGCGAGAGCATAGTCGCCGTGCACGCTCGCCCTGCCGGTGTCGAAGTTGGTGTTGACGAGATTGAGCCGTCCCTGTCGCGTCGCCTGCAGCGCCGCCCGATAGCGCTCGCGCGTGTCTTTGAAGCTCTCGAGAAACAGCGCTTCGGATTCGGGCGTCGGCGCCTTGAACTTGAGGGGCCGGAGGGGCCCGATCTTTGGAAGGATCCTGTACAAGAAGCCGACTATCTGCGTCAGCACTCCCGGCCGCTGGTAGTCGTGGCCGAAATCGCGCTCGTAGTCGCGTCGTGAAAGATTGAAGACGAAGCGTTCGCGCGCCATTCCGGGCACGACCTTCTGGATCGCTTCGCGCTTGTCGCGCCACGCAATGCGCGTGATCGCCGGAATCGTATCGCTGATGGCGCGTCTGTAGGACCCGATCGCCAGGTCCTCGTCGAGAAATATGTCGTTCATTTCCAGACCGTACACGCCGTGAAACGTCCGCTCCAGCAGCGGCTTCGCCACTTCGAAGCCGATGAAGTCGTGGTACGCCTCCGAGGCATAGGCGCCGGCGGCTGCCTGCACGACATCGAACGAGAACTCGACTCGGATGTGGCTGGCCGGCGACTGTTCGTAGGTGACGGCGTCGCCGTACTTCGCATGCATCTTTGGAAACATGAGCGCGACGCTCTTGTTCACGGCTTCGGGATGACCGGCGTTGTCGGCGGCATAGTGTGCGAGGGCGCCGAGCGCGAACGCGTACTCGTCGACGCTACGCGCCTCTCGAATCAACGCCTCAACGAAATCGCCGCTGCGCACGTAGTGCAGCAGGTTGCTGAAGAAATGGCTGCCGAACGGGTAGTAGCCGAGGTCCTGGATCACCGACCCGCCGTACGCATAGGCGCGGGCCCGCTTGAGCTCCTGGCGCGTCGCACGCGGAAACTTGTGCGCCACCAGCGGCTCAATGGCTGAATCCCACAGCGCATCGATATTCGCCTCGTGCGCGAGCACAGAGTACGCGTCCACGCTGCGCGCCATCATCGCCATGAACGCAACGATGACGACGAGCGCAAAAATCGATTTCGCCGTGCTTCCGCCTTCGTACTTCATACCCTTCAAACTTCCAATCTTCACTTTTAACTTTTAACTTTTCAGTTTTCAGTTCAAAAGCCCCCTATCCTTTCCACCGTGCGCGCGCGCCGCGTACATCGACATGCACGAACGGCGGATGCGCAGAGTTCGCCGGATAGAATCCCATGCCTCCCTGGAACTTCTGCGCGTCCTTCTCCGCGAGCAGCGCCTCGATCTCGTCGTAGAGGAACTTCGAATCGCGAACATCCACGCGGCCGTCGCGATTCAAGTCTTCCATGCGGTTATTGTCTTTCGGATCGACGTAGATGTCGGCCGCGCTGCCCCACTGATGCATGCTGTACGGCACGTCGCCGATC